>ERZ777305.175-NODE-175-length-108327-cov-10.298175_pt1 | contig 108327 bp, 94 predicted proteins | sample MGYA00374965_ERZ777305 | MGnify/ENA primary metagenome ERZ777305 (study PRJEB29328, sample SAMD00013331) | mouse gut metagenome | study: EMG produced TPA metagenomics assembly of the Metagenome analysis of fecal microbiota from mouse which was promoted... | reverse complement strand
GCTGTGCTGTGCTGTGCTGTGCTGTGCTGTGCTGTGCTGTGCTGTGCTGTGCTGTCAGCATTTTATCTATAGTATCCATACGAGTCAACCCTATTTCTTAATTTTTTATAAATTTTCCTCAACCTAACTTTATCATATAATCATAGTACACGCAAGTGCAAAACAGGAAGGCTCATGTATGATACATATAGAGCAAGAAGCATCTATCTATTTGAGGATGACTCTGCTGATCATTGAACATAAATTTCTGAAACGGTATTTTCCACACCATTGATCTGCAATCTGACATGAACTTTCCCATTCTCAAACTCGTTCAATGGATATTTCAACGGTTCTGAAAGATTTGTAACATCAACAGACTTTGCTACATCTCCCTGTACCAGCCATAAGACAAGTGTTGCTCCATCTGGCACTGAACCACAGGAAATGTCAGCGTAAAGCAGCTGCGTGTCCGCGTCCGCAATCATCATATTCTGTTCTTTCACAAATCCTTCACTGGCACGTTTAAAATCCAGCTTCCAGACTTCATCCAGATAAGTGCTATGATCCATGCTGATCACGCCTAAGTTCCATACCCGCTCGTTGGAAGTAACATTTGTATTGATACCATACCCAGTTGCCACACTGATGATAAACCCTGTCAGACATATCAGCATTAAGAACATACTCACAATACCCACAAACATATATAGTAAGTTGTGCGTTCCTTGTTTTACCATAACACCAGCATCCTCCTTTTCCATATGTGTTCCACATTCTTCGCAATACTTTGCCTTTACGGAAATTCGTTGTCCGCAGGCCGGACATATGGTTTTGATTTCTGAACGGCGCAGAAAGTAAAGCAGCAAGCCGATAAAGGGAGTAACCAAAAAAATTACCACCGCCCATAGTACCGGATCATCGCTTCTCCTTTTACAATCCTGATATACCCATGCTGCAAAAAAAGCAGAGGTACACAGTCCAAAAAGGATAAAGCCAAAAAGCAGAGCAAGAAGCGGCATGGAAAGACCGCTAAATCCATCGCTTTTCAAAAAAAATATGCTTAACCGTATAAAAACAAACAGTAAAATAACCGTAATGCCACTATAAAACAAAAGCCTGCTTTTCTTCGTATGATTCATGCCAGTGCACCCCTTTTCTCAATGTTGATGGTAATTTCCTCTTTTATGTTTGCTCTTTTTACGCCCACTAAGGTAAGCAATATACCCGCCGCACCAACATAAATACAGATTCCGGCTGCAAAGTATGATAAATAAATATTTTCAATCATCAGCAAAGCAAAAAGAGCCAACAAAGAAAACATAATCAGATTCAAAATCATCGGTAAATACCAAAGTGATACTTTATGCATGGCGGATTCTCTTTGCAACAAGGCTTCCTGTTCACGCACAGCCGCCTTAAGTTTAAAATTCAGCTCCTTTTCCGGAACATCCGTCATTTTCATGGAAGCCCGGATAATTTCTTCTATTTCCATATTAGAACGATCATTTCTCATAACCAGCATCCTCCAATCTCTTTTTAATTAAGCTTCTTCCCTTGAACAATCGACTTTTCACAGTACCGGGCGGTTTCCTAATAATAGCCGCTATCTGCTCTATGGAACAATCGGAAAGATAAAATAATATCAACGGCACTTTAAATTTTTCCGGAAGAGTTTGTATGATTTGATCAACTTCTGCAAGCAATTCTTTTTGAAGATAACTTTCCTCAATACTTTCTTCAGAATGCAGTACCATTTCCGCTTCCTCATCAAAATTGCTGCGCGGGGCAATCGTGTTTCGCCGCGCTTGTTTTCTTCTGTTACTTTTCCAAAGATTATGCGCTAAAGAAAAAAACAACGCTTTCGGATTCTTCTCCCAGTCAAGCGTCCATTGCGTTTCTAACGCTTTCAGGAAAGTCTGTTGATATAAGTCCTCGGCATCCGCCTTGTCCGCACAGAGTTTCAGGCAGAATCTGTATATATCTGTACCGAAATCATCAATACATTCTTCTAATTCCTTTGCATTCACGGTCTCACCTCCACTGCCTGTTCACCCTATATTCGCCGTGACTTTGTATGAGGTTCATTTTTTAAATACCCCTGATGGACCTGCATCCTTTTCTATTTATTCTCTGTCAGGTTGAGGATTGTCAACAAAAACATCCTTTGCAGCTACCATCGCCGGCCTTCTATTCGGAACAGCAGCCTTAATTTTGTTCAAATCTTCCCCCAGCTGAAATCTTCTAAGCAAATCTATTTTCCGCTCATATCCTTCTCCAATCAATACCATTCTTTGCATATCCATTTTAGAGTCCAATGCATATAATTCCTCAATATATGATCTTGCCGGAAGTTTAGTCACATCAAGACAGTTCCTGTCCTTTACAAGCTTGAGCATTTTCAATTCATCACTGGCAAAGCTCTCGGTTTTTATGCTTAACAAGTCTCTGTCATTTGCCGGAACAGTGTCCTGGATAAATAAGCATTTACCACTGTCATATATAGGCGCTGGTGCTATAAAGCGCAGACTTTCCGCATCCCTTAGTATTGATACATTCCCTAAGTGTCTGTCTCTTCCGGATAAGACAAAATCAGACAAAATCATGTAATCCATAAAGTGTCTGAGCTTATCGGTATCCATCCCGTGCTTACCGCAAACCTGAATAAAGTGTTCATATAAGGAAATATCATTAAATTGTCTTTCCGATATGACAACTTCATAAGCAGATATCAGTTCCTTCTTTTGTGATGTAAAGAGTTTTGAATAGCAGCCATAATCATACTCCCGCCCATTAATCTTAATCAGTTTATAATCTGTATACGCGTCAAAGTCCTGCATCCTGTGCATTGTAGAGGCAATTACTTCATTAATGCTCTCTGTAGAAAACTGGTCTCTATTCCCCTTGAGCAGTCCCCTTTCTCCATGCAAAATTGTCCAGCTTTTTTCAAGGCTGCCCTGTAAGGAACCGTTCGGCGTATAATGTGGTATTTTTTCCTTTTTTTCATTTGCATCCGCACTGATCAATATGTCTCCATGAAATGCATTATCAAACAAATTTACATCTTTCCACGTAAGTCCGGAATCCATCGGTGATATCCAATAATAATCCGTCAAGGACAATCCAAGATTTTTAAGCAGGAAATCCTCCGGTCCAAGAAGTCCTTTCTTTGCAAGCATGCTTCTTATATGCCCCTGGCTAATCGGCACAGAACGTCTTTTCCACCATTGTTTCAGCCAATCATGATTCTTTACATCATGTAAAGGAGCAAGTTCGGGATGCACCAAGTCCTGATGAAACTTATATACACTCCCATCCTCAAGGAAGTCTACCAGTGTTATGATTTGATCCTTTCGTTTTAATACATAAAGCATATGCTTCCTCCATTTCAATATCTGACAGGTATTTTTCCATTTCCCACAAAGCTATACTGTCTATAAACATAGAAGACTCCCTTTTTACAGGGCACAGTTCATATCCATATTCTTTATGCTTATGTGCAAAATGCAGGTAGTACTTTTTATTCTTCTTTTCAACGAAACCGTTAATATGAAAACGCTCCGACTGCACAATAATTTCATGTTTGCATAATACAAACAGTTCATCCATGGAAATTTCCAATACTTTTGCAAGAGAATACAAAATTCCTGATTTCACATTTGCGATTTCCACCTTACAATTTACAATATCATTTAACGTACTATAGGAAATGCCGCTTCGTTTTGAAAGGCTGTATATGGAAATATTATGCGTGCTCAAATAATCTTTTAGCATTATGAATCACCTCATTTTAGATATTATACCGCTACAGCGGTATAATATGCAAGAAGCACTTAGCCTCTTGTGAAAGATGTTTAAAAAAATACCCCTGATGGACCTGCATCCATCAGGGATCTGTATACTTTACTGCTTATGATTACCGCTCTGCAATATAAATCACTTCTCTTTCAGCACCGCCACCTCATACGCTGCAAGGGAAACTGTATGCTCCACAACCTCACCGCTTATCATCTCCGTATACTCTCCTTCCACCGGAACGGTCACGGAATAATCGTTATGATTCATGATAAACAGCGCATCGTTTGTTCCATCCGTTGCCTGAACACATTCCACACCCTCGATGGCATACAGGCCGGTGGTGATTTCTGCTTTACTGCAAAGATATTTCATCAACTGCTCCATGGCCTTTTCGTCCAGGTCGCAGCCCAGATAATACACCTGTCCGTCTCCATAGGCATTCACAGTCATACAAGGCGTGCCTGCGTAGAAATCCCCAATATAATTTCCCAGTGCCTTTGCCGTGACAGGCGTGATAATATCGCACCAGAGCTTTGCTGTGCCTGTGCCAAACACACCGGAGACCTTTGTCTCCTTTTCCAAAAGCGGATCAAAATCATGGATTTCAATGCCTGTAAGCTTCGCAAAGTCTCCCGGAATCGTCTCTGTCAGGAAGGTATTTTCCATGGTCTTAACGCCGCTTCTGAAAGAAATGAGTAAATTGCCGCCGCTTTTCGCATACGCTTCCAGATTCTTCTTCTGCTGTCCGTCCACCATCAAAAGCGCAGGCGCAAGCACCAGTTTGTAGGCAGACAGATCTTCTTCCGGCGCTGCAAATTCCACCGATATGCCCATACGGTAAAATGCCCTGTAATAATCAAGCAACAGAGAATCGTAATGAAATCCTTCCACATGTTTATGTATCTCATGGCTCCACTCACTGTCAAAAGATTTCAGGATGGCCACTTTCGCTTTCGGCTGCAGTGCTCCGTAAGTCTTACTCAGTTTCTTCATTTCAGCGCCCACTCTGGCAATCTCGTCAAATCTCCGGTTTGTCTTACCATCGTGCCCTAAAATGCCGTGCCAATACTCCTCTGTACCAAACGGGCATGCCCGCCATCTGAAATACACCACCGTATCCGAACCGTTTGCCACTGCCTGGTAGGTCCACAATCTGAGTTTGCCCGGTGTAGGTGTGGGACCCATCTTGCTCCAGCCGCAGGGACCGCTTTGCTGTTCCATCACCCAGAAGGGCTGATGCTTATAACTCCTGAGCAGTGCATGGTCTCTGGACACAGTCTCATCCTTCGCCTTGCCCCACTGGAACTCGATGTAATTATCCCAGGTCACAAAGTCAAGTGTCTTAGCCATCTTAAAGTAATCAATGCCGGTACCGGAATTGACTGCCGCATCCAGCATATTGGTGGTGATGGGTTTATCGCTGTATCTTCGTATGATATCAACCTGCTCATTCATAAAACTGATGACGGATTCACTGCAGAATCTGTCATAATCCAAAAGCAGACTGGGATTCTGTCCCTGTGTGTCATGACAACAGTCATAGCAGGCTCCCGCCCGTGGGATAATGACTTCATCAAAGCTGTTGTAGGTCTGGCTCCAGAAAACTGTTCCATAAACCTTATTCAATTTCTCAATGGTCTCATATTTCGCTTCCAGATACTTCCTGAACTTCTGCTCGCACTTATCACAGTAACACCGCACGGTGTCGGCCCATCCAAGCTCATTATCAATCTGCCAGCCCTCCACTGCCGGATGTCCGGCATATCTTGCCGCAATCAGATCCGTCAGTTTCCTGACCTTTTCCCGGTATATATCACTGTTGAAGCAATAATGTTTTCTGGTTCCGAATATCTTACTGTTGCCATGGATGTCTGCCTGGTATATGGCATCTCCATATTTATCGGTCATCCACTTTGGCGGTGTCGCCGAGGGCGTTCCGAATACAACTTTCATATCGTTGTTGTTCATAAAATCCAGTATCTCATCCATCCATTCAAAATGATAGATATCTTCCTCGGACTCATACAGGCTCCAGTCAAACTCCCCGATGCGCACCACCTCAATCCCTGCCCGGTGCATCAGATCAAGGTCTGTCTGCCAGCGTTCCTTCTCCCAGTGTTCCGGATAATAATCCACACCCAGTCTCATCTGCCGTCCTCCTTTCCTGCCTGTTATTTTTTCCTGATTGTTTCTTTCACGCTTAGAAAGTAAACTCTACTTTCTGTAATGCCTCTTTCGCACTGCAATTGCCCACATAAGCTATGTACTGAATATCTTCTGTGACAAACGCATCTTTATCTTCATCAAAGTACGCCATATCCTTCTTGGAAACACTTAAGGACACCTTGGTTTCCTCACCGGGCGCAAGTTCCACGCGGGCAAAATCTTTTAACACTTTCACCGGCCTGTCAACCTTACTTCCCTCACATCCCACATAGAGCTGTACCACTTCTGCTCCTGCCATGCTGCCTGTGTTCTTCAAAGAAATACTGATCTTAGCCGTATCGGCAAAGACTTCTGCCTCCGGCCTGCCAAAAGCAAATTCTGTGTAAGAAAGCCCATAGCCAAACGGATAAAGAACTTTCTTTCCTTCTTTTTCCATCTTGCAATAGCCATGATAATATTCATAGGTAATCTCTTCACAGTCCGGATCAAAGTAAGGATAATCTTCCTCGCTGTAAGCCACGGTATAAGGAAGCTTACCGCTTGGACATACATCGCCGAATAAGATATCTGCCAGGGCATTGCCCCCTTCCATACCGCTGTAGAAAGAGAAGATGACTGCCGGAATATCTTTTTCCCACTCATCAATCAGAATCGCACTGCTGCCCACAATAGACACCACAGTATTCTTACAGATACCCTTCACGCCTTCTATCAGGTCGATATCTCTCTGATGCAGACGCATGGATACACGGTCACCGCCCATCTCTGCGATATCGCTTCTGTCTGCAAGGAACTCACCCTCATCACTGTGTATATATCCTGCCACGATCACTACCGCATCCGCATCAGCCGCCAGTTTCTTCGCCTTTTCAATGTCTTTGCCATCGCTGTAGAGAATCTGTGCCCTGGGCATTTTCTTCATCAGCCCCTTGAACGGTGTTACCGTGTAATATGGATGTACCTTACTGGAACCATGGTCACCAATATTCTCTATATCGCCAAGCACGCCAAGCACCACTATCTTCTCTGTCTTTGCTTTATCGAAAGGAAGAATCCCGCCTTCATTCTTTAAAAGCACCATGGATTCCTGCGCCGCCCGTTTTGCCACCTGCACATGCCTGTCGCAGGCAAGAATGTCTTCACCGTACTCCTGGGGATCCTTTCTTGTCTCATAGTAGTATATGGTCCGTAAAATATATCCTACTGCCTCGTCTAAGTCTGCCATCTCAAGCTGCCCATCTGCAAGCGCTTTGGGAATATCTTCTATGTAACGGCAAAAGCATGGCATTTCAATGTTCATCCCGCCCTTTACGCCTTTGACGCCATCCTTCACTGCCCACAGGAAATCCGATAAGGTAAAGCCCTCAAACCCCCATTTATCCCGCAGGATATCCCGAAGCAGAAAGCCGCTTTCCGATGCCTGTTCACCCAGCACCTTATTGTAAGCCCCCATCACACTGGCTGCCCCTTCTTCGATACAGCGTTTAAAGTGAGGTAGGAACACCTCATGCAGCGCCCGCCTGGAAATCTGCACATCTGCCTTGAAACGGGCATTCTCAATACTGTTTAATGCAAAGTGCTTGATACATGCCATGACATTCTGACTCTGCACGCCTCTTGTCAGCGCCGCGCCCATCTCGCCCAGATGATACTGATCCTCCCCATAGCACTCCTGGGCACGTCCCCATCTGGGATTCCTGGGCAGGTTGATGCACACACCGCCAAAGTAGTTGCCGCCCACAGCCCGCACTTCTGCTCCAATCACTTTACCGATTTCTTCTTCCAGTTCCCGGTCAAACGTGGCACCTCTTGCCATAGATACCGGGAAGCAGGTCGCCGAACCTGCCACCACGCCTCTGGGCCCGTCCACGAAACGCACATTGGGCACGCCCAGCCTTTCCACTGCCATGGTGGGATAGGGCTTGACATTATAGTGCTCGATTACGAACAGGTCATCCATCAGTTTCTCCTCTGTCACCTGTCCTGACATAATGCCAATCTTCTCCTCAGTTGTCAGCTGTGGAATCAACTCTTCCACAAACGCCCTGATCACCTCTTTGCTGCAATTTTCCGTCAGTTTTGTGTTCCTTACCGCTTCTCTCATAGCTGCTCTCCTTTTTTAATATTTTTATTCTTTTCTTACCTTTTGTTATTTTCTCTTCGCATATTTTCTCATATCAATTACAACCGCCAGCAGGATGATCAGGCCCTTCACAATGAACTGCCAGTACATGTTGACACCCACAAAGGACAGTCCATAATTGATGACCGTGAAAATCAATACACCAATCACGATACCGCCTACCGTACCAATACCGCCGGACATGGACACACCGCCCACCACACAGGAGGCTATGGCATCCATCTCATACCCATTACCGGTGGTATTCGAGGCGCTTCCGATTCTTCCCACTTCCAGTACTGCCGCAAAGGCATACAAAATAGCTGCAAGAGCGTATATGGATATCTGGATTTTTACTACATTGACGCCGGATACCTGGGCCGCCTCCGGATTCCCGCCGATGGCATACATATACTTACCGAACTTTGTCTTATTCCACAGTATCCACATGGCTGCAATCACGATAGCCGCAATGATGATCAGATAAGGAATCTGTATGGGCCCGATCTTGATGCTCTTAATACAGATATCTGTGATACGGTTCGTAATCCCGCCGATGGGCTGGGCGCCATAAGGTTCTCTGTCAAAATAAATGGAAGAAGCGCCATAGAGTACAAGCTGCATAGCCAGTGTCGCAATGATAGGCGGTACCTTTAAGACTGCCACACAGATACCGGAAAGCATGCCCAGTACCGCACAGATTACCACAACTACCAATAACGGAACAATAATCGGCAGCTCTGCCAGATTAGGATACATGCGGTATGCATAGCTTGCCGACTGCAGCATAGACGCGGAAATAACCGCTGCCAGACCAATCATCCGGCCTGTTGACAAGTCACAGCCTCTGATCATAAGCACCATGCCTGCTGCCAGTGCAATAATGATTCTTGTCGATGACTGTGCCAGAATATTTCTGAAATTGATAATGGATAAGAATCTGGGTTCGATGCAGATCACCACGACGATCAGCACCAAAAGCACCAGATAGATGATTTTTTCCATTAGAAAACTCTTTAAAGAAAACTGTTCACCCCCAAGGGCTTTTCTTATCTTTTCCACTCTTATACCCTCCCACTTATATGTACTTTGCAGATGCTTCCATAATCTCGAACTGGGTCGCTTCCTTTGCATTAAAAACACCTGACTGTTTTCCGTTACTCATGACCATAATCCTGTCACATACCCCAAAGAGCTCCGGCATTTCCGAACTGACTACGATAATGCTCTTCCCATCCTCCACCAGTTTATTCATCAACTGATAGATCTCATATTTGGCTCCCACATCAATGCCTCGTGTAGGTTCATCCAAAAGCAGAATCTCCGGGTCTGTCAGAAGCCAACGCCCCAAAATAACCTTCTGCTGGTTTCCGCCTGACAGATTCCCGATCTTGGTACTGTCGGAAGGTGTCTTTACCCGGATTTTCTGAATCGTCTCCTCCACATTCTTTTTAATCTTCTTATCATTTAACAAACCGTTTTTCTTATAAATATCAAGGTTTGCGATTATCGTGTTAAAGGAAACACTCAGATCCTGGAAAATGCCGTCTTTACGCCGTTCTTCCGTCAGCATGGCAAACCCGTTTTTCATAGCTTCCCTGGGCACACTGTTCTTTATTTCCCGGCCCTTATAATAAATTTTTCCGGTGCCCTTTTGCCGTATGCCAAACAGCGTTTCCAGTACTTCCGTCCTGCCTGCCCCTACCAGTCCCGCAATGCCAAGTATTTCGCCTTTTCTTAATTCAAAGCTGACATCCTCGAAGGCCGGCGTTACTGTGGACAGATTTTCCACCTTGAGCACTACTTCCCCAGGCGTCACATTTCTCTGGGGATATCTCTCTTTCAGTTCACGTCCTACCATCATCTGAATCAAAAGATCCGTACTCAGCTCCTCCTTGGGCTTTGTAGCCACCCACTTCCCGTCCCGCATGACGGTAACTTCATCGGATATCTTTAAGATTTCTTCCATCTTGTGGGAAATATAGATAATGCTGACACCATTTCCCTTTAATTTATCTATAATCTTAAAAAGATGCTCCACCTCATTCTCCGTCAGTGATGAAGTCGGTTCATCCATAACGATCACCTTCGCATCATAAGACACTGCCTTCGCAATCTCAATCATCTGTCTCTGCGCCACCTGCAGATTCCCTGTCTTCACCGACGGATTGACACCGATCTCAAACTCATCGAATATTTTCTTCGTTTCTTCATACATTTTCTGGTGGTCTACCAACCCCTTTTTCATAGGGAACCTTCCCAGCCAGACATTTTCCATCACACTGCGGTCAAGCACCTGGTTCAGTTCCTGATGCACCATGGAAATATGATTTCTAAGCGCCTCCGCAGGGCCGCTGAAATTTACTTTCTTGTCATCCAGAATAATTTCTCCCTTGTCCAAACCATAGATGCCGAAGAGGCATTTCATCAGGGTCGATTTGCCCGCACCGTTTTCTCCCATCAGGGAATGAACAGTGGCCGGCCTGACCTTTAAGGTCACATCATCCAATGCTCTGACTCCTGGAAATTCTTTTGTGATATTTTTCATCTCAAGAATATATTCACTCACACCATCCGTTTCCTTTCTTCCATCCTTAGTCAAACGGAAATATCAACGTCCGCAATCATATAAATTGCCCCAAAAGCCGCCTCCCGACAGGAATACTCAGGCTTTCGGGGCATACATGATGATACTTTTATTCGGTATAGTTAGCCGCTGCTACATCCACATTTTCTGCTGTGATCGCTGCGTAGGGAACACGTACTGCCTTGGATCCATCGGTATCAAATTCAAAATCCAGACCGTCCAGAGGATCCTTGCCCTGGGATACGTTATGTGCGATAGCCACAATCACCTTACCCTGTGTAGACGCATCCTGTAAAACGGAGCCAATCACTTCTCCACTCTCAATCTTCTCCAGCATTTCAGGCAGTGCATCGATTCCGATGATCGGAATATACTGTTCGCTGTCTGCTCCTTCCAGATTAAACCCTGCCGCCTCCACAGACTGCAGTACGCCAAGTGCCATGGCGTCGTTTGCACAGACAACTATCTCAATCTCGTCACCGTATTTGGAAACCCACGCATCCATCTTCTCTTTTGCTTTGGCGGTATCCCACATGCCGGTATCTCTTTCCAGCACTTCAATCTCAATTCCTGCATCGGTGATGGTGGACTCTACATAATCAGCTCTGGGCTGACTTGCCGTATGTCCCGGATCTCCCATAACGTTGATCATCTGCAGTTTGCCATCTCCATTTTTATCCATCTCCGGATGAGCTTCCCAGTAATCAATGATCATCTGTCCCTGGATTGCCGCACCATAATCTCCGCCGGTTGAAGTTACCTGATATAAGTTATCGTAAGAACCTACTACTTCTTTGTCCGTAATCTCTTTATTAAAGAAGATAATCGGTACATTTCCTGCATCCTGACACTTCTGGATAATAGCCGGCGCTGCCGTGATATCCACTACAGAAACACAGATAGCTGCTGCACCTTTGGCAAGCGCTGTATCAATCTGGTTAAGCTGTGTCGCCTGATCCATCTGTCCATCATCCACGTTCACCTGGAAAACCCCGTCACTGGCTCCTGTAATCGCTTTTGCGATATAGGAGTTGAAATTATCTGTGGAAGAATAGATGCCTGCTCCCAAGATTGGCAGCTCACCGTTATCCGCAGGCGCCTCCTCCGGCTGTGCTGCTTCCTCCTGTGCCGGTGCCTGTTCGGGCGCCGCTTCCGTTGTCTCCTGCGGTTGGCTCTCCTGTGCCGGTTCACTTCCGCATCCTGCCAGTAAAGAAGCTGTCATGGCTGCAGTTAACATTACACTGATTAGTTTTTTTCTCATGTTTGGTATCCTCCCTGTTTATTTTGTACACTCAATATATCATCAAGCTTTTTTTCTTCATACTTTCTATCTTTAGATTATGGGGGATAATTTTTAGAAATATGCGATTTGTATATTTTTTTCTTTGTATTTCTAAGTAATTTGGTGATTATTACAATTTTCATTCATTTTTATCTTACATAAACCCGCATAATAAACTTCGTCCTTGGCCAAAGCCTTGTCGAAACCTTTGATTATAACAAAAACAGACATGTCTCCATGCCTGTTCGTCTTTATAACTCCTATTCATCATATCTGCGCTCTGCCATATGTTTGATCAAAGCGGATAAATCTCACTTTCCTCCACCGAATCACCATTCCTGATATAAATATTGCTGCCCTCCATCAGATTCATATCAGACAGATTCGTAATCAGCGCAATGATGGCAATTCCCCGCTCCCGCAGTTTGGCAAACATCTCAAGGGTCACCTCCCTGATATGCAGATCCACCTCCTGAAACGGATTCTCACAGATCAGTACCTTAGGCGCCGCCAGATAATACTTGCCAAGTCCAATCTTCTGCAACACATCCGGAGAAAGATTCCGCAGCTTCCGATTCGCCATCCCTTCTCCCAGAATACTGTCAATATACTGGTAAACGCTCCTTTTATATCTGGGCAAAAGCCAAAGAAACCTTACTTTTTCCGCCAATTCCAGCATAAAGTTATCCACCACTGTCATATCCCGAATCAGCATGCTCTTGTAGGGCATTTCTGCGCTGTATCGCAGGCCGCGTCTGCGCCATTCCCGAATATTCCTGCAGCGTACCGGACGTTCCTCCACATAAACCGCACCGGAGGTGATCCTGCTTCCATCCATGAAGATTTCCCTGAAATCCTCCACATTCCCTGCATTTGCAAAAAATATCTTGACCACTTCACCCCTGCCCGCGGAAAAAGACAGATTCTTCAGGTTAGGCGTACAGACCTTCTCCATCCGAAATACTCTGTCATCCGTACCCGCCTTCCTTTCCAGACCGTGCCTGACCTCCCGGGGTCTCTCCGCCTCCTGTCTGCCTGACAAAAAGGCATATAATGTCTGTCTGTCAACAAATGCCGGTTCAAAGCATCCTAAATTCTTGCCGTTTTTAATGATCAGCAGCTGATTGGTCCAGCTGAATACAATATCATCCAGAGTCTCCATCAGAATAAAGCTCTGTCCCTTCTGCTGCAGTTTCAACAGGAGCCGGTATATCTGAATCAGCTCATTTTCCTGGAGAAATCCCGTCAGATCGGCCAACACAATGACACTCTTATTCTCCACATAGGACTTGACCAGTTCCACTGCCACCCTCTCTTTCACGGACAAGGACTGCACCGGCTTATCAGGCGGCACTGCAATATCAAAATACTCCAGATACTTTCTGGTCATGCCATAGTATTTCCGCTTGCGCACGATATTGTCCCTGTCGGCAAAAATGCAGATATTTTCCATCACTGACAAGGAGGTGAGAAGTTTGCTCTTCTTTTCAATCACTGCAAATTCCCTGCCCAGACTCTGGGACACATTGCCGTTTTTGACCAGGTTATGCCGCAGTCTCATCCGCCCTCTGGACAATTCACATCTGCCCTTAAAAAAGTTCAGGAGCGCGTCCCTCTCATCTATGCTGTCGCAGATGATCCCGTAAATATCTTTCTCATACAGATGCATCGTCAGTCCTCTGATGACCTCTTTATCATTCTCCTTAAATGCCGCCTCTTCCAGTGCGAATAATTCTTTCTTCATCCCCTAAACCTTATCTTTTTTGTACATAACAGGGAGCACTAACGTTACCTTGGTCCCAATCCCCTGAATACTGTCCACATGCAGTCCGTATTTCTCACCAAACAGCAGTTTAATACGGCGGCATACATTCTTCAAAGCGATTCCGCCCTTCTCTCCTTCTCCGTCTTCCACAATATACCCCACAGATACCCGCTCCAAACGTTCATTCAGTTCCGCAAGCCTCTTTTCTTCTATCCCAATGCCATTGTCGCTGATGCTGATATGGAGGTCCTCATCCACAATTTCAAGCATCAGACTGATCCGACCCTTTTCCCGCTTCCGCTCTAACCCATGGAAAATGGCATTTTCAATCACAGGCTGCAAAGACAGTTTGGGACACTGCATCTGCAGAATATTTTCTTCCTCATCACAAATCCTTACCTCAATGGACAGTTTCTCTCCAAACCGGTACTGTTGTATCTTAAAATAATTCTCCACATTATCCAATTCTTCCCCAATCGTAACCAGGTTATTGGTCTCCGTAATGGTATACCGAAAAAACACGGACAATGCTTCCGTGATATCCGCAATATTTCCCATGCCGGCACTCAGCGCATCCCCTCTTATGGCCTCCAGCGTATTATATAAAAAGTGTGGGTTGATCTGGTTCTGCAACGCCAGAAACTCTGCCTGTTTGGTGGAAAGCTGTATGATATTCTGCCGTTCCAACAGTCCGTCCAGACGCTCCACCGCCGGAGAAAGCTTCCCGAAGAGCATGCCAATATGGTCGACAAACTCCTGATATATCTTTCCTTCGGAAAATCTTTCGCACAGATTTCTGTAATATCTTTCTTCCGCAAGAAGCCGGCACAGCCACCATATATCTGCCGACACGAAGAATACCGCACCCGCTGCTACAAGTACTCTCACCGCCGCTTCCGGCTTCCAGCCCCTGTAACACAGAAGCATAGTGCCGACAATTGCAAGGGTCAAAAAGAGCACCTGTAAAATACAGAATATTTTTACCTTTGTAAAATAGTATTGCTTTTTCATCAACTGTATAGTCTCCTGTATTCTGAAGGCGTAAGGTTGGTCAGCTTTTTAAATATCCGGGAAAAATATTTCAGATCTGTATATCCCACCCTGGCAGCAATCTCCGCTACGTCCTGATTCGTCTGCACCAGAAGATTCCTGGCATTTAAGACTCTGATCTCAATCACGTAGTCCATAAAGTTCTGCCCCGTGGCTTTCTTGAACATGCTGGAAAAATACGCAGGATTAAATCCGATATGACTGCTCACATTTTCCAGACTGATAGCCTTGTTGTAGTTCTCATTAATATACTGCTTCGCCAATCGTATGGGCCTTGCCTCCTGATTCTTCTGCGTCTCCTCATATCGTTCCATAATCTCCAGACAATGATCGATCAGCCAGTCAAAAACCTCTTCAAACCCATATAATTGCTGATACCCTCTCATTAATTCCCAGGGAGTCGTTTTTATTTCCGAATCGAACCAACTGTTCATTCCCATGATAAAAATCGTTACCAGTTCACGATATACACCATAAAGCAGTTCTCCGTCCTGCAGATGTGCAGACAGTTCCCTTTTCAAATCACGCAGGCTCTTAAGAAAAGACTCTGTATCCACCAATTCTATGCTCTTTAGCAAATCCCTCTTGACTGCTGCAGACACGATGGATGACACTTCGCTCTCTGAGGCCGCTCTGCCTTCTTCCTCCAACAGAAATTCATCCTTCCTGCCAAACCGGTTGCGGATTGCAGACATGGCCGTAGATATGCTCTCCTGATACTGCTCCAATCCTTCTACTGTCCTGCCCACACCGATTGCTACCTTATATCTGGGGAAAAGAGCCTTAATATTGGAAATATCCACTTTCAGTCTGTAAAGCTGGCGGATAAAGTCTTCCCGCTTGTTTTCCACAGAATTGAACAGACAGACCACTTCCTCATTGTGAATGATACTCATCCACTCGGAGCAATACTTTTCCATCCGTTCTTTCATCATCTTCTGGATTTTGGGAAGCAAAAATCCGTAATCCTCATCGTCCCCTGCCACCGCATTGATGAACAGATGGACTACCACATGGGTAAAGTACTCCCCCGGGAACCTGCATTCAAATTCTCTATAGATTTCTTCTCTGTCCAGCTTTAATATGGCCTGTCTGTGATTGTCCACCAATTCTGATAAAAAGCTGTTCTTGATCTTCTGCTGGGTTCTCTGCAGGCGGTTTTGCAGATTTTCTTTCTCTTCCAGCGCATTGGCCGTGGCGCTGTATTTGCTCAGTATCTTGTGCAGGACTGCTTCCAGTTCTTTCTTTTTAATAGGTTTGAGCAGGTAATCCTCCACGCCCAGTTTCACTGCCTGCTGGGCATATTCAAACTGGCTGTAACCGCTGATAATCACGAAGAAAACTTTCCTGTCGGATCCCACTCTTCCCAGCACTTTTTCCACAAGTTCAATCCCATCCATGCCCGGCATCCTGATATCCGTGATCACGATATCCGGCTGCTTTTCCAGGATCATCTCATAGGCCTTCACGCCGTCATTCACTGTCCCTATGACTTCCATCCCCAGCTCATCCCACTGAACCAGACATTGAATCAGTTTGCTTACCTTTATCTCGTCATCCGCAATCAATACTTTGAGCATAATCCACCTTCTGTTTTCTTCCCTTATCTGTTTGATGTTTGTGTTCTTTCAATATACTATTATACCTTATCAATTTCAAGGTTAAGCTTACATCCGGCAGATTTGGTAACGAAATCCGCCTGTCTTTCGCAGATAAATGACAGATTTCCTGAACATACCTGAAAATCCCGCATTCCTTTGTCGCAAGGAATACGGGATTTCAAAACTTTCTGTTTATTTGTTTCCTGTATGGGCGCCAGATGATTCCTGTATCTGTCCCTCATCTTACACCGTCAGGACTCTGCTTCTGCTTTCCAGATCATATTCCCTGCTCTCACCGTCATCCATGTAATACGCATAGGGCTGCACATGCTCTCCAAAGCAGTATAATTTTAAATCTGCAAAATCCACTTCACCTACGTTCTGGCCGCCTTTGCTCAAAGGCAGAATGCGGTTTTCTTTCAGAAATACACAGACATCTCCCAGAGGCATCTCCACATAGGCGAATCCTTTCGGATAAACCTCCTCTTCCAGCACCTGTCCGGCACGGAATCTGATCAGCTTCATGGGCTCCGGAAAGTACACAACCCTTCCCACGGCATTCTGCTCATATACAGGTGCAATCATGATGCTGTCCCCCAGCATAAGCTGGTCTTCCACCCGCCTTGCAAGCCTGTCATCTCCATAAGCAAATCCCAATGGCCGAAACATCATCATATCCTGCAGCGCCGCTTTCATATATTCACTATAAAGATAGGGCAGAAGCTTATAACGCACACCTATCACATCCCGCATCAGATCCATACTTTGGAATTGATATGCTTCCTGCATCCTTGTCCCTTTAACCGTATGGTTACGCATCAGGGGCGTAAACACTCCAAAAGAAAGCCACCGGATCAATAAATCCTCTGTCGTGTTACCCCCGAAACCTCCCAGATCGGCTCCTGTATAAAGGAAGCCGCACATATTTAAAGAAGGCATCATGCGGATATTCAGAAGCAGATGGGACCACCATGAACTGTTATCCCCCTGCCATACACCGCCATACCTGTGCATCCCAATGTAGGACGCCCTGGAAAACAGCAGTATCCTTTTGTCTGGCGACAGTTCTTCAAAGGCTTCGGCGGCACGTCTTGTCATATAATAGCCAAACAGATTATGGACTTCTTTGTGGCAGTAAGTTTTTCCTTTATAATTATGATAGAAGGCTCCATAATCTTCCGGGTTGTTGGAAAGACCCGCAACCATACTCTGAAATGCAAAGAAGGTATCCACATCAAGGTTCTGTGTGCGGAACGCGTCTATTTTCTTAAAAGCCTCCGTCAGGCCCTTTTCCGAATAAAAGATAGCCGGCTCGTTCATATCATTCCAGAATCCGTCAATTCCCTGATCCAGCAAAATCTTATATTTATGGGCAAACCAGCTGCCCGCCTCCTCGTTTAACATATCGGGGAAGCAGCACTTACCGGGCCAGACGCCAATGACAAAATCCTCTCCCCCGGCATCTTTACAAAAGTACCCCTTCTCCCTGCCTTCCTCATACACATCGTAGCCGTCTTCTTTCTTCACGCCGCCGTCTATGATGGGCACAAGATGGATATCCTGTTCTTTCATCTGGCTTACAAATTCCTCGAAGGCAGGGAAGGTTTCCTCATGAATTGTAAAATCCTTATACCGTTCCATATAGTCGATGTCCAGGTAGATACTGTCTATGGGAATCCGGTTGTCGCGGTACCCTGCCGCCACCTGCCTGATTTCTTCCGCAGAAGCGTATCCCCATCTGCTCTGCCCGTAGCCGAATGCCCACAGCGGCGGAATATAACTTCTGCCGATGAGTTTCCGGAATGTTGAGACAATCCCGTCAAGGCTCTCCTCTTCTATCAGGTATAAATCAAAATCCGATGTATCAGGTATAATGCGCATCTGATTATAGTCAGTATACCCTATGTCAAAGGTCACTTTGGCAGGCGTATCCACGAAAATACCGCACCTTTGCCCGCCATCCAGAATCAGGAAATTATGGGCACCATACAAAGATGTCTTACCCTCCGTATGTACCGGATCGTCCGTACAGTTGCTTTCGTAAATCCATCCTCTCTTGTTGATGCCTCTGACATTCTGCCCGAGACCATATACAATCTCTTCCTCTTCCAGCTCACAGCTGAATACATTGTCCTGAAAAAGCAGCCGTCCTTCCTGCCACGCTGCTGCCTCCGGCTTGCAAAGTACCGCATCTGTCTCAACAGGACTGCCAAAAACATATCTCTTTACCATAGTTACGTTTATCCTTTCACGCCACCGGACATAAGGCCGGCCTTAAAATATTTTTGTGCGCAGGCATAAATGATAATAATCGGAATCATGGAAATCAAACTACCTGCCATAAGCAGATTATACTCCGTACCATACTGCCCGTTCAAGCTGTTTAATGCCAGCGTCAGTGTCATTTTGTTCTTATCCGAAAGCATTAAGAGCGGCCAGAGATAATCATTCCAGCTCTCCATGAAGGTGGTCACTGTCAGCGTGGCAATTGCCGACCTGGTTAAAGGCATAATCACTTTGGCATAGATTCTGAAAATACCCGCCCCGTCAATCCGCGCCGCTTCCATGAAATCATTGGGAATGGACCTCATCTGCTGTACCAGCATGAACACCGCAAATGCCCGGAATAAAGAAGGCAGAATCACGCTCGGATAGGTATTGATAAGTCCCATTCTGTTCATGATCACAAAAAGCGGAATCAATGTCACCTGCGTAGGAATCATCATGGATGCCAGATAAAACTTAAATATCCCCTCCGCCCAGGGAAACTTAATCTTGGTGATTGCAAATGCTGCCATGGATGCTGACAAAATCGTCACCACTGTATAGCTTCCGGTAATCAGAAAGCTGTTGCCAATCGCTCTAAGCAGCGGGAACCTGGAGAATACTGTGCGGTAAGCATCAAGCGACGGTTCTTTGGGAATCCACTGCACGGGAATCTGCATCAGCGCTCCCTTACTTTTGAAAGAGGTAGACAGCATCCATAGAAATGGAATGATCACGATGACACCGATCAAAACCGCTGTCAGATAGGAACCCATCCCCTGCCAGATTTTTTTCTTCTTATGATTCATAGTACACCCACCTCTTCTGCAGCTTCATCTGTATCAATGTCAATACAAATATGATGACAAAAAGCAACCACGAGTATGCCGCCGCATATCCCATCTTAAAATACTTAAATCCATACGTATAAATCCGTTCCACCATCACCTGTGTTGCACCATTGGGGCCGCCCTCCGTCATAATCTGTACCTGCGGGAACAGTTGGAAGGCATTGATGAGAGCCATAATAACACAGAAGAACATGGAAGGCGTCAGCAAAGGCAGCGTGATAGAGAAAAACTGCCTTACCTTACCCGCACCGTCAACTCTTGACGCCTCATAGTACCCTACATCAATTGCCTTCAACCCGGAGAGGAGAAACAACCCATAGAATCCCATGTCCTTCCAGACTGAGGCAAGCACGATGGCAGGCATCGCCCAAACCTTGTCAGTCAGCCAGTTTGGGCCCGTGATACCGATATATCCCAAAAGTTGATTGATAACCCCATACTGCGGACTCAATACCCACTTCCAGATCAGACTCGCCGCCACCCATGAAGTCAGCACCGGAATGTAATACAGCACCCGGAAAATACCAATCCCCTTCATGTTCCTGTTCAAAATGGATGCAATGAAAAGTGACATCACCAATACAAGCGGAATATACAGAATAATATAGTACACTGTGTGCCACAGCACATTCCAGAACTCTTTGCTCTTAAGTATGGCAGCATAATTGCCAACCCCCACCATACACTCCTTCAGTGTCTGCGCGTTCAGTTTATCCAACCCATTCCAATCCGTCAGACTGATGACAATAGATATCACGATTGGCAGAAAACTGAATATGACCATGCCGAGCATACTTGGCAGCATAAAAGGAATTGCCTGTATTGTCAATTTTCTTTTCTTTATATTTTTCACGCTTACCCTCATTTCCACGTTAATACATAGTTTTAGAAGTTCTTCTCCCCCTTACAGTTTAATCTGCGCGCTGCACTCCTCCTGTGCCTGGTTCAGCGCTTCCTCCACAGTCAATTCCCCGCTTGCCGCTAAAGACAGCTTATCGGTAATGATATCAGCCATCAGGGAATACTCTTCTATAATCGGAGCCACTGCAAGGTAATTCAGGGAATCAAACACTGCCTGTCTGTTCTCCGGCGGCGTAATCTCCAGATATCCCGCAAGAACGGTATCATCATTGATTGCCGGCAGATCCCAGCCTGCCTCTATACGCATCTTAGCTGCCGCGTCACTGGAAGCCAGCCAGTTAATCCAGGTAGCTGCCGCCTCTTTCTTGGCGCTGTCTGCATTGACCACAAGGGCATTGCTGAAAAAGTGTGTGGCCTTCTGTGTGCCGCCCGGCTCTACGCAGATATCCCAGTTAAATTCGCAGGCATCCGTAAAGGCACCAAAAGCCCAGATGCCCGTGGGAATCATTCCCAGTCTGCCGCTCTCAAACAAATCCCAGTCTCCCATACCGCCCATCTGAGACTCCGTAGGCTGTACATTGCTGTCTACAATCTTACTGACCATCATCTTTGCCGCCTGTATATTCTCAGGAGAATTGATGGTAAATTCGGTCTTATCTTCATTCAGCACACTGCCGCCATACTGTGCAGCCACCTTAAAAAATTCATTGAACGTAATGGGCTGATAAATGCCGTAAATATCATCCCCCAGCGCACTGATCTTCTCACATGCTTCCATAGCCTGCTCCCAAGTCCACGTATCGTCCGGATAAGGAACCTCTGCCTGATCAAATAAATCCTTATTATAAATCAGTACCACATTGGAAAAGTTGCCCGGCACACCGTACTGCTTGCCGTCCACCTGAAATGCAGACAGTGCAGTGGCATTGTAGCCGCTCACATCGATACCCGTCAGTTCCGCCAATACGCCCTTGTTAGCATAGGCCGCAAAGTTTTCAATATTCAGCTCATAGCAGTCCGGCGCGGTTCCGCCTGCCACTCTGGTCTGCATCTGCGTAAAATAATCATCATATCCAATGGTTTCAATATTTACGGTAATATTAGGATGTTCCTCCCGAAATGCTTCGTACATCTTATTTAATGTCTCCTCGTTTCCACCGGAAGCATTGAAATTCGCATAGGTAATCTCCACATTCTCCTCCCCCGTCTTGGCCGCTGAGATATCGATGCTTTCTTCAGAGGGCTCTTCTTTCGCCTGCCCATCTTCCTCCTGTGTCTGCTGCGCATCCTGCGCGGGCGCCTGTTCCTTTCCGCCGCAGCCGGTAAGCACGGATGTGAGCATAGCTCCTGCCAACAATACGGATAACATTTTCTTCTTCATAATTTTCCTTCCTTTCTTGAAACTGTGTACTGTAACGTTAACAGCTACAGATTTTCTTTATTGGTATTTGTTGAAACGGTTAACCTTCCAAATTAAGGGAAAGTAATCCACTCTATTTCCTTGCCGATCCCTCCTTTCATCTCCTCTGTCTTACTTTGCGTCTTTCGAGAATCCCATACTGCCTGATGCTCTTTCTGTTTATAATAAACAGTATCACATCCCTGTTCTCCATACAGATATATCCTGATCTTTTCACCGCACTCCCGTATCACTGCACTTCCCTCTTTCACATAGACAGGAAATTTTTCCTCTTCATGGGACTGCTTCCGGCTCTTGCCTGTGTACTTTTGTCCGGTAAAAAATCCATACCAGTTTCCTTCCGGGAAATACACCTCCCGCGTTTTCTGCCCCTGCTCCATCAAAGGCGCTACAAGCAGTTTCCGGCCAAGCATGTACTCGTCCTCCACGTGCAGACAGTTTTCATCTTCCTGAAAACTATAAATCAACGGGCGCATCATCGGCTTATTATCCTCCACGGCCTCTCTCGCCGTTTCGTATAGATAGGGTAATATCTCCATCCTCAGTTCATGCCAGTATCTTAGTTCATCCATAAACTCCGGTTTCCCATATACCCTTGCCATATTCCAGGGGCTTCTCTCGTTATTCCCTGCAATCCCCGGCATCAACTCCTTGAACTGCCCGCCCTCCGGCTCGGAATGCCACTGCATGATCGGACTAAAGCATGCCATCTGCGTGGAACGCAGATATAAATCCGGGTCCGGCAATGCGCCTGCGAAGCCGCCAATATCAAAACTCCAGAATGCCATGCCCGACATCGCCGCCGAAAGGCCTGCCGTAAGAATACTGCGAAATTCTTCGTTCGTGGATTGATGATCCCCCGCCCAATGAATCGGTGTCCGATGGGCACCCGCATACCCTGCCCGACTGAACAGAACATGATCCTCCCTGATAAAGTCTGTATAGGCATCCAGATAATCCTGACAATACTGGTTCTTTCCCTCTCTGCCCGTTGTACCGTCACCGAAAAGAATATCCTCCTGATAGATAAACTCCCCGCCGTCTGTCTTAAAACCATCCACGCCCATTTCCAGTAAATACCGTCTTTTCTCAAACCAGAACCGGCGTGTCTCTTCTTTCGTAAAATCCGGGATCAGGGAACCCGCAAACCAGTTCCCTTCGGGAATCTCATAAGGCGTTCCGTCCCGCTTCATCACGCACAGTCTGTTCTGTACAGCGTACCCTGCATCCAGCGCAAGCTGAGGAGATGGCTCTTCTTCCTCACCCTGCTTTTTCCAGACGGGAATCTGCCAGAGTACCAACCTGATTCCCTCTTCGTGCAGCTTATCAAGCATCCCCTTCGGATCTTGCCAATATTTACTTGCTGTAAAATCATAGTCCTCACATCGAGCCCTGCCGGGCTTTGCCTCATACTGTGCGCCATTCCAGATATAAAAGGTAGCCTCATCGCTCCATGCCTCAAGCACCAGGACACTGGCCGGAAAACGATGTTTCTTTAAACAGGCAAGCTGCTCTTCCACATCTTCCTCGCAGTTCCAGCGGTTTGCCGAAATCCATACGCCGAAAGCATAGGGCGGCGGCAGCTTGGGCCTGCCCAACAGGTCAATATAATCACTTAATATCTCCTGCATACTCCCACAAAATACATAGACTGCCGCACTCTCGGGAATCTCACAGCAAATCTTCTCCTGAAAAGAAAATACCGTCTTCTCCTTCGTCTCCACATAGATGCCAAATCCTGCATCTGTCATAAAAAAGGGGGTGACACAATAACTGATATTTCCCTGATTACAGAACTTCTCCACTACCTGATTCACCACGGTCTTCCCTTTCTGGTTCAGGAAATCAAATTTCTCTCCCATCCCATAGGCTCCCCCGTAGCGCGCCGTTATTTCCAGAATACCTCCCCTACGTTCTATCACTATCGGCTTGCCATCCATGAAAGAGCGATGGGCTTTATATTCCTTATCTTTTATGATCTCTGCGATCATCTGTCTGTCCCTGCCTTTCCTTGTCAGCTGCTGCTTTTCATCAGCCGCCTGCCTTTCTCTGTCAGCTGCTGCCTTCATCAGCTGCCTGCTTCACACTTTCCCGCTCTATCAGCTCCACTTGCAGCACTCTGTCTACTCTCTCCATTCTTGGATTTTCAATATTTTCAATCAATAATTCCACGGCAAGTTCTCCCTTCCTCGAAATAGGCTGCCTGACCGTAGTAAGCCCAGGCGTGGTATATTCTGTCTCTGCCAGACCGTCAAACCCGATAACTGAAATTTCCTCCGGCACAGAGATCCCCAGCCGATAGAAACCACTTAACAGACCAATGGCCAGAATATCCGCTGTGGCCACCACAGCCGTGATTCCCAGCCTTGACTGCCCAATCCGGCCGGCAATCCTGACGCCGCTCTCATAAGCCACCACATCCTCAAACACCAGTGCTTCCTCATAGTCTATGCCATGCTTCTCAAGCGCCCGTCTGTATCCGAGTAACCGTTTCTGCATGACGCCATCCTCCTTGATGCTGCCGGAAGCAAAGGCCACCCGCCTGTGTCCCCTGCGGATCACATAGTCTGTTTCCATAAAGCAGGCATACTCGTCATCAATGCGGATGGCATGAAACCAGTCATTCTTACAATAGCTGTCCACCAGCACCACCGGAACTTCCAGTTCCTTCAGCTGCGCCCAAAACCTGCTCTCATAAGTGCCTACGATGATAACGCCCGCCAGATTTCTCTCCTGGATCAGGTTCAGATAATCCTGCGTCATGTCCGTTGCAGAGATCAACACATGATAACCCCGCCGCCTGGTGGCAAACTCTATGCTTCCCAGAAGCTGACTGTAAAATGTGTTATGGAACATCAGCTTAGCGCCCGGCTCTGTCTGTGGAATCACAATACCGATCAGCCTCGTATCCTTCCCTGACAGCCCTCTGGCATTCATATCCGGAACAAAACCAGTCTCTTCAATCACCTTAAGTACACGCTGCCTGGTCTCCTCAGAAATTTTCTTTTTGCCGCTCAGTACATAAGATACCGTGGCGTTGGATACCCCCGCAAGGGCCGCCACATCTCTTATCGTATATCTTTCTTTCATCGTATTTTTACTCTTACTTTCCCATACCATACCAATCCCTGAACCAGAAAAACCTTTTGTTTCCGGTTGGTTAACCGTTTCAATTAAATTATACCGCCTGTAAGAATATTGTCAATAGTACAGTTTACATTTTGGTAAACTACAATAATTTTGGGGATTGGTTTTTGTCAAAAATCACAAAAACCCCGGTGAATCATCCTCACCGGGGTTTCCAAGCTGGGCTACAAGGATTCGAACCTTGAAATGACGGAGTCAGAGTCCGTTGCCTTACCGTTTGGCGATAGCCCAATTTTGCGGGTTTGCCGATATGTGCAATCTGCGATTGACCTATGCATGTATTATTTTACAGTCTGTTGGGGATTTGTCAACCGAATAATGGCAAAATCATTCACTCCATCTTTTCTTCCCGTTTTATTGCGTTCATTAGCTTGCGATCATAGCTATAAATGGTAATGCCGCGAAGCTGATGATAAGCAAGCAAAACATTATCAACAAAATCAAGATGATTTTCCTCAAATAGCTGTAAAGATTTAATCGCAATTTCCGAATTGGAGCATACAATGTTTTTGGCTTTTAAGAAACGTTGTATCGCATCGCTGACATCAACACGAGAAACATCATACACTTTAGTCAACACATAAACTACTTCCGCAATTACTTCCATAGAATAGATTATTTTCTGTGTTGCCCGTATTTCCTGCAATTCCTTGATTTTTTGCTCATCATCACCTATGATACAACGTATCATAGTATTTGCATCAGCCATTACCATGTTTCTCTACCATAGCACGCTCAAATGCCCCTTCTTCTAACTTTCTTTTTTCAGAATCTGCATATTTCGACAATATGCCAACAGGAAGATCACCCAAGACATCTTCATCATCTATAAATGTTACAATCACTTTTTGTTTTGTCTTTGGTGCCGGCTCCATCAGCTGTACTGTGTTGCCATCATAATAGCCTGTAACCTCTCTCATGCTATTCCTCCTTCATATCTCATCACCATTCTGTTTTATATTATACACAGTTTTTACGACAAATACAATAAAATGACTCACTATACTGTCTACTGCTCAGAAGTGCCCTGCCACAATTTACTGCTAACGGATGACACGCTCCCATAGTCATAAGAATCCATACGCACAGTCCCTCCCTCTTCTTTCATCGGCGCAGGCACCATGACAACTTACTTAGCCTCACCGTCCTCCATGATCTTTTTACGCACCGCAATATAATATTGCTCGGTTGTGGATTCCAGACCGCCTATATAAGCCGCAATTTCCTTTACCCTAGCGCCATTCTCATACCAATCGTTAAAAAACCGTCCTGCATATTGGCAAAATCCATTTTTAAGGATGTAACTGTCCAGAGGTGCATCGTGCACCTGATCCGTAAAACTGTCAGATACATACCCTCCAAAGACTACAAGGCATTTACCGCCCAGTTAAAGAAGGTGTATGGTGCAGCCAGCTTGAAAGCGGCAGAGGCTGTGTTTGAACGGTCCAGGCAGGCATGGAATCAGTATCCGGGTGCAGTAGATGTATGGGTCCGCAACTGGACGCATGTGGAACAGCTGTATGATTACGGGAGTGCCGTACGGAAGGTAATGTATACCACGAATGCAATAGAGTCAGTCAATTCCAGTTTCAGGAAGGTGACCAAGAAAGGCTCTTTCCCCAGTGAGGATGCTGTCCTGAAAGCCTTATATCTTAGGATAACAGAATCATACAAGAAATGGAACGGGCGCCCGGTATCAAACTGGGCACTGGTCAGGAACCAGCTTTCGATGGATGATAAGATCCAAAAGCGCATACTGAAATACGAAGATTTTTAAGAAGAGAGGAAATTCAATGAGCAAACGGAAAACACGCGGATATGAAATGGATGATGAATTTATCGCCCAGATCGATTTTCTGAGGTATAACCATGATAATGCCCTACAGACCATTGCGTAGCAAAAACAGGATATCCAGAAGCTGCTTTCATTGTTGATCGAACGGGATATCCCAATTCCAAGTAATATCATTGACCGTTACATAAAGCGTGCCACAGAGACAGACAATGATGAGGCGGAAGAACTTCCTTTTAATTGACATTTTCATGGAAAAAGTGGTCGGGGTATCCGACCACTTTAAATCGCAAAAAATTTACACACTTTACTTGACAAACCCTCCGTTTACTCATCTAACATGACAATCTTTCAATCTATATTCCAAAATCTTTCTTGCCTTTTTAGTTTCTCAAATCTTTTAAACCAAACTTTTTTATATCTCTCACCAAACTTCCGGCCAGAGCATTGTCGTTTTTATAGTTGCCACAATCATAATATAATATGAGAACTATCCAGAAATATATTTGTGTCTTTAATTATATTGTCAATTTGATACAACGAGCAATCTGTTCCATAACATCGTGCATCATTACAAATATTCCACTGGATTAATAGATTCCCTTTTATTCCTACAAAACCCTGAATATTTTTATATTAATCATATTGCAATATTCCAAATTTATAATTAGCCCAGATTATTCACGGCACAGCTGTGAATAATCTGGGCTAATTCTCTTCTCCCCTACACATATTATACACAGCCTTCTCACTAAATACAATAAAGACGCATCTACTTAATGCCCGCCAAATAAGGCACATAACCCAATTTCACATTGACCTATAAATTGACCTATCCATTCGAAAAATCCCTCAAATTCCAGAACTTTTCAGGAAATCAATTCTAACACCAAAATCTACACCCGTCCCCATTCCCCTCACCACTCTCCTCCAATTTCCGCTAAACCCCCGCATAAACACTACATTTCCGGACAACAAAAAAACCCCGATGCATCATTCACATCGAGGTTAATTAGCTGGGCTACAAGGATTCGAACCTTGAAATGACGGAGTCAGAGTCCGTTGCCTTACCGTTTGGCGATAGCCCATCAACAATTAACGATTATAAAGGAAAAGAGCCCGTTTGGCAAGCCCTTTTCCCAAATTTTTTTAAATTTTTTTAAAATTTTTTAACCGCTTCTAATAATCCTTAAATTTCAAACATTAATTCTCCGTAAGTTGGAATCGGCCAGAATTCTTTGTCCACGATCATCTCCAGTTCATCTGCCGGTCTGCGCAGTTCTTCCATGATGACTTTTACCGTATCTTTATAGAAAAATGCCTGTGCCTTGACGTCTTCCATCGCAGAGGCTTCTTTCTCTGCTTTCTCCAGTTTTCTTAAAGCTGTCTGCATGGCGGTCAGTTTCTCACCTACCTCCATCAGCAGTTCATCCTGGGTAGCTGCGTCTGCCCCTGCCATCTTCACGGCATTTACCGTATCTGCCAAAGCCTTTGTGTATCGAATCACTGCCGGAACAATCTGCTTGCCGGCCATGTCAATCATCGTAAGAGCCTCAATATTGATGGTCTTCGCATAGGTTTCGTAGATAATCTCCTCACGGGACTCCAATTCCACCTTGGTAAAGATACCGAATTTTTCAAACAGCTTCACGGCCTTATCCGTAGTGATGGTAGCCGCTGCCTCAATCATGGATTTGATATCCGGAAGTCCTCTTCTATGGGCCTCTTCTACCCACTCATCAGAATAACCGTTGCCATTGAAGATGATCCTCTGGTGTTTGGTCATATATTCCTTGATCAAGTCATGGATTGCCAGTTCCTTATCCTCTGCCTTTTCCAGAATGTCCGCCGCCTCGCAGAAAGCCTCCGCCACGATTGCATTGAGCATGGTATTGGGGCTTGCGATGGAATCCGCAGAACCTACCATACGGAACTCAAACTTATTACCTGTAAAGGCAAAAGGGGATGTCCTGTTACGGTCTGTGGCATCTTTCTGGAAATCAGGAAGGGTCTTAACGCCTGTCAGAAGAATACCGCCCTCTTTCACAGAGGTAGCCTCGCCTGTCTCGATCAACTGTCTCACCACGTCTTCTAACTGCTCACCTAAGAAGATGGAAATGATTGCCGGCGGTGCCTCATTTGCCCCTAATCTATGGTCATTGCCCACATCAGCTGCAGACTGTCTGAGAAGGTCCGCATGGATATCCACTGCCTTCATGATACATGCCAGCACCAAAAGGAACTGCACATTCTCATTGGGCGTATCGCCAGGATCTAAGAGGTTCACCCCATTGTCCGTGGTGATGGACCAGTTATTGTGCTTACCGGAACCGTTCACGCCGGCGTAAGGTTTCTCATGAAGCAGGCATCTCATATTATGGTGCACCGCAACCCGCTTCATGGTCTCCATGACAATCTGGTTGTGGTCTACCGCAATATTTGCCGTCTCATAGATAGGCGCCAGTTCATGCTGTGCGGGCGCCACCTCATTGTGCTGCGTCTTAGCAGTCACGCCCAGCTTCCAGAGTTCTTCATTTAAATCTTTCATATAAGCGCCCACACGTTCTCTGATGACACCGAAATAATGATCCTCCATCTCCTGTCCCTTTGGAGCCGGTGCGCCGAATAAGGTACGGCCCGCAAACATCAGATCGGTTCGCTTCATATATAAATCTTTATCTACCAGGAAATATTCCTGCTCCGGTCCCACCGATGCAACCACCTTAGTGGCGCCTGTATTGCCAAACAAGCGCACGATACGCAGAGCCTGGTCACTGAGCGCTTCCATGGAACGAAGAAGCGGTGTCTTCTTATCCAAGGCCTCACCCGTATAAGAGCAGAATGCCGTAGGAATACAGAGTATCTTACCGCATCCTGAATCCTTAATGAACGCAGGGGATGTGATATCCCATGCCGTATAGCCTCTTGCCTCGAAAGTCGCCCGCAGTCCGCCTGAAGGGAAGGAGGAAGCGTCCGGCTCTCCCTTGATCAGCTCTTTCCCGGAGAAATCTGTCATCATCTTGCCAGTCTCATCGGGATGTGCCACGAAGGCATCATGTTTCTCTGCCGTGATTCCGGTCAATGGCTGAAACCAATGGGTATAGTGTGTAGCTCCCTTTTCCACCGCCCAATCTTTCATAGCCTTAGCGACCACATTTGCTGTATCCATAGACAGTTCGCCGCCGCGGTTCATCACATTCACAACCTCTTTGTACACATTCTTTGGCAGACGTTCTTTCATCTTACCAAGTGTAAATACATCCTGACCGAAAATCTCTTCCACGTTAAATGTTCCGCTCATTTTTCTCCTCCTCATAAAAAAATGTTCCAAAAATAAATCTTTTTGGAACATCATTGTTCTGGATACCTGTATACAACCTTTTCTATAAAGATACTCTAAAATATTTTTATTTGCAATACCCAATTTGTATTTTCGTCTTTTTTATACAAAAATAAATATCTTTCCTACATCCATTGTCTATATTATACAATTTCATGCTTGTTACCGTCCCATGCTATTCTCCGCCTCACAGGTATTAAACCACACACTGTCCACAATCTTGCGGGTCTGATTATTATAAACGATGACATTGAGTCCGCTCTGGTTCTTGGAAAATTCTTCCGTGCCAATCCGGACAGAAGCCAGCCCATTTCCCCATTCATCCCTGGTGCTGAGTGCATACAGCGGTATGTCCGTGTTCCGAATTGCTCCCCAATACTCAATCGGCTCAAAGGAAGTTTCTTCGAGTAACACTTTACCGTCTGATAAAACAGCCAGATAATTACACCCTTCCTGTCCGGCCATGTCCGCGGACAGGCCAAGCTGTCTGAGGATTTCCAGCGTAGATTCCCGCAGGGCAAGCGTAAATTCATCCTTGGCAGCTATAACTACCGTATACTGTTCATGATTAAGCGCTGCCAGATAGGTGTCTATATCTCCGGTGTGGTCCAGACTGCACTTGTCCATGATAAAGGCATAATCCTCTCTGGTGTCCTCCCACTGGCTCTGTGTCTTACGCTCCAAGCCAAACTCTTCGCTTAAGACCTTGCCCATATAATCGGTCACCTTCACTGCACCCCATATATTAGGATGGCCATCGTCACAGTTATCCACTGCGATCTGATAATCCATCTGCTGATAGACGCTCTGCTCATTAAAGCTGATAAAGGTGAGTCCCTTCTCATCCGCGTAAGCCTGCACCGCATTGCACTTTGTCAGGTCAGCCGCCATGGCCGGGGTAATCGTCAATATTAAAGTGATGTCATTCTCAATGCATAAATCATGAATCTTATCCAGGTATTCCACCATCAAAGGCGCCATCTCGGCGCATTCATCTGTCTCACTGGTATCATGCGGCACGAAACCCTCTCCTGCTTCTCCCAGATAAAAATACAGCGGGGCAAATCCTTTCATGCCGGAATGGCTGGCCATCTCCCTATATATGTAGTCATTTCTGTCTAAATTTTCCCATCTGGTATGGTAACGGACATTAGGAAAATAATAACTCCACACATCCTGTTTCTCATCTATTTCGCAGATGGTCTTTACCGCTTCCGCTTTCACAGGCGACCACTTCATGAAATCAAAGGCCTTTCTGGTATAACTTTCCTCCGTATTCAGGGGTTCATCCACCATATAAGGGAAGCAGAAATAACATTCCAGCACCACCGCCTCAGGAGACTGGTAGCGCAGCGCCTCTTTCAGCCAGTAGTAGGAGGTCACCATGCCCTGCTGCTCGCACCCCAGATTATAGCTGGTGATGCCATACTGGTTGTATAATTCCTGAGGCAGAAAGGATGTGACTCCGTGACTGCTTCCTAAGAAAAGCACATCCGCAGTATCTTTCTCCAACTCATAAAACCCAGCATAAGTAGTGGTGGTAGGCCAGTCGATATCTGTAAAAAATTTGGGCGTGATCAGTCTGGTGTAAACACCGAAACAGATTGCAAATACCACGAGAAAACCTGTCACCCTGATAGCAAATCCTCTGTTCTTCTTCATTCCCTAAAATCCCCCATATATAAACGCCTGTGAATCATATCCCATGCCATAGGCTCCATAGGTCATAATGCCAAAGATGACCACCAGATAAAGGGCCCATCTCACATAGAGCGGCTGCCTGAAGATCATATCTGAGAAGGACACCCCCCTTTCCTGTTTCAGACTGACCGCCAAAAGCAGCAGAATGGAAGCCAAAAGAACCACCCACTCTTTCCAGCCAAGCCCCAGGGAAAGCAATGCGTCATTGGTAAATATCCATACATTCTGAACCCGGAACATACTGCTTATCATCTGGATTCCCGTGCGCAGGTTCTCTGCCCTGAATATAATCCACGCCACCATCACACACAGGAAGGTCCATGTTCTCTGTATCCAGATTCTGACGCCCACAGCTTCTTCCAGCCCTAACATCTTCGCTGCTTTTCTCCGGACACCCTGGGTCAGCTGCCCTATGATCTGGTAAACAGCATGCATCAGCCCCCAGACCGCAAACCGCAGCCCGGCGCCATGCCAGATACCGCTGACCACAAATGTGAGAATCAGATTGATAAAGGTTCTGATTCGTCCTTTGCGGCTGCCGCCCAACGGAATGTAGATATAGTCCTTAAGCCATTCGCTCAGGGACATATGCCATCTGTGCCAGAAATCCCTGACAGAAACTGCCAGATAAGGGTGATGGAAATTATCCGAAAGCTGAATGCCAAACAGATTGGCCACACCCTTGGAAATGGAAATACATGCTGCAAAGTCAGCATACAACTGTATGCTGTATAAAACGCCGGCTACCAGAACATAGCAGCCTGCATAAAGGTTATGATAGTCGAATATTTCATCCACGATCACTGCCGCCCGGTCCGCAATCATCAGTTTCAGGAAAAAACCCCATAAAATCCTGTAGAAACCGCCCACCACAGTCCTTTCACGGAATGCGTGTCCCTCATACAACTGCCCGGCAAGTCTGTCATAGCGGGGAATGGGGCCTTGAACAATCTGCGGGAAAAACATCACATACAGAGCAAACCTGGCCGGATTTTTCTGGGCCTCAATTTTGCCCATATAGATATCTGCCAGATAGGAAATAATCTGCAAAGTATAGAAAGAAATGCCCAGTGGAACAATCCATGAGACGGCTTCCCTATGTAGTAGGATTTCCAGAACATAATTCCCGTTCTTGATACAAAGCCACGGAAGAATCATCAGCAAGACCGCAATGGCAAGTATACTCCTCTTTCTCATCTTCTGCAGTAAGAGCCCCGCGCCATAGGCAGCGGCAACAGTGAGCAGAATTACCGCCATCCCGCCCTTTGTTCCAATCGCCTGCCAGTAGAAGAAAACACTGCCGGCCAACAGGACAATCCATCTGCCTTTCAGCGGAACAATATAGTACAGCAATACTGCAATCAGAACAAATACATAAAACCAAAACGACATATATGTCATAAATCTTCTCCCAAACTACGGTTTCTCTTTTGTATCTTCTGCCTTACACCGCAGGATATCATACACATCCGGTGTCTCGCTCAATCTCACATCTATCACCTGTTTCGAGTGCGGACAGGACGCCACGGCCATTCCTTCCGCATTATACATGGCAAGTACTTTTACCGGAACATTTGTGCCGTCCGGCTTCATGATCTCAATCTCATCTCCCACGCTGAATTTGTTGCGCTGTTCGATGCGGGCACAGACACACGGCGCACCACTCCCGTCCGGTCTGCTCTCTTCCTCCTGGCATCCCGCATTGGGCACCGGTTCCAGGCTCCCTACAATCCCCAGATAGATATATTCATTCATATATGTATTGTTATCATAAATCTGCGTATTCTCATCCGGCTTTCCAAAATAGAACCCTGTCGTGAACTGGCGGTAGGTGCATTTGGCAATCTCTGCCCGATACCAGTTCATGTTACTCCTGTATGTTTCTTCTGACGCAAAGTAATCATCGATTGCCCGGCGATAGGTACGGGCCGCCGTGGCTACATAGAGTGCCGTTTTCATTCTTCCTTCTATTTTAAAGCTGTCAATCCCTGCGTCAATCAATTCCGGGATATGTTCGATCATACACAGATCCTTGGAGTTAAAAATATAAGTGCCTCTTTCATTCTCATAGACCGGCAGATACTCCCCCGGCCTTGTCTCCTCCACCACCGCATACTTCCAGCGGCAAGGATGGGTACAGGCTCCGTGATTGGCGTCTCTGCCCGTAAAATAATTGCTCAGAAGACACCTGCCCGAATAGGAAATACACATGGCGCCATGAATGAAACTCTCAATCTCCATCTCTTCCGGAATCCGTTCCCGGATCTCCTTTATTTCCTGTAAGGAAAGCTCTCTGGCGGAGACCACCCGCTTCGCCCCTTGATTATACCAGAATTGATAGGTCATATAATTGGTATTATTCGCCTGTGTGGAAACATGAATCTCTGTCTCAGGGCAGATTTCCCGCGCCAGCATAAACATCCCAGGATCTGCAATGATAAGCGCATCCGGAGCCAGCTCCTTTAATTCCCGAAAATACTTCCTGGCACCTTCCAGATCATAATTATGGGCCAGAATATTGGCTGTCACATGTACGCGCACCCCATGGTCGTGTGCAAAGGCAATGCCCTTAGCCATCTCCTCCATGGTAAAGTTCTTCGCCTTGGCCCGAAGCCCAAAGGCTTCACCGCCGATATAGACCGCATCCGCCCCAAAAATCACTGCGGTCTTCAACACTTCAAGACTGCTGGCCGGTACCAGCAATTCCGGTTTCTTTCTCATCATAACCCTCTCACCCTTATGCTATTTGCCATTTACCTGCGCATGACAGCCCTTCATCCCAATGCCAATCTGCCGCTTTGCCGGATACGGCATTACCCCTCCGGACGGCACCCCTATCTCTCACATATAGCATCAATCTTTTTTACACTTACGGTCACACCGTCCCCCACCGGCAGTATCACACTCTCCAACTGCGGATGGTGCTTCACCTCATACAGATACTCACGCATCCTGCTGTGTATCGTCCTGTTTCTGCGTGTTACCGCAAATCTGGACTCCATCACATCCCCATCCTGCAATACATTATCGGAAAGAAGGATGCCGCCTTCCGATAACAGCCTCACCACATCCGGCAGGAAGTTCACATACTGTCCCTTAGCAGCATCCATAAAGATAAAGTCATAACACCCTGTCAATTCTTTCAGAATATCCGCCGCATCACCGGGAAGCAGTGTAATCTCCTGTTCTCTGCCGGCCCGTTTAAAATTTCCCCTGGCAATGGGAATCCTCTTTTCATAATTCTCTATGGTGGTGATATGACACCCCTTCGGCGCATACTCACTCATCAATAACGCAGAAAAACCAATGGCACAACCCACTTCCAAAATAGACATGGGCTTTCGCATCGCTAACAGAAACTTGATAAGCCCCTGCGTCTGCGTGCGTATGATCGGCACATTGGTTTGCTTCGCTTCTCGTTCTATCTGATCCAAAAGAGGAGTATTGCCAGACTCCAGGGAATCAATAAATGTGCTCATGCGCTCATCTGTTATCATGGCATCTGCTCCTCTCCTGTTATGCTGTATTGCAATCTCTCTTTGCACTCTGCCCGGGATCTATTCGCCGGTATCATCTTCCTGTGTTTCTTCAGAACCGCCTTCTTCTCCATCCTCACCAGATGTTTCTTCTCCAGAACCGTCATCCTCCGAATCCTGATTGTCACCAATCCCGATAATCTCTTCCACACTCGGCACGCTGGTACCCGGAAGCTCTTCCATGACCTCCGGAGCCGTGGCCATCACCGACAGCATTTCCTCACTCGTCATTGAAGTATTCAGATCATAGATGCCCGGCTGTATCTTATCATGGTTCTCAGACAGAAGTTCCTGAATCACAAACAGGTTTGCATCCCGAATCAGCCCCTTTTCCTGCAGCATCTCGCCAATCTCCTTGACAGAGGCATTCTCTTCCACATAGATGCTGATTGTTCTGCCGTCTCCGACTGTGACCGGTTCTTCTGCAAATACCCGGTATCCATAATCATAGGCCGTAGTTGCTGTCCTGAAAACAAACATGACAATGAACGCGAACGCCACTATCTTTATGACAAGTTCTACGATTCCTCCGATAATCTCCATTATTTTCATGATAACCTCCATGATTCCGCCCTGCGAAATCTCAAATATCAGAGCTCAAAGTCTATCGCCTGCGCAAGGAGCAGATCAACCTCCTGCATCAACCGGCAGAAAGACAGTTCCGCTCTCAGGAAATCATCTACCAGCGGATCCTCCCTGAACTTCTCATACTCTTTCTCAAAAGCATCCATACGATCAAACAGATCCTCTTCATCTGTCTCATTCTGGAGCTCAAAGTTACGCTGCCGGAATTCATTTACCTTCTCATACAAATCCGGCTGCTTTTTAATCTTCTCTCTCTGATACAGATATTCTTTATAAGTATCTGATTGCATGATCGTATCTGCAAATTGTTTGATAGCCTCTCTGATCGCGCTGTCTGACATGCTGCTTCCTCCTTAAAGTACATTGCCCCCAAATGGTTCTCTCTATACTTCCATGATAATCGGCAGTATCATCGGCCTTCTCTTGGTCTTTTTCCAGACGAAATCACTGAGCACATCCTTGATCGTGCCCTTAAGCTTACCCCAGTCAGTCTTACCTTTATCCAGACAATCCTGCACCGCCTCATCCACCAGCAGTCTGGCCTCATCCAAAAGTTCATCGGACTCTCTCACATAGACAAATCCCCTGGATACAATATCCGGCCCTGACACCAGCTGATCGCTGTGGGAATCCAGCGCCAGCACCACAATCAGGATACCATCCTCTGCCAGGTGCTGTCTGTCCCGCAGTACCACATTGCCTACATCACCTACGCCCAGGCCATCCACCAGAATAGCGCCCACCGGTACCCTGCCTGTCACATCGGCTCTGTTGTCATCCATCTCCAGCACATCACCGGACTGCAGCATAAAGATATTTTCCTTGGGGATGCCAAGCTGTGCCGCAATCTTAGCCTGTGCCTTTCTATGTTTATATTCTCCATGCACCGGAACGGCATATTTCGGTTTAACCAGTGAGTAGATCAGCTTGATCTCCTCCTGGCAGGCATGTCCCGACACATGCACATCCTGGAAGATTACGTCCGCCCCCTTCATCTGCAGCTCGTTGATAATATTCGTCACAGCCTTCTCATTGCCCGGTATGGGATGAGAGGAGAAAATGACGGTATCTCCCGGCATAATGGATATTTTCTTATGGTTATTGCCCGCCATGCGGCTGAGCGCAGCCATACTCTCTCCCTGGCTGCCCGTGGTAATGATAACGGTCTTCTCCGGAGGGTAATTCTTTAACTCCTCCACATCAATCAGCGTTCTTTCCGCTATCTGCAGATAACCAAGTTTCGAGGCAGTGTCTATGATATTGACCATGCTCCTGCCTTCCACTACTACCTTGCGGTCAAACTTCTCCGCCGTGTTAATAATCTGACGCACCCTGTCCACATTGGATGCAAAAGTGGCAATCAGGATACGGGTATCCTTATGCTCTAAGAAAAGAGAATCAAAGGTGTGCCCCACCGTCTTCTCGGAAGGGGTGAACCCCAGCCGCTCTGCATTGGTGGAATCACACATCAGCGCAAGCACGCCCTTTCTGCCAATCTCCGCAAACCTCTGCAGATCAATGGCATCACCAAATACCGGTGTATAGTCCACCTTAAAGTCCCCTGTGTGCACCACCACACCAGCCGGCGAATAAATAGCCAGTGCCGCAGCATCTACAATGCTGTGATTCGTCTTGATAAATTCAATCCTGAACTGCCCCAGATTGACAGATTGTCCAAACTTTACGACTTTCCGCTTCGTCGTACCCATGAGCTCATGTTCCGTGAGTTTATTCTCTATGATCCCCATGGTCAGCTTCGTAGCATAGATAGGTACATTCAATTCCTTTAATACGTAAGGCAGCGCCCCGATATGGTCCTCATGCCCATGTGTGATGACAAAGCCCTTTACCTTGTCTGCATTATCTTTTAAATACGTAATATCAGGGATTACCAGATCTATTCCCAGCATTTCGTCCTCCGGGAATGACAGCCCGCAATCCACCACAATAATGCTATCCTCATATTCAAAGGCAGTAATATTAAGCCCAATCTGCTCAAGTCCGCCTAATGGGATAACTTTCAGCTTACCAGCTGCTCTTCCTTGTTCATTTTTTTTCAAAAAAACTTCCCTCCATTAAAATTATAATAAGTCCACGTCATCCAGCATATTTTCAAATACAGCTGCCACTGCATTTAATTCCTCGTCGTCCGTTACAATCTCATACACCGCTTCTTCCTCTTCCGCCTTTGAGGTATCCCGCATAATAAGTGCTTCGCCGTCTTCTTTCTCAGAATCTGTCACCAAAAGGTAATCTACACCGCCAAGCCTGGTCTGCTCCAGCACATAAAATGCAACTTCCTCTTCCCCTTCTGGTGTAAAAACAATCTTCTCCACGCTACTCTTTCTCCTTACCGGCACGATAATCCAGATATCCCTGCAGAATAAATATCGCTGCAATCTTATCTACATGTTCCCTGCGATGTTCCCTGCGGATTCCCGCCTCCATCATCGCCCTGTCAGCCGCCACCGTTGTAAGCCGTTCATCCCACATCACCACACAAAGTCCGGTCCTTCTCTCCAGCTTGTCCTTAAATTCCAAAGAAAGCTTGGCCCGCTCCCCTAAGGTATCATTCATGTTCTTGGGAAATCCCAGCACAATCTCCGTAACCTCGTACTCTACAATCAATTCCTCAATACGCGCAAGTGTCTGGCGTAATTTATTTTCCTCTTTTCGTCTGATAATCTCAATTCCCTGCGCCGTAATCAGAAGCGGATCGCTGATAGCCACTCCCACTGTTTTGGAACCGAAATCCAATCCCATGATTCTCATTTGCCGTTATCTCTTTCCGCATAGATTGACCGTATTAGTCAATCTACTGTTCTTTTACGATAGAATTTTTAATATATTCTACCAACATTTCCTCTACCAGTTCGTCACGCTCCACCTTCATGATCAGACTGCGGGCGCTCTTATGACTCGTAATATAAGTGGGATCCCCGGACATAATATATCCCACAATCTGGTTAACCGGATTGTATCCCTTTTCTGTCAGTGCTTCATACACCGTAGACAACACCAGCTTAACTCCTGTCTCCGGTTCGGTCTCTACCGTAAAAAATTGTGTGTTTTCTAAATCCTGCATCATCTCACGCCCTTATCTATTGTCTCGATTTGCTTTTATCCCTATTATTACCATAATACTCTATCATCACACAAAATTCAATCACAAAGTCTTTCTCACACCGGCTTCTCACACCAGCATCACGTCCTCTTCCAAAAATCCTCTGATCACGCTGCTTAGAATTATATTATGAAGGTTCTCTCCGTCCAGAGCAGCCTTTGCTGCCCTGATATACTGTGTAGTGTGCCCAATCCAATAGGTCTGTCCATCCTTCATCTGTTGCTTTTCCTCAAACAGGACTTCTACCTGCCTGCCGATAAAGCCCGCCCGGTAAGTGCGGGACATCTGCCGCTCCGTTTCCATAAGGACTGTACTGCGCCTTCCCTTCTCTGCCTCCGTGAGCTGACCTTCCATTTCAGCTGCCCGTGTTCCCTGGCGTTTGGAATACTTAAAAATGTGCATCTCAAAAAAGTTCACGCGGCGCAGAAAATCTTCTGTCTCCTGAAACTCCTCCTGAGTCTCTCCCGGAAAGCCCACAATGACATCCGTTGTGATTGCCGGATTCTCATAGAACCGCCTCAGGTACGCCGTCGCCCGAAAATATTCTTCACTGTCATAGCGCCTGTTCATTCTGCGAAGCACCGAATCACTGCCGCTTTGCAGGGAAAGATGGAAATGTGGACAGACTTTGGGCATCCCACTGATTCTTAATGCGAATTCCTCCGTCACAATACGCGGCTCCAAAGATCCCAGCCGGATGCGCTTTATCCCTTCTATCTCATGAAGCTTTTCCAGCAAAGGCAACAGTTCGCATCCGCCTCTGTCCATCCCGTAAGAACTGATATGGATTCCTGTCAGTACAATCTCCTGATATCCTTCCCCGGCAATGCCCTGCACTTCCCTGAGAACATCCTCCTGTCTTCTGCTCCTGACCCGCCCTCTGGCATAAGGTATCACACAGTAAGAGCAAAACTGATTGCAGCCATCCTGAATCTTAATATAGGCCCGGGTGTGTTCTGCAGTCCTTTTTAAGGTCATCTCCTCATATTCACATGTGTGGTTGATGTCAATCATATAAAGACCCGGCGTATCTGCCCGCTCATCTGCCGCATCCGGTTCCGATAATCCGGCACCCGCCGCAATCTCTCCTGTTTCCTGCGCCTCTCTTTGCCCTGACAGGTAATTCTCCAGAATCATGATCAAGTCTTTCTTGCGGTTATTGCCAATGGCAAGATCCACGGTGCCATCCTTTACAATCCTGTCCTTCCCAGTCTGCACATAGCAGCCCACGGCCACCACAACGGCCTGCGGATTTATTTTCCGCGCGCGATGAAGCATCTGCCGGCTCTTTCTGTCCGCAATATTCGTGACGGTGCAGGTATTTACGATATAAATGTCTGCCCTCTCATCAAATGGTACAATTTTATATCCTTTTTCCTGTAACATTTGTTGCATAACATCTAATTCGTAATTATTTACCTTACATCCCAGATTATGTAATGCTACACTTTTCATAGTAATCCCCATGTTTTTTGTATTGTTTGAGCATTGACTTTTATACTTCCAGCATTTAGTATTATAGCAGAAGGTATAAAAATCAAAGGAGGTAATTCCGAAATGAAAACAGTACAGATTTCATTAAATTCTATTGATAAGGTTAAATCATTCGTGAATGATATTACAAAGTTCGATTATGACTTCGATTTAGTATCCGGCAGATATGTAATCGATGCAAAATCTATTATGGGTATCTTCAGCTTAGATTTATCCAAGCCTATCGACCTCAACATTCATGCGGAGGATGGTACTGATGAAGTTATGGAAGCTTTGAAGCCCTACATCATGTAATACTTATCAAGAAGACAGAGGGAATCACTTACCTATCGTAAGTGGTTCTTTTTTGTATTATAGGAAATTTCACCGCTTATCTGAGTCCGCGGAACAAACCTTCTAATCGAGCTTGCCCGATTTTGACGGCAATTGAATGTCCGGTGAGATCTGTCATATCCGCCTAACGAACAACGATCAGTTCCTCCCCCGCAATTGCTGCCTCCACCAGTTCTTCTATCTTCTCCTGCAGATTCTGTTCATGTTTCCTGATGATATTCAGATTCGGTTTCGTCACAGGATGCTTGGCCACGAAAATAGTGCAGCAATCCTCATAAGGAAGAATGGATGTCTCATAGGTATCAATTTTCTCAGAGACCTCCACAATCTCCATCTTGTCAAAACCGATCAAAGGTCTGTAAACAGGCATTGTGCAGACTTCATTGGTAGCCGCAAGACTGTGCATGGTCTGGGAAGCCACCTGGCCGATGCTCTCTCCGGTAATCAGTCCAAGACACTCGGTCTGTCTGGCAATATGTTCCGCAATGCGCATCATGTAGCGGCGCATGATGATCGTCAGTTCATCGTGCGGGCACTTGTCATAGATATAAAGCTGAATATCTGTAAAATTAATCACATGCAGATAAATGGGCCCTGTATAGGCGGCAACTTTCCGTGCCAGATCCACTACCTTCTGTTTGGCGCGCTCACTGGTGTACGGCGGGGCATGAAAATATACCGCGTCAATCTTCACGCCGCGTTTGGCAATCATCCAGCCCGCCACCGGAGAATCAATGCCGCCCGAAAGCAAAAGCATGGCCTTTCCGCCTGTGCCCACAGGCATACCGCCCGGACCCGGTATGATCTCAGAATAAAGATAAATCATATCCCGGATTTCCACATGGAGAAGGATGTCCGGCTTATGCACATCCACACGCATCTCCGGATAGGCATCCAACACGATACCGCCCAATTCCATATTAATCTCCATGGAATCCAGGGGGTAATTTTTACGTGCCCTTCTGGCTGCCACCTTAAAGGTCTTATGCTTGTCCGGATACACGTCATCTAAATAACGGACTACGGCCTCACCCAGTTTCTCGAATCCCTCATCCTCCACATGCACCACCGGACAGATTCCGGAAATTCCGAACACTTTCTGTAGATTTTCCACTGTCTCATCATAATCAAATTCTGTGAGTGCATCCACATAAATACGCCCGTCCGTCCTGCGCACAGCGAACTCACCCTCAGACTTTTTCAGGGCGTATTTAATCTGTCTGACCAGCGCTTCCTCAAACAGATAGCGGTTTTTCCCTTTTACTCCAATTTCGGCATATTTGATCAAAAAAGACTTGTACATAATACTCTCCATTTCTTAATATGTGAGGCGGCACGGACAGCTTCTTCACTGCCGTCCCGCCATTTATACTTTCCTGCCACGGCCAATCGATCCAGGATCACTTTGCTGTATCTTATGATTAATGTCTTGTATACTTCCTCAACATGGGCACCATCTCACATAATGCCTGCACAGTATACTCAATTTCCTCCTTAGTCGTAAATACTGATAGGCTTAAGCGAATCGTGGACTCTAACAGGTCCTTCTCTACACCAATAGCCTTGAGAGTTGCGGAAGGCTGTGGTTTATGGGCCGCACAGGCGCTTCCCGCCGACACATAAATGCCCTGCTCTTCCAGAGCATGCAAAAGCACCTCACTGCGCACACCCCGCACGGAAAGACTCACAATATGCGCTGCACCTTCCCTTCCGGGACAGCCGTTTATCTTCACATCTTCTATCTGACTGACGCCGCTTATCAGCATCTCCCGCAGGCCATACATCCTTTCCATATCACGATCCAGATCCTGATACATCATTTTCGCCGCCAAAGCTATTCCGGCGCTTCCGGCCACATTCTCTGTACCGGAACGCATGCCCTTTTGCTGTCCGCCGCCGTATATGACAGGATTCACTTTGGCGCCCTCTCTCAGATAGAGAAGCCCAACGCCCTTCGGTCCGTGAATCTTATGCGCGCTGACCGACAACATGTCAATCTGCATTTTCTTCGGATAAATGTGAACCTTGCCAAATCCCTGCACCGCATCCACATGGAACAGGGTCTGCGGATTACATTTCTTGATCAGCGGACCCGCTTCCCCAATGGGCTGCAGACTGCCTATTTCATTGTTGGTATGCATGATGGACACCAGAATGGTATCCTGCCTGACAGCACGTTCAAGATCCTCCAGGCTTATCCTGCCCTGTCTGTCTACCGGGAGGTAAGTCACCTCAAACCCCTGGTTGTGCAGATATGCCATGGTCTGCAGAATTGCCGGGTGTTCAATCTGGGTTGTTATCAGATGGCGGCCTCTTCTGTGGTTCGCCATCGCCGTACCAACCAGTGCAATATTGTCAGATTCTGTTCCCCCTGAGGTGAAGAAAATCTCCTTTTCATTTACCTTTAAAATCTTTGCAAGTGTCTCTCTGGCATCTCTTACGTACTGTTCCGCCTCCACGCCTTTATGGTGCATACTGGAAGGATTACCGTAGTGTTCACACAAGATCTTATGCGTCAACTGCGCAACCTCTTCAAAACATCTGGTGGTCGCAGAATTATCCAAATACACTTCCATCTTTGCCATTCCTTTCTCTCAGATTTCATATTCTACGGAAGTTTTGTCACAGACAAAATTTAGGAATATTTTTCTCTCTATACTTATATACATATCATATGTGTGTCTTTCGGGAAGGTCACTTCTGGAGTCGTTCATCCGCCTTTCCAGACAGGCACAGCAGCACATCTTAGTTTTCCAGATGGTACATCAGCCAGGATAACACCGTAAAGCCTGCCGTCTCTGTCCTGAGAATCCGCTTTCCCAATGTAAGGGGTTCTATCCCGGCAGACAAGGCTGTCTGTATCTCAGACTCCTCAAAGCCGCCTTCCGGCCCGATAAAGACTGCTATACTCTGCCCAGGCTTGATTGCCTCTATCAAAGCCCTGGTATGTGTCATATCCTCTGCCAGTTCATAGGGAATCAATCTGACGTCCATGCTCCCGGCCAGATCTACCGCCTCCTGAAACGAGACCGGCATATGGACTTCCGGTATCACGCCTCTCTTGCTCTGCTTCGCCGCCGCTTCCGCGATGCCCTGCCACCTGTTCACTTTATTCGCCGCTTTCTTTTCGTCAAGCTTCACCACACAACGCTTCGCCGCCACCGGGATAATCTCATACACACCAAGTTCCACAGCTTTCTGGACTATAAGTTCCATCTTATCAGCCTTGGGCAGCGCCTGAAAAAGATAAATACGGGAAGGAAGTTCCACGCCATCCTCCTTGATAAAACGGAGGGTACAGACCACTGTATCCTCCACAAATTCTTCTATTCCGCAGCGGTATTCCCTGCCGTCGATTCCATTGCTTACAGCAATCTCCTCTCCGGGCTTCATGCGAAGAACATTCCTGATATGGTTCACATCACTGCCGGTAATGATAACTTTCTTATCCTGTATCTGAGATGGCTGTACAAAAAATTGATACATGTATTAACTCCTGTCACCTCTGCCCTCATTTTACTGCTGACGCTTTCTGCTCCTCCTGCGTCTTAACAGCTGCACCACTTTGACCAACAGCATAAAGATAATAACACCTGCCAAAGCCCCTGTGCTGTCTATCATCACATCGCTGACTCGTCCAGCTCTGCCGGGAACAAACAATTGGTGAAATTCATCACTGGCGCCATAGACAGCCGTTGCTGCAAACGCAATCGCAGCCCTGCGCCACATCCCCATCTCCCACAGTCCAAGCCAGACAAATAAGAGAATTGACAGAATGGCAAATTCTGTCATATGCGCTGTCTTCCTCACAAAATATTCAATGGTATCAGCAATCTCCCGCAGCTGTTCGTCATTCAGATTCCAATGGAAAAAATGTCCGGTGGAACTGACCATACGATAACTCAGACTCTCGCTCACCACACTGGACTCCTCATTACTCTGCGCGGAAAACGCGAAAATAATGCACATCCAAACAACTGCCAGAATTCCTGCCAGATATCTTATTATTTTCATCATTTGTTTTTCTGATGTTTTTTTCATAACTTCTTTCCTAACATATCACCCTCACTGACGACTTCTTGCATTCCGGAAAAACCTATTCTTTGCGTGCCGTCACCGACACCCACTCGCCCTGATAAGTCACCTCAATGACGGTAAGCCCTGCCGCCTCTATGGCCTCCCGCACAGTCTGTTCCTTGTTATCTATAATACCGGACGTGATGTAGACACCGCCCTTTTTCAACTGATGGACAATCACCGGAGTCAGCGGCACAAGTACATCTGCCAGAATATTTGCCACCACGATATCATAGCATTCATACCCTACTTTGTCCTGGACTGCCTTGTCTGTAATCAAATTGCCTATGGTCATCCAGAACGCCTCTGCCGGGATTCCATTGGCCTCCATATTCTGTGCCACGGCTTCCACCGCACAAGGATCCAAATCAGTTCCTACCGCATGCTTCGCACCGTACAGCAACGCAAGAATTGCCAGAATGCCGCTTCCCGTCCCCACATCCAGAAGTTCAGTCTCCTCCGTCAGAAACTTCCTGATCTGGCGGATGCACAGCTGGGTGGTCTCATGCATACCGGTTCCAAAAGCTGTCCCCGGATCGATATGTAATATCTTCTTATCCCGATCCTCTTCTTTCACTTCTTCCCAGGACGGAATCACTAACAAATCGTCGATATAAAACTGGTGAAAATACTGCTTCCAGTTGTTGATCCAATCAATGTCCTCTGTCTCTGCCACCGTGATCGTACCCTCACCAATCTCCATAAACAGACGCAGGTCCTCAAGCTCTTCCTGAATCCGGGCCGCGACAGCATCCTTATCCGTAGAACTTCCATTTAGCTCCAGGCTGCCATCCTCTTTCTCCTCCACAAAGAAGCTCAGATAGGCAATCCCATCATCTGCCGGCCCATCCGGCAAAATATCCACAAACATCTGCTCCTTTTCCAGAGCCGTTAAGGGCACCTTGTCCTCAATCTGCGCCCCCTCCAGTCCAATGTCATAGAGGGTGCTGATAATCACATCCTCCGCGTCTACGATTGTCTTAATCCTGAATTTCATCCACTTCATGGAGTCACCTTTTCTTTCTGCCTCTTCCTGTTATCAGCACAATTATATCTGCAAATCAGCCCTTACTCCTGCTGATTTCTAACAATTTCTCTTTTAACTCATTCTCCATGGCCTTCATCTCCACTTCCGCAGCCTTTCTCTTTTCCCGGCCCTCTGCCTGGATTTTCATGACCTCATCCAACGTGGAAATCAGACTTGCATTGGTGGTTTTGAGAGTCTCCATATCAATAATACCGCGCTCAGATTCTTTCGCGCTCTCCACTGCCGCCATTTTCAAAACCTCGGCATTCTTCTTCAGAAGTTCGTTGGTCATGTCTGAGACTTCCCGCTGTGCCTGCGCAGCCTGCTTGGCATGACTCACACCCAATGCCAGAACCATCTGACTTTTCCACAAGGGAATAGTATTGACCAGCGTGGACTGTATCTTTTCCACCATCATCGTATCACTGCTCTGCACCAGCCTGATCTGGGGAGCAGTCTGTACGGACACCATTCTGGTCAGTTCCAGGTCATGCAGTTTCTTCTCAAACCTGTCACAGAGTGCTTCTAAATCCCGGGCCGCCTGTGCATCCTCCGCGAGAGAACTTCTCTGTGCCTTTGCAACCAGCTGGGGCAGTTCTGTCTCTCTGGTCTCCTGCAGTTTCTTCTTACCTGCCAGAATGTACATAGTCAATTCTTTAAAATAGGTGAGGTTCAAGTCGTACATCTTATCCAGAATGGAGATATCTTTCAAAAGCAGCACCTGGTGTCCTTCCAGCGCCTCGCATATTTTGTTCACATTTGTCTCTGCCTTGTTGTACTTCGCCTTCAGATTTTCCAGTTTATTGACAGGTTTTTTGAATATTCCCAGAAAACCTTTCTCATCCTCCTCAAAATCCCGCAGCTGCGCTACCACGCCGGAGAGCATTTCTCCCACTTCACCCAGGTCCTTGGTCTTCACATTCTCCAGAGCATCGCCGGAAAAGTCCGCCATCTTCTTCTGGGTTCCCACACCATATTGTAATATGGCCGTGGAATTGTGCAGATCGATCTGTCTGCTGAATTCTTCCACCTGCCTCTTTTCTTCTTCGCTCAGAATCTTGTCGTCCAGTGTCTCCTGCAGCTCCTTCGTCTCTTCTGCCTCCACAAGCGGTTGTCTGTCCTCCATCACTTCCCCAAACACTAAGGTCGGCACGTTTGTTCCCTTTACATCCATTTCGCCACTCACATCCCCTATTCTTCAAAATCCTTTTTTAAATAGCCATCCTGTTTCAGCATTGTATGTAACACCGAGATATCTGACTGAATATCCCAGGCCTTCTCACGGAACAATTCATCCAGGAATTTTTCAAATGCTTCATTGATGGTATCTACTGCCATCTCGATTTCCCTCTTGGTCTGTGCGATATTGGACACCTCTATCTGCTGTCTGTCCAAATCGCGATAAGCTTCCAGAAGCTTCCTGGTAGTAGGCAGATAAAAACGCAGCATCTTCCGCAGTTCCGGGGCCAGTTCAGGCTCTTTTTCCACCTGCGCAAAAATCCTCGTGACCAGCAGTTCCAAACGATCCAGCTTGTCCGACATCTCCTCTCCCGGAATCTCTTCATTGCACTGGCGAATCAGCCGAACATAGCCCTGCCCTTCCTCAATCACCTTCTCCGCCTCGGTTTTCTGCGGCTTCTGCTCCTTCTCTTCCGCCTCAGGTTTTACATCCGTCAGCTTTTCATTCTGCAGCGACTCTTCATAATGCTTCTGCGTCCGTTTGTACTGCTCATACATTTCATGGCTGGCAATCAGACAGGTCTCCTTCTGGTCCAGGTGGGCCTGCTTGAACATCCCAAGCCGCATCATCTTTTTAAGATCCCGGCGGATATATCTCTCGCTCCTGCCGGTTCTGGATGCAATATCCTGAATGGTACAGTACAGCTTTTCTCTCACCATATCCACATAAATCCGGTAGCGGTTGCTTCTGCCCTTGAGGCGTGAACCATAGGACCCCGTCATAAATCCCAGGAGGAAAATCACACCGGATATCAGCGCAGGAGCCACAGACCCGCCATGCAAAAGCAGCCCCAACAGATGGCCCACCAGCACCAGGGCAAAAATTCCCATGGAACTGTAGCCCACTGCCATACATACAATTCCCAGAGCTTCCCCCTTCGGGTGCCTTTCAAACAATCTTGTGTCCGGGCGGATATTGGGTTTGCGGTACTTAACACTTTTGACGACATCACCCACCGTTTCCACAGTCCGATTCAGGTTCTGGCCTACATCTCCTACGGCACGGTTCACCGTATCGCCTATGGTCTTTCCCAGGCCTGCAAAGTCACTGGTCTCCACTGCCCGCTGTACCTGGTCCCGAATATCCTCTCCTACCCGATACCACTCATTCTTGTCCATATTCCACGAACTCTCCATAATCATCCCAGATATTACAAATCCAGGTCTTGCCCTGATTGAAGACAATCTCCTCGCCGGACTCATCATAGAATTTCGGCGGCGTAAAGTCACCGTCAAAACGCTCCCACTTACCCTCAATCACCTTACCATTAGTAAAGACAAGGGCTTTTCCTTCCCCATGTACGTCAAAAGCCAGATAGTCATGATCGTCCCTGACCTCACCGTGGCAGTACATCAGAACTACATTACTGAAAGTAAGCTGTTTACCGTCCAGCTCGTCAATCTGCTCCTTGCCGTCCTGGAAGCGATAATACAGCTGATCATCCTCATGATATGCAAAGTAAGGATGATACTGGCCATAGCCGCTGGCATTGGATCCCTCTTTACCGCCCGGATAGATCATGGTTGCTGTTTCGTTATCCGCATACTCTGCTCTCACACCATCTGCTGCAAACAGAAACGGCGGCACATATTTATCATCATAATTCCAATCATAACCAAGCCGTTCCACCGCATCGAACAGACCGTCTATCATCAGATAACCGGTAAATTCCAGGGAATAGCCTTCTCCTCTCTTAACTCTGGCAAAGGCCTCATCTGCCGGATTGTGGATGCCTTCCACCGCCGCACTCACATTGTAATATTCCGGACGGTTGATCAGTTCTTCCACATAAGGTACGGCAAGACCCCAGTTACAATAGATGGCTTCATATCCCATAGCCATATATACATAATAATCGCGGCTGCTTCTGACAGGCCCGATTCTCTCCAGATCATCAAAGTTCTCAACAACCGCCATCAGACGGGTAATACGTCCTTCCACCGGCGCTTCATAAATAATCCCCGCACGGGAAAGACCATACTGGGGCATAGCCGGCCGGTTATTGGGAATCATGACTGCAATGGGACGTCTCGTTGCTGCTGACTCACTTGTCCACTCACCGGTCAGATAACTTTGCATCTCTCCATTCACTATTTCCCGCTCTCCAATGACTCCAAGTCCTCCCGGAGCAGTTTCCTCCTCTGCCTCCTGCGCTTCCTCCTCTCCTTCGCTTCCCTGCGGAAGCACTTCCTGAATTTCCGGTTCCGGTATGGGGTCATCCTTACTGCCGCAGGCCGTCATACATGCACAAAGCCATAACATGGCTGCTGCCCTGATCGCGGACTCTTTTATAGTTGTTCTTTTTCGAAACATATTAACCTCTTTTCCACGTTTCTTTTCGTTTGTCTTAAAATTTCTAAACGTTTTTATTATACCCGAAAAAGGAATTACTGTACACTCAGATTTTTAAAATTAAGAAAATTGTAATGATAACAGATTTCCCCGCAAAACGCAGAAACTCCCACAAAGTGTAAGGAGAAACTCCTTACTCCCTGTGGGAATGTTTTGCATTTATTTTGTGAAAGCCTGTTACCATTCGGCAATGGAATTATCCGCGTGTCTCCACACTGGATTTTTCCAGTGATGCGGCGTACGGTTTTCTTCCAGAACCAGTTCTTTATTTATCTCAAAGCCAAGACCAGGGCGGCCAGGAAGGCGGACATAACCGTCTTCAAAAGCAAAATCTTCCGGATTCTTAACATAATCAAGCACACTCTTGCCCACATTATAATGAATACCCATGCTCTGTTCCTGAATCGCCGCATTATGACAGGTAGCATCCACCTGCAGACAGGCACACAAGGCAATCGGCCCTAAGGGGCAGTGAGGCGCCAGCGCGATATCATGTGCTTCTGCCATAGAGGCGATTTTCTTAACTTCCGTGATGCCGCCGGCGTGAGAGAGATCCGGCTGGATGATGTCCACGCCGCCCGCTGCAAACAAACGTTTAAAATCCCATTTGGAAAAAAGTCTCTCCCCGGTGGCGATGGGGATATTACTGCTGGAAGCGATTTCCCGGAAGGCTTCCATATTTTCGCACAGGACCGGTTCTTCAATAAACATAGGGTCAAATTCTTCCAGCTTCTTTGCCAGTATTTTGGCCATAGGGCGGTGTACCCTGCCATGAAAATCTATGGCAATGCCAAAATATTTGCCCACTGCTTCCCGTATGGAAGCCACTCTTGCCAGAACAGCATCGATTTTATCGTAGGTGTCAATATACTGCAATTCTTCCGTGGCATTCATTTTAACCGCCTGAAATCCTTCATTTTTTCGTTCTTTTGCGGCATTTGCCACGTCATCCGGACGGTCTCCTCCAATCCAGGAATAGACTTTCATCCTGTCACGGCAGCTTCCCCCCATCAGGTCATAGACCGGCGCATGGTGATATTTTCCCTTGATATCCCAAAGGGCCTGGTCTATGCCGGAAATAGCGCTCATCAGAATAGGGCCGCCCCGATAAAACGCAGCTCGATATAAAAGATTCCACAAATCTTCTATATGGCCAGGATCTTTTCCAATCAGATATTCTGTCATCTCCTCCACACAGGCTTTTACCGTGGAAGCCTTGCCTTCGATTACGGCTTCTCCCCAGCCGGAAATGCCTTCGTCTGTTTCAACTTCTACAAAGCACCAGCGTGGACGGACCAAATAGGTGTTGACCGCAGTGATTTTCATAGCAGGTTCTCCTTTCGTAAATCATTCAAAAACTTTTGTATGCTCCGGGTAATCTCATCCCATTTTCTTTGACGAAAGGTCTCGGCATCTACCAGAGAACCGCCAATTCCCACCCCCGCGAAACCGGACCTTAAATAATCTGCCGTATTAGCGGGAGAAACACCGCCCACAGCCACATATTCTGTCTGCGGGAAGGGGCCCTGCAGCGCCTTTATGAACCCTGGCTGATGACTGGATGCCGGAAACAGTTTCAACGTGTGAAACCCATATTCCAGACAGACGCTGACATCTGTAGGGCTGAAAACACCCGGCAGAAGTCTCACATCATGTGTCCCGCAATAAGAGAGGACTTCCGGATTCGTGGACGGCGACAACAAAAAATCCGCCCCCACATCCACTGCCATGCGGGCATCGCTGACAGTGAGCACAGTGCCTGCCCCAATACAGGCATCAGCCGGCATATGATCCCTGGCTCTTTCCACCTGTGCAGGAGCGCCGCTGCTGCTGAAAGATATTTCAAAAGCGCGCAGGCCGCCTGCATATAAACTGTTCATATAATCTATAAGATCGTCATCCGGTATACCCCGCAAAACGGCGATGACGGGGTGTTTTTTGATAAGTTTATCCATTTTAATCATTCCTTTCCCGGCATGCAAATTTATGCCCGCAAACATAAACTCGTGTGCACAAAATTCATTTTACGTATTATTTCATGCGCTTAACGGCAGACCGGCGCAATATGCTGCAATGCATGTTCCAGTTCCATCTTCGTCAGCAACCCTTCCGTATCTCCATAAGTTTCCGTAGCGCGCGCTCCACAGAAAGCCCCCTGCACACCGCTGTCCGCAAAAGATTTCCCCTCCAGTATTCCGGAAAGAAAACCTGCGTTAAAAGCATCTCCCGCTCCTACGGGATCAACACAAACACAATCCGCAGGCGGAATCTGACAAATATCCTGTCCATCACAGATCCAAGCCCCGCGGCTTCCGTCCTTTAAGGCAAGACATCGCAGATGTCCGGAAGAAAAAGCCCTCTTTGCAATGCATTCAATATCATCCGTATGATACAGCATCCTGCATTCATCCAGGCCCGCCAGAAGATAGGATGCACGAGAAATACAATCCAGCATCAATTGCGTATGATCCTGATCTTTCCACAATTTCAACCGGATATTGGGATCGAAGCTGACAGCACAGCCATGCGCTGCGGCAATCTCCATGACCTGAAACACCATCTGTCGGCAGGAAGCACTGAGAATGGGCGTAATCCCTGTAAAATGAATCATCTCCGCCCCCGCTATCTCCTGCTCCGGAATATCCTTACAGGACATATAGGACGCAGCGGAATCCGTGCGGTAATAATATACAACCGTTTCCGCATGAAGCTTTGGTTCCTTGAACATAATACCGGTATGATGTTCCGTATCCCTGATAATCAGAGAAGTATCAACACCCTCTGCACGGATCGAACGGAGAACAAACTGTCCAAGACTGTCTGTCCCAACCCGCGAAAAAAAAGCAACAGAATGCCCCATACGGCAGAGGCCAATCGCCGTATTGCTTTCTGCACCGGCAATCCTCATATTGAGAGCCGGTCCATAAATAAGGCTTGTATGTTCCTGCGGTGCGAAAGATACCATCGTTTCTCCCAGGGTGATAATCTTAGCCAATTGAATCACCTCCTTCCAATCATTTAAAGAAGACCATAAATATCCGTATCTACATTACCGAGAATGCTCTCTATTTTACTTTTGGCATCAAAAAGCAGCGTCCTAACCAAAGAAGCCTTTTCCTCCGAAAAGCGGAAAACAGGTATGGCAATACTGACTGCCGCCGTAACGCGTCCATTCTTTCGTACAGGCACGGCATAACAGCGGATGTACTGAGTAGATTCTTCAATTTCATAAGTAAAACCCTGAATACGCGCCGTATGAATCTGCTCCAGCAGGACATCGAAATCTGTAATGGTATTAGGGGTCAGCGCCTTTAGTCCATTCGGATAAAGTTTTTTCAGATCATTCATTTCACAGTCCATCAAAAGCGCTTTCCCCAGAGAAGTGCCATATGCCGGAATCCTGTTGCCGACTCTGGATGTCATACGGATAAACTCCGGAGAGTCTATTTTCTTTAAATACAGCACATCACCCTCAACAAGTGTGGCAAAATGAGAAGTTTCCAGACAGATGTTGGTCATATTGGTAAGTATCTTCTCCACCTCATCCAGAAAATTCAGCTGTGTCAGATAAGCGTTCCCCACCTGATAGGCCGAGTAATCGATTCTATAATGCGCATTACTGTCAATGGTGAGGAAATGTCTGGCCGTTAAAGTATAAAGAATCGGATACAGGCTGCTTTTAGGGGAATTGGTAATACTGCAAATATCAGTGAGTGTATAAGCAGATGGATTGGCCGCTACCAGTTCCAGAATATCCAGCACCCTGCTGGTAGAACGATGTATATTTTTGTCTTGCTCCATGATTTCCTCCTAACGTATATGAATATATGGTTCTTATATAGGAACTAAATGAATTATAGCATTCAAAAAGAGCAGTGTCAAACATTAAGATTGTTTTTTCTCATATTCTTACTTTTGCATATTAAAAATCATATAAACATACCGTGAAATGTAATTTTTAAGAAATATCTTTACAAACGATACCGCGTATGGTAGGATAAACCCATAAAACGTATATAGAGAATAGGTTCGTATATACGAACTAAAGAAAAGAAGGAGGAATAAAATTATGAAAAGAAAATTAACAGCGGCTATTACCACAGCAGCACTGGCTCTTACCCTGTTAAGCGGATGTGGAAATGCAGAAAGTACATCGCAGACAACAGATGAGCCTGCAGCACAAGAACAGGCTTCAGGGGAAACGTCAGACGGGGATACAGCAGATTCTGCCGCCCAGACAGAAAGCGGAGAGGCCAAGACTGTTACCGTTTGGGCCTGGGATGATAACTTCAATGTGGCAGTCATGAAGGAAGCTGCACGCGTTTACGGCGAGACAAATCCTGACGCGAATATTAATGTGGACGTGGTAAGTCTTTCCAAGGAAGATGTTTATGTGAAATTGCAGACGGCACTGGCCGGCGGCGGAAGCGGCCTGCCCGATATCGTTCTTCTGGAGGATTATGTATCCGGCAAGTATCTGAACACCTTCCCCGGATCCTTTGCAGACCTGACAGATAAATTTGACTATTCCCAGTTCCTGTCATTTAAGGTAGATGCGGTAAGTCAGGAGGGCAAGACCTATGCACTGCCTTTCGATACCGGTGCGACAGCACTTTACTACCGATTAGATCTCATAGAACAGGCCGGTTATTCCGAAGAGGATATGCAGAATCTGACCTGGGACGAGTTCATTGAAATAGGTAAAGACGTCACAGAAAAAACCGGCGTACAGATGATCGTGGAGATTGCCAATAACAAGACCACACTGGTCAGAGCGATGATGCAGTCCTGCGGCTTATGGTATTTTGACAAAGACGGCAATATCAACATCAAGAACAACGAAGCGCTGGCAGCATCCTTTGATATTATCGTGAAAATGAAAGAAGCCGGCATTCTTTATGAGGCAGAGAGCACAGAAGGCCGTGCAGGAGCTTTAAATAACGGGACCGTGGCATCCGTCGTAAATGCACCATGGTTTATCTCTTCCATCCGTCAGGCTGAGGATCAGAAAGGATTATGGCGGGCAGCCAGGATTCCGAGAATCTCCACTCTGGATTCCTCCATTAACGCCTCCAATGTCGGTGGTTCCAGCTGGTATGTATTAGAAAACTCCGAAGTAAAAGATGACGCCATCGCATTCTTACAGGGTGTATGGGAAGGCAATACGGACTTTTACGATACTATCATGCGTAATCAGGGCGCAATGGGTTCCTATATCCCCGCCTACGATACCGGTGTGTATGCGGAAGAAGATGAATTTTTCGGCGGTCAGAAACTGAACGGTCTTTTTGCCGAGGTACTGCCGGATGTTATCCCTGTCAATTACGGCGGGTATGTGGCAGAAGCAAATGATGCCATCACCACCGCCCTGGCAAATCTGTTTGAAGGAAAAACAGATATCAACGGCGCTTTGGAACAGGCAGAGTCACAGCTTTCCAACCAGCTTGGCCTATAAGTAAATTTGCTTCGCAAATTAACTTTACGAGATCTGCTTCGCAGACTCGGAATACCGGAGCTCTTTCTTTGCTTCGCAAATTTACTTTGCGAGATCTGCTTCGCAGACTCGGAATACCGGAGCTCTTCTTTGCTTCGCAAATTAACTTTACGAGATCTGCTTCGCAGACTCGGATAAGCGGTAGAATTTCCTATAACACGAGAAATACCCTGTGCGGATGCAGCAGTGCATCCGCATATTTGAACGGAGGAACAGTAAATGAAACGGAAGAAGAAAGCAGGACCCAATTATAACAGGTACGGCTGGGCATTTATAGCGGCAGCATTTCTCCTTTACTTAATCTTTACTATTTACCCGGCAGTAGAATCGCTGGCGTTGGCTTTCCAGAGTCTGGAAGGCGGAAAATACGTTTTTGTTGGGTTAAAAAATTTCAAAAGAATGTTCGGAGATGCAATTTTTCTGCAGTCCCTGAAAAATACCTTCCTGTACATGATCATTCAGGTACCGGTGATGCTTATGCTGGCTTTACTTCTGGCAGTATTGCTCAACAGCCGTTTCTTAAAGTGGAAAGGGATGTTCAGAACCTCTATCTTTCTGCCCTGCGTCACGTCTCTGGTAGCCTATTCGATTCTGTTCAAGATGATGTTTTCCCTGGACGGTATTGTGAACCAGCTTCTGATGCATCTGGGCATTTTAGAGCAGCCTTACCAATTTCTGCAAAATTCGGTGTGGGCGAGAGCAGTCATCATCATTGCCATGCTCTGGAGGTGGACCGGATATAATGTGATATTCTACTTATCGGCACTGCAGAACATTCCCAAAGAAACTTTTGAGGCAGCCAGAGTGGACGGCGCAAATGCGGCCCAAACCCTCTTTCGGGTAACCATCCCGCAGCTGAAACCCATTGTACTGCTGACAGCAATCATGTCTACCAATGGTACTTTGCAGTTGTTTGACGAAACCATGAATATTACTCAGGGCGGCCCGGCCAACTCCACCTTGACGGTATCCCACTATATTTACAACCAATCGTTTGTCTACGCGCCCAACTTCGGATATGCCTCGGCCATCTCCTACATGGTCGTTTTCCTGATGATCATTCTGGCCATCATACAGTTTAGCGTTGCAGGAAAGGAAGGGTGATGCAGCAATGTCAAAAGAGAGAAAGTTAAAGACTTTAAAAAATATAATGCTTCATATATTTTTATTGATTGCGGTGCTGATTTCCGTATTTCCTTTTTACTGGATGCTGTCAGGCGCAACCAATTCCAGTGTTGACATCACAGGCGGCAACATGTGGTTCGGGAAAAACCTGAAGGAAAACTGGACACAGCTCCAGGGTACTGCCAATATATTTTTAGTCTGCTGGAACACCATAAAGACTACATTACTGTATACGTTTCTATCCATTCTAATCTGTGCCATGGCGGGCTACGGATTTGAAAAATACCGCTCAAAAGGGAAAAACGCAGTATATGCCATGTTTCTGCTTTCCATGATGATTCCCTTTTCAGCGCAGATGATCCCTCTGTTTAAAATGGCATCCAGAGCCAATATGCTGGATTCCCATACGGCAATTATTTTACCTACCATTGCCATGCCCTTCCTTGTCTTTTTCTTCCGGCAGAGTTTTCAATCTTATCCTACGGAACTGATAGAGGCAGCCAGGGTGGATGGTGCCGGGGAGTTTCGGATTTTCTTTCATCTGGTCATGCTGCCGATGAAATCCACCTTCGCCGCCGCAGCAATTTACGCCTTTATGAAACAGTGGAACAATTATCTGTGGCCGCTCATCGTGATACAGAGTAATGAAAAGAAAACCTTCACACTGCTACTCTCTTCCCTGGCCTCTGCCTATTATGTGGATTATGGCCAGCTGATGCTGGCAATCGTGCTGGCTACGCTGCCAATCATCATTGTATTTCTGACCTTGCAGAAACAGTTTGTGGAGGGAATTGTGGGAAGTTCAAAATAACTAAAGTAAATTTGCTTCGCAAATTAACTTTGCGAGTTCCGCTCCGCGGACTCGAATCAGCAGATAAGTTCCATTAATCCGAAAAGAGTAAATTTGCTTCACAAATTAACTTTGCGAGTTCCGCTCCGCGGACTCGAATCAGCAGATAAGTTCCATTAATCCGAAAGGAGTAAATTTGCTTCGCAAATTAACTTTTAACTATAGAAAGGAATGGACATGATAAGAGAATACAATATAGATGCTAGAGATATAAAAAATCCGTTTTATCCCGCGCCTCTTAATATGGGCGGCTGCGATAATAAGGGACGGGAACTGGCGGTAGGCAATTATTTTCTGACCCTGGATGACGAACCCTTCTTTGCCGTTTGCGGTGAGGCACATTTTTCCCGTATGAACGAGACTCTTTGGGAAGATGAAATCATCAAGATGAAAATGGGCGGCATTAACATCATTGCCAGCTATATTTTTTGGATTCATCATGAGGAAACAGAAGGGGAATTTGACTGGAACGGCAGTAAGAATCTGAGACGCTTTCTGACATTGTGTAAGAAGAATAATATGTATGTAATACTGCGTATCGGCCCTTTTTCACACGGAGAATGCAGAAACGGCGGTTTCCCTGACTGGATCTTTGGCAGACCCTTTGATTTGCGATGCGATGACGAAACGTATTTAAAATACACAGAACGGTTCTACAGAGAAATATATCACCAGGCAGAGGGATTGTTGTTTGGAGACGGCGGCCCCGTCATCGGCGTGCAGCTGGAAAACGAACACGAACATGCATCCTGTCCCTGGGAACTGACAACAGAAAACAGCAAAGAGTGGGTAGTCAGCGGCAGGGAAGGCAGAAAACATATGGCCACTTTAAAGAAACTGGCACAAAAAGTTGGTTTTATCGTTCCTTTATATACAGCCACTGCCTGGGGCGGCGCCTGTGCACCGGAAAACGTGGTTCTCCCCCTCTGGGGCGGATATGCATTCCGGCCATGGATGTTCTATGATGGAAAACTGAAGGAGCATCCCGCTACAGGAGAATACCTGTACGGAGATTTTCATTGCAACACGGCACCCAAATACTATAATTTTGATCCCGAATATCCTGCCGAGGATTACCCCTATGCCTGCTGCGAAATGGGCGGCGGCATGAATGTTTATTATCCCTATCGCTTTCAGTTACCTATGGAGAGCGTAGGTGCAATGGCTCAGGTAAAAGCAGGCAGCGGCTGCAATTTCCTCGGCTATTATATGTATCACGGCGGGACACACCCCAAAGGAAAAAAGGTACCATTTCTAAATGAATGCGCCGTACCCAAATTTTCTTATGATTATCAGGCCCCTCTGGGTGAATTCGGTCAGGTGCGCAAGTCCTTTCATCAACTGAAACTGCAGCATCTGTTTTATCAGGAATTTCAGAAAGAAGTGACCGCTACAAAAACGGTTCTTTCCAAAGAGGCCGTAACACAAAAACCAGAGGATGTGGAAACCCTGCGATACGTTGTGCGGGTGGATGAAATGGGCCAGGGCTTTCTATTTATCAACAACTATCAAGATCACACGGAAGGCATCGAGCAGAAGGACTTTGCGATTACGGTACAGACAGACCAAGGCGTCGTGCGTGTACCAGAAAAGGGAACCTTAAATCTGCCAAAATACGGCAACGCTATCTGGCCAATCTGGTTTGACCTCCATGGCCGCCTTTTAAAATATGCCACAGCACAGCTTGTTACAAAGGTTTCGGATAACGGAAAAGAATACTTCTTCTTTGTACAGACAGGCAATGACCGCAGTGAATTTGTATTTCAGGATAAAGATATTGACCTGCAGACCCACAGCGGCTGTCGTCTGGACGACAGTAAAGTAGTTTTGGAGAAGGAAACGTTCGGTACCTTTTCTTTCACAGGCGTTGATGGGGCAGAGTGTATCATATGCACTTTACCCGAGAAAGAAGGTCTCAGACTGTGGCAGATTGACACGGAAGAAAAAAGGATACTCTTCCTGTCAGATTATCCGGTACTCTATAAGGACGGACATCTGGAACTGGAATATCACTGTAACAAAGAACTGCAGATTGGCATTTTCCCTTCTCACAGCGATGTAATACACTTAGGAGGCCATGCCTTATCCGGTTCCGGCACAAACGGCGTATTCCGGATATTTGAAAGTTGGAAACAGGAAAAAGAATTACCGTTTGAATGGAAAGATGTAAGTACAGTCAATAAGGATGGTGACGGCGCCCTCAAAAGGCCGGTGGTAGGCAGTCCCCTTACTTCCACCAAAGTAGTAAATGCACGCGCCGTACTGAAGTTCGCACCGGAAATCTTTGCTGATACGAAACAGGTTCTGTTAAAAGTTCATTATGAAGGCGATGTAGGATACGCCTTTATAGAGGGCGAAATGTTCCATGATAATTTCTGTAATGGAGCGCCATGGGAAATCGATCTGATGCCGTATAGAGAAGAATTGACGAAACATGGCATGTACCTGTATGTTTCTCCCCGGAAAACAGGGGCATATGTAGACAACAGTTCTGCTATGGCCGCCCGGCATGAGGTGGTAAAAGAACAGGTCGCACGAATTGACAGCGTGGAGCTGGAAGCCGTAATGTGGATTGAGATGACTTTATAAAGATGATCCTGAAAAGAGCCTGCTGACATTCTTATTGTGAATTTGTCGGCGGACTCTTTTCAAATATCATGCGAAACTATTTGCCGTCATTATATGCTATATGATTCATACGTCAATATTATACGCGCATATAGAACGAATCTTATGCAACAGCTTAACCATTAAATAAAAGATGAGCCGCAAAGCAGTGTCGAATGCATAGCAGATGCCTTTTTTGTCAGTACACAATTTCTACGGTCTGTTCTGAGTCGGGCATATTTTTCAACCTGTATGTAATCTCACAAGTACCCTGTTCCCATGCAGGAACCTTGAATACTTTATTTTCATGAAAATCCTGTATTGTATGCCGTTCTCCCTCACTGGTCGTACATGTAATTTTATACTCCATCTCCGCTTCCCGATTAGATGCCACCCACATGTTTTTCTCAGAATCCTCCGATGCCCTATAATAAATTCCATATACTGCCGGTTCCTGATTTTGCAGTTTCTGCCTGTAGGAATCGTAAAAATCTACCTGATATTCTTCCGCAATCTCCCGTACCTGATCCACATAATTATCATAACCTTCTGTACTTATAAGCTGCAGCTCATAAGTTGGTGATACAAAGAGAGTAACCGGTATCTGCCATTGTTGGCAATATGTAATCGACTTACGCAGATAATTCCCAATGAGTAACAGGGCAACCATTGATCAGATATACTTCTCCATCAAATAAAATTTCCCTTTCCGCCACTCCACCGTGCCTGTTTTCACATATCCCGCACTGGCATACAGTTTCTGTGAATATGGATTACTACTGAAAACATCCAGTCTGATTGCCTGAGCTCCCATATCTTTCAGCAAATCTTCAATATATTGCATCGCTTTCGATGCAACACCCCTGTGCTGAAATACCGGATTAACACATAAACGGTGAATCACATAATAAGGCCTTTCCGGATGCATCCACTCTCCATATTGATAATCTTCATCGCATTCCTGATTCAGTCCAAACACTATCGCTATTTGTTCTTCCAAAATTCCTACATATAAATCTCCATTCTGAATATCATTTTCAAAATCTTCTTCTGTCGGATACAATTCATCCCACTGATGAATATGGTTATCTTCCATGACACAAATTGCATTTTGCACCATCAAAACAATCTCCGGCAAGTCATTACGATTAGCCTTTCTGTAATTTATGTTCATGATGTTCTCCTTTGCCCAAAATAACGGATGCCAGGCATCCCCAGACATCCTTATATCAGCAAAAGGGATTGTCGTATTGCTAACAATCCCTTTCTCTACTAAAACTTCCCAAACTTTTTCTTCTTTTTCCCGCCAGTGACTTCTTCGGCGCGATTGGAAGTAACATTCTTCGCCGCATTTAAGGTATCACCTGTCTGCTCATCAAACTGTTTCAGCAAATCCTTGGCCTCATGAGACAGTTTATCAGGCACCTGTACCACCAATGTTACATAGTGGTCACCGCGTACATCTTTGTTACGCAGAGAAGGTACGCCTTTTCCTTTCAGACGGATCTTGGTGTCTGTCTGTGTACCGGCTTTGACTTCATAAATCACTCTGCCATCCACAGTGTCAATCACAATCTCACCGCCCAAAGCCGCAATCGCAAAGGACATGGGTACTGTGGAATAGATATTCTCATCCTGCCTCTGGAAAATGGGATGTCTTCCCACTACCACTTCAACTAACAGATCTCCTCTCGGGCCTCCATTGGAACCCGGTTCACCCTTATCACGCAAGCGGACGCACTGCCCATTGTCGATACCTGCCGGTATAGATACCTGAATCTTCTTCTTGTTGGCAATATATCCTGTTCCCCGGCAGTCCGGACATTTATCCTTAACCACTTTACCGGTTCCCTGACAATCCGGACAAGTCTGTACATTCCTCATGATACCGCCAAAAGGAGACTGTCTGGTGAACACCACCTGTCCCTTACCGCCGCACTTGCTGCAAGTCTCAGGGCTGGTGCCGGGTTTGGCGCCGGTACCATGGCAGGACGTGCACTCATCCTTTAAGGTCAATTCAATTTCCTTGTCTACACCAAAGACGGCTTCCTCAAAGGTAATGCGGACACTGGTACGCAGATTCGCACCCTTCATGGGCCCGTTCCCTCTGCCGCGTCTGCCGCCGCCAAAAATATCGCCAAAAATATCACCAAAGATATCGCCAAAGATATCACTGTTAAAGTCGAAGCCGCCAAAGCCGCCCGCACCCCCTGCGCCATCAAAGGCGGCATGACCATACTGGTCATACTGCCTTCTCTTCTCAGGGTCACTTAAGACTGCGTACGCCTCAGATGCTTCTTTGAATTTCTTCTCTGCCTCCGCATCACCGGGGTTCATATCGGGATGATATTTCTTAGCCAGAACTCTGTATGCTTTTTTGATTGCTGCATCATCAGCGTTTTTCTCTACACCGAGCACCTCATAATAGTCCCGTTTTTGTTCTGCCATGATAAACCCTTCCTACTCTGCCTATCCTCGTATTCTTAGTTTCTTGGGCTGCATATCCCAGCAGCCCTGAAAATTTTTATTTTGATTATACTTCTCTGTAATCACCGTCTACCACATCGTCAACCGGCGCTTCCTGTGTATTTGCTTCTGCCGCACCGCCCATATTGCTCATGTCCGGGCCGCCCTGTGCCTGCTGCATGTTCTCATACATCTTGGTGAACAGGCTCTGTGCAGAAGTTGTCAGTTTCTCTTTCGCTGCCTTGAGTTCATCCAACTGGCTGTCTGTCATTTCCTGATCCTTGGTCTTCTCCAGGATATCCTTGACTGCCTGCAGATCAGCTTCCACACCGGATTTTTCAGAAGTATCAATCTTGTCACCCACTTCGCTAAGTGCTTTCTCTGTCTGGAACACAAAAGCATCTGCATCGTTTCTGGTGTCAATTGCCTCTTTTCTCTTCTTATCCTGTGCCTCGTACTCAGCAGCCTCTTTCACTGCCTTATCAATCTCATCATCAGACATATTAGAACCTGCTGTGATGGTGATGTGCTGTTCTTTACCTGTGCCAAGGTCTTTCGCAGACACATTTACGATACCGTTGGCATCAATATCAAAAGTCACCTCAATCTGCGGTACACCGCGCATTGCCGGCGGAATACCATCCAGCCTGAACTGTCCCAGGGACTTGTTGTCTTTTGCAAACTGTCTCTCACCCTGTACTACATTAATATCAACTGCCGTCTGGTTATCTGCTGCTGTGGAGAAAATCTGGCTCTTCTTGGTCGGAATCGTGGTATTTCTCTCAATCAGCCTGGTCGCTACGCCGCCCATTGTCTCGATAGACAGAGATAACGGTGTAACATCCAAGAGCAGAATTTCGCCTGCACCGGCATCACCAGCCAGCTTACCGCCCTGGATAGAAGCGCCCAGCGCCACACACTCATCGGGATTCAGGGATTTACTCGGCTCTTTGCCTGTAATCTGTCTTACTTTCTCCTGTACCGCAGGAACACGGGTGGAACCGCCCACCAGAAGCACCTGCCCGATGTCCGCGTTGGTCAGACCGGCATCTTTCATAGCGTTCTGCACCGGAATCGCTGTCTTCTCCACCAGATCATGTGTCAGCTCATCGAACTTTGCTCTTGTCAGGTTCATGTCAAAATGTTTCGGGCCTTCCGAAGTAGCTGTGATGAACGGCAGGTTAATATTGGTCGTAGTTGCAGAAGAAAGTTCCTTCTTTGCCTTCTCAGCCGCCTCTTTCAGTCTCTGAAGCGCCATCTTGTCGTTAGAGAGATCCACGCCTTCCTGTGCCTTGAACTCAGCCAACATCCAGTCAATGATCTTCTGATCAAAATCGTCACCGCCCAGATGGGTATCGCCATTGGTTGCAAGTACTTCAATGACACCGTCGCCAATCTCAATGATAGACACATCGAAAGTACCGCCGCCCAGGTCATATACCATAATCTTCTGTTCTTTCTCATTGTCCAGACCATATGCAAGCGCTGCCGCTGTAGGCTCATTGATAATACGCTTTACGTCAAGACCGGCAATCTTACCGGCATCCTTGGTTGCCTGCCTTTGTGCATCGTTAAAATATGCAGGGACTGTGATAACAGCCTCCGTCACTTTTTCACCCAAATAATTCTCAGCATCTGCTTTTAATTTCTGCAAGATCATGGCAGAAATCTGCTGCGGAGAATATTTCTTGTCATCAATGGTACGTCCCCTGTCCGTACCCATATCTCTCTTAATGGAAGCAATGGTCTTGTCAGCGTTGGTAACTGCCTGACGTTTCGCCGGCTCACCCACAAGCCTCTCCCCCGTCTTCGTAAAAGCCACCACGGAAGGAGTGGTTCTTGCACCTTCTGTGTTCGCGATGACTGCGGGCTTACCCCCCTCCATAACTGCTACGCAGCTATTGGTCGTTCCCAAGTCAATACCGATAATTTTACTCATAATTTTTCCCTCCTGCTTATCATGAAGCTGAATAATAATTTTTTGTTGTTTATAAGATGTATTGTATCAATAATGCATCCTGTTACTGAACTACCGCAACCATACTGTGTCTGACCACACTGTCCCGGTAGGTATAACCCTTTTGAAGTTCCTGTGCAATTACACCAGATGCAAACTCTTCGCTCTCCACCTGCATCACCGCATTATGAAACTCAGGATCAAACTCCTCGCCCAGTGCCGGAATAGGCTTTACTTCCATATTTTCAAGTTCCGTCATGAGCTGTTTATAGATCATCTGCATGCCCTGTGAAAATCCACTGTCTTTCTCTTCTTCCGGAACGCTCGCAAGACCTCTCTCAAAATTATCGACTACCGGAAGTATCTTCTCTATCACACTCTTTGCGCCGGTCTCAAACATCGCCGTTTTTTCTTTCTCCGTCCGTTTGCGGAAATTCTCAAACTCTGCCATCTGACGCTTTACCCGGTCCTCAAGTTCTTCTATTTTCTCCTTCAAAGCATCCTGCTTTTTGTCTGCCTTCTCTTTTTTCTTTTTCTCCTTTTTCTCTTCTTTGGAGATCTCCTTATCCTGCCGGCTCTCGTCCTCTTTCACAACTTCTTTCTCTGCCGCCTCGATTACCTGCTCTTCATCGGGATTTTCTGTTGCCAGGTTTTCTTCCTGCATCTTATCTTTTTCCTCTGCCACGCTTTTCATTCCTTTCTGTCAAACCAACCTGTGTCAGTTGTTCTTATATAAATCATCCAGCTGATTCTTTAACAGCTTCAGATTGCTCACTACCTTTTCATAATCCATTCTCTTAGGACCAATGATGCCGATGGTGCCCTTCATGCCCTCATCCAGTTCATAAGTGGCTGTTACGATACTACAGTCTTTCATCCCCGCCACTGGTGTCTCACTGCCGATATAAACCTGAATACCGGTGTTGTTCTCATCCGCAAGATTATCCTGCACAAGCTCACTGAGCAGCTGTTTCTCCTCGAAGGTGGTTATGAGCTCACTGGCCCGCTCGTGATCCGCAAGCTCAGGATACTTGAAAAAGTTCTTGGCGCCGCTCGTATAAATCTCCAGATCCTCATCTGCCTGTATGGCCTCTGCCACAGCATCAATGACGTCTGCCACAATCTCACTGTGAATACCAGCCTGCTGCTTCATCGCTGCAATCATGCCCAGATTAATCTCTTCCAGAGACAGGCCGTTCAGATGTGTATTGAGAAGGATATTCAGCTTTAAAAGCGTCTCATCTCCCAATCTTTCCGCCACTTTCAGTATGCTGTTCTTGATCACATTGCCTTCCACCACGATCACCGCCAGAATCTGATTGGCATCTACCCGGGATAACTGGATGAACTTCAGCTTATTGCGGTGATACTGAGGCGCGGAAATCATGGCCGCATACTCCGTGTTATTGGCCAACACCTTCGCTGCACGCTTCAGGAGATGATCCATCTTATCTTCTTTCTCAAGAAGCATCTCCTTCATCTCTTCCACTTCCCTTTCCTTCTCCTCCATCATCCTGTCTACATACAGGCGATATCCTCTATCGGAAGGAATCCTGCCTGCGGAAGTATGAGGCTGCAGGATGTATCCCAGTTCTTCCAGATCTGCCATCTCATTTCGGATAGTGGCAGAACTTAGGTTTAAATCGGTATACTTAGAGATTGTGCGGCTTCCCACCGGCTCCCCTGTCTCTAAGTAATTACGAATGATGGCTTGCAATATTATATATTTTCTTTCATCTAACTGCATACCATTTCTCCTATTGTTAGCACTCAATTCATTAGAGTGCTAACACCTTCTAGTAGTAAGTTATCACTTAAGATTTTCATTGTCAACATCTGTATACAAAAAAATTATTAAAAAAATATAAAAGAAAAAAGCAGTTAATTTAAAGTATCCTCAAATTAGCTGCTCACATTCCTTTTCCTTACCTGTTTACAAACATTTCGCTGAAATCTTATCAGATTCCGAAGCTGCCCTTTACTTCACCGTTGATCACGTAGTAAACAACGCTCTCCTCAGGCTTAACATACAGCTCAACAGACTTGAAATCACCGGCTTTCTGATTGAGATCGTATTTCCATACATCCTTGGCAATCTTCACAAAATCTTCTGCTGTATAGGACTTCTCCGCAAACTGTACATGTACTGTCTCTTTCACTGCTGTCTTCTTAGCTGCCGCCGGTGCCTTCTTTGCCGTCTCTTTCTTAGCTGCAGTCTTCTTCGCCGCGGTCTTTCTGGTTGTGGTCTTCTTCGCTGCTGCCTTTTTAGGCTCCGCTGCGGTTTCTGTCTTTGCTACAGATGCTGCTGTTGTTGTCGTTTCCTGTGCTGTCTTTGTATCTGCGGCTTTGGCGGCTGCTGTCTTCGCCACCGGTTTAGCGTTTGCTGTTTTCTTAGTGTCTGCCATGAATAATCTCCTTCCCCATCTTTGGCTCTTTGAACGCTGCACGTTCCATTTCTGACTCTTTCATAATACCCTAAAATCCAATTACACCTTTGGACCATATGAAAATTCTAGCGCAATCCCAATGCACTGTCAACTAACAAACTGTAACAAATAGTTACTTTCTGTCTCATTATATTATACGAAATGACATAAAAACACATTCTTTCGGGCGGTCAACGTCCTATTTCAGCATAAAATACCCCAGCACTGCCGCCCCAAGCGCAATGCGGTACCAGCCAAATACTTTGAAATCATGTTTCTTGATATAACCCATCAAAAAGCGAATCACAAACACGGATACTAAGAATGCAACCACCATGCCTACCAGTAAGATAATCGTCTCTGCACTTGTAATCGGCCCCTCAAATTTCAGAACTTTAAGGAGACTTGCTCCCAGCATAACAGGAATCGCTAAGAAGAAAGTAAACTCCGCCGCCACAGTTCTGGATACACCGATCAGGAGCGCTCCCACAATCGTGGCGCCAGAGCGTGAGGTTCCCGGAAATACAGCCGCAAGAAGCTGGAAGATACCAATCAGAAACGCAGTCTGATAGGTAATCTGATGCAATTCCGTGATTTTCGGCACAGCATTCTTATTCCTGTTTTCAATTACGATAAATGCAATACCAAACACAATCAGGGCAATCGCCACACACCAGGGATTATAGAAAAGCGCATCCAGCACATCATCAAAGGCAAGCCCTATCACCGCTGCCGGAATACAGGCAGCCAGAATCTTAAACCATAGCACGAAAATATCTTTGCGCACCACCGGTTTCTCCTTAAACTGAAAAGGAAATATCTTATTCCAGAACAACAATACCACTGCAAGGATTGCCCCCAGCTGGATGACAACCAGAAACATTTCCCAGAATTCCGGGCTCACATCAAGCGTCACGAACTCATTAAACAAAATCATATGCCCCGTACTGCTGATGGGAAGCCACTCCGTGATACCTTCCACGATACCAAATAACACCGCCTTTAAAATTTCCATGATGTCCATATTCATACTCATACCTTTCTGCACTATTTATGCTCTCTCCAGATATTCCAACAGATCCAGGTAACAATCCTCTGCATCCCGATACCCTTCCTCATAAAGTGCCGTCAATCTTTCCTTGTCCATTTCCACTCTGCCCACCTTACTGGCGCGTTTGGGCCTGATAACAAAGACTTCCCCGTTCTCTGCCTTCTCCTCGATGTACTGTACCGTATTATTATAGGAAAGATGCCTCTCCCTCATCAGTTCATAAACCTTTGGATAACGCAGATATTTCGCCCGGACAGCTGCCAGTTCCGGTCCCGCCGGCTTCCTGACGTAACCCTCCTCCTTAGTCATAACAACCACATTCTTCCCATTGCCATCCCGGATGGACTGTCTGATGGGAATAGAATCGGAAATACCGCCGTCCAGATATAGTTCACCGTTTATCTTTACATTCCGGGATACCAGCGGCATGGAGCTGGAAGCCCGCACCGCGATAATGTCCCTGTGCATATCCTGAAGCGGCAGGTAAGCCGGCTCTCCTGTGCGAATGTTGGTAGCCACTGCGTACGCCCTGCCCTCATATTTTGCAAAAGCCTCAAAGTCGTACGGATCCAGATAATCCGGTATCAACCCATAGCACATATCCACACCAAAGAGATCACCGGTTCTAAAAAGACTCACCGGACCACAATACTGTTTCATACCCAGATAATTGACGCTGACGCGGTATGCCCTTCCCTTCTGCCCCGACAAATAGCTGCACAGATGGCAGGCCCCCGCCGACACGCCATAACAGTCAGAAAAGAAAATGTCCTTCTCCATAAAAAAATCCAGCACACCGGCAGTATAAATTCCCTTCATACCGCCGCCTTCCAAAATAAGCCCTGCCTGATACATAATTCCCTCCAAATTTACACTCTGTGCGGAGAATGCCTGTTTTTTCGGTATTCTCCCATGCGAAACTCAGTACTTCTTGGCGTCTCGTCCTATGGCGAGACGTCTTTAGAAGTACTTTTCGCATTTCTCACACTAATATTCCGCTTTCACAAATTTCCGGAAAGCTTCCAGTGACCGCTCTACCTTTTCCGTATCAATACAGTATGCCAGCCGGAAATAGCCTTTCACACCGAAGCTGTCACTGGGCACCACAACCAGGTCGTATTTCTTCGCCTTCTCACTAAAGGCCACCGCGTCTTCTTCCAACGCTTTCGGGAAAATATAAAATGTCCCGCCGGGCTTACTGCACGCAAAGCCAAGATTCGTCAGTTCTTTATATAATATGTTCATGTTCGTCTCATAGACCGATAAATCCGCTGTCAGATCAAGCACCTCAGCCACTGCCAGCTGAATGATGGACGGCGGACAATTGTGCCCTGTTCCTCTGGAAATCTGGCTGCACATGACACTGATAATATCAGCATCCGTGCAAGCCGGATTCACGGCCACATAACCAATCCGCTCACCCGGCAAGGATAAAGACTTCGAGAAAGAATAGCAGGACAGCGTATTATCATAGAATTTAGAAGGATAAGGCGCATCCACACCCGCAAACACAATCTCCCTGTACGGTTCATCTGAAATCAAGAAAATATCATGGCCATACTGTTTTTCCTTTTCCCGCATGATCCGTGCCATCTCCTGCATGGTCTGTGTAGAATAAACCATACCGGACGGGTTGTTGGGGGTATTGATGAGCACCGCCATCACCTTTTCGGTCAGCATCTGCTCAAAGGCATCAAAATCAATCTGAAAACTCTCCGTGTCTGCCGGCACCACTTTCAGCTTTGCCCCCGTAAGGTTAATATACGGCGCATATTCCGGAAAATAAGGTGCTATTGTCAGAATCTCATCACCAGGTTCTGCTACACAGCGCACCGCATGAGCGATGGCCCCCGCCGCACCTGTGGTCATAAAAATATGATTCCCGGTATAATTCATGCCAAATCTCCGGTTCAGGGAAGCGGCCACCTTATCTCTCACCGCAGGAATCCCCAGACTCTGGCTGTAACCGTGAAGCTCCATGGGATTTCTCTCCTGCAGCATCCTGATCATGGTATCCGTAAAAGCCTGCGGCACGGGTACGGAAGGGTTGCCCAGACTGTAATCAAACACATTCTCATACCCAATCTCCTTCCCCCTCTGCGTGGCAAACTCAGACAACTGCCGGATTACCGATTTTCCCTGTAACATGTCCTTATATTTCTGTACAATCATACTATTGTGTCCTTTCCTGTTTCTCTATCCCAAAGTTCCATTATCCTGTCTCTATATCGCCCTCAGATGCAGAAGTCTGCCCTGGAAATCGCCAAAGATAGGCGGTATATTGATGCCTGCATAATGCAGTGTATCTCCGCGGTACTGTGTCTGTTCCATCTCCGGCCAGTCCTGTGTATTCTCAATCACATAGACTCTGTCCGGATCCAATCCGGGAATATGGATTCGTCTGCTGTGTACATTGGGCCTGTTCAACACCTGAATATAAGTAACAAGCGCCTCGCTCTTGTCCTTGGCAACTACTTCATAGCAATCATAATAATGGTTCTGCGCATAATGTGCAATGCGGTAATAATCCCCCTGACGGACTAAATCGTTATACTTATGATACATAGCCACCTGTTCGGGAATCTGATTGCGGTCTGCCTCCGGAATCTTTGTCACATCCAGCTCGTAGCCAAAGGTACCAGCCAAAGCCACATACCCTCTTGTCTCAAAAGGCGTCACCCGGCCCACCGTATGATTGGGGCAGTCAGCCACATGCGCCCCCATCGTGGACAACGGATAAAGCAACGCCGTACCTGCCTGAATAGATAATCTTTCTATCGCATCCGCATCATCAGAGCACCAGATCTGCGGGCTGTAATACAACATGCCCGGATCAAATCTGGCGCCGCCGCCGGAACAGTTTTCCAGAAGCAGATTCGGAAAATCACTGATCAGCCTCTCCTGCATCTCATAGAGCGCCAGCACCTGTCTGTGCAGCAGTTCCCCCTGCCTGTCCGCCGCAAGGCCATAACTTCCCAGATCACTAAGCGGTCTGTTCATATCCCATTTCACATACTCGATATTGGCACTGCGCAGCACTGCCGCTACCTGATCGTAAATATAATCCCTGACTTCTTGCCGAGTCAGATCGAGTACATATTGATTCCTGCAAAGGCTTGCCGTCCTGCCGGGAATCTGAATGGCCCAGTCAGGATGCGCCCTGTACAGGTCAGAATCCGGCGAAATCATCTCCGGCTCAAACCAGATGCCGAACTTCATCCCCAGCTTATTGACCTCATCCACCAGATACTTTAATCCGCCGTCTACCTTCGTTTCGTTTACCTGCCAGTCTCCCAGACTGCTATTATCATCATCCCTGTGTCCAAACCAGCCATCATCCATCACCAGCATCTCTATGCCAAGTGCCGAAGCCTGTCTTGCAATCTCCAAAAGCTTCTGCGTATCAAAGTCAAAATAAGTAGCTTCCCAGTTATTGATTAATACCGGCCGCTTCCTATCCTTATAAATCCCCCGGATCAGGTGCTGACGATACAGATCATGAAAGTTTCTGGTCATGCCGCCGATGCCTTGTGCAGAATACATGCAGATGACCTCCGGCGCCTGAAAACTTTCTCCAGCTTCCAGTTTCCAGCAGAAATTATCCGGATGAATCCCCATCATTGCACGGATGGAACCAAACTGATCCGCCTCCATCTGCGCCAGGAAATTGCCGGAATAAACAAAGTTCATGGCATAAATCTCGCCCGTCTCCTCTGTGGTACTGCTCCTTTTCCATGCCACAAAAGGATGCTCCTGATGGCTCGATTCCCCGCGCACTGAACCTACGCTCTGCTTGCCTTTCATAATCGGACGGATCTGGATGCCACGCTCTCTGGCCCAGGAACCATGCAGCGTCATCATCTCATAGTCCTCATTGTCCATGTCGATACAGGCAGATAACACCTTCGTCAGATATATGGCTTCGTCACCACCGTTGACGATCCTCACGCTTCTGGCAATGGCATCCGTATCCGCAAAGACACTGTAAGATAAAAGGACCTGCAGTTTCAGTACCTTATCCTCACAGGTAATCTCCAGCGTCTGGCAGACATCCTTATCTCCAAACGTTGCCGGCAGTCCTTCCAGCGGTTCCTTTCCGTCATAGATACGGTGGGACACATAAGTAAGTGACACTCCTGCATGTCCGCCCATGGTCCGTACTGCCAGCGTGCCTTCCCTGTAATCACCCAGATTATTTCCTGAATACTCCATCGGAAACGTATCCATAAAACCTGTTCTCTCCCGATTGTTTTTAGATGGAACAAAGGGCATCTCACCCGTCCGCATCAGATAGGCAAGATTATCCTCTGAAAGTTTCCTTCCATAATAAACATGTCCCAGGAAATTCTCCTCATCCACAATACCAATGCAGTAACTGGTATGAGGCGTGTCCAGTTTAAAAATTCTGCTCTGCTCATGATAGGTAATCTTCATTCCATTAAAATTCCTTTCTCCATATGATCTATCCTCTTTATCCGCAGGAAATGTTCCACGATGCCTTTCTTTCATTTCACTGCGCTTTCTTTCCTCTGCCTAATTGACATTACATATCTTCCGCCCAGGCAAGGGCACATCTGACGGCCCGCTTCCACCCTTTGATAAGCTGCCTTCTGGTCTCCTCTTCCATGGATACCTCAAATTTTTTCCCAAGCTGCCAGTTGACGCAGATTTCTTCTTTATCTTTCCAATACCCTACGGAAAGTCCTGCCAGGTAAGCCGCTCCCAGTGCCGTGGTCTCAATGCAGCTTGGCCGGTGTACAGCCTGTCCTGTAATATCTGCCTGAAACTGCATCAGGAAATCATTGGCGCTGGCACCGCCGTCCACTTTCAGTTCGCCTAAAGGAATACCGGCATCTTCTTCCATAGCCTTTAATACATCCATGGACTGGTAAGCAACAGACTCCAACACCGCTCTGACAAAATGTTCCTTCTGACATCCCCTGGTGATACCCACCACAGTCCCCCGCGCATAGGGATTCCAGTAAGGTGTCCCCATACCCACAAAGGCAGGCACCATATAGACGCCATTGGTATCCGGCACCCGCACGGCATACTTTTCGGAGTGCTGTGATATCTTCATCATCCGCATCTCATCCCGCATCCACTGCACAGCCGCTCCCGCCACAAACACACTGCCCTCCAAAGCATATTCCGGCCTGACAGAATCTCCTGCCGCAATCGTAGTCAGCAGACCGCTTCTGGAAGTAATGGCCTCCTGCCCCGTATTCATCAAAAGAAAACATCCGGTTCCATAGGTGTTCTTCACCTGCCCGGGCTGGAAACAGCACTGCCCGAACAACGCCGCCTGCTGGTCTCCCGCCGCCCCTGCAATGGGAATCGGTGCGCCAAAGATGCTGCTCTCGCTCATACCAAACACCGTGCCTGAGGGTTTCACTTCCGGCAGCATCTGCCGGGGAATCCGCAGGATGGAGAGCAGTTCCTCATCCCACTCCAGCGTATGAATATTATAAAGCATGGTTCGGGAAGCATTGGTATAATCCGTCACATGGGCCGCACCTTTCATCAGATTCCAGATAAGCCAGGTGTCCACCGTTCCGAATAACAACTCTCCACGCTCGGCCCTTGCCCGCGCTCCTTCCACATGCTCTAGAATCCAGGCAATCTTGCTGCCCGAAAAATAGGCATCCGGCACAAGGCCGGTCTTTGCCCGTATCATCTCCGTATAACCCTGGTCTTTCAACCCGTCAATATACTCAGCCGTTCTCCGGCACTGCCATACGATTGCATTATATACCGGTTCCCCGCTCTCTTTATCCCATACGACAGTGGTCTCCCGCTGGTTCGTAATGCCGATTCCTGCAATCTGTGCAGCACTCACACCGATATTGGCCATAGCCTCAATCGCCACCGCCAGCTGAGACGCCCAAATTTCACGCGGATTGTGCTCTACCCAGCCGGCCTGGGGATAAATCTGCGTAAATTCTTTCTGGGCCATACTGCAGATACTGCCATTTTGGTCAAACAATATACAGCGGGAACTGGTAGTTCCCTGATCTAGCGCCATAATATACTGCTGCATTATTACCTCATTTCCGCGCTGTTTACCCAGACAGGGCTTCGGCGCATATGCATTGCCACTTAGTAATCTTATTAAGTATATAATATCCGGCCAGACTTCGTCTATAGTTATCCTTCCATGTTAACAAAAACGAAAATGTTTTCCATTTGTCTTCCAAAATTTATAAAACGTGATACAATGGACGGAGGTTCAACGGCCCATTTCAGAAATCAACAGGAGATATCATAAATGAGTATTACAGTCGTATTGCAGCAAATGGTCATTATCTTTATCCTGATCGGAATCGGTATGATTCTTTACCGGAGTAAAATGTTGTCAGAGGAAACCTCAAAACAGATTTCCGGCATTATCATTAATGTTACCAATCCGGCACTCTTAATCTGCTCTGCCTTTGATGACGGGCCTAAAGTCTCCCTGCGGGAGCTTAGCATCGCTTTCGTCTCTTATGCGGCGGTCTTTGCGCTGCTGATCGTCATAGGTTTTCTGATTCCCTGCCTCCTTCGTGTACCCAAAAGACTCCACTACACATACCAGATGCTGACAATTTTCGGCAATGTGGGTTTTATTGGTATCCCATTAGCTTCCGCAGTGCTGGGCAGCGAATCCTTGATTTTTGTTTCCATCTTTAACCTGCTGTTTAATCTTTTGATCTACACTTTTGGAATGTCCATGCTGCAAAGAGCTGCTGCCGGGCAAGCTGCCGATGCAGATTCCATTCCCAGACACAATTCCGCATCCGGGCGTTTGCAGAAACTCATTAATGCAGGCACCATCTCTGCTGTATTTACGATTGTATTTTATCTGGGCGATTTTCATGTACCTGTTGTCATCTCCTCGACTCTTTCTTACACCGGACGCGCCACTACCCTTTTGTCCATGCTGGTGCTGGGTGTGTCCGTGGCACAGATGGCACCGAAAGATATTTTCTCTCACCCCAGACTCTATCTCTTTACACTGCTTCGGCAGATTCTCGTACCCATCGGCTGTGTCTTATTGCTGCGCGGATTGATTGATAACAAGCTGATCCTCAATACCATGCTTTTGATGGTCGCCGTTCCCGCTGCCAACATGCCGCTTATGATTGCCAAGCAGATGGATATGGACACGGAATCCATTTCACAGGGCATCATCCTCACCACGGTCTTAAGTCTTGTGACAGTCCCGGCGGCCTGCTTGTTTCTTGTCTGAGCGTAAGCAGCCCCGGAATTTACTTTGCTTCCTTTGACAAATAAAGTGAACAATTTCCCTTTTCTCGACATAAAATAGAGTAAAACCGCATAGGATATAAGTTATGTATTATTTACTCTTTGCTCTATTACTCATGGCCCTTCTTGGCTGTATCTTTTTTCATTGCCGCAGGAAGAAAATCATCTGTAAGATTCAGGCTATGGACTGCTGTGCCAAATGTTCCCTTGTAGAGGAACTGGTAAATCCCTTCGGCTATTGTTTCCACTGTGACAGCGGCATCTTCTCCACCACAATAGACGCCTGGCAGAAGCAGGCCGGATATACCTGGCTCTATGACTATATGGCGCCCCGTTTCCAGATGGTCTTCGATGCGCTTCCGGTCTACTTTGATTACCGCGGCAGAACCTGGCTGATCGAGTTCTGGAAAGGTCAGTATGGCATCAATACCGGTGCAGAAATCGGCATATACCACGCCGATTCCATCATACCCGCAAGTGACTGCAAGCGCACCTGGTTCTCCTGCGCCGAAGAACATGAAATGTTGGACTGCTCCTTCCTGTTATGCAGTGAAGAAGAAGACTGCATCCGCAATACCGGACGCCACTGGTGGCTCACCGCCTTTCTGGTGGGTTGTTTCTCCAGACCGTCCGCCCTCTCCATGGAATCCTCCATCTGTTTCCCCAACAGGGAAATGCTTTCTGCCTTCGTGGAAGGTCTGAAACGAGCCGGTTATCGAGAAGATTCCATCTGCGTCAAGGGTCTTAGCGTATGCTTCGTTTTCTGTAAAAACACTTCCCAAAGATACAATCTTCTCACCCGATTCTGGCGGTGTTTCTCCCAATGGAAAAACAAAATATTCTGCAAGCTGTATCTTTGGGTCACCAGGCCTTTTTGCTGTACCGAGGATCGGGTTTTATACTTGTACTACTATATCCCGGCAGCATTCCGCAAACTTCTTCGGCTGCGCAGATTTCACAAGCGCTGCCATAAACGCCATTGTAAGGAGTCCTGATCATGAGCACCTCTTCGCGTCTTGACCACGCCTTTCTTAATGCCCCTCTGCTTCCCCTCTCGAACCGCTCCCGCTATGTCCTGATGAGCGATTGTCACAGAGGCATGGGCAATTCCTCCGATAATTTCTTAAAAAACCAACACCTTTATTTTGCTGCATTAGAGCACTATTACCGGCAGGGATTTACCTATATTGAACTGGGGGACGGAGACGAACTGTGGGAAAACAGAAGCATGAAAAATATCATTGACATTCACAGTAACGTATTCTGGCTCTTTGAACAATTCTATCAGGAAGACCGATTATATCTGCTCTATGGCAATCATGACATTGTCAAAAAGAAGAAGAGAGTACGCACACTTTTTCCTACCCTCACCTTTTATGAGGGCATTATCCTCACCACAGACCTGTTGCCCGGCAACAGGTCCCGTGTGTCTCTCTATCTGACACATGGACACCAGGCCAGTCTGCTCAATTCCACCCTCTGGCCCATCTCCCGTTTCCTTGTCCGGTATGTGTGGTGTCCTTTGGAAAACCTGGGCGTACTGGATCCCACCAGCGCCGCCAAGAATTATCATATTAAAAGCAAATGTGAGGTGCGCTTAAATCAATGGGCCGAGAAAAACCACTATATCCTGATCACCGGACACACCCACCGTCCCATCCTTCCCGCAGAGCCTTCCAGTTACTATAACACAGGAAGCTGTGTGCATCCCCGCTGCATCACCTGTATCGAGATTGAACGGCAGTCCATGACCCTGGTCAAATGGACCATGAATGCCCGAATCGACAGGACCTTGTATGTGGCCAGGGAAGTGATTGCAGGGCCAGTTCCTCTGATTCGCCCGCAGTCCTCTCTTTAGTCTCACGCTGCTGCCACAAATATATTCTGGTCAATCATACTATGATATGTTATAGTAAAAAACATATTGACCTACGAGGAGGTTTTCCTGTTGGAAATACAAAAGAAACGCCGCATCATGATATGCATCCTCACAGTAGTATCCTTACTGTTAGTTGTGTTCTGCATACTTCCACTGTTGCAGGCCCAGTCCGGTACTGCCCTGACTCTCACCTGGCAGGAAAGTGAACACCCGCCAGAACTTCACCTTACTTCAGGTGAAACCATCAAAGGCTGGAATAAGGATGGTATCATCTATTTTTTTATCCCCACTTATGTATCAGCTGAAAAGATAATCCTGGATGCCAATTTGAAATGGAAGTCTGCACAAGTATCCCATTTGCCGCTGTCATATGATATCCCACAGGAAGTATTACTTTATGACCAAAAGGGAAACACCACTCTTTCAAAAAGCATATGCTTTAAGCATTCTGAAAATCTGCACACCATTTATATTAATCTGGCAGACTGCGCCATAGATTCTATTACAAAAGATGACTTCGCCGAAGCAGAAATCACAGTGGTGGCTCCCAATGGCGAAATCGAATACAACGGACCTGATAATCTCATCAAAGGCCGCGGCAATTCCACCTGGCAATTGGAAAAGAAACCATACTATTTCAAATTGAAGGAGGAAGCCGGGCTGTGCGGCATGGAACCTGACCGGAAATGGTTGTTGCTGGCAAACTCTTATGAGGCAACTAAATTATCAAACAAACTCTTTTATGACTTCTCCAAATATGCAGGCATTGCTTTTGCTGCTGATTCAGAATGGGTAGACCTCTATATCAATGGTGAATACCGAGGTAATTATCTGCTCTGTGAAAAAATAGATGTTGGCACGAACCGGGTGAACATTGCCGATTTGGAAAAAGAAAATGAAACTGTTTTTAACACCTATGAACCGTATGCCGAAACATCCATGAAAGGGTACCTCACGGATCAACCTGCGCTTCCGCCTAACATTACGGGCGGTTATATCATTGAAAAGGATGTCACGATTGAAGATTCTTCCTGCGGATTTGTAACGGATGACAAAAACTGCTTTGTCGTGACCTCCCCCGATAACGCGTCCCTTGAAGAAGTCACCTATATCAGTGCATGTTTTCAAAATATTGAGAATCTTATAATACAGCAGGATTCACATGTATTACAATACATTGATGCTGATTCCTTCGCCAGACGGTATATTATAGAAGAAATAGCATTAAACTCCGACGCCTACATCACCAGCTGCTACTTTTATAAAGAACGCAATGATGACAAAATATATGCCGGTCCTATCTGGGACTTTGACAGTGTTCTGGGTGAATCTGATTCTGTAGACCAGAAGGAGGCAGGTAATGTCTGGTTAAAATATGATGAAACCACAATACTCAACATGAATACGAACCGCGACTCCGGTGCTGCCCTTGATTGGGACAAACAATTATACAGCTTGACAGAATATCAGGATATCGTGAAAGACGTTTACCTGGACCTCCTGCCACAGTTTGAATCCCTTTTGCATGAGCAGATTGATATATATGCCAATCATATCAGACAGTCTGTGGCCCTGGACAGTATTCGCTGGAATTACGCCGAGAACCAGGCCGGACATTATTCTTCTTTTGACAACAATATACGCTACATAAAATTCTTTTTGGTAAAACGAATCAGTTTCCTGAACAGGCAATTTGGTCTTGAAAGTTTTCAATACGAGGATACTTTGGGAAATATTCACGTGGTTACCTGTGTTGCTGAAAATGAAACCATTGAGATTTCTGTAAAAGACGGTACCTTCTTAAAGATTGAAGAATTACCTGATTACAACAAAGAAAAGTATTCCGGGTGGATTTATGAATGGGATCTTGCGCCGGTTTCTGAGTACCTTCCCGTTTATGAAGATATCACCCTGCGTTTATCCCCCAAATAAAGCCTGCCAGTCAGGCCTTTTTGCGGAAAAGAGGGAGTTATATGACAACTCCCTCTCAGACATTTATACAATCTGTACTTTAATCATATTCGTAGTGCCGGAACACCCAATGGGTACACCGGAAGTAATAACCGTCAGGTCTCCCTTCTTCAGAAAGCCCTTCTTTTCCGCTGCCGCAATTGCCTTATCAAAAAGGACATAGGCCTCTTTTTCCTCTTTGATCACAAGAGGCATCACGCCCCATGTCAGAGAAAGCTGTCGGCAAACCTTTTCTGTGGTTGCACAACATATGATATCACTCTTGGGACGATAACTGGACACCATCCTGGCAGACCTGCCGGATTTGGTGACTGTCACGATGGCTGTGGCGTTCAAATCCAGCGCCGTGGTACAAGTCGCATGACAAATAGCATCTGTAATGTCCGGATTCGCCTCCCGTTCAAATAAGAAAAACCGCTTGCGGTAATCTACATCCTGTTCGGTACGCTCCGCAATTCTCACCATTGTTTTAACCGCTTCTACCGGATAAGCCCCGGCAGCCGTTTCCCCGGAAAGCATGATGGCACTGGTGCCGTCATAGACCGCATTGGCAATATCCGTCGCCTCTGCCCTGGTAGGTCTGGGATTCTTGATCATGGATTCCAGCATCTGCGTGGCCGTGATAACCTGCTTGCCTGCACGATATACTTTCTTAATGATCTTCTTCTGAATCACCGGAACATCCTCATAAGGAATCTCCACACCCATATCGCCGCGAGCCACCATAATACCGTCTGACACTGCCACGATATCATCAATATTGGCTACACCCTGGGCATTTTCTATCTTGGAAATGATTTTAATATCTTCCCCGCCGTTCTTCTCTAATAATTTACGAAGCTGTAAAATATCCTCCTTTTTCTGTACGAAGGATGCCGCGATAAAGTCCACATCCTGTTCAATGCCAAACAGAATATCCTCTCTGTCCTTATCACTAATATAGGGCATGGACAAGTCCACATCCGGCACATTGACACCCTTGTGGTTGGAAACTGCACCGCCGTTTATCACACGACAGACAATATCATTCTTATCCACCTTCTCTACCTTCATCTCTATCAGGCCGTCATCAATCAGCACACGCATGCCAACTTCCAGATCCTCATAAAGACGATTGTATGTGACACTTACTTTATCCTTTGTGCCTTCCACTTCATCCGCAGTCAGCGTAAAGAGCTGCCCTTCTTCCAGCACCGCTTTTCCTTCCTTAAAATTCTTAACTCTAACCTCAGGACCTTTCGTATCCAACAGGATAGCTACCGGCTTACCCACTTCCCTGCGAAGTTTCTTGACCATATCCATCCTTTTCTTATGATCCTCATACGTTCCATGGGAAAAGTTGCATCTGGCAACATTCATCCCCTCTAACATCATCTGTCTTAATACTTCCTCATTGTCCGTGGAAGGTCCCAGTGTACATACAATTTTTGTTTTACGCATCCCTGCCTCCGTTCTCCGGTCTATCACCGAATGTATTTCCATTCTGTTATTCTGAACTAAAAATATTTTTTTAGTACAAAATTACTTTCTCATCATATCATATTCTTTCACGGATAACCAGAGACAGTTCGGCTATTTCCACAAGCGTTCCAACAGCTTCAAGCATAAGACTGCCTGAAAGAACTGTCGCCATGGCAAGCTGCCCGATTATTTTTCTTCCCAATAATCCCATATGCTTGCCTGATCTCCTAACCAAATATTATCGTGTTTCCCCTTACACCGAAGCACCTCTCCGGTACTTTCCGACTTATCATATCTGTCCCAGAATCCAGATTCTGTCCTGTAAGGCGCAATCTCTTCTGGTGTAAATTCCGTATAGAATGTGCTATTGGAAGGATCCCTGCCAGAGATTGCCGCTGTCTTGGGATCCAGCGAGACGCCAACCACAAAATTTCCTTCCTCTGTCACATAAAAATACGGAACAAAAATGTAGTAGTCCTCCAGTTCTTTATCCGAACAGTTAAACCAGTCAAAGAAAATATCCACATCCTCCGACGCAATCATCTTTTTCCCCAGTTTTTCATTAAACTTATCCACCCACAGAAGCACAAAATCCTCATTCAGCCGCAACACATCTTTCAGGGCATAACTTTCTCCTGTCAGAAGATCTACTGTCAAGGCACGTTGTGTCATATAAACATACCAGACGGGGTTGATCGGTGCATAGATTTCCTTGTAACTGACACTCATAAGATACTGACTGTGATACGTCACATCACACTCCACATCACTGCTGAAAATACTGTATGTCTCCTGCAGCTTTTGCACCTCAGCATCGGGCTGTAAGTGCCAGTAATTTACCCGATCCATGGCTGTATCATAAAGTTTGGCATTGATTTGCTCCACCTGTTCAATCGGCTCTTCCTCTGTCCCGGTGAGGATTGGATATTCCACCGTAAGCACATCCCAATACGGGTATTGGTCTGAATATTCTACATAATGCTGCTGTTTTTGCACGGTATAGTCATGATACCCTCTGGGCCCTGCATGACTTACGATATAAACCGCCGCACTGCCTGCCAGTACTGTCAGGGCTGTAAACGCCAGGACCTCTGACACCCATCTGTGTTTCTTCACAACTTGCTGTGACGGCTCTGTCTGTACACTGGTAAAATCATCTGATTCTATTTTGCCTGCCGTCATATATCCATTGTACCCTGTCTGTATTCCTTCCATATATTAATAGCACTCCCTTTTTATTATTTTTCATATCTTCCCTATATTCAGCATACAGACGGCATGCATCATAATATCATCATTTTTGCATCATAGTTGCATCATTTCTCCTGAAAGATAATGCTTTGTCACATATAGGAAACCACCTCACTTCTTACAAAAACGAACTCCCCGGCGGTGGAGCGCCGGGGAATCCGTTTTAAAATATATACAAACTAAGGGATATAGGTAAACGCTTACTCAACATCCTGAAGGGCTGCGAAATCTTCTTCTCCTGTGCGGATTTTCACCACCTTATCCACATTGTAGACAAAGATTTTTCCATCTCCGATGTGGCCTGTATAGAGGGCCTTCTTGGCTGCCTCCACCACCGTGTCCACGGGTATTTTGCTGACCACCACTTCCACCTTGACTTTAGGCAGAAGCGTTGCATCCATCTCCACACCGCGATATCTGTCTCCGGCGCCTTTCTGGATGCCGCATCCCATGACCTGTGTCACTGTCATACCCGTCACGCCCAGATCATTCATAGCCTTACGGAGTTTATCATATCTGGAAAGTTTAGCAATAATCGCTACCTTATAAATACCCGTGACAGCTGCCATAGGCACTTGGGCAACTTTGACTGCCGCATCTTTCAGTGTCTCAGAAGCCGCATCATAATCTTCTACCCCAAGACTGGTATTCTCATTAATCTCCATGGACATGGTGTTAGACACATCCATAATACTGAAGCCCGAGTATGCTGACGCAAGACCGTGTTCCATACTATCCAGACCCACAATCTCTTCCTCCTGGGAAACGCGAAGCCCAATCGTTGCCTTGATAAGAAGAAATACTATCGTAATGGTCGCTGCTGTCCATGCCGCTACTGAAATAAACCCAATCAGCTGCAGGCCCAGTAATTCAAACCCACCGCCATAGAACAGACCCACCAGTTCCTGACCGGAGGCATTGGCGATAGAATATCCCGGCGCCGTGTCAGTCGCAAAGAAGCCGACTGACACGGTCCCCCAGATACCATTCATCATATGTACTGCCACCGCGCCCACAGGGTCATCCACACGCAGCTTATAATCCAACAGCCAGACACCAAACACCACCAGAAGTCCTGCCACTGCACCAATCACAATAGAGCCGAAAGCGTCTGTCACATCACAGGGTGCCGTGATGGCTACCAAACCTGCCAAAGAAGCATTTAGGCACATTGATACATCCGGCTTGCCATACTTAATCCATGTAAAGACCATACAAACCACAGTCGCAACCGCAGGGGCAATGGTAGTCGTCACAAATATGGATCCCAGCTGTTCCACCGACGTTGCCGCCGCACCGTTAAAACCGTACCATCCAAGCCAGAGAATGAACACACCCAAAGCGCCCATCGGAAGATTGTGTCCCGGAAATGCATTGACTTTCGTAATGCGCCCCTCTTTGTCCTTGGTAAACTTACCTATTCGGGGTCCTAAAATTTTAGCCCCTATCAGTGCAGAGATACCGCCCACCATGTGAATTGCACAGGAACCTGCAAAATCGTGAAAACCCATCTGAGAAAGCCATCCGCCGCCCCAGATCCAATGCGCCTCAATGGGATAAATCAAGGCTGATATCACTGCTGAATATACGCAGTAGCTTAAAAACTTTGTTCTCTCTGCCATAGCGCCGGATACAATCGTCGCTGTGGTGGCACAGAACACCAGGTTAAATACAAAATTTGACCAGTCGAAGCTTTCATATGCCGTGAAGATATCAAAACCCGGTTTCCCGATCAGCCCCATCAAATCCTCTCCTAGCAGTAAACTGAAACCAATCAGAATGAATACTACCGTTCCGATACAAAAATCCATCAGGTTCTTCATGATGATGTTACCTGCATTCTTAGCTCTGGTAAAGCCCGTCTCCACCATGGCAAATCCCGCCTGCATCCAGAACACCAAGGCTGCGCCAATCAGAAACCAGACCCCGAATATCTGTCCATTCATGATTTCCATAATCTCTTCTGTCATAATATTCCCTCCTCAAAAGTCGGCCCTTCACAATCCGCGGCTGTTTGGGACGCTTTCCTAAAATGTTCAAAAGAAAAAGCGCCTTGAGTTTCCTCAAAGCGCCTTTGCTTTTATGTGTTGCATTGTAGCACCATCATTTTACCCTGTCAAGTGTAATGCAATAATTTTCTCAGATTTTCTTGGTTGATTTGCCGGCGCTGTTGTGCTATACTTCCACTACTGCAATCCCGCAAATCAGAATTTGGAGGAAAACATGGACAGACCAATTACAACGCTGTTTATGCTTATGTCGGTTGACGGAAAAATCAGCACAGGAGCAACTGACAATTTGGATGTGGATAAAGATTTTCCTAAAATTGCAGGCATTAAAGAGGGCCTGCATCAATATTACGAAATAGAACAGACAACGGACTTATGGTCACTCAACTCTGGCAGAGTACAGGAAAAGATGGGCGTCAACACGAAGGAAATACCGGATAAGACACCCGTTTCCTTTGCAGTGATCGACAACACTCATCTGACCGAACACGGTATTCGCTATTTTTGTGCCCTGTCAAAAGAATTTGTGCTGATCACATCCAATACAGCCCATCCGGCGTTTCAGGTAGATGCAGACAACCTTCATATCATCTGTCAAAGCGAATTGTCTTTGGCGGATGCCCTTGCAAAACTCAAGTCGGAATTTGGCTGTCAGAGGCTTACCATACAAAGCGGCGGTACATTAAACGGTATGTTCCTTCGGGAAAAACTGTTTGATTTTATTGATGTTGTTGTTGCTCCTGTTTTAATCGGCGGCAAGAACACGTCCACTCTCATTGACGGGCAATCTTTACTGTCAGAATGTGAATTATCACAATTAGGCGTGTTGCAATTACAGGAATGTACGGTCTTGGAGGACTCATATCTCAGATTGCGCTATAAGGTAATCCATTGACATTGTCATTTACCTGATTTTTTAGAAAATCTCCTGCACACATTGCCGAAATCCGCTGGGTTAATCTGCGCAAACAGCACTGCTGCAAACACCAGAACGCATCCGAATATCTCCCGTCTTGTCATGGTCTCATGCAGAAGCAGCATACCTGCCAGCACAGAGAATACTGACTCAAGACTCATCAGCAGAGAAGCAATTGCCGGATTAATCCCGTTTTGTCCGATGATCTGCAACGTATAACCCACACCGCAGGACATAACTCCTGCATATAAAATCGGCATCCACACATCCCAGGTCATAAAAATCTCTGCCCATCCCTGCAGCCCGCCCGGAGCCTGCAAAATTTCCACGCCTATCATGGGTACAAGTCCCAGCACCCCGCAGATCAAAAACTGAATACAGGACATACGTACACCGTCTACTAACGGCGAGAAATGGTCTATCACTATAATGTGAACGGAAAAGCAGGCTGCACACAGAAGCACAAGCACATCACTGATATAAAATGAAAATCCTTCTGTCAGACACAAAAAATACAGTCCCACAACCGCCACCAGAATGCTTACCCAGACGTTCCAGCGGCATTTTTTGCCGATTAAAATTCCCAGAACCGGCACCAGAAGAATATAACACGCTGTCAGAAATCCCGCCTTGCCGGCGGTGGTGCCATAATACAGCCCCATCTGCTGAAACGTACTTGCCACAAAGAGCACAGCACCGCACAGGATGCCTCCTGTCCACAGTCTGCGCACATCCTGCCTGGTCTTGGGTCTTCTGTCTTGCGTACGCCCATCTAAGAAAGGTATGATCGGCAAAAGCACCGCTGCTCCCAAAAAAGAGCGGATACAGTTAAACGTATAGGGGCCGGCTGCTGCACCGCCCTGTCTTTGTGCCACAAAGGCAACGCCCCACACAAGGGCTGTAAGGATAAGGAAGAGGGAATTTCGAAATTCTTTTTTCATTGGTAATCCTTCCTGTCTGAATAATCAGTTGCGATTTTTTATTATAGTCATTCCAACCTTATTTGTAAAGCAGATATAATAAAACCATTGACGCGTCCATTTTATTTCCATTATAATGAAATGAACAGTTTTCAAATATCAGAGAAAAGGAGACGCAACAGTATGCACCAGTTTTTTGGAAAGAGCCTGAGTGGAAATCTTTCAGAAGCAGTGAAGGGCTTGCAGAGCCCGCAGTTTATTATGCTGTTTTCAAACAGCAGTCAATTTGAAGTGCATGTTAAGCAATTAGAAAAGTTGTATCCGAATATTCCGAGTATTGGCTGCATTGGCATGGGTTATAGCACCGGAGTCATCGAAAACGGCGTAAGTGTTGTTGCCTTTTGCGGCGGAATCAGTGCGACGGCAAACGCACTGGAACAGGTATCTGTTATGCCGGTAAAATACATTCATCGTCTGGAGGAAGATATCCGTAAGGTAAATGCTTCCCATCAGGATACGGTATGTATCGATTTTTGTACCGGAAATGATGCGTGCGCTTTGACCACCATAGATACGGCTCTCAGGCGAAGCGGCATTTCATTGATGGGCGGAACCGGTGACGGCGGGAAAGTTTCCGCCAACGGCAGAATATATGAGGATTCTGTTGTCTACGCCCTTGTGAAAAACCACAACGGACGTGTAAAGACTTACAAAGAAAACATCTATCACCAGCTTGGCAATTATCGTTTTATTGCCTCTAATACCGACAGGGCAAACTATATCATCGGTTCCTTAAATGGGAAACCGGCAAAACAGGTTTATAAGGATATCCTGCATGTGACAGATCAGGAAATCCTGACACAGACATTCCAGAACCCCTTTGGTAAGATTAACGGAAACGATACCTGTATAATTTCCATTAAAGATGTGGCCGGCAATGCGCTGGCTTGTTTCAGACAGGTGAATGACTCCGATGTATTGATTCTTCTGCAGCTGGGAGATTATAAAGCCATTACCAAAGAAACGATTGCTTCTATCTGCCGGGATTTCCCGAAAAGATCCGCTGTTTTCTCGGTGAATTGCCTGTTCCGCTATAAACTGTTTTCTGAAAGGAACTATATGCAGCCCTATCTGCAGGAAATGTCTTCGCTTGGCAGCCACACCGGATTTGTAGGATATGGAGAACATTACAACAACCGTTTTGTCAATCAGTCCATGACTTGCGTTGTATTTGAATAAAGGAGGAAGGATATGTTGTTTTCAAAGAAAACGTCAGGACAGATACAGCATAATGAAAAAAGTCTTTATCCGGTACTGTACGTGACAGATCACTTAAAAGATTATAAGGACGCACTGATCCAAAAGGAAGTGGAGTCCCTCTGGGAGCTGAGCCTGGTCAACAAATCCTTCTCCGGCGTGCTGGAGAGAGCAGACAATTTCCAGGCACAGCTTATGGATTTCGGGCAGTCTTTTTCCAGTATTAACACTACGGCTGGGCAGTTCTCTGAAGTAAGAGAATCCATTGGACAAACTGTATCCCAAACACAGAACAAGGTAGAGGATCTGAAACAGACTTACGTTGCCATCGAACAGTCCTATGAAGAGATGGAGCAGACCTTTATACAACTGCAAGCCGCCGTAACCAGCATCTGCAAAAGTATCAACAAAATCGTCTCCATCGCGGACGAGACCAATATTCTTGCCATCAACGCATCCATAGAGGCTTCCAGGGCCGGCGAGAGCGGCAAGGGCTTTGCGGTGGTTGCCTCCAAAGTAAAAGAACTCGCAGAGGAAATCAAAACACTCGCCAATGAGGCTGAATCCGATATTCATAACGTGGAATCCGGAACCAAGCAGTTAAATAAGAGTATTTCCGATTCTGCCCAAAAACTTGAAGAGGGCAACGGTATTGTGGCTGCTACAGACGATTCTTTCCAGGAGATTACACAGGCGGCAGACGGTGCTTCCACGGTACAGACGGACATTGCAACCGTAATCGGGGCATCCCAGAATAAACTGCAGACTCTCTGTCAGTTTTTCGATGATATCAAACAGCAGTATCAGGAAGTAGTCAAACATATCAACCGTGCGAGCACTCTCGGCACGACCAAAAGTGCCATGTTCGAGGACATAGACAATATGCTGTCACAGATACCGCCCATTATCAAAGATACCAATCCGATATCGTAACTATCAAAGCACACAAGGGGCTGTCGGTTAATACCGATTTTAGCCCCTTTGCCTCCTGTTTCCTTTTCCCTGTTATTATCCTGTTTTCTTTTTGCGAGAATACTATGTCAGATTTTTCACCAGTACCCGGTATCTTTCCCCATCCAGTTCCACGATTCCGCTTCTTTCCACAAATCCAAGCTTCTCACACAGCGCCACGGATTTTCTGTTGCCTTCCATCACCAGCGCCTGTACCTGGGACATCATAAGCTCTTCTCTGGCATAGTCAAGAACCGCACTGCAAACCTCATAGGCATAACCCTGACGCTGCCAGGGCACACCGAACACAAATCCAAGTTCCGGCAGATCAAACCCTTCCCGCCAGGTAATTCCGGCCCTGCCAATTACCCGACCGCTGCTTTTCTCAAGAACCGTCCACATACCGTATCCATAGAAACCATATATTTTTTCAATATAATTTTGGGTATATGCAATCTCTTCTTCCGGGTCCTCAAATAAATTTTCCATATATTCTGTGATGGAAGTATCCGCATAAATCCGGTAAAAGACAGCCACATCTTCCACTGTCGTTTCACGGATCCTGCAGCGCTGCGTCTCCAGTATCTCCCAGGGGAGTCCCGCCAGACGGCGGTATGCCATCTCAAAGGATGAATAGTCCATTTCCTCAATCTTCTCGATCATATAGGACGCGCCCGGAAAAGATGCTGACCGATTATCCTCATGAAAACAGGGCAGTACATAATACCCCTTCTCTTTCAGCATATGGTAACAGGCCGCCTCATCTGTGACGTATAGGATTTCTTCCTTTTTTCTGTCTTTCTCTATCCTATCTTCCAGACATGCAAGACCTCGCTCATTGTCCGCCAACAATCCTTCCGCCAAGGGCCGGAAGATTCCTTCCAGTTCCACTGCATGCTCTGAAAATTCCTTCCAAAGCGGCTCTGCCATACCTGCCAGCCGTTTTCTTATTTTTTCCTGCAACACAAAATATATTTTTTTCAACATCGATAATCCGCCGTCTTCCTTTTCCTTACTTCCTTACAACTATAGCATACTCACACAAGCCTCACAATTTACTCTTTACCTTCCGGCTTCTTTCTTATAGAATAATAGAGGAGTTTGTCACAATTTTCAATCAAAGAAAGGAAATCTATTATGGCACAGAATCCAGTTGTAACCTTTACCATGGAGAATGGTGATGTGATCAAGGCTGAATTATACCCCGAAATCGCACCCGTCTCTGTCAATAACTTTATCAGTCTGATTCAGGCAAAATTCTATGACGGCCTTATTTTTCACAGAGTCATCAAGGGCTTTATGATCCAGGGCGGCGATCCGGAAGGTACCGGCATGGGCGGTCCGGGGTATTCCATCCGCGGAGAATTCATGCAAAACGGCTTCGACAACAATTTGAAGCACACTGAGGGCGTACTTTCCATGGCGCGCAGTATGCATCCCGATTCTGCCGGCAGCCAGTTTTTTATCATGCACAAAAACTCTCCCCATCTGGACGGCGCTTATGCTGCATTTGGAAAAGTAACAGAAGGTATGGATGTGGTGAACCGCATCGCAGAGACAGCCACTGATTATGAAGACAGACCGCTGGAAAATCAGGTAATGCAGACCGTTACCGTAGACTGCTTTGGCGTGGAGTATCCGGAACCGGAAAAGCTCTGAACATGTATGTGAAAGCTGCCCAAAATTCCCCGGGCAGCTTTTTATCTGGGCATTATTCTTTTATACTATATCCCGCAGACGAGTTGGAGGAAACCATGAATATAAAACAGCACAACACTAAGAAAATCATTATCGCCCTTGTCCTGCTGATTATCTCTGTTGCCGTACTTTGGGGCATCTATCAGGCAACGATAAAATCCCCCGTCCAGGGGGACAAAACCATCACTGTCGAAGTCATCCATAAAGATGGCTCTCTTATCTCTTTTGAGTATCATACGGACCGCGAATATCTGGGGGAAACCCTCACCGATGAAGGGCTTGTCTCCGGGGAATCCGGTGCGTATGGCATGTTTATCACAACCGTGGATGGAGAGACCGCCGACGATTCCAGGCAGGAATGGTGGTGTATTACCAAAAACCAGGAACAGCTCAATACTTCTGCGGATCAGACACCCATCGCAGACGGTGAAAAATATGAACTGACCCTTACCACAGGATACTGATGCCATATCATTCCAAGCTGAGAGGCTGACAAAATCATGCAGACAAACCAAAAAAGCCGTTCCAACAAAACAGTCCATATGGTAACCATGGGTGTGCTCAGTGCCATCCTGCTTGTGGGACAACTGGGGCTGTCATTTCTGCCCAACATCGAACCTGTCTCCACCCTGATCATCGTATATACCCTGATCTACCGGAAACAGGTTTTTCCAATCATTTATACCTTTGTCCTTCTGGAAGGAATCATCTTTGGCTTCGGTATCTGGTGGAGCACTTACCTTTATATCTGGAGCATTCTGGCCATAATCGTTCTTATCTTTCAAAAGATAGATTCCGCCCTCCTCTGGTCTGTGATCTCCGGCGCATTTGGTCTTGTGTTTGGTGCACTCTGTGCCATTCCTTACCTGATTTCCGGGGGACCTGGGGCTGCTTTTGCTTACTGGAGCGCCGGAATCCCTTATGATATTTTGCATTGCGGCGGTAATTTTGTGCTTACGCTTATTCTATATAACCCTGTGCTACGTCTGCTCAAACATTTGCACGCAGCACAGCAAAACAGGCAAATTAACTAAATTTGTTTGATCGGCTCTCCATATTGTGCTGTTCATAAATTGTTCATATTTAATTTTAAAAAACTTCACTTCCCTAACATCTTTTATACATTTCTCCGACGTATACTAATACCATAAGATACAACACAAAAACAATTACATCAAAGTTAGCTGATTAATTTAAAACTTTTTCATAATAATGCCAAGTAAAGGAAACTTTACTTGGCATCCTCCCTTTTATGGGAACTTTTTTCTGTTATTGTTTTCGATTATGCATGTATACAATTTATACTTGCCATATACCTCATTCAGTGGTATACTTGGATACTGGAAACGCATTTCAAATTGTTTCTCACGATTGTCAACGTAGACATTCCTATTTAATGTCTGCGCTTTTTTGTCTCACAGGAAGATATTGACGTGTTGCGCAGTATAATGAGACTTAAGAACCGACAAAAGATAGAAAAGAGGAGGAGATATGAATGGTAGAATTAATTAGCAACATAAACAGTGCCGTCAACAGTTTCGTCTGGGGAATCCCCATGCTGATACTGCTTATCGGCACAGGAATCCTGATGACTGCCCTGACTAAATTCTTTCAGCTGTCTCACATCGGACACTGGTTTAAGAATACGATTGGGGGCATTTTCAAAGACAAGCACATCACCAAACATACGGATAAGGACGATAAATCTATCTCCCAGTTCCAGTCCCTGTGTACGGCGCTTGCAGCCACAATTGGCACAGGCAATATCGTAGGTGTGGCCAGTGCCCTGGTATCCGGCGGCCCCGGTGCAATCTTCTGGATGTGGATTGTAGCCTTCTTCGGTATGATGACCAACTATTCCGAAAATGTACTGGGTATCTACTACCGTCGTAAAAATGAGAAAAATGAATGGTGCGGCGGCGCCATGTACTATCTGAAAGACGGCCTTGGTTCCTACAAAGGTTTTAAACAGGTTGGTGCAGTGCTGGCACTGCTGTTCTCCATCTTCTGTCTGTTGGCATCCTTCGGCATCGGCAATATGAGTCAGGTAAATTCCATTTCCATCAACATGACTTCCGCTTTTCAAATTCCAGCCAAAATCGTAGGTATCGTGCTGGCCGTGTTGGCTGCGTTAGTGATCGTAGGCGGTCTTAAGAGAATTGCTTCTGTTACCGAAAAGCTGGTTCCCTTCATGGCAATCATCTACATAGTGGGCGCACTGATCATCTTTATCATGAACATCGGACAGTGCGGCGCCATTTTTTCTTCTATCCTGAAAGGTGCTTTCGGCCTGCGCGCTGTAGGCGGCGGTATCGTGGGTTCCGGCGTCAAGATGGCTGTTACCTGGGGTATGAAACGAGGTGTATTCTCCAACGAAGCCGGTCTTGGTTCCTCTGTCATGGTTCATTCCAATTCCAATGTGAAAGAGCCGGTAAGGCAGGGCATGTGGGGGATTTTCGAAGTATTTGCCGACACTATCGTAGTCTGTACACTGACTGCCTTTGCAGTACTCTCCTCGGGTCTGGTGGATTTAGAGACAGGTGCAGTATTGAGTTCATCTGAAGGTTCCGCTTTAGTGGGAGAAGCTTTTTCCACGGTATTTGGTAAGGCCGGCCCAGCTTTTATCGCTCTTGCCATCCTGTTATTTGCTTTCTCCACAGTCCTTGGTTGGAGCCACTATGGTTCTAAGGCATGGGAATATCTGTTCAATACGAAATCCACAATCATTTATAAAATCGTATTCATTGTGATGATCTATAAAGGCGCTGTCATGAAACCGAATCTTGCCTGGGATCTCTCAGATACCTTCAACGGTCTGATGGCAATCCCTAACCTGATCGGCGTCGTAAGCCTCTCACCGATTGTAGTGAAGATTACGAGAAACTATGTGGCACGCGTCATCAGGAAAGAAGATGTGAAACCGATACTTTCCGTCTTCCCTGATATTGAGGAAGCACATCTTAAAGAAATGAAAGAAAACTAATGTAATCTATCAGATCCACTGAAAAAAGGAGCTGCGCCAAAGCGCCAGCTCCTTTTCATATGCTTCCTGTAATTTTATGCCTTACCGTCAGAACCAAGTACATTAAGAATCTTGTGAGAAACCATTTCCTTCACTGCCTGACGTGCAGGTTTGAGATACTGACGAGGATCGAAATGATCCGGATGCTCTGCAAAATATTTACGAATAACACCTGTCATAGCAAGACGGATATCGGAATCAATGTTGATCTTACATACAGCAAGCTGTGCTGCCTTACGAAGCTGCTCTTCCGGAATACCTACTGCATCAGGCATATCACCGCCAAACTGGTTAACCATCTTTACAAACTCCTGCGGAACGGAAGAAGAACCATGCAGAACAATCGGGAAACCAGGCAGTCTCTTAATGCACTCCTCTAATACATCAAAACGAAGCGGCGGCGGAACCAGGATGCCTTCCTCGTTTCTGGTACACTGTGCTGCTGTAAACTTATATGCACCATGAGAAGTACCGATTGCGATAGCCAGAGAGTCACAGCCTGTCTTATCAACAAACTCTTCTACTTCTTCCGGACGTGTATAAGACTCCTTACCAGCCTCTACAACGACTTCATCCTCAACACCTGCCAGAGTACCAAGCTCTGCCTCAACCACAGCACCCTTGTCATGTGCATACTCAACTACCTGCTTTGTGAGAGCGATATTATCCTCAAAAGACTTGGAAGAAGCATCGATCATAACAGAAGTAAATCCGCCGTCGATACAGGATTTACACAGCTCAAAAGTGTCACCATGATCCAGATGAAGCGCAATCGGAATCTGCGGATTCTCTGCTACTGCTGCCTCTACTAATTTCACCAGATATGTGTGATTTGCATAGGCACGTGCGCCTTTGGACACCTGAAGGATAACAGGGCTGTTTAATTCTCCTGCTGCCTCTGTGATACCCTGAACGATCTCCATGTTGTTTACGTTGAAAGCGCCGACCGCATAACCGCCATCATATGCCTTCTTAAACATTTCGGTTGTTGTAACTAATGCCATACTATTTTCTTCCTTTCTATTTAATATTGTATGCTTTCCAGTTGCTGGAACCTAACTCTTATTTTAACAGCCATGTCCACGAAAAGCAATGTATTTAAGGTAATTATTCCGCAGAATCTTCCGCCGCTAATATAGCTGATTTTTCTGCTGATAACTCGATAGCGCTTTGCGCAGATAAGGCAATAGCGTTTTCTGTAGATAACGCAATAGCGTTTTCTGTAGATAACGCAATAGCATTTTCTACAGGGATACGTATTTTTAATGCCCTATGGCAGTTCTGAATCTGTGCCACAAGATGTTCCCCGCCAAATTCTCCGTCCAAAGTCCATGCCACAGGTTCCTGGGACTCCACTCTTATGCTTTCTGCCTCATAGGTATAGATATGTTCCGACTTCACCCTTTTATCCACTAACGCCAAAATAATATTGTTGATATCCAGGGGATTGGAAGGTTTGCGGATCAGCGTTACCTCAAAGAGCCCGTCATCCAGAGACACATTTTTACCTGTGATTCCCCGAAATCCGCCCACAGAATGAGAATTTGTAATCATGCCATAGATAAATTCTCCCTCGATCATCTCCCCGTTACAGGTAATCTTCAGGGGATATGCGCGCACTGACGGCAGGCGTCTCACACCCTCTAACAGATATGCGGCATGTCCAAGCACATTCTTGACGTCCTGTTTCGTCTGGTAGGAAACATCCGTAAAAATACCAAAGGCAGCCACATAAATAAATATGTCCTTATTAAAGGAACCGATATCACAGTCAAAATCCCTGCCATTTACCACCACATCAGCCGCATGCCGCATGTTCTTTGGTATCTTTAAACTGTTGGCAAAATCATTGGTACTGCCCGCCGGAACATAACCGATTGGAAGCCTCTTATGAGACTTCATCATACCGGTCACCACCTCATCCAAGGTCCCGTCGCCGCCGCTGCAAACTACCATATCATAACCAGCGTTCCTTTCTTTTACCACTCGGACTGCATCTCCCGCCGACTGCGTCGGATAAGCTGTCACCTCGTAGCCGGCCTTTGTAAAAATATCAATGATATCCAAAAGGTTACTCTTAATCTGTGCCTTGCCAGCTTTCGGATTGTAGATAAAAAGCATCTTTTTATCCATCATAATCGCCTCCTGCACTAATCATATCAAATAAATTGCAAAAAGAAAAGACGGTCTGCCCGCCTTCTCTGATTTCTTTATTTTATGCCTGATCAAATGTCACTTGTGTCTGCCGTTTTCCTATTTAGCACTCAGGAATTTTTCAATCTCAGCAACAGCTGCTTCCTCATCATTTCCCTCAGCGATCACGGTCACCTCTGCACCGCTTTCAAGGCCCATGCTCATCATACCCATAATACTCTTTGCGTTTACTTTTCTGTTCTCTGAGTTGAGGTACACTGTGCTTTCAAATTGGCTGGCCACCTGCACAAGCATTGCCACTGGTCTTGCTTCCAGACCAGTTTCCAGTTTGATCTGGATCGACTTTTCAATCATAACGTTCTCCTCCTTTACGATCTGATTTTATCAGCGATTTCGCTCAGTCTGCGCAACCTATGATTTACCCCCGATTTCCCCACTGACGGTTCCAGATACTCTCCAAGTTCTTTCAATGCGGCATCCGGATATTCCAACCGGATTTCCGCCATCTGCCGCAGATTATCCGGCAGATTCCCAAAACCATATTTATCCCTGATCAACAAAATATCTTCGATCTGCTTGGAAGCCGCCGTTACTGTTTTAGAGATATTAGCCGTTTCACAGTTGACTCTCCTGTTGACAGAGTTACGCATCTCCTTTACAATCCGGAGATTTTCCAGATTCATCAATGAAACATGCGCTCCCATAACATTGAGCAGATCCACAATGCCGGAACCTTCTTTTAAATACACCACATCGTATTTCTTGCGCCTGATAATCTTCGCCTCTATCTGAAACTCCTGCAAGATCATCTGCAACTGCACTGCCTGCGCCTTCTCATCACAGACAAATTCCAAATGATAACTTTTCCGGGGATCACTCATAGAGCCAACACACAGGAAGGCGCCTCTCAGATATGCCCTGGCACAGCAGGAATTTTTAACCAGCAAAGGATTGACTGGACTGGTCAATTCCAGTTCTCCCGATTCCTTTCCATTAAGATGCAAAGCTTGTATGACTTTACATTCCAATGTATCATCAGGGATCAGTCTTTCTTTTCCTTGCATAACAGTTTCTATATTAAACGTTTTGCGAAGTAATGTAAAGCATTTTCTCACAACTGCTTCATTTTCTGTGTCAAGTTTCAGATGCGCATTCCCTTCACAGGATTCTGCACTGAAAAGCAAAAGCGCCGCCAGTTCCGCCAGCTGACAATGTCTGGCCGAACTGATATGAGCCGCCAGTTCCTCTTTGACATTTCCGGAAAAAGACATCCTTACACTCCTCTAATTAATGTCCCGGTGATACAGCTTTGTACCATAGGTTCCATGATCCTTCATTTTTGCATAAAGTTCATTGGCAAGTGTAACACTTCTGTGTTTTCCCCCTGTACAGCCAATCCCTACCACTAACTGATGCTTACCTTCCTTCACATAATTGGGAATCAGAAAGTCCAGCATGTCCACCAGTTTCCCTAGAAATTCCGAGGCCTCCGGAAATTCCATCACATAGTCCTGTACTTCTTTATCATTACCAGTTTTATGTTTCAGTTCATCAATATAGAACGGATTCGGGAGAAATCTCACATCAAACACCAAATCTGCATCTGCCGGAATACCATTCTTAAACCCAAAAGACAGAATACTCACAATCAAGGAATTATATTCCTTATTGTGTATAAAGATATTGTCAATCTCCTCTTTTAACTCACGCGTCAGGAGTTTAGAAGTATCGATGATGTAATCGGCTTTTCGCCGAATCTCCTCCAGCGTCTCGCGCTCCTTGTGTATCCCCTCTTCCACCCGGCCTTTGGGGGAAAGAGGATGCAGCCTTCTGGTCTCCTTATATCTTTTAAGAAGGACCGCATCTGAGGCCTCCAGAAAAAGAATCTCAAACAGATATCCGTTCTCCTTGAGCTTCTCTAAAATCCTGCACACCCCGTCAAAGGATTGATCCGCACGCACGTCAACCCCCAGCGCCACTTTATTGACTTCACTGTTGGGCATCGCAATCAATTCCACAAATTTTTCAATCAATGCCACCGGCAGATTATCCACACAGTAAAAGCCCACATCCTCCAACATTTTCATGGCAGTCCGCTTCCCCGAACCGCTCATTCCCGTCACGATTACAAATCTCATACGTATCCCCCATGGCAATATCTCTGGTAATGCTGGAAACCGTACTAAAAATCCCCCAGAAAAATGACTTCCGGTTCCAGCGTCACATGGAATTTTTCTTTCACTCTCTCCTGTACTTCCTCAATGACTTCCCGGATATCCGCCGCCGCTGCGTTTCCCCTGTTGATCACAAAGCCGCAATGTTTGTCAGATACCTGCGCCCCGCCAATCCGATATCCCCGAAGACCCGCATCCATAATCAGCTTGCCTGCATAATTTCCCTCCGGCCTCTTAAAGGTACTGCCTGCGCTGGGATATTCAAGGGGCTGCTTACTCTTTCTAAGCTGTGCCAGTTCTTCCATTCTGGCGCCAATACAATCCGCATCCCCGGCTGTCAGCTGAAGCGTCACCTCCAGCACAATAAACGGCCTGTTCTTAATAATGCTGGTACGATAGCCGAACTCCATCGTATCGTTATCAAGCGTCATAATCTGCCCGTCCCGATCCATCACCCGGACCGACTCCACAATCTGTTTCATCTCTCCATCATATGCACCGGCGTTCATGACAATCGCTCCGCCCACGCTGCCGGGAATCCCGGCTGCAAACTCCATCCCGGAAAGACTGTTCGTTCTGGCGGCTGCCGCCACTTTGGATAATAAGGCACCTGCTTTTACCGTAATCCGGGTGCCTTCCACATATACTTCCTCCATCGGGCCGCCCATCTTTACGATGACACCCCTGTAGCCTTTATCCCCCACCAATAAATTACTGCCATTGCCCAGCACAAAATACTCCTGTTCAATCTGATTCAGATAGGTGATCAGCTTTACAAGCTCTTCCTCTGACTGAACAATAACAATAGATTCAGCCACACCGCCCACACGGAAGGTCGTATACTTACTCATCGGTTCGTGAAACAAAATTCTCTCATCAGGAACGATTGTCCTGATATGGTCATACATCGATGTATTCACTTTCTACCCCTGCTTCTCCAACTTCATATTCTATCTATATTCTCTCTTAGCATGTTCTGTTCCGTGTAAATTATGTACAAGGCACATGCTATCCCTAACAAGTGCCTTGCCTGTAAGCTTCGTATTTCTAGTTCAGGACCATCCTGGCCGCACCATAGATGCCTGCATCATTACCAAGCGTAGCCAGCGCAAATTTGGCGTCTTTGCAGCCATGGAATACTGTTCTCTCAAAAGGCGGTTTGATATAGTCAAACAAAATCTCACCGGCCTTGGACACCCCGCCGCCAATCACAAAGATTTCCGGGTTCACAACACCTGCAATGACCCCCAGACCCTTTCCCAGATATTCACCAAAGGCACATGCCACCTCAATTGCCAGCCCGTCACCCGCCTTCACAGCATCAAACACCGCTTTGGCAGACACTTCCCCGCTCCGCAGGACACTGTCCTTATCGCTCGCCTTTAAAGCCCGGTTGGCCAGCCTGGTAATCCCTGTGGCAGAAGCATACTGCTCAAGACATCCCGGATTACCGCAGTTACAGGGTTCCGTCTCATTATCTTCCACATGAATATGCCCAATCTCTCCGCCTGCACCTGTAGCACCCGTCACAATCTCACCATTTATGATGATGCCGCCGCCAACGCCCGTTCCCAGCGTAACTGCCACCAGACTCTTATGGCCCTGGCCGCCGCCCTTCCACATTTCACCAAGCGCCGCCACATTGGCATCATTACCGCACTCCACCCTCATGCCGTCCAGAAGTGTGGTAAGATTCTCCTTTAGGTTAAACATATTCCAGCCAAGATTCACCGCCCTGTGTACGATGCCATAACCGTCTACCGGACCAGGCACACCCACACCAACGCCTGCCACATCTTCCTTTACGATAGATTTCTCTGCCATCTTAACCTTAATGCTGTTTGCAATATCCGGTAATATCATCTCACCGTTATTCTCTGTCCTCGTAGGAATTTCCCACTTATCGACCACCATGCCATGTAAATCAAATAACCCCAGTTTAACAGTCGTTCCACCCACATCTATCCCAAATACATAACCTGCCATCTCACATACCCTTTCTACCCTTCCCATGATTAATATCCCAACTATACAAAGCAGCAAAACTTCTTCCTGTATCCTTATTCATCCTCATCACGCCTGTGCGCCAGAGAATTCTGTACTCGTTTATAAAGCTCCTGTGCCGCATTATAGCCCATCTTCTTCTGGCGATGATTGACCGCCGCCGATTCACAGATGATGGCCAGATTACGCCCCGGCCTGATGGGAATATTGTGGCAGACCACCTTATTACCCAGATACTCTGTATATTCTTCCTCCAGTCCCAGACGGTCATACTCCTTATCCTTATCCCAGTCCTCCAGACGGATGACCAGATCGATATTCTGTGTATCCCTGACACTGGAAGCTCCGAACAAAGCTTTCACATCCACAATACCGATACCGCGCAGCTCGATAAAGTGCTTCGTAATATCCGGTGCCGAACCGATCAGCGTGTCCTCGCTGACTCTTCTAAGCTCCACCACATCATCCGTCACAAGACGGTGTCCTCTCTTGATCAGCTCAAGCGCCGCCTCCGATTTACCAATACCGCTCTCGCCAGTAATCAATACACCCTCACCATATACATCCACCAACACACCATGCACCGAAATACAAGGTGCCAGTTTTACATTCAGCCAGCGAATAACCTCCGCCATACATGCAGAGGTAGCCTTCTTGCTCATCAGAAGAGGCACGCCGTATTTAATCGCAATTTCCCGGAACAGATCGTTGGGAAACAAATCCCTGCAAAATACAATGCCCGGAATGGGATTATTTAATAATTTTTCAAAAATCTCCCTCTGTCTGTCCTCATCCAGGCCGTTCATATACGAATATTCCACAAATCCTACAATTTGCAGACGGGTAGTCTCGAAATGTTCAAAATATCCAGCCATCTGCAATGCCGGCCTGTTGATATCCGGTTGTGTAACCTTAATCTTGGAGATGTCAATCTCCGGTGTCAGATTTTCCCACTTGAACTTTTCAATTACTTTTGTCAGATTAATGCTCGCCATATCCTTCTCCTTGTGGTTGGTGTGATATAATTCTCTTGACGCAGAGCGCTGGCTCTGCGTCTATTGTACCATACAAAAAAAGGGGGCGCAATAAGGTACTGCCGCCCTGTGTCAGCATCACGCCCGGAAAAATTGGTAAATCTGCTTCCCGATATGCTCCGGTATCTCCGGCACTTCGCACAGACGCTCCACCGAAGCTTCTTTAATCTCATTGATAGATCCGAAATGCCGCATCAACGCCTTCCTTCTTGCCGGCCCTACACCGGGAATCTCATCCAACACAGATTTCACCTGCGCCTTGGAGCGCAATGACCTGTGATACTCGATGGCGAAACGATGAGCTTCATCCTGAATCCTGGTAATCAGTTTAAATCCTTCCGAATGAGTATCTATGGGTATCTCCACATTCTGATAATACAATCCCCTGGTCCGATGATTATCGTCTTTCACCATCCCGCACACAGGAATATCCAGGTGCAGTTCTGCAAGTACCTGCAGGGCAATATTCACCTGTCCCCTGCCGCCGTCCATCAACAGCAGATCCGGAAACTTTGTAAAACTGCCAAAGGCATGATCCACATCCCTGCGGTTCAGGTCCTCTTTCTCTTCCATACCATGCACAAACCGTCTGGTAAGCACCTCCCGCATACATGCATAATCATCCGGCCCTGACACGGACTGAATGCGGAATTTCCGATAATCACTGCGTTTGGCTTTCCCTTTTTCAAAAACAACCATGGAACCCACATTGGCGAATCCACTGATATTGGAAATATCGTAAGCCTCCATACGGCTCACATCCTCAAGTTCCAAAAGGGCGGCAATCTCTTTCATGGCTCCAATTGTCCGGCCTTCTTCCCGGCGAATCCGTTCCTTATCCTGGCTTAGAATCAGTTTCGCGTTCTGCGCCGCCAGTTCCACCAATTTCTCCTTCGCTCCTTTTCTGGGCACCCTGATGTAAACCCGGTTTCCCTTTCTGGCAGAAAGCCATTTCTCCAGAATCTCAATGTCACCAATCTCTTCCTGCAGCATCAGCTCTTTCGGAATATAAGGTGTGCCCGCATAAAACTGTTTAACAAAATCCAGAAGAATCTGTGCCGTGTCATATCCTTCCACATGAGTCATATAGAAATGTTCCCTGCCAATCAGCTTACCATCCCGGACAAAGAACACCTGCACCACCGCATCGTGCTCGTCTTTGGACAATGCAATGATATCCTTGTCTTCCCCATCACTGTCCGTAATCTTCTGTTTCTGAGCCACGCTCTTAACACTATTATACAAATCTCTGCATCTGGCCGCCTCTTCAAATTCCATATTTTCTGACGCCGTTGTCATTTTCTCTTCCAGATTTTTTAAAATGGGTCTGTAATTGCCATTGAGGAAATCCAGAGCCTGCTCTACCCGCTCCCGGTATTCTTCTTTGCTAACGTATCCCTGGCAGGGTGCCGCACACTGTTTGATATGATAATTCAGGCAGGGGCGCTCAAGACCGATATCCCGGGGAAGTTTTCGGTTACAGGTCTTAAGCTGATACAGTTTATTCATCAGGTCGATGGTATCTTTCACTGCCGCAGCACTGGTATAGGGTCCAAAATATTTGGATTTGTCCTTCTTCATCTCCCTGGAAAAGAGGATCCGCGGGAACTCATCTCCCATGGTCACCTTGATATAAGGATAGGTCTTGTCATCCTTAAGCATGGTATTGTACTTAGGGCTGTATTCCTTAATCAGATTATTCTCCAGAACCAATGCCTCTAACTCAGAATCTGTCACAATGTATTCAAACCGGGCAATCTGCTCCACCATCTTATCAATCTGCGGCCCGCGGCCTACAATCTTGCGAAAATAGGAACGGACACGGTTGTGCAGATTCACGGCCTTGCCCACATAGATAATGGTATCATTCCCGTCATGCATCAGATATACGCCGGGAGAATTCGGGAGCTTTTTCAATTCTTCATCAAAATCAAACATAGTCTTTTCCTTCTGTCAGATACAAACCAATGCAATCATTGTACTGGAACAAACAGGGCAAAGTCAATCATAGACTTTGCCCTCTGGTTCTCTATTTATCCTCATCCGGCATCCTGTCCGGTGCCTGGGAAAACAATCCCCGGTTCTCGGCTGCTGGCTGTTCCAAATCACCCTGCGCCTGCCCGGGCTGCATTTGTAAACCGCCCGCCATCTGATTGCCTAATGCCTGCGGGCCGCCCGCCATCTGTCCGTCTGGCATCTGCCCTGCGGGTTGATGCTCACTCCCTTGGCCTGCCACCTCCGATACACTTTCCGGGGAAGGGTTTTCTTCCTTTTTATCCTTAAATCTCTCCGGTTCTTTCTCTTCCGGTTCCGGAAGTCCCTTTTCCTTTCGGAAAATCTTCATAAACTCTTTACCGGTAATGGTTTCTTTCTCTATCAGATGGGCCGCAAGTTTATCCATGATGTCGCGGTTTTCTTTCAGGAGTTTCTTGGCTTTCTTATAGCTGTCATGCAGCAGTTTCATCACTTCCGTATCAATATCAGCTGCCGTCACATCAGAACAGGTAAGAGACGCCCTGCCGTCCAGATATTGGCTTTCCACCGTTGCCAGACCCATCAGTCCGAACTTCTTGCTCATGCCAAAACGTGTTATCATGTTGCGCGCAATGCTGGTAGCCTGTTCTATATCATTGGCCGCACCCGTAGTCACCGTATCAAACACAATCTCCTCAGCTGCGCGGCCTCCCAGAAGTCCGGTCAGTCTGTCCCTGAGCTCTGCTTCAGTGTCCAGATATTTCTCTTCCTCAGGCACATGCATGACATAACCGAGAGCACCCATCGTCCTGGGTACGATGGTAATTTTCTGCACCGGTTCCGCGTTCTTTTGCAGAGCGCTCACCAACGCGTGGCCCACTTCATGGTAAGAAACAATCTTTCGTTCCTCCTTGCTCATGATGCGGTCCTTTTTCTCTTTCCCCACCAGCACCTGCTCCACAGCATCGAACAAATCTTTCTGACTCACATACTCTCTGCCCATCTTCACGGCATTGATAGCCGCCTCATTGATCATATTGGCCAAATCCGAACCAACTGCACCGGAAGTTGCCAGCGCAATCTCATTTAAGTCCACCGTATCATCCATCAGTACATCCTTGGAGTGTACTTTCAAGATCTCCACTCGTCCCTTTAAATCCGGCTTATCCACAATAATCCGTCTGTCAAAGCGTCCCGGACGCAGAAGCGCCTTATCCAGAATCTCCGGTCTGTTGGTAGCCGCCAGAATAATGATACCCTTCTTACCGTCAAAACCATCCATTTCAGAGAGCAGCTGGTTCAGGGTCTGTTCCCGCTCCTCATTGCCGCCGCCATACTTGGTGTCACGGCTCCTGCCGATAGCGTCAATCTCATCTATAAATACGATACAGGGCGCGTTTTTCTCGGCCTCCTTAAACAGATCACGGACACGGGAAGCTCCCACACCCACATACAGTTCTATAAAATCAGAACCCGACAGCGAGAAAAACGGCACATGCGCCTCCCCTGCTACCGCCTTGGCAAGCAGTGTCTTACCCGTACCGGGAGGGCCCACCAAAAGCGCTCCTTTAGGAAGTCTCGCACCAATCTTGGAATATTTTCCGGGATTATGCAGAAAGTCTACCACTTCCACAAGCGATTCCTTGGCTTCATCTTCTCCCGCCACGTCCTTAAACGTAATTCCCGTCTCTTTCTGCACATAAGCCTTCGCCGTACTCTTACCCACGCCCATAGGGCCGCCTTTGCCGCCCATACGCCGAAACAGCAGACTCAAAAGTCCCCACATTAAAAGAACCGGAAGGATATAGTAAAGCAGCACCGTCATAATCACACTGGAACTGTCGGAAACCTCTTTGTTCATCTCCACCCCATGTTCCAGCAGACGTTTAGCCAGTGTGTCGTCGTCTTCCATCTTACCCGTATAATAAGTGATACCGCCGCCGTATCCATAGGCGAACGGAGACTTTGTCTCTCCCTTCTTCGGATAAATCTCAATGCGGTCCGATCCCACTGAGACACTTTTTACCTCTCCATCCTCAACCATCTTAACGAACTGATTGTAGGTAATCTCCTGGTTAGTGGCGCCCGTCAACATTTTCATAAACATGCTGATACACAGAAGCGTAACCAGCGAGGCGATCACCAGCATGATCAGACTCTGTTTGCGGGGATCGTTACCGCCCCGGTTGCCGCCCGGACCGCCAGGGCCGCCGCTGCCATTGCCATTATTACCGGGACCGCCCGCGCCGGGGCCGCCGCCGTTATCATAGGAATTCATATTATCTGCCATGAGGAAACCTCACTTTCTTGTTTTCGCAATATCTATTCACTCTATTTTTTGCTTCACAGCTCTCTATTATAAAATAATCTTGTTTTAATTGCACTATTTACTATTATAGGGAAGGAAAAATCATAAATCAATAAGAGAATTATGAATTTGTGAACACAAGTATAAAAGTATTATAAAGTTTTTTACAAAAATTATGTTTTAGTCTGGATTTTCCCCAAATTTTTCTCTATAATGTTATAAGATATTGCTTTTTATCCGCACAGAAAGGCATGGACAAGCTATGGCAGTAAAATATGTATTTGTAACAGGCGGCGTTGTATCCGGGCTCGGCAAAGGGATCACAGCCGCATCATTGGGAAGATTATTAAAAGCGCGTGGTTATAAAGTAACCATGCAGAAATTTGACCCCTATATCAACATCGATCCGGGCACCATGAACCCAATCCAGCACGGGGAAGTATTTGTCACAGAGGATGGCACCGAGACAGACCTGGATCTTGGACATTACGAGCGCTTTATTGATGAAAATCTGGACAAGAACTCCAACGTGACCACTGGTAAAGTGTACTGGTCGGTCCTGCAAAAAGAGCGCCGGGGCGACTATGGCGGCGGCACCGTCCAGGTCATCCCCCATATCACTAACGAAATCAAAAGCCGGTTCTACCGCAATTTTACGGATCAGGAGACCCGTATCGCCATTATTGAAGTGGGCGGTACCGTGGGTGATATCGAGAGTCAACCCTTTTTAGAGTCCATCCGACAGTTTCAACATGAAGTGGGCAGAGAAAATGCAATTCTGATTCATGTTACCCTGATTCCTTATTTAAGCGCATCTCAGGAACTTAAGACCAAGCCTACCCAGGCCAGCGTCAAAGATCTTCAGGGAATGGGTATCCAGCCTGACATCATTGTATGCCGCAGCGAACATCCGTTAGACCAGGGCATTAAGGATAAAATCGCCTTGTTCTGTAATGTGCCGAACAACCGCGTCTTACAGAACCTGGATGTGGAGCATCTCTATGAGGCTCCCCTGGCCATGGAAAAAGAACACCTGGCACAGGTTGCCTGTGAGTGCCTGAATCTGCATTGTCCGGAGCCTGACCTGACAGACTGGAAAGCCATGGTGGAATCTTTACGGACTCCCACAGGCGAAGTCACCATTGCGCTGGTGGGCAAATATACCCAGCTTCACGATGCCTACATCAGTGTGGTGGAAGCCCTGAAACACGGCGGCATTTCCAACCGCTGTGTGGTGGACATCCGGTGGGTGGACTCTGAGACAGTCACCAAAGAAAATGTAGCGCAGCTGCTGGATGGCATAAACGGGATTCTTGTACCCGGCGGTTTCGGCGACAGAGGTATTGAGGGCAAAATTGAAGCCATCACTTATGCGAGGGAACACAAGGTTCCTTTCCTTGGACTCTGTCTTGGCATGCAGCTTGCCATCGTGGAATTTGCAAGAAATGTAATCGGCTATAACGACGCCCACAGTATCGAGCTGGCTCCTTCCACCACCCATCCTGTGATCGCACTGATGCCCGATCAGAACGGTGTGGAAGATATCGGCGGCACACTGCGTCTTGGTTCCTATCCCTGCGTGCTGGATAAGAGCTCCAGAGCATACGCCCTGTACGGCGAAGAGACAATTCATGAGAGACACAGACACCGTTATGAAGTCAACAATGACTACCGGGCTGTCCTCACGGAGAAAGGCATGAAGCTTGTAGGCCTGTCTCCTGACGGGCGTATTGTGGAAATGTGTGAGCTGCCTGATCATCCGTTCTTTGTGGCCACACAGGCACACCCGGAACTGAAATCCAGACCCAACAGACCGCATCCCTTGTTCAAAGGTTTTGTAGAAGCGGCGCTGACAAACAAACAGTCGTAAAAATATTATAAAATTCAGACAAAAAGGCGAAGCTGGTTTGACCGGCTTCGCCCTTCTTGCTTTGTCATACAAGTTCATTTAATTTATCCACAATCGCCTGAATATCCGCCATACTTACGTTACCGCCAAAACTCAAAGCACCCCGAAGCGGCGTAAACTTCGCCATGGCCATATTCATATCCTGAGAAATGGCTTCACTGGCAGCCGCGGTCTCCTCTTTTACCTTTTCCCCTCCAAAAACATCGAGTTTCAGGAGGTCCTTGACAATCTCTCTGGCTCTTGAATCTTTTATGACATCGCCCATAATGGTGTCTGTAGTGTATACAAAAGGCAGATCCACCGTAGATTCAATGTTGACTTCTTTAGTCAACAAGATATCCCGAGAGGATTTACCAATCATAATATCGAAAGCTCCTGTTTCCACATGCCAATCATGAATCCTCACACTATAATATGCAAAGGCTCTCTTATCCAGAGTAAAAGTCACCGTCTTCGTCTCTCCGGGAGCAAGCTCCACCTTCGCAAAATCCCTGAGCTCTTTCACCGGGCGAATCACTGTGCTTTCCTTGTCCGCCACATAAAGCTGCACAACTTCCTTTCCTGCCCGCTTACCGGTATTGGTCACGTCCACAAATACCTTCATGCTATCCGTATCTTTCATCCGATCTTTATCCGTTCTTAAGTCAGAATACTCGAAAGTAGTATAAGACAGTCCATGGCCAAATGGGAAAAGTACATCCATTTTCTTCTTATCATAATAACGATATCCCACAAAAATGCCTTCCCGATATTCCACCACATCTCCTTCACCAATATAGGACAGATAAGATGGATTGTCTTCTAACTTTAACGGAAAAGTCTCAGGAAGCCTTGCACTGGGATTTACCCTGCCAAACAAAATATCACAGACTGCACCGCCCACGGCCTGCCCGCCAAGATATGCCTCCAGGATGCCTTTTACCTGTCCTGCCCAGGGCATCTCCACCGGGGAACCATTATGCAGTACTACCACTGTATTGGGCTGCACCTCTGCCACTCGATGAATCAGTTCGTTCTGGCACACAGGCATTGCCATATGCTCTCTGTCGAAACCTTCCGACTCAAAGGCATCCGGAAGCCCCGCAAAAACAACTGCCACTTTTGCCTTTTTGGCAGCCTCCACTGCCTCAGCAAGCAGCTTCTCATCTATCAGATCTTCTTTATCATCAAATCCCTGTGCATAAGCCACATTTCCCATTTCCTTTGCCGCATCCCAGGCAGCGGTAATCTTATGGCTGTTGATATGGGAACTGCCGCCGCCCTGATAACGGGGGCTCTTCGCGTACTTACCGATGAATACAACCTCATCCTGTTCGGATAAAGGAAGTACGCCATCGTTCTTGAGAAGAACAATCGTCTCCTCTGCCACCCTGCGGGCTGTCTCGTGATCTTTATCCCGGTCAAATACCACATGCCTGTTCCTGTTTTCCTCATAGCGATATACAATGTTTAAAATACGTTCTACCGCCTCATCAAGCACGCTCTCTTCCAGTTCTCCGCTCTGCACTGCTCCCACGATCAATTTATCATTTGCGCCCATGGAAGAAGGCATTTCCAGATCAAGCCCTGCCTTCAAATCCTCCACACGGCTGTTGACTGCACCCCAGTCGCTCATCACATAACCATCAAATCCCCACTCATCCCGCAGAACTTCTGTCAGATATTTGTGATTCTGTGCCGCATACGTCCCATTGATCTTATTATAAGAACACATGACTGTCCAGGGCTTTTCCTTTTTAACCGCACCTTCAAAAGCTGCCAGGTAGATCTCCCGAAGGGTCCGCTCATCTACCCTGGAATCTGAAGACATCCTTCTGGTCTCCTGGTTATTGGCCAGAAAATGTTTGATGCTGGTGCCCACATGTCTGCTCTGCACACCATGAATCAAAGCACCCGCCATCTCACTGGCCACAAGCGGATCCTCCGAATAATATTCAAAATTACGTCCGCACAGAGGGGAGCGCTTAATATTCACTGCCGGTCCTAAAATCACACTCACGCCTTCCGCCTGACACTCATCGCCTAGTGTCTCTCCCATCTCAACCAAAAGTTCTCTGTTAAAAGAAGCCGCCGTACCGCACCCTGCCGGGAAACACACAGCCTTGATACTGTCATTGACCCCTAAATGATCGCCCTCCTGATCCTGTTTGCGCAGTCCGTGAGGTCCATCAGATACCATGCTCGCCGGGATGCCCAGCCGCTCAACAGCTTCCGTATGCCAGAAATCCGCACCGGAACACATGGCCGCCTTCTCCTCCAACGTCATCTTCGATACAATCTCTTTGATCTTGTCTGCCGTCATGTTATAGCCCTCCTGTTTGTTTCCCACCGGCTGCATCTTTTCCTATAAATTTTAACATACCATCTCTGTATTGCAGCCCCTGTGATTCTCTGTTCATAATCATAGTGTAACATGACTGCCCTCTTCTTCCTATATCTTTTTGGGCTGCATTTCAGGACTGACTTTCAGATCAATCCCCAAACACTTTCCTGTACTCTTCCTCTGCCTGGTCTCTCGATATACCAAAAAGCTGCATAATATCTTCCTGAATCTCCTCCGCAGAATACTGCTTTGCCATTTTGGCAATTCTTCTGGTGATCGACAATTCTTTCTGGGCTTCTTCTATGCCTTCTTTTCTGCCTTCTTCCCTGCCTTCCTTACGTCCTTCTTCCCTGCCTTCCTTACGTCCTTCTTCCCTGCCTTCCTTACGTCCTTCTT
>ERZ777305.174-NODE-174-length-108408-cov-14.216616_pt1 | contig 108408 bp, 91 predicted proteins | sample MGYA00374965_ERZ777305 | MGnify/ENA primary metagenome ERZ777305 (study PRJEB29328, sample SAMD00013331) | mouse gut metagenome | study: EMG produced TPA metagenomics assembly of the Metagenome analysis of fecal microbiota from mouse which was promoted... | reverse complement strand
ATTTTACTCCATTTGGATTTTTCTTGTCAACACAGTATTGCCTCTGTCATATATTTATCGTATGATTTTCCCCATTTTTTTAGACTTTTTCTCATTTCTCTTGGGCGGTTCGGGCAAAACGGCAGAATCCCCATCCTTAAGCGGCGGTCATTTCCGAAAAGGATGGGGTTCACCTTAGCGTCAGTTAAACTTAAATATCTTCTGGCAGATATGGTAGGCGTCCACTGCCAGCCTGCGGCCTCCCCGACCCGGCAGGTTCATGGTCGCCCCCATGATCCCACGGCGCATGGAGCCGAACAGTTTCTTATCCTTTCCTTTGAGATACTCCCACAACTCTTTTTTCATGGCAAGGTGTTCCTTGGTGCCGGAGCGCAGCAGCAGGACGCTGGACACCGTGGTAATGATCTCCAGATAATTGTACATGTACTGATACAGACGTCTGTCCTCATATATTTCCCCGCTCAGCTCCGTAAAATAATCTATCATCCGTTTATTGACATAAATCTGCTGGTCGATGCGGGAGATCATGACGCTCTCGTTGACCGACTGGTCCTCCCGCCCGATATAATAGCGGTAAAAATTCACATCCAGATAATACATGTTCTCAACATATGGCAGCGGCTCAAACACATAGAGATTATCCACATAAAAAGTGTGTCTGGGCAGTTCCAGGCCGCACTCCCGCAGCAGCTTGGTGCGAAATATCACCGAGTGCATGAGAATATAGTGCCCTTTGGAGAAATGGTGGCAATCCTCCCAGGTAAACATCTGACCCGTGGGAAGTATATGCCTGTAATTCATGACCTTTTTGCGGTTCTCCCCCTCTTTTTCATAGACAAAATTGCAGATCAGCATATCCAGTACCCTGCTGGTGCCCGTCTGCTCACGAAGAGTCTCCAACACCTGCATGTAGGCCTCTTCCTTGACCCAGTCATCGCTGTCCACCACCTTGAAATACAGGCCGGTGGCCTGTTCGATGCCCGCGTTCACCGCGGCGCCGTGCCCCCCGTTTTCCTGGTGTATCGCCTTGACAATGCCCGGATACCGGGCCGCGTACTCATCCGCGATCTGCGCCGTGCAGTCTTGCCGGGAGCCGTCATCCACTATAATGATCTCCACGTCTTCTCCTCCGGGCAGCAGAGATTCAATGCATTTGCGCATATAGTTTTCTGAATTGTAGCAGGGTATTGCAATGGATAAAAGTTTCATGTCGTGTTACTCCTGTTCCGGTTCATTATTTGAGGTTTCATGGTCATCGGGAAAAGCCTCTTTTCCCTGGCGGATATTCAGATAGGGCAGATAGGCGGCAAACGCGGAGGGAATCGGATAGCGCTCCCGGGTCTGCTGGGGCTCCACATACAGCCACTGCTCCGTTTCCCCGCCGCTGCCCTTGGGCTCCAGTTCATCCACCCTGATCATATATCCCCACATATGCCATTCCCGGTGGGTAAAGATGTGTTTACTGTCCTCCAGTTTCCGAATCCGCAGGATCTTCAGACCGTTGTCCGCCAGATAGCGGGTGACTTCCTCCGCCGTCTTATGGCCCTCCATGCCGGGCAGCTCGTACATGCCCGCCAGAAGTCCGCCAGCGGGGCACCTGCGCAGCACGGCCCGGGTGTCGTCCCGGATTATAAGTACGGTCCTTTCCTCAATGACACGTTGCTTTTTGGCCGCCTTTTTGGGATACTCCGCCTCACAGTGCTCCCCATGGGCCACGCAGAGCCCGGCCATAGGGCATTCACCGCATTTTGGCTGTCCGCCGGGAACACAAACCATGGCGCCGATGTCCATCATGGCCTGATTAAAATCTCCGGGACGCAGTGCACTCATGGATTCCCGTAGTTCCCGCTCCACCCTGGCTCTCACTTTCGCGTCCGTGATCTCCTGATCATCCATGCGAAACCGTGACAGAACCCTGAGTACGTTGCCATCCACCGCGGGTTCCTTTTTCCCGTACGCTATGGAGGCTATGGCTCCGGCGGTATAGCTGCCAATCCCCTTTAGCCGCATCAGCTCTTCCCGGGTATCCGGCATGCGGCCCCCGTATTCCTCCATGATCTGCTCTGCCGCCGCCCGAAGATTGCGGGCACGGGAATAGTAACCCAATCCTTCCCACAGCTTTAACAGCCTCTCCTGAGAAATCTTGGCCAGGCTGGCAATATCCGGCAGCTCCTCCATAAAACGGCTGTAATACGGTTTCACCGCCTCCACTCTGGTCTGTTGCAGCATGATCTCGGACACCCATACATGATAGGGCGTCGGGTCCTCCCGCCATGGCAAAACTCTCCTGTGAGTATCATACCATTTCAGCAAGGGCTCCGCAATCGCTGACAGCTCTCCTTTTCTTAGGTTTTCCTTAATATTTTCTGAAATCCTGCTAAATTCTTCTTTGGGATTATTTTCCGTATAATTATATTTTATGTCATTTTTTGTGAAACGGGTTTCGACTGATTTATTATCCGTAAAATCAGCGGGGGGCGTCAGATACACCTGCACCTGATCCGCTATCTCCATACTTTCCGGTGTCACTCTACAGTCGTAGGCCAGAATACGCACCCCGGCCTCGGAGGCATGTTGCAGCGCCCGGGCAAACTCCGAGTGGGTCTGCACATTGGGCAGCAGATAGTTTACTCCCTTCATCTGAACCACAAAAAGAACATAAGCGCCGTAGCCCTCCCCTCTGGCCTTTATCAATTCTTCCACATGCTTTACCGCCCGCTGGGAAGGGGCGTCAGGAAAACGGACCACTCCGTTTTCTTCCAGCGTTACCCCTTTCACTTCCATAAATATCTTTTCCGTGTCCGTCTCAATATAAAAATCAAATCTGGAGTTGCCATAAACCGTCTCGGGTTTGACAGTCATTATGTCCGGGAAAAGCCGTTTCGACCAAAGCCACTCCAGCACGGCACGGTTAGGTGCCTGGGAGTCCATATTGATCACACGATCGCCTTTCTCCACTGCCACCAGGTCATAGGCCGTGCTTCGCGCCGGGTTAGCGCCCGGCTCCAGATAAACCACGGCTCCCGGAGTGAGCAGTTCCCTGCATCTCCCCGTATTTTTCACATGCACCCGCTCCTGCCTGCCCTCGATATCCACATATGCCACAAAGCGATTGGGGCGTTCAATAAAACGCCCCCTGGCTATGTTCTCGTATTTCATATGTTTCCCCTAAACCAATCTCTTGATCTCAAAGCGTTCCTTCATCATCAGACACTGTTTCAATTCCTCATAGCGCTGCTCCACGTCTTCTCCCTGCACCTCGATATCGCAACACAGGGACATGGTGGTTATCATCTCATTGGTGATCCTGTGATGCAGAGCGGCCAGCACATTCAAACGCTGCTCGTAAGTGCGGGCGTCCAAAAACTCCAACACCAGCGGGTCTATTCCCGGCTCCTCCGGCTCAGATATCTCCTCAGGCTCCTGCCCGGTCAGGGCAGCGCCCTGTGCCGTCATGTTCTCCCTCTCTGCCGCGGCTGGGCCTTGCGCCCCGCGGTTCTCCCCCTCTGCCATGGCCGAACCTTGTGCCCCGCGGTTCTCCCCCTCTGCCGTGGCTGAGTCCCGTGCCCCGGTATTCTGCATTTCCGCTGTACCGATCATGCCTGTGCCGCCTTGTAACTGTGTAGTCTGTGCCAGCTGCCGTCCGGCCTCCGGCCCCTGCAGCTGAAACCGGAATACCTGATCCGCATCCGGGTATTTCTCCCTGTCCACCAGTCCCGTGAACATATCCAGCGGCCTGGCATATACTTTAAAATCCCCATACATCGCCTGATAGATCACCAACTGCTCCCTTGTCTCCGTATGCACCGCCACAGCCTGCACCTGATACAGATTCCCTTTGAAATGTCTGTAAATCTCCTGTGCCCTGGGCATAAATCTCTCTGCCATATCTACCTCTTTCCCGCATATCGCAGCTCTGCACGCGATACTGCGCCAATCAATTTACGGAATATCTGCGCTGGCTGTACCTGCCATTGCATCCGAAACTACTGCAGGAGCCGCGCCGTAAAGCCGCAGCCCGGCACCTGAAATCCCAACCCCTCTATCCGTTCCAGCACTTCTGCCTGAGTTTCCTCTTCCAGCCTGCAAAGCGCGCCGTGATGTACCAGCACCTTGTAGCTGCGCTGTCCGTCGCTGTCCACGATCCGGTTGAGCGTCACGCCGCTGTTGCGATATCCCTGCCGCTCCAAAAAATCTCTCACCCGGCCGATGTATTCCCTTTCCAGCTGCTGATAGTATGCCTCCTGAGTCTCCTGTGTATCCGCCGCCTGGCTCTCAATACCTCCTATAACACACATTGCCGTTGCCATCGCCAATACGATGGCAACCAACGCACATATAATGCCATCCGTCCACGATCTTCCCATAAAAACCTCCCACTTATCCGTGATCTACAGCATCAAACTCCGTCCTATGGAACCGATACAATAGAAACAGTGCTTATGAGTCGATAATAGCGGATGTTATGTCCTATAAAACTCCCTCAATCAAATCCGGGGCATTATATCTTTTTTCCCCATATAATCTCTCCTCCTGTGGTAATGCCTGCCAGCGCCCATGCGGTATGGCTGTTTTCAAAATCAAAGCATTCAAATACCATCGCGCGCTCAGGCGGCAGGTCCTCCGGTAGAGGAGAACACACCGATGCTGCCGGACTGTTGTCCCGCTCCTTAAGCCGCAGCCATTCCCACCCGGCCGCTTTCGCTGCGTCCTGCTCCGCCACATCCCTCAGGCCGCAGATCCCGCCTTTTTCTCCCGCATAGGGCTGGGGACTGAAAACAGGCCATCCGTCCAAAAAGAACATGCGCCGCACCGTCATATAATGCATGCGGAAGGAGTCTCTGTCTCCGTCTTTTCGCCGCAGGCACTCCGCGCCGTCCCGGACGTGATGTACAAAGAAATATTGTTCAGAGACCGGGTCAAAGAACGGCACCCCATGTCCCGGCCCTCTGAATCCTGCAAACTGCCAGTCCTGTCCGTGCTCGGCCCAGGGATCATCCGCCCGGAAACAATAACTACCCGCCAGTTTCAGCCCCCAGCCCTCACCGTCCAGACTACGGCCCGCGTAGTCCAGATACGGCCCGGTAATCTGGCGGCTGCGGCCCACACGGATATCATAGTCATCCCCCAGCCATCCGTAAGACAGAAAAAGATAATAATACCCCGTCCCCGGATGGTACATAACCGCCGCTCCCTCCGGCCCGTCAATATACGAGCGCTCCGGTCTGTGGGCTATTCTGACACCTTGATAGCGGGGGCTGGGGTTCACCGGCATACCTGTGACAGGGTCCAGTTCCTTAATATAGATGCCCCCAAAAAAAGAGCCGTAGATAAAATATTTCCGGCCCTCCGGCGTATCCGCCACATGGGCGTCTATGGCATTAGGTTCCGTATCCGGCGTATGCCAGGTATCCATGACCACGCCCCTGTTCTCAAAGGGTCCTTCCGGGCGCTGAGCCACCGCCAGCCAGATCCGGGACTCTGAACTGCCAAAAGCTCTTGTGGCCGAATAATACATGCGGTACTCGCCGCCCACATACTCCACATAGGGTGCCCAGAAACCGAACGTGGGCTCATACCCCGGTCCGTTATCCCGGCCCTGGGAAACGGCCTGTTCAGACAGCGCGCACCCCACAAACTCAAAATGTACCAGATCCCGGCTCCTGCGTACCGGAATACCCTGGCGGTAAGCGGAAGTCACAGCCGCATCCGTACTGTATGAATAGTACATTCCGCTTACGGGATCGTACATCATAGATGGATCGTGAGACTCAAAGCAGGGATTTTTTTCCCTGTCGTGCAGATTAAGCTTAAATCCCGGTTCCATACTCTCCTCCTTCACTGGCGGTTGTAATAGTCAATACCGCCGCTGGCAATAAAATAAGTTCTGATATAGCCGTCCGTGGATACCACCACAAACTCGTTTGTGGCCTCGAGGAAATAGACGTCATCATTATCCTCCGCCTCCTGTTTATGCAGGACATCGGGATGATTTATCACCGCGTTGGCCGCGGCCACATACTCCTCTATCGTGGCGAAGCCCATCTCTATCCCGTGTTTCTCATAGTGCTGATCAAGCAGACGCTGGTTGCGGAAAGAATACAGCTGAATCTGGGGAGTCTCCGCCCACTGGGCAGACTGTGTATCCTCCAGTATGACAGCTGCCGACTCCGGTATGCTTTCCCATGATTCCCCTGACTGGCCGCCCGTCCCGTCGCCTTCGTCTGTCAGCACAGCATCTGATGTCCCGGTTAAATTCTCCGAAGGGCTGTCCCATGACTCCATCGGCTCCTTCCCGGAACCGTCGGTTTCCGGGATTCGCATGGTATTCATAAAAAACAGTGCCGCCGCTATCACGACACAACATACATAAAGAAGATTAGTTTTATTACTGTTTCCGCCTCTTTTCACCCTGTCATTCCCCCACACTCAAACACTGTATTGTTTCGGAATCATCTTCTATATTGCGATTACCGGCATTCACTCCTCAAATACCGACACGATCAGTATTTCCACGCTCATAACGTCATTCATGCGCCCGGTCTTTACGGCCTCCTCCGCCTCCACGCATCTGCTCAGTGCCCGGCGCAGCACAGCAGATTTAAAACGGGACGTTTGGCTCAAATATTTGCCCACGGCAAAAGGCGGTACGCCCAGGCCGGAGGCGATCTCCTTGTTGGACGCCCCCTTACCCTTCATAGCCTTGGCCTGGAGCAGCAGATTACACTGCCTGGCGATCAAAAACAGTATCCGCATGGGCGGCTCCTTCAGCGTCAGCAGGTCATAATACAGTTCCAGCGCGTCCTTCTGTCTTTTCTCGGCAATGGCAGTGACCATATCAAAGATATGATTGGAGACCCGGGTAGTGCATACTGCCTCCACATCCTGCGGCTCCACCACATCCCTGTCCATACAGTAGCAGATCAGTTTTTCCAGCTCCATATGGATATTTTCCATATCCGTACCTGTCTTACTCAAAAACAGCTCCGCCGTGCTCTCGGTGATCTTTTTGCCCTCTTTGCCCAGAATGCCCGCCACCCAGCGTTTCAGCGTTTTTTCATCCTGTGCGGAGAATTCCACCGCGCAGCCTTTGGCCTGCAGCGCCTTGAACAGTTTACTGCGCTTGTCCACCTCGCTTTCCGTAAAGATAAGCACTGTGGACTGGCTCTGCGCTCCCAGATATTCCGCCATCTGCTCGCCGCCGGACTTAAACAGGCCGCTGTTATTCATAAAGATCACCCGGTGCTGTGCCAAAAAGGGCAAAGTTTCCGCCAGGTCGATGATCTCTCCCACGGACATGTTTTTGCCCTCATAAAAATGGTTGTTCATATTGTCATCCGGAGCGCAAAGTGCCTCTTTCAGCTTGTCCCTGTACTGTCGCTTTAGATAGCGCTCCTCCCCGTACAGGAGGTATACCGGCTGAAACTGTGCCGATTTTATATCGTTTTGAATCCGCTGCATAGCGTACCTCCCACTGCCTTAGGGGCTTTTATTCCTCATCCACAATAGCACAGAATCCTCCTTTTTTCAACGGTGGGATCTTTTTCGCCACTATAAGTCTGCTCTTCTTTTTCATCCTTACACCCCATATATCGCAAATCCGCAGGCGATACCTCACCCAATTGTGTTTTTAATTGCCGTTATTGGCAATTCGTCAGCTGAAACTCCTCTATCAGCTTTTGAACCCGCTCCTGGGCAAAAAAGTACTCCTCTACAGGGTTGCGCAGCCAGTGCTGCATCACATCCGCATCCTTTAGTATCTCGTCAAATTCCTCATGAACATTCTTTTTATCGCCATGTCTGCTGACCGCCTGGCAGACCCGGTCTATTTCCGACTCCGAAAATGACTGTGTCTGTGTCAGTATATCCCTGGCCCTTTCGCTGCTGTGCCGCTCGTGATCTTTTCTTGTGTTGTCCTCATATGTAGAAAAATCGTGGAGCATCCCGGCGATCTCCGCCAACTCCGCGTAAGCCCTGTCATGCCCTCTGCGCAGGGCGATGAGGGCGCAGGCCTGTCCGACGCCGTACAGATGAACATAACCGCATCTCGCCGTCTCCTTATCCTCACACGCTTTCAGCATGTCGTCCACATACCGCCTCACCGTGTCTATTCTGGTCAACTGACGTTCAAACATTTCTTTGTCCTCCCATATCCCCTGCCAATCAGTCAGGGCCAGGCCATTCTCTCCGCATTTCATAACGGGACACCATCCCGAGCAGACTCCAACAATTCCTCTATGGCAGGCGCCAGCTTTTCCCGTGTCACCGGGCCAGCCTGCACAGAACCGTTTTACTGAGTGCAACGTACAGCGCCGCTCCCATACAGCCTCCCGCAAAATTCAGTATCAGATCGTCCACATCCACACTGCGCCCGATAAAAAGCTGGCATGACTCGATAAAAAAAGGCAATATCAGAGCGTTTCGGGCCATGCGAAACGCCTTTTGCTGTTTTTTCCACAACAGGGGCAGCCCAAAACCCCAGGGAATGAACAACACAATATTTCCAACGATATTTACCAGAAAAATATCCGCGGGACAGTGTTCAAAGAAACCGGCGATGGTACGAAACGGAATCAGGTTGATGCCCTCACCGCTATATATGCGCCGCACGGCATCCTCCGCCATAGCTCCCGGACTCTGATAACGTCCCTGAAAAGTCAGCGTCAACAGTCCTCCCATAAAGACTGCAAAAGCCGTCTCTGCCCAGGCTCTGGCTGACTTTTCCCGCCAGGGCCTGCGAATCGGCAGATATATGAGCAACAGCACAAGCATGATTGCCAGAAACCTTATTATATAACCCCACATGGCATCCTGTCTCCATCCCGACCATATCTATAGAGGCAGCAGACCTCATATTTTTATGATACTACCAACCGTAGACATATGCAAACAATTTCACTATCCCGCCAGGGAAGTGACAAATACCGGCCGGCAACCGGTACATGCGCAACGCAAAATCCCCACTGCACAGATCGTTCTATGCAATGGGGATCGACTTAACATATGTCAGCCGCCAGCCATCCTGTGAAACGCTCCCTGGCCGCGTCAAGCCAGCTCTCTCCCAGACAACCCTGATGCCTTATACTGTCAAAAAAAGCCGTAATGTCCCGGCGGTCCACATTGCTGTAAATATTCGGGAGTTCCGTGTCGTCCACAGATTTTTTCCATGTCTGATAATTGTGAACGGCCTCCTCGTAGAACGTCAGCTCCTTTCCCTGCGACCACGTTCCCGAGCGGCCATTCAGTGTCTGATTGATACGGTTTTGCAGCTCTATGAATTTCCTGCCCCAGCCGCTTTCACCTCTTACAATTCTCTGGTTCAGATCCTGCAGCTCCTTATACAGACCGGGTGCCTTGGTTTTCAGTATATCGCTCTCGCTGACATAGTCGTCCGGCGCTCCCACCAGAGGCCCCTGCTCTATATGATAGGTGACTTTGCCATTCTCCGACACCGTTCCGCCCATGCCATATCTGGCTATGGTCTCCATGGCTGCCAGAAAATCCTTCCCGTGCTGTTCATCCAGATAGTTTTCCGCCAGGTAACGGGCCTCCTCCAGGCCAAAGGCTATAGCGTCTCTGCGCTGGGTTTCTGTCATACCCGATACGTCATGGGGCAGAAGATAATTCTTGATGATGCCATTGGACGCCTTTACCACCTGCTCCGGCGCGTTTTCCAGGCTGTCGTAAAGTCTTGCGTTGGTCTGTATATTGGGAATGACCAGCCTGTGGGTATTTTCCAAATGCACAATGCTCTTATCCAGCAGTTCCTGTTTTCCGGCCCGGTCTGCCTTCTGCTCCTGGGTCAACTGTTTCCAGTCGCCCTTTTGGATCTGATTTTGCAGACTCTGGGACAGCGCCTGCAGCCCGTCTCCTGAAAACTCCACCAGCACATTGTCGCCGTACTGACCGGAAATCTCTTTCATGGCCTGTAGGGCCTCCTCTTTGGTCATGGGGTCCATGATCTTATTTCCATGCTCATCCGTAGTGTTAAACTCATACTTTACCAGCGTATCTTTGGGTGTGAGCCCCTCACCGCCGGAGCCATAGCTTTTTATCGACTCCGAACCTATATAAAAACGGCTGTAGTCCTGCGTGATATTTATCGCCATACTTTTCATCCTCCTTGATATAAAGTCGAAATCCTTTTCCTATAGACTTTTTATCGGCACATTCGAGAGATCTTTTACCGATATTGCACAATCTGACCATACCGAATGCTGTATCTGTACAGGAACTTTGGACGGGCATGTACGATATAAACCGTCATTTTAAAAGCCAGGCAATACCTGCTGCCGTCCGTCCCACCGCATTGTTAAAGTGATTGCCGGGATTAAGCTGAAACAGTGTATTGATGCCTTGTTTGGAGTAGTGGGCGGCTATCTCCTCCGTTCGCTCCTGCACTGTCTTCAGACAGGGATTTCCCGTCCTGCGCTCTCTGTCACCCAGCGACAGATACAGGCATTCCGGGTGCCCTATGGTCTCGTGAGTCAAGACATATTCACGAAAGCCCGTAAACCACAGAGATCCGGATATGCTGGCGACCCGGGAGAAAATCGGAGTGCGGTAGAGCGCGTACAGGGCAAACAGCCCTGCCAGAGAATATCCTGCCAGCCCCCTCCACTTCGGAGCACCAGGCAGGACATCTTCCACAGCCGGTACGATCTGCTGTGTTAAAAGCAGCAAATATTCGTCAGCTCCTCCCGTGCAAGGCGCCGAACCCTTAAACGCAGGCGGCATGTCCCAGGGGGGCAAATCATGGTTCCAATCCAGTCCGCTTATGGTCACAAGCGTAAAATCCGGACAGCAAAACTCCCCCAGCGCACGGCGGATCTGCTCCTCCTCTTCCTCTGAACTGTTCAGATACACTACAGGCCCGCCGGAAACGGTACATGGGTATACGGTGATCTTTTTGCCCGATATATGGTATGTGCTACGGTCGTTCTGCTCCTTCATAGCCTTGATTCCTCTCTTTATATATGTGGCATGTCTCTATTCAATTTACGCCTTTTTGTAATTGATAGAACTGCCGCCATAATCTTTAAGAACCCTTAAATGATATTTCCATTATGGCATAGGGTATATAGAATATCCATATATTTTTTGAGGCTTTATCATACGTTTTGCATTATGTTTCTGGGGCAGAATTTTTTGATGGATAAGGAGTCAGACTTAATTTCACCCTATAGCATTTTCTATATGTCGTATATTGCCGATATCTGTCAATATTTGTCGTCCGTTATTCCCTAAGATCATATTGTCAGTTTTCTTGTTGCAATGTATAATAAAATATAGCATTTAGAAACCAGCCTGTTCTACAATATCGCCCCAATTCTTCATGCCAAAACTCAATATCTACCCTACTACGGCGGACATTCGTCCGGACACTATATAGCCGTGAGCGAAGTAGATAGGACAACAGGAAATATCCGACTGAGTGATTGTAATTGGAATAATAAGTATTTTGGAATTCATGTAGAAAATGTTGAAAAGGTATATCAGTCAATTGCAGCGGAATCCGGTCGGTATCTTATTTATATGTCTTATTGACGCAATATAACAAATGATTTATTTGGAGGATAAAGAAATTATGCTCAGAAAAACAGGACTATTGCTCTTTATCCTCCTGTTCTGCGGGCTGTCCGGCTGTAGCCTGGCAACATCCGCACCAGAGCAGGGGGAGCATCGGATATCTGATATCTCTTCTTTAGAAACAGAGACACTTTCCATGGCAGGGAATATACAGCAGTCTGAAACCCTTATTGGTGACAGATTTACGCTGACTGGTGAGGAGATTTTCTCCAGACATGTAGAAAATCTTGAATCAGGAAACTATGTCAATCTGGAATCAGCTGTCCGAAATACGAACTCCGTTTTTTACCAGATAAGCTATTCTAAAAATATGGCGCAGTTTACGTATCGTAATCAGATCTGTATGCGGCTCATTGATCAGGATGAGGATGCACTGCTCTACGATACCTCCGACGCTTACTGGCTCAACGAGATATGCGCAAATGATAACTATCTGTACTGGGTGGAGTATGTGTCGTCCACAGCGCCCGAAAACACTCAAGACTGCATCAAAGTCATGCAATATCAACTGGAAAGTGGAGATATAAACTGCATTGCGGAAAGAAATTATGCGGAATATGGAGACATATGTCTGGAAGTGTCGGACCGTTTTTTGACCTGGTATGATATTTGCAGAGACGGTCAGGTGGAATTATCCGTTTTCGATATTGAGAAACAGGCATTTCAGGAGCGTGACAATAGGGGCAGCGATATGCCTGACTTAGCGGTAACGTTATACAATCCCTATGAAAGGCTGAAGATCGTGGAGGACCACATTACCTATTTTATGCTGGACCCTCAAGAACAGCTCTATATCCGGCGCGAGAATCTGCTTACAGGGACGACGGACACTTTCCTGCTGGGTAAGACCAAGCCGTACAACAAGATCGGTGGATGTTTCTCCGACAGCCGGTATATTGGATGGCATACCGAATACGGAGAGGGCGACTATTATTTTTATGATACCGACTCCGAAAAACTGTACTGCTGGAATGTGAAAAAGGACAATATGTCTGTTTTTTCCAAATACTTTTGCGGCGGAAAGTTATATTTTAACAATACCGATGATCACAATATTTACGTCTGGAATATGCCCACAGGCCAGGTTTACCGCCAGAATTACGGGGAGGACATATATTGGATCAAATCATTCGGAAATAACATGCTCTATCTTGATATCAGTTCCATGGGTACTAAAGGTTACTGTTCCCTGCATATTGACGATTAATTGGCGGGCGGCGGATGAACCCTGTCCGCCATATATCGCTATCGTCCGTCCACATAGCAATTCAGCAGATATTCCTTATAATCTTCCTGTGCAAAAGTTCTGTCTGAGTGTGGATCGCCGTATTTTTCCACCAGTTCCCGGACTGTGATATTTCTTGCCAGATTCAAAGCCTGCGTGTCCTCCTCCACGATCCTGCGGATCAGCTCGTCCCGCTGGTCCTCCTTGAGATTTCCAATCTTCCAGTTTGGCGTCATATGGCTAAAATTATAATATACATCATATTGGTTAGAAATATTTAAAACGATCTCCTCTTCATTGCGGTAGGCAACACTGCTTTCATCCGTCCCCAACAGCTTACACCATTCTCTCTCGGCTTTTGCATTTTCGTAATTGAGATAATAGGGAATCAGCTCCTGTGGAATATGCTGCTTTGTGATACGGATATCATACAGTTTGCGGTTCTCCCCGTCACAGGAACCGGCGTGTACAAAAAACGAGAACGGAGCATCCAGTCCGGCACATCTCTCATATAGTTTCATGTCCTCTATAACAGACAATAGCTGGGCCACATCGTCCTTGTTTTCCTCATTGATAAAAGCCTGCCAGCGGGGCGTTATGCCGTTCTCGATCAGTATCTCCGTAGTCTGCAAAAGTTCTTTGAAAGCGCCTTTCCTGCCTACATATTTATCAGTGAGATCCTCCAATCCAAAAAAGGTCAGCTGCACTTTCTGTACACCCACTTCCTTTAGAAAATTCACATATTGCCCGTCCCGCACAATGCGCCAGAAACTGCCAAGCTCAAACCGCCTGGGCATGATTCCTCTGGAAAGGCGTAAATCCCGGCTCCAACGCTCTCTGTAATCCTCACAGAAATCCGGTTCCCTCAGCCAGCTATAGAAAGTAATATTCTCAAAATACGGCTCAAAACAGTGGAAAATCCACTCATCCGCCCCCTCTTCCATCCGTCTGTTGGGCATGTGGCCCAGCCAGCAATGCTTACAGCGGTTAGGACAACCGTACATATCCACTACCAATGACAGATGCTTGTCTGATTTTTTTATGTTCATATTTTACACCTTCGTTCCATTTTCTTTCATATATACTCTGTTCACTAAAGCAAACACAGGTTTTTTGCTCACAATTTCCGCATATCTAAAACTCGGCATGTGATACTGCGCCACACAACAGTTTGAGCGGAAGTTTTGCTATATTCTCATAAAACACGCTTAAGTCAGAACCGAAAAATCCACATAGGGATACGCTCCTATGTATTCCTCGATGATCCGGCTGTTTAGATTGATCCAGCTCCCGCATTTGTCCAGAATATTTGCATCGCTGGTAATCACATTCTCAAGCTTTTCCAGCGTTGTATCCACATTGTGGATGACTTCCGTCCGGACCTCATAAGGAGCCTGCGCCAATACCGCTTGTATCTGCTCCTTGAGACGTCCTGAATTGGAGACGGGGGCATCCAGATAGAATACCGCCTTACCGATCCCGTACTGCTCCAGCGTTTTTCCGATCAGCGAAATGGCTTGGGCCGTCTTATCGATCAGTCGGTAAGTGCCTCTGAGCGCTGCCAGATCCCGCACTGTGCCGTCCATGCACTTTAGCAGCAGAGAGCCGGACAAAGCGACTTCCAGCGTGATGATGGTGTTGAAACCGTCGATATTAACTATACTGCCCTGAGAAAGAGCCATCAACTCCTTGCTTTGACGGCTTTCAACGCTTTTACCGGAAGATATGGCACGCGCCAGCGCCAGCCTCTGTCTCTCGGACAGCAGAAAATGGTTGCCCACAAAGGTGGATGCCCCCTTGATCGGATACCCCCTGTCCAGCAGATAATGCAGATCCTGCCCTGCGTTAAGCAGTTTGGGATACGCATCGCCGTAAAACTCTGACTTATCATTGGGGGAATAGCCTCTCTGCACCGCTTTACACATTGTACTCGCTCCAATCTACATATTACTGTTTTCAACCGTTTATTTACAGCCTATCTCTTTATTCTATAAATGTCAATAATCTCCATCTTTTTTTCTCCGTCTCTCCGCCGCTGCCGGACCGAACGGTGACCGCCCCGCTCTCCGGGGTCTGCACCACCATACAGCCCCTTTCCGAAAGCCGCTCTAAAAGCTCTCCGTGCGGATGCCCATAGGAGTTATCCCGCCCGGCAGAGATCAGCGCCAGCCGTGGCGTTACCGCCTGCAAAAAAGCATCCGAAGTGGAATATCTGGAGCCGTGATGGGCAACCTTGAGCACAGCCGGTTCAGTCAGGGATATATACCTCAGATATTCGGCTAATTCCCGCTCTCCCTCCCCTTCCACATCCCCGGTGAGCAGGATGCTAAGACTGCCCTCCTCCAGCAGATAGCAGGCCGAGGAGGCATTGCTCTCACCCTTGTATCCCGCTCTGGGCCACAGGCAGGTCAGCCGGAATTCCCCCTGCTGCCAGCCCTTTCCCTGAGAGAGATATTCCACGCCACAGCCCGCGTCCCAGGCCAACTGCCGCAACTCTTCAAGGGCCTGCGGAAAGGGCTCTGCCACCTCCGGAAAGTATAAGGTTCCTATACGAATCCCCTGGCTGTCCGTCAGCAGCTCCCGGATGGCGCTGACATGATCCTGATCTCCGTGGGACAGAAAGATACCGTCCACAAAACCGATACCCCTGTATTTCAAATACGGGATCAGCACATATTCTCCCGCGAAACTACGGCTGCTGCTCCCTCCGTCAAAGAGATACGTCTGTCCCCGGGCAGTATGTACACAGATACAATCCCCCTGCCCCACATCCAGCATTGTCAGAGAAAAGCCGCCCCTGGGCCGTGCCGTCAAAAATATCACTGCCACAGGCAATATGAACAGGCCTACACAGCGGCACAACTTTAACAGCCTCCTGCACTTTTCTTGAGATCGGCCTTGCTGTATCCTCACGGATCGCAGCATGATGACCCCAATAGCCAAAATAACATAATATGCCGCAATCTGTCCCACACCGGGACGGCCTACGATCCACAGATGTCCTGGCAGACCTTCCGCCAAGTGACATATTTCTTCATATAGGGCCAGTATCCCTGTCACTATCCACCGCACCGGCAAGGCTCCCGGAAACGCCATCAACGCCAACCCTCCCGTCAGCAATAAACCCATCAAGGGCAGTACGATCAGATTCAGCACCGTGCCATAGACCGGAATCTGATAGAAATACCATAGCTGCACCGGAAAAGTCGCCAAAGTGACAGAGAGACTCGCCAGCAATCCTCGGGACATGCTTTGCCGTATCGCCATGGCCATCTTAAAAAACTTATTTTTCTTTGCCGTGTTTTCTCGCACTGTCTTTTGCTCCGGCCTCCCAAGCAGTGCCGGATAGATCCACCCCATTCCTGCCACGGCTCCGAATGACAGCAGAAAGCCGCAGTGATAGGCCAGTCTGGGATTGTGACATAACATCCCCGCTGCCAGCACTCCCATGGCCGTTAGCATATCATAGCGCCTACATCCTATCTCGCCCAACATGCGTATCAGATACATACCTATAGCGCGGACTGCAGAGACACCCCAACCCACCATGCCGCCATAGAGCAGGATCACGCCTCCTCCCAGCACAGCCGCTGGAATAATGGGACAGCCCAAACGGCGCAAAACTCCGTATAATCCCATCCCCAGCAGAGAGATATGCAGTCCCGAGATTGCCAGCACATGCGCTATGCCATTGTTCTGATACAGCGTTTTCAGTTCTCTGTCCAGTCCGCTGTTTTCTCCCAGCAGCATTTTTGCCAGAACGGAGGCCTCCTGTGAGGGAAGGGCCTGATAGAGCCGCCGGGTCAGATAGCGGCGACAGCGGAAAAGTGCCTCTCTGAGCCGCCAGCTCCTGGCATCGCTGCCCAGGAACCTGGCCTGCTTTAACCGCCCTGCCACACCCTCGATCAGGTAGTAGTCCGCGCTGTCCCACTCTCCCGGATTGGTGGCGTGCCGGTACAGTTCCAGCTGTCCCCGCAGCGCTACCCTGCTGCCCAGCGCCGTCTGTTCCCGCAGTGCGGCATCGCCCTCCGGCGACACGCTGTCCCAAACCGGCTGGTCGGCCGCCAGCTGGCATATCAGTCTGTCTTGTATTTTGTGTTCTGCATGGTATGAGACGGATGTTTCGTCCCTCGATTGCGTATCGGAAGATACCGCAACTGATTTAAGATAAAGAACCAGAACTTCCTGACCGTACAAGGTACGGACTTCCTTTTTATAGATCTGCCCGGTCACTGTAACCGGCAGTTCATCCCGGGAATTTACTTCCTGAGATAACGGCGTTTGCCGGAGGAAACACATTTCCTCAAGAATAGGCGATTCCCACGGCGGCGGGTTTACCAGCCGCTGCCAAAGCACTATGACAGCGGCAATGGCCAGACACCCGCACAAAAGCGGTCTTTTTATTGTCTGCACATATACCTCCGCTACTCCAAAGTGGTCACTATATCCAGATTGCGCTCAAAATAGGTGGTCAGACTGTATTTTTCCCGATAGATACCGGAGTTGTCACCGTTGACCGATATCTGAACACGGTTCACATTGCTCAGCTCCACCAGAGAGTTGGTGATAGAGTAGATCGTAGCCTCCGGTGTCACGGTATAGGGCTGGTTTAAAAAGGTCTCATCCAGATTGACATAGCACACTCCGTCCCTCACCGTCACGCTGGCTACCTTGGTTGACGGATTGATCGTAGGATACAGCCCCTCCCTGCTGGGGCCTTTGATCAACTCCTCCACGATCAGCTTTTCCAGGGAGATATTGGTGAGATACTCCTTGGTACGGTTGGCCGCGATCAAACGGTCCCCTGCCTCGTTGGCAAAATACAGTTTCAACTTTACTTCCTCATAAGTGTTGATGGCGTTTCCGTCGTTCTCTATAAACTGATCCCGGTTCATCGTGGTCACAATATTCCCCAGCGAATCCAGCAGAGGGCTGCCGTTCACCGTGATGGATACAAAGTTGATCTGTGACAGCTGGGTCAGCGTCCTTACAATAGACGCCCGCACCAAGACCTCCGTGGTAACCGACAGGTTGTAATAGCTTTCCGTCACATCCAGATGGACTTTTCCCGAATTCACTTCCACGCTCTGTACCTGAAAACCCATATTGAGAGGAGCCTTGTACTCCAGCTTTGCGGGAGTGGTCGCCAGGGCGTTCAACAACTCCGTCACCTGCTCCTCAACCGTTTCTGCCTCCATATAATATTCATGCATCTCTGTTTTGGTCTCGGAGTTGCCGACATAATAAACCGAGTATATATTACTCTTGTCCTCCTGCTTTTCCTTGCAGGCAACAAGGGAGAGCAAACAGACCAACAGCACCAGCAGCGCCGCGATTCGTTTCATATTTTCCTCTTTCCCGCATATCACAGACGGAGTCTGGGATATTGCTTTGATATATGTCTATTGTGCAATATAATTCAGCGGAACCTTTACCAGAAAGGTAGAACCCTCCCCCTCCGTGCTGGTCACAGTGATGGAACCCCGGTGCATCAGCACGGCGCTCTTAGTGATCGCCAGGCCCAGACCGGTGCCGCCGATCTCCCTTGAATGGGACTTGTCCACACGGTAAAACCTCTCATATATCTGGGCCAGAGAATCCTCGGGGATACCGATACCGGAGTCGCTGACCTCAAAAGTAAAATACTGATGATCCGCATCCAGAACTACTTTGACCCATCCGTGCTCCTTATTGTATTTGATGGCATTTTCCACCAGATTGGACATCACCAGCGTCATCTTTACCTCGTCCACTTCCGCCGTCACCGGACGCACGCTCTCAAACACCACCTCCACGTCCTTTTTACGGGCAAGGGGGCGCAGACGTTTCAGTATCAATTCCGTCAGATCGTTAATATTGAGGGAGGCAATATTCAGAGCCGACACCTTTTTGTCCATTTTCACCAGAGTCAGCAGATCGGTGATGATCCTGTTTTCCCTGTCGATCTCGGACACGATATCCTCCATAAACTCCTGATACAGCTCCGGCGGTGCATCCTCCTGTACCAGCAGGGAATCCGCCAGCACTTTCATGGAGGTCAGAGGGGTCTTCAACTCATGGGACACATTGGACACAAACTCCTGCCGCGAATCGTCCAACACCTTCATACGCTGCAGCAGTTGGTTAAATGCCTCCACAATATGTTCCGTCTCCGCCAGATCGGGCACGGATATGCTCTCGTTGCTGTATCCCTCTTTTACCTCGCCTATAGCCTTGGTGACACGCTCAAAGGGTCTGGTCAGCACTATGCATAAAAGCAACGCGATGACCACGATCGCCATGATCATTAAGGCCTCCAAGATCATAGCTTTACGGCTGAGTATCTCCATGGTGTCCTCGATATAATCCGTGGAGATACTTGTCAGCATCACGCCCTTGACACGGGAGTCCGGCTGCTTTACGCCGCCAGGGGCCGTATTCCCCCCCGTAACTTCCTCCGCGCTGACATTCTGGTTGTCGATAATGGGGATGGTCATCTCTATGTATCTGTTCTGGTCATCATAATTAGAAAGACTATCCCCCATAAAGCACTTGATCACTTCCTCGGAGATGATCGTCTTTCCCTCACTGATTCCGTATGTATCTCTGATGACCCGCAAATTGCCGCTGATGATCTGCACACGCCCGTCATACAGGTTGGACAGCATCTCCAGTTCCGCGTTGACCACATCCGACCCGTTACTGTTAAAATAATCCGCGGAGATCAGATGGTCCGCTATGACCTTCAGCTGGTTGCGCACCGTCTCCGTTCTCAGTTCCACCGCCCGCTGCTCATAATTTCTCATGATCCCGTAGCGCATGGCAACACTGGGAATGATGCCAACCACCAGCACGATCAAAAATATTCTGACGCGAAGGCTGCGGAGGTTGAGATATTGATGATAAAATTCTTTAATTTTTTTAAGATAATTATTCACCATGGCTTACACATTATAAAAATAGTATCCTACTCCCCATTTGGTATGCACATATTGCGGTTCACTGGGATTACTCTCCACCTTTTCCCGCAGTCTCCTGATATGTACATCCACCGTCCGCACATCGCCGGGATAATCGGAACCCCACACGATCTTAAGCAGCGCCTCTCTGCTGTACACTTTGTTGGGATTGGTCATCAACAGCTCCAATACCTCAAACTCCTTGGCGGTCAGGCCGATCTCCCTGCCTGCGATATAGGCCCGTCTTCCCTCACAGTCCAGACGCATCTCGCCGCTGAGCAGTTCCTTGTGAGCCTCCGCCTGCCCTTTCTTGGGCTCTATACGGCGCATGATCGCCTTGATCCGCGCTTTAACTTCCAAAATATTAAAGGGTTTGGTAATATAATCGTCCGCGCCGTATTCCAGCCCCAGGATCTTGTCCATGTCATCGTCCTTAGCAGTCAGCATGATAATGGGCACATTGGAAAATTCCCTAATCTGCTGGCAGACCTCAAAGCCCGTTAACTTAGGCAGCATGACATCCAGCAGGATTATATCATACCGGTTGGCACGGGCCAGCTCCAGGGCCTCCTCGCCGTCGTAGGCGCAGTCAACCTGCATCTCATCCTGTTCCAGACTGAACCGTATCCCCTTCACGATCAGTTTTTCATCATCCACCACCAAAGCTCTTTTTACAGCCATCCCTTTAACCATCCTTCCCTGTCAGTCCACCTTTATTCTATCTCTTATCTTCTCGTATATGCTTTCTTTGATGCCCGGTATCCGCATAATCTCTTCCGCAGACTGAAATCCTCCGTGTTTCTCCCTGTAGGACAATATCTCCGCTGCACGGGTTTCACCGATTCCCGGCAGTGTCTGAAGCAGACTCGCGTCCGCCGTGTTCAGATCCACCTTTCCGTCACCGGCTGCACCGCCCGGCTCCGCCACACTCTCATCGACGGAGGGGATATAAAGTCGCTCCCCGTCTCGGAGCACAGCTGCCAGGTTCACCGCGGCCTCCCCGGCATCGTCGGAGAACCCGCCCGCTGCCTCCACCGCCTCCCATGCGCGGCTGCCCTCCGGCAGCATCACCACTCCCGGCCGACATACCCGACCGCAGACATGCACACAGATCTGCCTGTCCATATCCGCCGTGGCATCCGACTCCTCACTTAAGAGATCGTCCCGCGACAGTCCCCCCATGTCTCCCGGGGTATACTCATCACCGGCCGTCTCCCGATCAAAATACAGGATCTCTTCGCTGCGATCGCAGCCGCATAAGACCAGCACCGTCCAAAAACATACAAGAATCCATACGATCTTAACTTTTCTCATCATAGTTCCTTTCCCTGCAGCGGTACTCGGAATGCCTCTCTATGCTGATAAATTTATTGTATAGGAAGTATTTTCCCTTGACAAGTAAAAAATGCTTAAAAAAGTTTTAATTTTCATAAATATCCTATTTCCACTTAAAAATAACGATACCTGCGATCGCCACCGCCATACCGATGGCTTTGCGCCACTCCCAGGGCTGTTTCTCCACACCAAACCAGCCCAGCAGTTCGATCACATAAGCTACCAACAGCTGTGCCACCACAATCAGCATGACTGCCCGCGCCGGTCCCAGACTGTCCATGCTCTTTATGACCGTATAGGTGATAAACGCTCCGATGGTCCCGCCAAGCAACATATATTTCGGCTCTACCTTGAGAGGGGCCAGAAGGCTGCTCCTGTCCGTGGCCAGCCATGCCCCCAGGCAGACCAGCAGGGCAGTAAACTGCACAAAAGCGCTGGCAACCCATATACTGGAGCTCTTTGTCACCTGGGTATTAAATACTCCCTGCACACTCATAAGCGCCCCGGAAATCAGGGCAATAAAAAAACCGATCATCTCTCTCCTCCTATCTAGAGTTCCGCATGCCCCCACATAGCACACATTTCCGGTGATAGGCAACCGGACGCTTGAGGCGTCCCGTTCCCTATCAGTGCGCTCTCTGGGACCATACTGTCTAGAGTTCCGCATGCCCCCACACAGCACACATTTGCCGAAACTCCTTAACTTACACTATAATAGGATATCCTGATGATCGGTTCCATATGCGGAAAAAATCAGTTTTTGACAAGCTGCGTGCGCATCTGCTGGTCAAGCCGTTCCACCAATGCGTTTACGTCTTCCCCGTTCCATACTTTGGCGAAGAGTACCTCCAGCTGAATCCAGTAATTGCTGGCCTCCATCAGCTTGGGCAGCGGCATACTGTCCTCGTACTCCGCCAAAAATATCTGCAGCGCGCCGTTGTCCTGATTCACGTTTCTGTTGGCAGGAACCTTGCCCGTGAGATCGTACAGATTCTCCGCGTAGCCGTCTACCAGAAAAGTAGCAAAATCATTGGCCAGATCTTTATGTTTTGAATAACCGTTGACAGCCACCGCTCCGGTTACAGACATGGAGCGTCCCGCCAACTCAGGGCTGGGATCAGGCATCAACGCTATACCGTAGTCATAGGCAAAACTCCCCTCCTCCTTGGCAGAGGCCAACGCGGCAACCGCATCCGTGGTTGCAATGGTAAACATCAATTTACCCTCCAGAAAATCCTGCAGCACCGATTCATAGCTCTCCGCGGATGAGTCAATGGAAAAGAACTGATTCAGCCCCTGATAGATTCCCAGACAGCTTATGGTCTCCTGATTGTATATATCGATCTGGTTTCTGTCGTCGCCGGCCTCCCCACCCAGATTCATGTAATTACCTACAAAATAATAATTGTAAAAAATATCCGAGACGTCCCATGAAAAAATATCCACTCCCTCCGGAGGGTCAAAGGAATCCGCCATCTGCAATATATCGCTCACCGTGGTGGGAATAGCCCTTTCAAAAAACTGCTGCGTCCGCAGCGCAATAGTCTCCTCGTCGAATATTACCGGAGAATTCTCATCATCGGGAAGTTCGTCCAACTCTTCAAACTCTCCTCCTTCGCCTTCAACGTTAATCTCACCGTCGGCTTTCCCGGCCTGCTGCCTGGCCCACTCATACAGATATGTCTCGTTATAGAGCAGGGCGCTGGTCTCATAATACAGCGGGTACGCCACAGACTTGCCATGATAGGACACCGATGACAGCGCCGCTCTGGGAAATACATTCTCGTTCATCACCCCCGCCGGGTCATCCACCGGCACGGCAAGACCGGCCAGATATGCTCTTTCCAACGATTCATGGCTGATCAGATATACATCCGGCATGGAAAGCATACCGTCCGAATCCCCAAGTGTGGCACTGTTTATAGCCTCCAGATAATCGCTCTCCGCCATATAATAGGGCAGTATACGCACATTGTTTTCCTCTCCGTACGCCACAGCCGCGCTGCTTATATAATTTGCCAGAGATTCATCGCCGTACCAGACACGGATCGTCTCCTTCTGATTGAAGAGGGCCAGCGGATTGTCCTGTATATCCTCGCTGTTCCAGTCTATCAGGCTGGCGCCATAAAGCCCCAGCGTCAGCACTGCCACCAGCAGCACTGCCAAACATCTTTTGCTCATCTGCATACTCTTTGTCACTCCTCAATACAGCTGTCAAGCAGCTCCACCATGGCGTCCACATCCGCCTTGCCGATGATCAGCGCGGGTACAAATCGAATGATATGGGTTCCCGCATTGATCAATATCAGTCCCTTTTCCATGGCCCGGTTAATGATCTCTCCCACTGGTTTGTTAAACACCAATCCCTGCAGCAGTCCCACGCCCCGATGCGTCTCGATGCAGTCGTACCTGCGGGTTAGCTCCTCCAGTTTTTCGGCCAGATAAGGTCCCACTTCCCGCACATTATCCAATACTTTCCGCTCCTCAAACAGCTCCAGCACTTTGCAGATCGCCGCAGCGGCCAGAGGATTACCGCCGTATGTGGTACCGTGATCCCCGGCTACCAGGGAATGCTGCGCAACTTTCTCCGTCATCAAAAACGCTCCCACCGGTACGCCGCAGCCCAGCGCCTTGGCCGTGGTCATGATATCCGGCTTTACATCATAGCGCTGCCAGGCATACATATAGCCCGTGCGACCCATCCCGCATTGGATCTCGTCCAGAATAAGCAGGATATCTCTCTCGTCGCAGAGCTGGCGCAATTTTTTCAGGAAATCTTCTTCGGCGGGGTAAATACCGCCCTCTCCCTGGACTGTCTCTAAAATGACGGCGCAGGTCTTGTCCGTGACCTGGGCGAGCACACTGTCATAATCGTTCAGCGTGGCAAAACGGATATTTCCGATCATGGGTTCAAAGGCCTCCCGATACTTGGGATTACCCGTCACGGACAGCGCTCCCATGGTCCTGCCGTGGAAAGAATGCTCCATGGCAATGATCTCATGATCCGTGCAGCCGTCCTTCAACCAGGCATATTTGCGGGCTGCCTTGATGGCACCCTCTACGGCCTCCGCACCGGAGTTGGTGAAAAATACCCTGTCCATGCCTGACACCGCTTTGATCCGTTTCGCCGCCTCTATAGCTGGCGCATTATAATAATAATTGGATGTGTGAATCAGCTTGTCTATCTGAGCCTTCAACGCGTCATTGTAGGCCTTGTTATTGTAACCCAGAGCAAACACGGCGATACCGGACACGAAATCCAGATACCGCTTGCCCTCCATATCATAGAGATACACGCCGTCTCCCCGGTCCAATACCACCTGATAGCGGTTATAAGTGTGCAGCAGCGCTTTCTCCGCCTCTTCAATATATTCCTTCATCATTGGGGCATCCCTCCGATCTCCTCATCGCTCACGATCGCAGTGCCCACACCGTTGTTGGTAAATACCTCCAACAGCAGGCTGTGGGGCACACGGCCGTCCAGAATATGCACCCGGTTCACACCGCTCTTGATGGCGGAAGTGCAGTTCGACAGTTTGGGCAGCATACCGCCTCCGATGAAACCGCCGTTTATCAGTTCGTCCGCCTCCGATGCGGACAGCCGGGAGATAAAGCTGGATCTGTCTTGGATATCTCTATACAGTCCCTCTATGTCCGTCAAAAATACCAGCTTGTCCGCGCCCACAGCCTTGGCAATGGCGCAGGCAGCATCGTCCGCGTTGATATTGTAGGTCTGAAAATGCTCGTCCAAGCCGATGGGCGCTACGATGGGCAGAAAGTCCTTCTCCAACAGATCATAGAGTACCTTGGGGTTGACCTGGGTGATATTACCCACAAAACCGATATCCTGGCCGTCCGCATACTTTTTTTCCACGGTGAGCAGACCGCCGTCCTTGCCGCTGATGCCCACGGCCTTGACTCCCAGTTCCTGCACCATCGTCACCAGGTCCTTGCCGATCTTGCCCAGCACCATCTCCGCTATCTCCATAGTTTCCCCGTCCGTGACCCGCAAACCGTTAATGAACTGAGCCTCCTTGCCGACTTTGCCCACCCAGCGGCTGATCTCCTTGCCGCCTCCGTGGACGATAATGGGCTTGAAACCAACCAGTTTAAGCAGTGTCACGTCCTTGATCACATTTTTCTGCAATTCTTCATTGCTCATGGCGCTGCCGCCGTATTTTACCACAATGATCTTGCGGTTGAATTTTTGAATGTAGGGCAATGCCTCAATCAGAGTCTCCGCCTTGTGCATTACCATTTCCATATCTTTCTCCATTGGCTCAAAATTTCCTTTCCTGCTGCTGTAATAGACATCCATGCCTATGTCATTGATTTGCATATCGCATGGGCAGTTATGCTTTCCCCGTCCATGCCCTACCTAATGGTTTACTACATCTAAGCGGTGGTGTCAATCAGCATTTTGCCGCCCCAATTATTTCCGCCACCGGGTTCCGCATTACTCACTTTGTCAGCGTCTCTGCCAGCAGGCAAAGCTGCGCCCGGCTGGCGTCACTCAGTAGAGACTTGACCGTCACCACTGGCTCCGCCACGGCACAGTCCTTAAAGCTCTCCACATACTCCCGCATCAGTTTCCCGGCCATGGGAGCCCAGGAGCCGTTTTCCAAGATCCCGACGGTTCTCTTCTGATAGTTTTTCAGTTTCAGATGATACAGAAAGTCTTCCATGCAGGGGAACAGACCGCCGTCGTAGGTGGCTGATGCCAGCACCAGCCTGTCGTAGCGGAAAGCGTCCTCTATAGCCTCGGCCATATCGTCTCTGGCCAGGTCAAACAGAGATACCTTCTGCCCTTTCTCCTCCAGCAGCGCTGCCAGCTCTCTGGCTGCTGCCGCCGTATTGCCGTGAATGGACGCGTAGGCGATGGTAACGCCCTGATCCTCCGGGCGGTAACTTGACCAGATATCGTATTTTTCCAGATAATGAGCCAAATTATCCTTAAGGACCGGGCCGTGCAGAGGACATATTGTCTGAATGTCCAATGCAGATGCCTTTTTTAACAGTGTCTGCACGGGAGCGCCGTATTTGCCCACGATATTCATATAATAGCGGCGGGCCTCACAGTCCCAGTCCTCCTGAACATCCAGCGCCCCAAATTTGCCGAATCCGTCCGCGGAGAACAATATCTTCTCCGTGCTCTCATACGTCACCATGACCTCCGGCCAATGCACCATGGGCGCCATATAAAAGTGCAGCATATGACTGCCCAGATTCAAGGTGTCGCCCTCCTTGACCTCCACCTTGCGGCCAGAAAAATCCATATCAAAAAATTGGGGCAGCATCGCAAAGGTCTTGGTGCTCCCCACCACCTGAATCCCGGGGTATTTTTCACATATCCTCTGAATATTGGCAGCGTGATCCGGCTCTAAATGGGATACCACCAGATAATCCGGCTGGCATTCTCCGGCTTTCCGCCGGGATGCAAGTTCCAGCTCCCTCTCCAAGTTATCAAACCATTCCTCCGTGGCCCTGGCGTCCACGGTGTCCATAAGCGCGATCTTTTCATCCACGATCAGATAGGAATTATAGCACACCCCGTTCGGCACCGAGTACTGGCTCTCAAACAGATCGATCTCATGGTCATCGCAGCCGATATAGCGCACCGCGTCTGAAATAGTCACTTTGCTCATATATACCCTCCTTGTTATGTACTACATTTTCGGACAATATCCATAATTATGTTGCCACAGTATCTGCATCTATAATATTCGTCAACCACCCCGATGATGGCAGTCAAAGACATCTGCATGAATACAATGTGATCCAACCGCTAGGAACGGTAATCCGCATTGATCTTCACATAGTCATAGCTTAGATCACAGCCCCAAGCCGTGGCCTGCGCATCACCCATATGCATATCCGCAACCACAGTCACCTCGGGAGCGGAGAGAATCTTCGTGGCCTCCTCCTCGCTGTAGGCCACGGGACTTCCCTGACTGTATACCACGGCCCTGCCCGCCTCACTCTCAAACCACAGATCCACCTTGTCCGGGTCAAAACTGACGCCGCTGTATCCCAGGGCACAGAGAAAACGGCCGAAGTTGCAGTCGTGGCCGTAGATAGCCGCTTTGCTCAGAGAGGAACAGATCACGGATTTCGCCAATGTGCGGGCATGCTCTTTGGTGTCCGCGCCCATGACTTTCGCCTCGAACAGGCAGGTAGCTCCCTCGCCGTCCCCGGCCATCTTCCTGGCCAAATAAACGGTGATAAAGTCCAGCGCCTGACAGAACGCCTCATAGTCGGCACCCTCGCCGCATATTTCCTCATTACCTGCCTGACCGTTGGCCAGTACCAGCAGCGTGTCGTTGGTGGAAGTGTCGCCGTCCACCGAGATCATATTGAAGGAATCCACCACGGTAGCACTCACCGCGCGCTGGAGCATCTCCTTGGATATATTGACATCGGTAGTGAGAAAAGCCAGCATGGTACACATGTTGGGATGGATCATGCCGGAGCCCTTGCACATGCCGCCGATAGTCACGTTCTTGCCGCCGATCTCCACCTCCACGGCAATCTCCTTGGAGACGGTATCGGTGGTCATGATAGCCTGGGCCGCCTCCCGGGCCGCCTCCCGGCCGGGAGCCTTGGCCGCCACCAGCTTGTCGATCCCCGCGCAGAGCCGGTCCACGGGCATTGCCATGCCGATGACGCCGGTGGATGCTACCAGCACAGCCTCCGCCGGGATGCCCAGCATTGTTCCTGCGCGCTGTGCTTCCGCCCGGCAGCAGTCCATTCCCGCCTGTCCCGTGCAGGCGTTGGCAATGCCGGAATTCACCACCACAGCCTGGGCGAACGGAGACTGGGCCACCACCTTCTGATCCCATTTGACGGGGGCTGCTTTCACCACATTGCTGGTAAAAGTACCCGCCACCCGGCAGGGGGTGGTGCTGAACACCAGCGCCATATCCTTTCTGTCCTGATATTTTACCGCCGCCTCTGTACCTGCGGCCTCAAAGCCCTTTGCTGCGGTCACGCCGCCTTCAATCTGTCTCATATCTGTTCTCCTCTTATTTAAGTTCCGCATATCCCCTCCCACCACCCACTCCGGTGAAAGAAACTCATCCGCTACGGCGTTTGGCTCACTGATTAAATGCCGTGATGTTGGCCTCGTTCAGTGTAAAATCATAGTAGTTTAAATCCTGCCGTTTTGTCCAGCCAATAGTGTTCCAGAAAGCGTTGCCCACGTCATTGCGGGTAAAGGCGATCAGGCTTACTTTATTGATCCCCTCTTCTTTCAGCGCATTCATACAGTGTACCACCATGGCTTTGCCGATACCCAGCCTCCGGTAGTCCTCCCGCACACATACATGATACAGACATCCCCTCCTGCCGTCGTGCCCGCAGAGGATACCACCGACAACAGCTCCGTCCTCTGCCACAGCCACCACGCTGCTGTAGGGATTTCTCCTTATAAAGCGTTCCACACCCTCCTGGGAATCGTCCAAGCTGCGGATACCGAACCCTTTTATCGTCATCCACAGGGCATATAATCCTGCATAATCCTCTGCAGTCATTGTACGTATTGTAAATGTTTTTTCCTGCATTTATTATTTCCTTTCCTTTGTGTACAGGCCTTATATATCTTCCACAGTTATCTAACAATATAACGAAAACGGCGGATAAGAAGTACTTTCATATTCTGTATATTGTAGTCCCGCATTGTCCGAGATCGCGCTCTGTATCAGCTTTTTCGTCAGATCCGGGACGTCCTGTCTCCCCAGTGCCTCCGTGACTTCCATCCAGACCACTTCGCTGTTCTCATCATAATCCGATTGGGGTGATCCCGAGATATATTCCGCCTTAAACGCAATATACCAATCATGCATATTAAAGCGAATCCCAATAACATTCCCCGGTTCCACCCTGATGCCGGTTTCCTCCAAATATTCACGCACAAGCGCGTCCTGCGGGGTTTCACCCATTTCCACATATCCTCCGGGTATGATGAGTTTTCCTGCTCCTCCTCCGTAAGTATGCCTGGCCAGCAGCACTTTTCCCTCATGAATCACCACGCCGGTAACACTCTGCCCCCAATTTGTGTTGTTATCCATATCACTGTGTCCTTCCTCTATCCTCATAATATCACAGGCTGTATCTGCGCTATCGTCTCAATATGCACTTAAACTTCCGCTCCAAATATCCTCTCTTATCCGCTATAATACCGCGCGCCACCCTACGAAAGATCCTCCTTACGGGAAACAGGGCACCAACTCCAATCCTTCACTCTCAGGCAGTCCGAACAGCAGGTTCATATTCTGCACAGCCTGCCCGGCAGCGCCCTTTACCAGATTGTCCAGTGCCCCCATCATTATGATCCTGCCCGTTCGCTCATCTATGACAAAGTTTACGTCCACATAATTGCTGCCCTCCACCCATTTTGTCTCGGGACAGACACCTTTTTCCAGAACGCGGACGAACCGCTCCCCGGCATAATATTTGTCATATGCTGCTTTGATCTCCTCATAAGTCGGAAGACTTCCGTCCGCTTTGGAAATAAGCCTTGCGTACTCCGTCACCAAGATTCCCCGGTTCATTGGCACCAAATGAGGTGTAAAATTGATCGTCAGCTGTCGGCCTGCCGCATAGCCGAGCTGCTCCTCGATCTCCGGGGTATGTCTGTGGCTGCCCACGCCGTAAGCCTTGATGTTTTCGTTTACCTCGCAGTAGAGATTAGGCACCTTGGCTCCTCTGCCCGCCCCGGAAGTGCCGGACTTGGCATCCACGATCAGCGTATCCTCATCGATCAGGCCCTCCTTTACCAAGGGATAAGCCGTCAGGATGGAACAGGTGGTGTAACAGCCCGGATTGGCCACCAGTCTGGTCTTTTCACTGATCTGATCCCTGTTGATCTCGCACAGGCCGTAGACAGCCTCGGGGATAAATTGGGGGGATTTATGCTCTATCTTATACCACTGTTCGTAGATTTTTACATCCTTAATACGATAGTCCGCGGACAAGTCTACGATCTTTACCTTCTGTAGAATTTCCTCCGTCAGCAATCCTGCCAAAAAGCCCTGGGGAGTGGCCGTAAAGATTACATCCACCTGCTCCGCCAAAAGCGCCAGATTGTCGTCTTTACATACATCTTCCACAATCTGAAACATATTTTGATATACTTGATAATATTTCTGATCTATATAACTTCTGGAGCCGTACCACTTGATCTCCACATCCCTATGTCCCATCAGTATACGCACCAGCTCTCCGCCCGCGTATCCGGTAGCTCCGATTATTCCCACTTTTATCATGCCGCACATCCTTTCATATAGGTAGGTTCTCTCTTGCCATCATACTCTATTTTATTGTAAAAAACAACTGTTTCCTTTCTGCCAACTTTATTTATGATTGCACAAAAAATGTATAAAGTCAAGCGCTTTATGTATATTTATTCCATTTTATACACGATAAATGAATATATACAAAGATATTTGCATATCTTGACGTATGTATGCTGTCAATCCCATTCGTGAAGATATCTATTTTATAGAATATATTCGGTATTTATTTAGAAATGGCCACAGATACCTTGTACGTATACTGTGGCCCTATATAAGATCCAATATCCTTAAGTGACCGAACTCAGTCCTGCTCCCCTCTCAATTGTCGGATTTCCTGCAAAAGTTTCGCAATCTGTTGGTCCTTTTGCTCCAACTGCCGGGATGCTGCCTCCCTTGTCTGCTCCAGCTGCTGCTCCGTCTGCTCCAGCTGCTGCTCTGTCTGCTCTAACTGCTGCTCCGTCTGCTCCAACTGCTGCTCCGTCTGCTCCAACTGCTGCTCCGTCTGTTCCAGCTGCTGCTCCGTCTGCCCCAGCTGCTGCTTCGTCTGCTCCAACTGCTGCTCCGTCTGCCCCAGTTGCTGCTCCGTCTGCCCCAGTTGCTGCTCCGTCTGCCCCAGTTGCTGAAGCATCACATCTCTCGCCCGTTCTGCCATCTCCCGCTCTTTCAATATCGTATTCATCTCCTTAATATGTTTCTCCCTCGCCTTACACTGCTCGCGAATAGATTCGTCCGCAGTAAGTTCATATATGGTGTTAACCGCGTCTCCCATTACCTGATTCCGTTCTGCTAACATTTTGAGTTCCTCCCATGTGGTGGCCTTGAAGAAGGATGCCCAGTAGTCGATCTCCCACTTCCGGTCCTCTTGAGTAGCCAGTTCTATATGCTTTAAGTTTACCACACTCAGAGCTATCTTGTCAGTAAAAATGTGATGACTTTTCACGTTCATCATCTTATATGTGGCATAAAACTCCGGCTGTTCCGGAAACAGAGTAAAATCCAGAAAACTGATATGTACAGTCGGTTTCACTTCCACATAATCATGTCCGCTCTGTAACTGGTCAAAATTGCGGCATAGATAGGTCATGGATCTTTCGGGCCAGTTCTTATAATCCGCCACCTGCATTTCCAGATTGATCAATGTTTGATCGTTCAGCAAGACATTGATATCCAATATAAATGTCTTGCTGTCAAAATCCTCAGTCAGAGCCGCCCCCAGCAGAATCGGATTCCTGACTTCCACACTCTGTACCTCCTCCGGCCGCAGATGCAGCAAAGAGCAGATCAGATGCTTTAACACATTTTCGTTTTTTTGCAGCAAAGCCTTAAACATATAGTCGTTGGTCAGAGTGTAAGGCAGTTTTCCGGTAGCCTGCAAATATGAGGGCTCTTTCTCCCACGCCTTGGGAATGGATTGATTCATAAGCATGTCTCCTTTTTGTGTGATGTTTCCGGCAAATCGCCTGTCCGCCCGCAAACCACGTAAAAAAGAGCGCAATAATACACTTGAGAATACATACAACAGTCCGGGAAAACAACGGCAAAACGCCAGAAAAAGAAAATAATCATATCGACATGATTGACATGGACACAGTATAACAGGTATAGATACAAAACGCAATATATATTTGTAATACACTTAAATATTTTAGATGCCGCTTCCCGCCCCACATATATATTTTGCATATTTATACTTTTTCCATTGATTATATACATATATGTGAATATTTTATAGGATATATACAAAAACAGCTCTCGGTTTTATACAATATTGGGGCTTGCAATCTCGCTCCGGAAAGTATATAGTATCCCTAGTACATAAAATCAAAACATAATCACACAGGCAAAGCGGGAGTCTGGCCCGGTCAGATCGTATAACTGTGGATTTACTCGCGTTACGCGGGAAAGGAGAAAATATGAAAGAGAAAGTAGTTTTAGCGTACTCCGGCGGTCTGGATACCACCGCCATCATTCCGTGGCTCAAAGAAAATTTTGACTACGAGGTCATCTGCGTATGTATCGACTGCGGGCAGGCCGAAGAGTTGGACGGTCTGGAGGAAAGAGCCAAATTCTGCGGCGCGGAAAAGCTGTATGTTTTAGATGTGATTGATGAGTTCTGCGATGAGTACATCATGCCCTGTGTACAGGCCGGTGCCGTCTATGAGAACAAATACCTGCTGGGCACCTCCATGGCAAGACCTCTTATCGCCAAAAAGCTGGTGGAAATTGCCCGCAAGGAAGGTGCCGTAGCCATTTGCCACGGAGCCACCGGCAAGGGCAACGACCAGATCCGTTTTGAGCTGGGGATCAAGGCTTTGGCACCGGACATCAAGATCATCGCTGCCTGGAGAAACGATGCCTGGAATATGGATTCCCGTGAATCCGAGATCGCGTACTGCAAGGCCCACGGCATTGATCTGCCTTTTTCCGCCGATTCCTCCTACAGCCGCGACCGCAATATCTGGCATATCAGCCATGAGGGGCTGGAGCTGGAAGACCCCGCCAACGAGCCGAACTATGAGCATCTGCTGGTGCTGGGTGTCACTCCGCAGAAGGCTCCCGAGCAGGGCGAATATGTGACCCTGACCTTTGAGAAGGGTATCCCCACCTCCTTAAACGGTGAGAAGATGAAAGTATCCGATATCATACGCAAATTGAACGAGCTGGGCGGTAAGCACGGCATCGGCATCATCGACATCGTAGAAAACCGTGTGGTAGGCATGAAGTCCCGGGGCGTGTACGAAACGCCCGGCGGCACGATCCTGATGGAAGCGCACCAGCAGCTGGAAGAGCTGATTCTGGACCGTGACACCTATGCTCTGAAAAAAGAGATGGGCAGCCGCTTTGCCAGCCTGGTATACGAGGGCAAATGGTTCACTCCTCTGCGCGAGGCAGAGCAGGCATTTATCGAAAAGACTCAGGAGTATGTGACCGGCGAAGTAAAGTTCCAGCTGTACAAGGGCAATATCATCAAAGCCGGAACCACTTCTCCCTATTCCCTGTACAATGAGAGCATCGCGTCCTTTACCACCGGCGATCTGTACGACCACCACGACGCGGAGGGCTTTATCAATCTGTTTGGCCTGTCCCTGAAGGTTCGCGCCATGAAGATGCAGGAAACGGATAATCGGTAACCGATACGAGCAAGGCAGGGAGCACTCCCTGCCTTGTGATTGTTTTATAGCTCTTTCTGCCTATTGGGCAAAATGTCTGTCCACGGTATCCCACGTGCATTTCCCGTCAACACCTGTGGCAGTCCCACCCTACCTCTGGACTATTCCCTTTGATGTCAGATACATTTCATTTCCACCATTATAATATCATCGCCTTCTGCGCCGGTCTATGGGTGACTAAACTGTTCCGCTTATATTGGAGACCTTCGGTAAAAAGTTCTTGAACACCGAAAGCAAATCGGTATTATTTCAGCTAATGGCACAATGTATTTGACATAAAAGACACTGTCAACTATACTGTTATTGTTTGGTTCCGACAGGGGAATTCGGAAGGGGGGGGGAACCCGCATGCCCTATGTGATAACTTTATATTTGCTCTGTATCAACCTGACAGGCCTGGCCAGTATGGGCCTGGATAAGAGAAAAGCTATACGACACGAATGGCGTATCTCTGAGGCTACGCTGTTTCTGATCGCCCTTATGGGCGGCAGCCTGGGGTCCATCATCGGAATGCAATTGTTCCGGCACAAAACCCGGCACTGGTATTTCGTCTGGGGTATGCCCGCAATATTCTTTGCCGAACTTGCGCTGGCGCTCCTTATCTTGAAACAATAATTCCCATGTATTATAGGACTGACGGATCGCGGAAAAAAACAGCTGCAGCGCCGATACGGCCGCGGCAACAGGAAAGGCGCCATTATGCTGGCTTTACAGATTACCAATACCAAAAATTTCATGGCCCAACTGCTGACAGGAGACAGTTTTGATCCCTTTTTGCTGGCGGAGGCCACTGTTTCCACTGCTCACACTTACACCATAGACGGGCACGTGAACAGAGAATTCTTCACCTCCGAAGAACAGAATGACCCTCAGATCTGCCCCTACGATTTTTCTCTCTGGCAGGATATGAAGGGACTGCTGTTTCAGTTGATCAAGGGCAGAAGGACTCCTCTGTATTTCAAATTTGTTCTGCATCTCAAACCGGAGCTGGTGAGTAAGCTGCTGGCGGAAGGAAACTGCAGCCTTCCCGCGCAGCAGATCAAGGCGCTGGTGCTTACGATTAAATATGACGGCTCCCATGCGATACTTACCACCGGAACCGCATACCATACATTTGTAATGAACAAAGAACCCGATATGATATGGGACAAAGCGTTGGCGGGATATCTGGCCCGCAAAAATATCTCCTATGAGAGCCTGTAAAACCCTATAAATATACGGCATCCCCTGATCATGCTATAACTCCCATTGTATAAAAGATGGGCGCTTACATTTGATCCATCGGATGCCGTGTTTATTTTTTGATTATTGTCCGGAGGCTGCGTCTCCTGCAGCGGAGGGCGGCGCAGGTGTAGGCTCCGGCGTGGGCCAGGGCAATACCGCCTCGGCCGGCCTTTCCAGATCGCCTGCCGTCTTTTCCTCATCCAGACACTGCCGGATCACACTGTAATAATTATTCCGCAGAATATAAGCGCTGAAATTATATCTGTCCTTCACGTCCTGCTTGGCCATCTCCATATAGGCATCCTGCTCTTCCTGCGTCATCTCCACCTTAAATGTAGTAGTCTTGGCCTTACGGCTGTACGCCACCGTATCCGTCACAAAACTGCGGTCCAAAAATACCACCATACCCTCCTGATCGGAAAAGATATCCCTGCCCGCATACATTCTGGCGTCATAGTCAAAGCCAAAGAGATTCAACAGTGTGGGCAGCAGGTCCATGGAACCGCACACCTTATCCACCACCACAGGCTCTTCCATCGCCGCATTCCACAGGATCAGGCTGTTGCGGTAAGTCTCCATGTCCTGAGACAGATTCCTGCCCGCCAGCTCCTCGTACTGCTCCTGGGTCATACCGTAGGGATAATGGTCCGCGCTGAGACAGATCACCGTATTCTCCAACTGTCCCGCGGCCTCAAGCTGCTCCAGCAGATTGGCCATAGCCTTATCCAGCTCGATATGGCAGGCAATATAAGCCTGCGCGTTCTCCGACATCTCCAGCCCCTGCACTTCCTCCTTGTGCCAACTGGACATGCGGTTACCGGAAAAGCTGTAGTTCATATGGCCGGACACCGTCATATAATACACATTAAAGCGGTCAAGATTCACATACTCCGGCACCGTCCCCAGCATCATCTCATAGTCCGACGCGGGCCATGCGCCCGCATGTTCCATATAGAACAGTTTGTCGCCGTACTCCGCCTCCGACAGATCTCCCAGCTTGGATGCCTTGAGATCATAGCCCAGATTGGGATGAGTACGGTAACGGTCATAATAGGAAAGGGTATTGTTGTGGTAGGCCCAGCTATAGACCCCTTCTTTCGCAAAAAAGCGGGGCAGTGAAAAGGCCCAATCCATACCAATATTAGCGCTGGTACGCATACTGAACTGACCGTCGGGAATCAACCCCGTCATATTTATATACTCGCCGTCGCTGGTGCTGGTACTCCACAGGGGCACATAATAATTGTTGAACACAAAACCGGAATTCACCATTTTATATAAAGTGGGGGTCAGATCCTCCCGGACAGCATAGGTTGAAAATCCCTCCGCCGTCAGAAAGATCAAATTGTAACCCTCAAACATTCCTGTATACTCGTTGCGGTTGGTGGGCTGTACTTCCCCGAGATATCTCGCCAGCCACTCCGTCTCCTTTTTACCCTGGGACAGCTCCGCCAGCTTGACCATATCCAGATTCCAGACATTGGGAGAAGTGTCCAAAACCGGCTCCTCCGGCTGGGAAGTACTGTCCTGAACCTCTGTCCCCGGTGTCTGCTCTTCACCCGGCTGCGAGATATCCGGGATTTCCGACGATTCCGGGCCGCCTCCCTGGGCCAGCTGGGTATCCGGGTCCTCCGGACCGGGAGCCCTTTCTCTGCTGTCGAACAGAGAGGATACCGCCTCACCCAACTCATAAGCGCCGTCCCGCTGCACCATGGCGATAACTCCCATTTCCCGCATCACCGAGATGGGATCGAAAAATTCCCGGTATTCCTCCGCATACAGCGTATCCAGCAGATTTCCTATCTGCATGACGCTGACACTGTAGATCAGTGCCACGCCGGCAATCAGCCCCATGCGCAGTTTTCTGATGGAATTCAGATGCGGCAGTTCCCAGGTGGTGAGATATTTCCAGAATCCCACCCCCACCAAAGGCAGCGCCAACAACAACAGCAACGGCGTAGAATGAAGCAGTCCCACCAAAGCCTCGCGCCAGTAATTGGTCAGCGCGTCCTGCCCGCCCATCACTATGGCCCTGATCTGCAAAGGCTGCTGAAATATACGGAAATACACTGTCTGCACAAAAAAGATCATATATTCCAGTATGGTCATGACCCAAAATGCCCTGTGCCTGGCGCGCCTGTTCAGACTGCCGCTGATCAGAGCCTGAACAGCGGCAATCAAAGAGATCAACCCCAGCGAGAAGATGGGATTTACACCTTCCAGGCCAAAACAGCCCAGATGGAACACAATCTCCATATATATTAATATTCCCGCGTAAACAAACCAACTCGACATAATATTTACTTCATCCTTTGTCCCTTCAAACTACATTATATGCTGTGATTTTTCTTGCGCCTTTTAGTCTTTCGCCTTGGGATTGAAGATAAGACTTGCCAGATAGCCGAAAATCAGCGCCGCCGAAGTACCCACTGCGCCGGCTTTGAAACCGCCTGCCCACAGGCCCAGCAGTCCCTGCTCGTCCACTGCCTCCTTGACTCCCTTCATCAACACATTGCCAAATCCCAACAGCGGCACGCTGGCGCCCGCTCCGGCGTACTCCTGAAACGGCTCATACCAGCCAAATACGCTGATACAGGCTCCCAGTACCACCAACAGCACCATAATCCGTCCGGGCATCATCTTTGTTTTTTCCATCAATATCTGCACAAAGGCGCAGATCAGTCCGCCTACCCAAAAAGCATTGATATAATCCACTTTCCACACTCCTTCCACAGCCGCGTAAAACGGCGTATCTCTTATGGAAGTAGTATCTGCGGTAAGCTTTGAATTTATTCCGTGACAGTGGGCCCGGCCGGCATACCTTCACACTCGTTATAATACTTCAACGGTCAGATACTGCCGACAAGCGGTCTGCCCGCTCCAACGGCACTATCCCGGCATGTCCACATCCGGCTCGTCAAACTCCGCCGTGACATAGAAACCCCGGGATTTCTCCTGAATATCGATCACCCTGCCTGTCCGGGACTTCAGTCTGTAACGAAAAGGGATATTTCCCGACATGGCCAGGGACGGGTCAATGATGTAATAGTAATTGCTGGGCAAAAGTCCTTCCGTGACGGTCACATCCTGACCCACTTCCAAGAACCCCTGCCGCTCCATCTTGAACTCCATCCTGCGCATACTGCCTGCCGCCTTCCTGCCCCTTTTGAAAAGCATTGTACTAAAAAAAACGGCGCATTGCAATAGATATTCACAATCTTAAGAATTTTGTCCGATTTTTCACAATGCCTCCAGCACTACGCCGTGGGCAATCCCGGGCACGCTCTTTCCCTCGTTGAAACTGGTCTTGCTCAGGAGCGCTCCGGTGGGCATGAACAGAACTTTCTTCCAGTGATGCTCCTCCAGCTGTTTCAATATATAGGCGGAGAGCGTCACCGCGCTGCAGCCGCAGCCGCTGCCGCCGGCATGGGTATCCTGAGAACCGGCGTCAAAAATCTCTATTCCACAGTCCATATGCTGCTTTGCGATATCGTACCCCTTGTCCCGCAATAGCTCCAGCAGTACCGTCTGTCCCACGCTGCCCAGATCGCCGGTGATGATCCGGTCATACTCCTCCGGCATCACGTTAAAATCCAGAAAGTGCTGCTCCAATGTATCTGCCGCCGCGGGTGCCATACAGGCACCCATATTCATGGAGTCCTTTAATCCGAAGTCCACGATCCTGCCCACGGTCAAACCCGTGATCGCTGCCCGGGGCATACGCCCCCCTAAACCGGCCTCCTGCCCGGCTCCCAAAATAAACGCGCCGCTGCCCGTCACCGTCCAGCTGGCGGACAACGGTCTCTGATTACCGTATTCCAGGGGAAAACGGAACTCCTTCTCCGCGCTGGCAAAATGACTGGAGGTCACGCAGGCCACATAGTCCGCATATCCCGCCGACACCGTCATCGCGCCCAGGGTCAACGCCTCTCCGCATGTGGAGCAGGCTCCGTAGACGCCCAGCAGCGGAATCTGATAGGAGGCGATCCCAAAGGAAGTGGCGATGGACTGACCCAGCAGATCCCCTGCAAAGAGATACCGGATGTCCTCCTGCCTTTTTCCCGCTTTTCCCAGCGCCATATAGACCGCGTCTTTTTGCAGGTTGCTCTCCGCCTCCTCCCAGGTGTTGCAGCCAAAGAGATCGTCCGTACCCACTAAGTCAAACAGATTGCCCAGCGGACCCTCTCCCTCTTTTTTGCCCACGATACTGGCACTGTCCAAGATAAATACTTTATTTTCTAATTTGATACTGGATTTTCCCGTCATCTGATTCATGTTTTTCCCCTTTCCGCATGACAAAGCCTTTTGCGGAATAGTATATCCTTTTCGGGGCAGCTTATTCTCCATAGACGGTTTTCCAACCTGCGGCAACGCAACTTACTCCTATGACTTTTCTTTGCGGAAAAAATCGCACAAAATCATTACATCCAATACGTAATTCCCGTTTTCCGTGTAACAGAGCATCTCCCCGCCAAGCCGCTCCGCCGCCTCCTGTATGGTGACAAGCCCGAAACCATGATCGGGAGATTCCTTGCCGGTGGCGGGAATCTCCCCTCTCTCCACATGTAGATCATCTCTGCACCGGTTCCGTATCCGTATGATTAGATGATTCCGACTATATTTCATCTGCAGCGATATCTCCCGCTGCTCTTCGTCGAGTTCCCTTAACGCTTCACAGGCATTCTCCAGCCCGTTGGAAAGAATCTGGCACAGCTCCATATAGGGCTGTTCCTCATCCCCGATCTGTATATCCATCCGGCACTCCGCCCCCAGTTCCTCCAATTTGCCATAATAATGGGTAAATACCGCGTTGAGATAGGGGTTGACGCAGAACTGCCGGGGCAGGATATCCATCTCTGTCTCCACACCCTTGAGATATTCCACAGCCTCTTTCGTTTTTCCTGCGGCCAACAGGCCGGACAGCGTCACCGTATATCCTTTCATATCATGTTTCATCTTCCTGATATGCTGCTGGTTTTCAAGCTGTGCCTCCAATGTGTTCTTCTGTTCCTGCAAAACCCGCTCTCCCTGTTGTTTCCTGTATAACAGGAGCTGCCTGTACATCGCCATGAACATGGTGGCGTAGGTCATGGGCATCAGTAGCAGGATCAGCAAAAAGGCCGGAAGTTCCTGAGGCCTTTCAGTGATGATAGCCGGAAAATTGGAGTTCACGGCAAGCAGGATATAATAGAGCCCGGTCATACCGGCAAAAACTCCCCATCCTTCCGCCACCGAGTTCTGAAGTTCCATATAGGGTTTCCTCAGATAGTGCACCGCCCCCCACTCCGCCAGCGGAAACAGTACAAGCCTGCCGATAAACATCAGAATATACTGCTGCCCTCCAAAATAAAAATCCGCCACATTGGTTACTGCCATGATCCACAGCGCAACCGTGTCCGCCAAGCAAAACGTGAAGAAAAACCGCCCCTTCTTGTCCTTTGAGACAAACCAAAAAAACAGCAGGCTGGGCAAAGTACAGGTCAGAACGAAAACCTTCCCCATAAGCTCCGCCCCAAAGAACGAGACTCCCGCTACATTCAAGAAGACCAGCGGACCCATGGTGACCGCTGTCAGAAGAAAGGTTTTCTTTTGCGGATAACGTGAACGATACAACATCATAAAAAGAATCAATATGTGAAACAGGGACCATAGCACCGACACATCCCTTAACAGTGTCATCTCATTCATCCACCTCCTCAACCATGCTTTCCGTTTTACTCATTATATCATGATCCTGTGCGCTATAGCGCACTCTCCGCACTCTACTCATTATACCACGGCAAACACGCTAATTCGCGTCAATTTTGTCTCTAATACCGTTAATTATGTCTTTTACTTTTAAACAAATATGAGCGTATAAAATAAAAGGGACTGCGCCGCAATCCCTTTTAACTACTCCATACTATTGAGGCATGTCCACCGTAGTCAGATACTGACTCACCGCGTACACCACCTGCCCGTTGTACTCCAGCCTCGACCATCCGGTATCCGCATTGATACCCGTTCTGTGCGCGCTCTGCCCGTTGCTCAACTGGGTGACCACCGTGAGTTGCCCTTGATCCGTGCTGGGCTCGCTGCGCAGATTGGTCACGTCCTTGGCGGTCACATACTCATCCACACTATCAAATTCCATTCCCAGCGGATTCTCAGGCTCGGAAGTATCCTCAGAGGACGTGGGCTCCTCAGAACTGGCAACCGCATCTGTGGAGCCAGGCTGCGTACCCCAGTCCGCGATGGAGTCCAGAGAACTCTCCGTGCCCGTTCCCGGCAGCGTCCCCGCGTGATTGGCATGGGTAATCTTCCACACCGCAAAACAGAATATCACCACCACTATGACCAATACCACCATGCCGATCAAAAGCTGCATGGGATTTAACTTTTCCTCTTCCAGAGCAGACGCCCTGTCATCTTCATAATTACGCCTCATATTTTTTAACCTGTGCCTCAATCAAATCCATATCTTCAAAATAGTTAATACGCATCGCGCTCTTGACCTGGGACAATGTCTGCGCCGCCGCCTCCCGGGCCGTATCGCTGCCCTTTTTCAGGATATTGTATATCTCGGGAATATCCTTTTCATATTCCCTGCGCCGCTGACGGATGGGCTCCAGTTCTTCCTGGATCACATTGCACAGCAGCTTCTTGACCTTTACATCCCCCAGGCCGCCTCTGGTATAATGATCCTTCAGCTCCTGCAGACAGGAATACTCGGGCAGATATCTCTCAAAATGCTCATCCCGGCAGAAAGCGTCCAGATATGTGAACACCGTATTCCCCTCCAGATGACCGGGATCGGACACCTGGAGATGCAGCGGGTCCGTATACATGCTCATAATCTGCTTTTTCACATCCTCCGGGCTGTCGGCCAGATAGATACAGTTGCCCAGAGACTTGCTCATCTTGGCTTTGCCGTCCACACCGGGCAGACGCAGGCACGCCGCGTTCTGCGGGATCAGCGCCTTGGGCTCCACCAGCACCGGCTCGTATATGCTGTTAAATTTGTGTACGATCTCTCTGGCCTGCTCGATCATGGGCAGCTGGTCCTCGCCCACGGGAACCGTAGTAGCCTTGAAGGCCGTGATATCCGACGCCTGGCTGATGGGATAGGTAAAAAATCCCACCGGGATGCTGGCCTCAAAGTTACGCATCTGAATCTCATTCTTTACCGTGGGATTCCTCTGGAGGCGGGAGACCGTGACCAGATTCATATAGTAGAAGGAAAGCTCCGTCAACTCGGGAATCTGGGACTGGATAAACAAGGTGGAGCGGGAAGGGTCAAGACCGCAGGACAGATAGTCCAGCGCCACCTCCACAATGTTCTGACGCACCTTCTCCGGATTCTCAAAATTATCCGTCAGCGCCTGAGCGTCCGCGATCATGATAAATATCCTATCGTACTCGCCGCTGTTTTGCAGCTCCACTCTTCTTCTCAGAGAACCAACATAATGCCCTACATGCAGTCTGCCCGTGGGCCTGTCCCCTGTCAAAATGATCTTTTCCATTGTCATGCCTTTCTAACTCTCCGCGGTTTCGGCCCGCAGTATCGCGTTTCACATCCAAACTCATTTATTATATTACCATCTTTTTATCCGAATGAGAAGAGAAATTTTTACATTTTCTCATCACATTTTCCGAAGACCTCTGGGATAGTGGTTTTTCATGGTTCCCGCGGCCAGCTTTCCCCAGCCCAGACTGTACCCGTCCACAGTGATCAGATGCCATCCCTTTTCCCCGTCACATGAAAAGGTCAGACCTCCCAGATAGTCCTCCGCCCGGGGTATGTCCCCCCGGCTTTCACCGCCGGAACTCACCGGGCAGATGCGCCGTACTTGTCCGGGGCCGAGAGCCAGCGCCAGCGCATGGGCAGGTTCAAAGCGGTTCTTTTTAAGGGTGCCCAGATGAAGGCCGGGACGCAGTACATGCAGCCCCTTAAGGGAGGGCATGTCCCCCGGGGCCAGGTACAACTGCTCGCCGAAATTCAGAAACGATCCTTCCGGCGCAGCAGTCAGGGTTTCCGCGGCAAACTCCAGATATTGCCCACAATCCTTCTCCCGGATTCCCTGCTGTGTTCCGCCTGCGCTCAGCGCCCGTCCAGCGAAAGTACCGCCCTTTTGCAGCACCGCCAGATAATGTCCCTCCCCCCGCAGTCTGTGGGGCCAGAGCCGGAGAGTCATACGAAGATCCGCCGTCTGGTCCACGGTCCAGTCGGGCCTGCCGGGGGCAAAGCCCCACTCCGCAGGGAGTATCTCTCCGGGCAGACAGCTGGCAGGATCAACCACTTCCATCTCCGGATGTCTTCGCAGCAGCCTCTCCACGCTCCCCTCGTTCTCCGTGGGAGCGAAGGTACAGGTGGAGTACACCAGCCTGCCCCCGGGACGCAGCATGGTCACGGCGCAGTCCAGTATCCCGTCCTGCCGCCGGGCGCACTGCTCCACGTTCCCGGGGCTCCACTCCTCCCCCGCGATTTCGTTTTTGCGGAACATCCCCTCCCCCGAACAGGGCGCGTCCACCAGAACGCGGTCAAAATATTCCGCAAAATCCTCCGCCAGACGCTCCGGCGTCTCGTTTAACACCAGGGCATTGCGGATTCCCATGCGCTCCACATTCTCCGACAGTATCCTGGCTCTCTGGGGATGGATCTCGTTGCTCACCAACAGCCCCCGTCCTCCCATCATCCCTGCGATCTGGGTGGTCTTGCCCCCGGGGGCGGCACAGAGATCCAGCACCCTCTCCCCCGGCCGGGCCCCCAAAAAGACCGCCGGAGCCATAGCGCTGGGCTCCTGAATATAATAGACCCCCGCCTCATGGTAAGGGTGCCTGCCAGGCTCCCCGCTGTCATAATAAAAGCCGTTCTCCTCCCAGGGCACCGGCTCCAGAGGCCAGGGACTCAGGGACAGAAATCGGTCCCTGCCCTCCCCTATACCCAAACCGTCCTTCAGCGGATTGACCCGCAGCGCCCTGTGTCTCGCGCCTTGAAACGCCTCCCGGAAAGCCCCGTACTCCGCCCCCAACTGCGATTGCATTCTCTGCTCAAATATCACCGGCAGCATGATCTGTCCCCCTGTATCTTCCGATATTTTATCCGTATACTTCGTCCATCATAACACAATCCCTCAATCAGGGCAATCACCATTACTTTTGGCGCTTTCCCGTCAACAGCATGACCTCATGGGCCAGCAGCGGAAAAGAGGCCAGCAGCGCCAGTATCCCCCACTCGGCCCACTGCAAATGGGTGGTGCCGAAAGCCGCGATCAGGAAAGGGATCTCCGTCACCGCGACCTGGAGCAGAAGTCCCAGGATACAGGCCAGGATCATCAGCTTGTTTTCCAGATGATTCATGCGGAAAACGGAGCGCCCCATATCCCGCATTCCCACCGCGTGAAACAGCTGGCTCATACCGAGCACAGTGAACGCGTAAGTCTGGGAACGCCGCAGGATTCCCTCCTGGGCCAGCATTCTCCCCATGTTTTCCAGAGTGACCGGCAGATGCTGATTTCTCATGGCCAGCAGTGGGATCAGGCAAAAAGCGGTCAGACTGATGGCCGCGATCAGCAGTCCGTAAAAGCAGGTGCACGCCAGACCGCCCCGGGCGAAAAGGCTTTCCCCCGGTTTCCGCGGCGGATGCCCCATCATGGAATCGGGATCGCCCCGATCGACACCCAAAGCCAGCGCGGGCAGAGAGTCGGTGATCAGATTGATCCACAGGATATGGCTGGAACGCAGCGGGGATGCCAGGCCACAGATCACTGCCAAAAACATGGTGGCGATCTCTCCCAGATTGGATGAGAGCAGGAAGATCACGGATTTTCGTATATTCTCATATACCCCCCTTCCCTCCTCGATGGCTTTCTCAATGGTGGCAAAATTGTCGTCCGTCAATATCATGTCCGCCGCCTGTTTCGCCACGTCCGTTCCGGAGGCTCCCATGGCGATACCGATATCGGCCTTTTTCAGGGAGGGTGCATCGTTTACTCCGTCCCCTGTCATAGCTACGATATGGCCCGCCTGCTGAAAGCCCGTGACGATCTGTACCTTCTGCTCCGGTGCCACTCTGGCAAAGACCCGGACGCCGGCCAGGCGCTGCCCCAGTTCTTCCTCCCTGACGCGGCTCAGTTCCTGCCCGGTCATACATTGCTCCCTGCTCTGAACGATGCCCAGCTGTCTGCCTATGGCATAGGCGGTGTCCACATGATCCCCTGTGATCATCACGGTCTCCACTCCCGCCTGCCGGAAGGTGGCCACCGCCCCCGCAGCCTCGGGTCTGGCCGGGTCACGCATCCCCACCATCCCCAGAAAGGTCAGCCCCTGCTCCTGGGGGGCCTGCCCTCCGATACGCATGGCCACAGCCAACGTGCGCAGCGCCTCGTCGGTCATCTGTTCCATGGCCCGGCGGATCTGCCGACTGTGGCCCGGCTGTAGGGACAGACACTGTCCCCGCACCATCACATGAGTACAGCGCCCCAATACCACGTCCGGCGCTCCCTTCACATAGGTGACGCCTGTATTACCCCGATAGTGAAAGGTGGACATCATCTTCCGCTCCGAATCAAAGGGCAGTTCCCGGCGGCGGGGCATACGCTTTTCCAGTTCCCCCCGGCTCACCCCCAGACTGTGGGCCAGCTGCAGCAGCGCCAATTCCGTGGGATCTCCGATGCGTTCCTCCAGCACCGCGTCATTGCACAGCGCCATTCCCTCTATCAAAGATTCAAATTCCTGCCCGTCCAGCTCCTGCACAGGCAACATCCTCTGGCCCGCGAAACACTGTTCCACCGTCATGCGGTTCTGGGTCAGGGTTCCCGTTTTATCCGAGCACACGATGCTCACGGCCCCCAGAGTTTCCACGGAGGGGAGTTTTCTGACTATGGTGTGTACCTTTACCATACGGGTCACGCTCAGGGCAAGACAGATCGTGACCACAGCCGGCAGCCCCTCGGGCACTGCCGCCACAGCCAGGGATATGGCGGTAAGCAGCATATCGAAAATATTGCGGCGCTGGAAGATGGCGATGCCGAAGAGAGCCGCACACAGCAGCAGGGACAGGATGCTCAATACTTTTCCCAAGTCTCCCAGCCGCTTTTGCAGCGGGGTCTGCTCCTCCTTTCCCTCGTTGATCATGGAGGCGATCTTACCGATCTCCGTGTCCATACCCGTGGCCGTCACCAGACCTTTTCCCCGGCCTCCCGTGATCACAGTGGACATATAGACCATGTTCTGCCGATCACCCAGAGGCATTCCCTCCTGTCCTGTGAAAGCGGCGGATTTGGACGCGGGCAGGGATTCTCCGGTCAGAGCCGACTCCTCCGCCTGCAGCTTGACGCTCTCTATCAGGCGCATATCCGCCGGAACCTGACAGCCTGCCTCCAGGTCCACCAGATCACCCACCACCAGAGAAGAGGCTTCCACCTCCTGCATAACCCCGTCCCTGATCACGAATGCCTTGGGACTGACCAGTTTTTTCAGAGAATCCAGAGCGCGCTGAGCCTTGCCCTCCTGGATCATTCCCACCACGGCGTTGAGCACCACCACCACCCCTATAATCACGGCGTCGCTGGTCTCTTTCAGAAAGATCGAGATGACGGCGGCGGCCAGCAGCACATAGATTAACGGGTCGTTTAACTGCGAAAAAAAAGATTCTATCACGGTCTTTTTCCGCTTTTCCCGCAGGGCGTTTTTTCCGTATATTCCATAGCGCCTGACGGCCTCCTGACCGGTCAGTCCCCTCTCCGCGTCGCTTTTCAGTTCTCTGCAAGTCTCCTGTATGCTCTTTGTCTCAAACATGCAATTTACCTCCCGCACCCTGTAATGGTACAACCTATGTGAACCCGCGCGAAAATATAATATAATTGTTGCAAAATTCGGAAAAATCCTATATCATAAAAATACAGACCAGCATCTATATACATAGACATCTAAATGAAAGATAAACGACTGGGACATCTGCCGGAGAAAAGGAGATTACGACATGGGATTCAAGAGTAACAAAGTAGTTCTTATGAAAGCTATTTCCGAATTGAAAAATGCGGATTACTCCCGTGAGCCGCAACTGGATGAGATCTACAAGCGGTTGCAGCGGGGACGGGGACTGTTTGCGGACGCTTTTGACAAGAATATCAAGGCAGTTATGCAGATCAGCTCTCTGGATCTGACAATGCAGTATCAAAATGACAAGATTGTGGATATATCCCATAAGATAGCCAAGGCCACGGAGGCGCTGTTCGGTTCAGGCGGTGAGACTTCCGGGCGGTCCAGCAATGTGCATGAAGAGATGACTCACAATATTGTGGAAGTATCCTCCGCGGCGGACAATGTATTCCGCAAGATCGAGACGGCCCAGGAGGAGCTCACAACGATCCGGGAGCTGTCGGAGCAGACCGTGCAGGTATCCCGCAGTATGCGCAACGATATGGATTCCCTGCAGGGCTACATAAGCCGCCTGAACGACGTTATAGAGGGTATTGAGACCATCTCCCTACAGACCAGCCTTCTGGCGCTGAACGCCTCCATCGAGGCTGCCCGGGCAGGGGAGGCCGGACGCGGGTTTGCAGTTGTGGCAGGAGAGATACGCGATCTGGCGGAGAAGACTCAGGAACTGACCAAGAATATGAGTGAGTTTGTAGACAATATTAAGAACGCCTCCCAGAAGAGCGGAAACAGCACCCGGGAAACCATAGATATTCTGGACACCATGACGGACAAAATCGGAAACGTGTGGGCGCTGAACAGCGAGAATCAGGATCAGGTCTCCAAGGTCAACGAGACCATCAGTTCCATCGCCGCCGTCAGCCAGGAGATCAGCAGTTCCATGACAGAGATGGAGAACCAGCTGCGGGACAGCACGGAGTTTATGAGCAATGTGAGCAAGGATCTGATCAAGGCCGTGGAACCGGTGGTAGATATCGAAAAGACACTGGACGATACGGTAAAACAGATGGGCGTCATGACAGAGGACGCATTCTATCATCTGGAGAACAAAGAGTTTGCCCGGTATGTGAGCAGCGCCATCACCGCGCATCACACATGGCTCGGCAACCTGCAGAACATGGTACGGCAGCGCACGGTTCTGCCGCTGCAGCTCAATTCCACCAAGTGCGGTTTCGGGCATTTCTATTATGCCCTGACCCCTCAGATTCCTGCGGTATTGCCCATATGGAACGCCCTTGGGGAAAAGCACAGGAAATTCCATCAGTATGGCGCGGACGTGATCCAGGCTATCCAGAGCGGACAGTACGGTCTGGCGCAGCAGATCTGTGACTCGGCCCAGAAGTACTCCACAGAGCTGATAGCGGACATGGAGGAAATGGTGCGGCTGGCCAAGGCATAAAATAAGGTACCGGTCAAGCCACCAGAACTTCAGATCCGCAACTTATAACAGAAAAGAGGAATGTTCCTCCCATCCGCCGGATATATTGAAACAGCCGGGACGGATGGGAGGTTTTTATATGGACAAAAAACAGAGCTGGTGGCAGATTTTTTTTAAAGCGGCGGTTGTGGGCGGCACTATGACCGTCCCCGGGGCCAGCGGCGGCACCATGGCCATGATCCTGGGGATCTATGAGGATTTGATCCAGGCGGTGGGGGGAATCCTGCGGCATCTGCAAAAAAGCCTGTGCTTTCTTGCTCTGTTCTGTGTGGGTGCGCTGGCCGGAATGGCCGCTCTGGCAAGAGGGGTGCTGGCCCTGCTGGAGCGCTATCCCGTGGTGACCAGCTACTTCTTTTTGGGAGCGGTGGCCGGGGGAATTCCTCTGATATGCAGAAGGGCTCAGATAGAAAAAATGACCTGGCAGGCACTGGTCTGGCCCCTGACAGGTCTGTTTATCGTCTATGGTCTGGCATCTCTGCCAAAGGATCTGTTCACCGCCGGACTTTCCGGCAACGCGCCCACTTTGGATATGCCCTCTCTCTCCCATTTTCTATGGCAGTTTCTGGGGGGATGTATTCTGGCCGTGGCTCTGGTCCTGCCCGGCATCAGCGTATCCCAGATGTTGTTGATGCTGGGACTGTATGAGCCGGTGATGGAGGCGGTCAGCAAATTCCGTTTCGCGTCACTGATCCCCATGGGGCTGGGTGCCGTCCTCTGCACCCTGCTGTTCACACGCCTGCTGGGCAATGCTTTAGATCGGCGGCCCCAACCCACCTATCTGCTGATCCTTGGCTTTGTGCTGGGTTCTCTGGGGCAGTTGTATCCCGGTCAGAACCGTTCCGGGCTCCTGGCGTGGCTGCTCTCCGGGCTGCCTGCGGGTTGGGAGCTGCTATTTGCACCCTTGGCCGCCATAGCGGGCTATCAGCTGCTGGCACGCATATCCCGCCGGGCGCAGTGAGCGGAGATTTATGCTCCGGCGCTGTCAATCAGGGCTTTCAGCAGATCCGGATACGGGAAGGTCAACTCCCTGCGGTTGAACAGGCCGAAATTCTCTCCGTTCCCGTTAAACGCGTTATTATCCCACCAGACACAGGGGATGCCGTATTCCCTGGCTTTACCCACATAATATTCCGCCCACTGCACACGCTCCTGCTCATTGTCCTTGTTCATGGCGCCGAATTCTCCGATGATCACGGGAACCCCCTTGCTCAGGAACAATTCGTCCAGTATTTCCATGAGATGGTCGATATCCCGGGTGTCATTGTCCCAGGTGGAACGTCCCGCCAGATTAAGCGCGAAATCGTAGGGCGTGTATGCGTGTACCGATACGATCAGATGATCGTCCTCGGGCAGCACGATGCCCTTCAGCGCAGTGTCACTGGAAGACGCCGCATAGCCCGGCACCATCAGATTGCGGATCGTGTTGTTGCCGCCAGTGGCCCGCACCGCATCCACAAACACTTGATCATAATAATTGACTATGTCCCGGCCCTCTTTGTCCCCGCCGTTCCATTCCACGTTGGTCCCTATCTTTCTGGGCTCATTCATCCCTTCAAAGATCAAATGCTCGTCGTAGTCCCTGAAACGGGTAGCTATGGCGGTCCACAGAGCCGTAAGCTGCTCCGCAGCCGCGTCCTTATTCTCCTCCGAAGGAAAATGCCAGTCCTCGTGATGGATATTCACGATGACATATACGCCTCTGCTATAGGCGTAATCCACCACCTCCTGTACCCTGTCCATCCATGCGGGCAGGATATTGTAAGCCGGCGCGCCGCCCATCTGACCGCCCCAGGACACCGGAATGCGGATCACATTGAATCCCTGGTCGATGACCATATCGATCATCTCCTGTGTGGTTCTGGGGTTTCCCCATGCCATCTCCACATTCACCCCAATGCTGGAGCTGGTTGAATCCAGCGTGTTCCCCAGATTCCAGCCAATCTTCATCTCCTTTACCATATCCATTGGGGATACATCGTTCATTGTGATCTCAAACTCCTGCATCTCTTCCTCCGATGAATCCTGCATCTCGTCAGCCGCGCCGCTATCCCCGCTCTCCGCGTTTCCCTCGCCGCCGCTCTGCTCCTGTGTCTGTTCCTGAGTGGATTCCTCCGTCTGCTGCTCGGTTGTGGCCAAACCGTCCGCCGCCGTATCTCCGCAACCTGTCAGCGCAGCTGTTGCCAATATCCCACATAATAGTATTGCCGCTATCTTCCTCTTCATGTTCTCCTCTTTTCCGCATCACTGTAGCCGGCAATCCAGCTACGAGTATGCCGCATTTTCCCATTCCTATGCTACCATAGAAGAGAGCAGTCTGGCAACTGTTTTTTTCTATCCCCAAATACCCGCCAGTTTCCCGATATAATACCCCAGCCCCAACACCCAGCTGGCGAAGATGCCGTACAGGATCACCGGACCGGCGATGGTAAATATCTTGCAGCCCACGCCGAATACCTGGCCCTCCTTTTTGTACTCGATGGCGGGAGCCGCCACGGAGTTGGCGAAACCGGTGATGGGCACCAGCGCTCCGGCCCCTCCCCATTTTACAATCTTGGGATACAGGTTAAAGCCTGTCAGTACCACGGAGCACAGCACCAGGAGCAAGGAGCACCAGCTTCCTGCGGTCTGCTTGTCCAATCCCAGCTTTTCGCAGTAATTCAAAATAAACTGCCCGATACAACATATGATGCCACCCGTTATAAATGCCTTCAGCATCTGCAAGCCCAGATTGTGGGTAGGCGTCACCTGTTTTACATATTTTTCATATTCCTGTTTTTGCCGTTCATCCATAATTTTTATACCCGTCCTTTCAAGATTCTCACACAGCAAACCTGCGCAATACTTACATAAGCATCCAATAAATCCCCCGCCGCTCTCAGCCCGGCGTTTGCGTTCCGCGCCCCTTCAGCCGCCATTATCCTCCCGCAGTCCTGTGAAGCTCCTGCCAGAAATAAAAAAGCGAACCGCAGAATTTCCCCACCGCCATGGCCAGCACGGCGCAGCCCAGGCCGTGGCGGAAAGATATTCTCCGGGTAAATATGGGAATGCTGTCCAGCATCTCCGCGATGGCCAGAGCCAGACATCCCACGAACATGCCGTAAAACATCCCGGACACACTCAGAAATCCCTGTCCCAGCGCGTTCCAAAGCCAGTCAAGCCCCGGCATACATCCCTCCAGCCACGCTCCGATCCGCAGATACCGGTGGAAAATGCTGGATATACAGCCCACGATGGTTCCCACCATCACCATGTCCTCATAGAGCCATATCTCCTTGGCGGAATGGGTCTTTCCGGCAAAACGCGGGATCAGCCCCACCGCGCTGAGAACGGTGAATACGCCTGCTGCCGCCAACATGCCAAAGCTCAATCCGGCCAGCGCCAAAATACACCACATAAGTATCCTCATCAGGCGTCCACCTCCTTGCCTTCCCTCCCCGCGGTATCCACCAGCGCCTTGTTGACATCCTCCTCGTAATTGCGCATGGACACCTCTATGGGCGTGGGGTCCTTGGTGATGCGTCTGCCCCCTATATGGTTGAAAAAGACGATGATCCCCAGCGCCAGTCCCAGGCTGTAGGCCACCTCCAGCACATTCAGCCCCCCCGGCTCCGCGCCCATGGCAATCCGGTAGATTTCCGTGAACACATCATTGATGCCCACATCATTGTGAAAAGCGATGATCGTGAATCCGGTACCGAAAAAACTGACCAGACAGACCAGAGCCGTTTTACACCACAGTTTCGCACCTTTGTATTTGGGCACCTTGACTCGCTCCAACACCACATCCGCCTCTCCCACGGACTGAACGGTTATGCCCGGGCAGGCCTCCTCCATCAGGGCAATGATCTTGAGCACACTGACCACGCTGCGCTGCTGGTGCGCCCCACCTGTCCATGGTTTTTTTCCGCTTCCTCCCGTCTTGCCGCCCTCGGCTTGCTCCTCCTTGGCAAAATGATGTATTTTAATCGCCTTGCACTTGGCCAGAATCTGCTGATCCGTACACTGTAGGGAGCCTACATCCTTCAAAAACACATCTTCTTTTTGACATTCCACATTGCGGTCGCACTTCAAATATACGGTGGCATTTGCCATGATTCTCCCTGTCCTTTCTGATTCTTAACTCAGTTGTTACCTCAGTTCCCGTCTCATTCTGCGCGGATAAAATACTAAGGTTTTGATTATTCATGTCCAAACCCGTGCGAACTTATGCAAAATAAGAAATCTGCCCATATCTTTCAGAGGATCTTATGCGGCGGCAAAGGGCCTGCGCGGCTGTGTATCGCCTAAAGCCGTATCATTCGTTAAATCATAAGAAAACAAAAAATACCCCCAGACAAACACATTTTCTATGTCCTGCCTGAGGGTAGTATATCCCTTTTTATATAGATACAATTCCGAATACTTTCTTATTATTTTGCAGAGGGTGATATGCCCGCCTAATCCCACATCTTAAACGCGATATTCAAATCCACTTCCCCGCTGATCCCGTTTATGTTACCTTTCTCGGAATACTGCCACACGCCGTAGTCGTAGGGATAGTACAGTTCTTCTCCATAATAGGCAAACCATCTGTCATAGTTCTGTAACCGCTCCAGCTCCAGCAGCAGCACCGCCGTCTCCATATTGTGATAGAACATGGGCTTATATCCTGCCGCCTGGATGGTGTCCAAAAAGGCGATGGTCACATTGGTGCGCTCCTGGGGCGTCAATTGGTTCATACGGGCCGTACTGCTGCCCACTTTTTCCACGTCAAACACCACAGGGCATTCGATATTGTAGGGCGCGATCCTCTCCAGCACAAAATTAGCTTCTTCTATAGCTTCTTCTTCAGTGATGGCCTGAGTAAAGAAATACACGCCCACCTTGATCCCATGCTGCAGCGCTCCCTGGATATTGGCCTGGAATGTTTCGTCCTCCACCAGCTTGCCGCTCTCATATCCGCGCAGTCCCAAACGCAAAAAGACAAACTCCACGCCGTCCGCAGCCACCTTCTCCCAGTCTATCTTTCCCTGGTATTTGGACACGTCGATGCCCATATGGGACACCACCTGTCCGTTCTCTATATACTGATACCGTCCGTTTTCCAGTATTTGAAGATTCTCCTGCAGATAACCGTGCAGCGCAAGATCCCTCTGAATCGGCACAAAATGGTACTTCCCCCCGCTGACCAGCACAATATCGTCCGGATACAGAGGACGCAATGTCTCAAGGGCGGACTGACCATCCGCCAGCTGCACACGTATATCTCCCAGAATCTCTTCCTGCTGGTTGCTCAGCGCCGTCTCCATGGCCTGCTCATTCTCCGCCTGGGCGCGGGCCACGGCCTCCGCCACCTTTTGGTCCAATTCCTCCTGGGTATATATATTCCCTCCCGCCGTTATGGCGTTGCCCATAGTCTGCTGTAACAGCGCTTCCGTCTCCCCTGTTTTGGAATCGATCCACGAGTACACGGCAATGGCCAGTATCATGACCAGAAATAATCCGCAAAAAGCTACAGCCAATCCTACAAAATAAGATATGGTATTTTTTCTTCTCAGACGTTTCCTGCGCAGCCTGCTCTCCTCATCAAAGGAACTGGACGCCTTGGACGTCTGTGTATCTGTCCTGTTCTGTTCGTTCATCTCATACTCCCATCTTTATGTGCAATCCGTCTACATAATCTACTATAATCGAATTTATGTCGGTTGGGAAGAGAGAATACATAAAATTTATTATTTTTTAAGGAAAGATCATGTACCTTTTATTCCACGGCCAACTGCCGCATATGCAGCAGGATCTTTTTCTCCAGACGGCTTACCTGTACCTGACTGATGCCCAGAATAGAGGCTACCTCCGTCTGGGTGTGGTTGCGGTAATACCGCAGCACGATCAGCTGTCTTTCCTGCTCTTTCAGCGTATCCAGGAGCTGCTGGACCAGCAGGTGATTGATCAGCCGATCTTTCTCAGGGTCCTGACTGCCTGTACTGACGCTGCCGCAGCCTCCCTCTCCGGCGGCCACCTTGTCCACCAGATAGATCTCGCTGCCATCGTCCTGGTATACGGAGGAGTAGATAGACTCCACCTTTGTCTCCGACTCCATGGCCAGTATGATATCCTCCGGCTCTATCCCGGTCTCCCGGGCGATCTCCTCCAGTTTCGGGTCCCGCCCCAGCTCTCCCTGCAGCCTGGCTCTGGCCGCTCTGATCTTTACCGCCCTCTCCTTCAAGGTTCTGGACACCTTCACCGGCCCGTCGTCCCGCAGAAACCGCTTGATCTCTCCGGTGATCATAGGCACCGCGTAGGTGGAAAATTTTACATCATAGGACAGATCGAACTTATCCACCGCCTTCATCAGACCGATGGTGCCGATCTGAAACAAGTCCTCCGGCTCCACGCCCCTTCCCAGAAAGCGCCGGACAATGGTATGCACCAGCCCCAGATTTTTCTCTATCAGTACCTCCCTCGCTTCTTTATCACCGGACTGTGATCTCGCTATCAGCACTGATGTCTCTTCCATGGGATCAACTTTCCTCCTCTATCAGAGGATAGGTTCCGAGCTTTTTTGTCATCCGTACCACCGTGCCCCGGCCCGGCTCGCTATGTACCTCCAGCTCATCCATAAAAGCCTCCATAAAGGCAAATCCCATGCCCGAGCGGTCATACTCCGGTTTGGTGGTATAGAGAGGCTCCATGGCCTGCTCCACATTGTCCATTCCCTTTCCGCGATCCTCCACCTCGATGCGCAGCACATCCTTCTCAAGGCAGCAGCGCAGCCACACTTTACCGGGATGAATGATAAGATAGGCCGGCTGACTGTCACCGTGTTTACTGTAGCCGTACACATTGTCATAGCCGTGGATAATGGCGTTGGTCACTGCCTCGGATACGGCGGTCTTGATGTCCGCCACCTCCTCCAGCGTGGGATTCAGATGCGCCACAAATGCAGCCACCGCCACTCTGGCAAAGCTCTCGTTTAGGGACACCGCGTCAAACTCCATACTCATCTCATTCTTCCAGAGCGCCCTCTCGGTCGCGCCTGCCGTCTGTTGTAAATCTTTTTCCGCTGTCATATATACTCTCCTCCTAGTCCATGATCTCAATCAGTTTATTCAGTCCCGCCACCCGCAGAATCCTGCGGATCTGCGGGTCCGCATGGATGACAAACACCTTGCCTCCAAAGCAGACGATCTTTTTGTACCTGCCCATGATTATGCCTATACCCGAGGAATCCATAAACCTGGTTTCCTCAAAGTCAAACACCACATTTTCCACCTCCTCGCGCAGGATATAGCTGTCCGCCTTCTCGCAAATATAGGAGGACTTGTGGTGATCCACCTCCTCCGGCAGCTTTACCATCAAACAATTGTCAATGATCTGAAAATCATCCATTCTCATACACCTCCTTATAAGAGTCCCGATTCCCGGTGATCAATTCCGGTTTCTTAGACGTCCGGATGCTGATCAGCTCGCATCCACACAAAAAGAGAACACATCCGTCCCGATATGTTCTCTCTTCCTTGGTAGCTTATTTATTTTTCGGATTGTATTTTACTGTCCGCCCTTAAGTCTTAAGATGATCTGTTTCGCTGTGGTGGCGCGATCCCGCAAAGGATATATCTCTATAAACTTTTCCAGGACAACGATGGCCTCTTCTCCCCGCCCCACATTGTCATAGCAACGGCCCAGATCATAGTACGGATCGCCGTTTTCCGGATTGAACTCCACCGCCTTTTCCAGAGGTGCTATGGCGTCCTGATAGTTCCCTGCCAGATAGAGCGAATGCCCTGTTTCATAATATGCCACGCTCATCTGGGGACCGATGGCCGTAAATAATATCTGGTACAGGTTGCGGAAAGTCTCCGGGGCCTCCTCCAGCACCATGCCCGCCTTGATCTGTTCCAGCATGTCCGCCGTCTCCTGAATACCCTGGCTGCGCTCCGCACTGTTCTCAGCCTCCTGCATGGCGCTGAGATACCGGGTGGCGGCATTGAGCAGCTGTTCCATAGTCTGCAGTGTGCCGTCCGTACCCGCGTAACGCTCCAATTCGTTCTGCAGGTCCACGCTCTGCTGCTCTATATTTTTTATCTGGTTCTCCAAGTCCGTAATGATATTGTTCTTGGCGTCGATCTCGTTGGATATCTGGGTAATCTTCTGCTGCGACTCGTTGAGCACATTGGTGCGCACCGAGGGAACCACCAAAAAGTACATGACGGCCACGCCGATCACCAGTCCCAGGAAGATGTTCAGCAGTGTGCCTACGCCGCTGCGCCGGGGCTCCCCCAGTCCCTTGGGCTGGATAAGCAGCTCATTGTCCGCCTGATAACGCACGGATTCCTCCCTGTCCTTACGCCGGCTGACCTTGCCCGTCTCGTCCGGGGCCAGCATCCGGTCCACTTCCTGCATATAAGTAAGGGTCTGTATATTGTTGCGGTCCATCTCCGCGCATTTCATCAGTTCCCGCTTTGCCTTGTCCCACTGCTCGCTGTCCATATACAGCAGGGCCAGCAACTGGTGGGCGCGGATGAATTTGGGATTCATGGACAATACCTTGCGCAGCTGGATCACTGCCAGATCTTTGCTGTCCTGCCTGCAATATACCAGCGCCTGATTATATTTTTTGATCGTCTGGTTGATGGCGTCCAGCCGGGACGCGCTGGCCTGGATCATGTTGATATAGTCGTCGGCGATGTTTTTTTCCGGGCGGGTGTTTTTGCTGATGACCCACTCGCTGAGGGCAGCAACGGTCTCTCCCATCTCAAAGTACACCAGGCCCAGCAGATTGCGTGCCTCTATATTGTTTTTATTGAATTTCAGACTCTGTCGCAGGCTGGTGACGGCTCCGGTCAGGTCCCTGACGCCGGCCCGTGCCAAACCTTCATTATAGAACCGATTGGACAGAATCATGATCCTTTTATATAAAGAGACGTCCACTCCGCACGAAGTGCAATAGTCATGCTCCGACAAGTGGCAGCCACAGTTATAACAAAACATGCTGTTCCTCCTGCTTATCTCGCGATATCACTGTTCCTCTGTTTCCTGTACTTCCTGGAGCATCCGCACCAGCAGGTCCGCCATGTCGGTCAGGTCCTGATTGTAAATGGACTCCTCCGCGTCTTCTACCTCCAGACTGGGACGAAATTTCTTCAGTTCTTCCTCAAAATTGATCATAGCTACCTCTTTTCTCTCCCGCAGTGTAACTCTGCTTTCACTTCCCCTGCCAGATACAGGGAACCCGCGATATATACTCTCTCATGGGCAGGCCGATGTGTCAATATGGCCCGCAGCGCCTCGGGAACAGAGTGATACTGCGTGGCCCTGACCTGAGGATACGCCGCCAGTTCCCGCCTAAGTTCATCGGGAGCCGCCGCCCTTTTGTTCTCCAAATACGTGATGCTCAGCCGGTCAAACAGGCCGCTGTCCACAACGCGGCGCAACATAGACGGATAGTCCTTGTCCGCCACCACCGCAAAGAGCAGATGTCTGCCCCCTGCATGTCCGTCCGCCGCTACGGACTCCAGAAATGCCCGCATACCGTCCTCATTATGAGCGCCGTCCAGATAGACCTCCGGCAGCACTTCCTCCATACGTCCCGGCCAAAAACAGGCATTTACGCCCCTTGCGATAATCTCCGGCGAAAGACTCAGCGAAGTCTCCTCCGGCGATGCCTGCTGCCCCTGTGCCATCACTTCCAACGCCCTCAGAGCCAGACTGCAATTTTCCATCTGATACCGGGCAATGGTGGGGATAGCCAGGCTGACACTACCATAATAACGGGAAATATAAGAAAAATCAATGTTTTTATTGTTATTTTTTGAGAATCTATAGTCAATATCCGACACGGGATACAGGTCTGCCGACAAAAAGCGCGCCCGCTCCCGGATCACGTCCCCCACCTCAGGACAGCTGTCGGCATAGATCACGGGAACATTCTCCTGCATGATCCCCGCCTTTTCCCCGGCAATGGCTTTTAGGGTATGCCCCAGATATTCCACATGGTCCAGACTGATGTGAGTAATGACGGCGATCTCCTTGTGCGCCACCGCGTTGGTGGCGTCCAGCCGCCCGCCAAGTCCGGTCTCCAAAATGCAGTAATCCGGGTTTTCCTTGGAAAAGACCAGCATAGCCATAAAAAACAGATATTCAAAAAAAGTGGGGTGGTAGCCATTACCGGCGGCAAGCGCTGCCCGGTCCAGACTGTCATAGACCTGTAAAAAAGCCTCCAGAAAGGTCTCCTGTCCGATCATCTCCCCGTCTATCACAAAGCGTTCCCGCACATCTACCAGATGGGGGGACGTAAACACCGCCACACGCTTACCCGCCGCCTCCAGCACACTGCGCATATAGGCGCAGACTGAGCCCTTACCGTTGGTGCCCGCCACATGGAGGATGCGCAGCGCGCCGTCCGGATCGCCCAGACGATGCAGGAATCCCCGCGTATCCTCCATGGTGTTCTTGGTGGTGAACCTGGGAATATTCATTATATACTCCACCGCCTGGTCGTATGTGACGATCTGCCTCTTCTCCATATTCCGTCCTTTCCCGAGTATCGCGGGCCAAGCTCATGATACTGTGTAAATCCCTGGTGGGAGCGCCCCCGTACAGACGGCTTAACCCAGATTACCCCAGCTGCTGCAGGCGCTGCCTCACCTGCTCCATCATCTGTGTATATTTCTCCAGCTTTTCCTTCTCTTCCCGGATCTTGGCGTCAGGAGCCTTGGAGAGGAATCTCTCGTTGGACAACATGCCGTTCACCCGGGCCAGCTCGCCCTGCAGGCGTTTCTCTTCCTTTTGCAGACGTTCGATTTCCTGGGCGATATCCACCAGCTCCGCAAAGGGGATATACAGCGTAGCGCCGGGGATCACCACAGACACCGCGTCCTGTGGGATGCCTGCCTTGTCGCGCTGCATGGACACCTCCCCCGCATAGGCCAGAGAGGCGAAAAACAGTTTCCCCTCTGTGAAAATATCCAGGATCTTCTGATCCTCGCTTACCACAAACACACCGGCCTTGCGGCTGGGGGGCACATTCATCTCATTGCGCACGCCCCGGATACCCCGGACCGCCTCCTTGATCGTCTCGATGGCCCTCTCCTGATCCCCGTAGCAGCGCTCTTTTCTGTATACGGGCCAGCTGCTGATCATAATGGATTCCTCGCAGTTTTCATTACTGCGATCCTGCAGGCTGCAGAAGATCTCCTCGGTGATAAAAGGCATATAAGGATGCAAAAGCTTTAACGCGTCGGTCAGCACCGTCCTCAGCGTCCACAGCGCCGCGTTCTGGCTGGCGGCGTCATCCGTATTGTACAGACGGGGTTTCACCATCTCGATATACCAATCGCAGAACTCATCCCAGATGAAGTCGTACACCTTCTGCACGGCGATCCCCAGCTCAAAGTTCTCCATATTGTCGGTCACATCTTTAACCAGCGTGTTCAGCTTGGACAGAATCCACTTATCCACAGGCTCCAGATCCGCCGGGACAGGTTCCTTTACCTCTTTCCCCTCCATATTCATCATGATGAAACGGGATGCATTCCATACTTTGTTTGCAAAATTGCGGCTGTTCTCCACCTTTTCATAGTAAAAACGCATATCGTTGCCCGGGGAGTTGCCGGTGATCAGCGTCAGACGCAGGGCATCGGCACCGTACTGGTCGATGACCTCCAACGGGTCGATACCGTTGCCCAGAGATTTGCTCATCTTGCGTCCCTGGCTGTCCCTCACCAGGCCGTGAAACAGCACGGTCTTAAAAGGTTTCTCCCCCATCTGCTCATAGCCGGAGAAGATCATACGGATCACCCAGAAAAAGATGATGTCATAGCCGGTCACCAGCACATCCGTGGGATAGAAATATTTTAGATCCTCGGTCTGCTCCGGCCAGCCCAAAGTCTCAAAGGGCCACAGCGCGGAGGAGAACCAGGTATCCAGCGTGTCCGGGTCCTGGGTCAGATGCTCATGACCGCATTTGGGGCAACGCTCCGGCATTTCCTTGGACACTGTCACCTCGCCGCACTCATCACAGGTATAAGCCGGAATCCGATGGCCCCACCACAGCTGGCGGCTGATGCACCAATCCCTGATATTGTCGGTCCAGTTGTAATAGGTCTTCTCCATGCGCTCGGGGATCAGCTTGATCTCTCCCTTTTTTAAAGCCTCCACAGCGGGCTTTATCAGCTCGTCCATCTTCACGAACCACTGCTCCTTCACCAGGGGTTCGATGGTGGTCTTGCAGCGGTCATGGGTGCCCACATTGTGGGAATAGTCCTCTATCTTCACCAGCAGCCCCTGCTTTTGAAGCTCTGCCACAATGGCTTTTCTGGCCTCGTAGCGGTCCATACCGGCATAAGCCCCGCCGTTTTCATTGATCGTGGCATCGTCGTTCATCACATTGATAATGGGCAGATCGTGGCGCTTGCCCACCTCAAAGTCGTTGGGGTCATGTGCCGGAGTGATCTTCACCACGCCGGTTCCGAACTCCCGGTCCACATAATTGTCGGTGACAACGGGGATCACCCGGTTCATAATGGGCAGCATCACACTCCTGCCAATCAGATGACTGTAGCGCTCGTCCTCGGGATGGATGGCCACCGCCGTATCGCCCAGCATAGTCTCGGGACGGGTGGTGGCAAAAGTCAGAAATTCCGTGTCGCTGGGAGTTCCGTCCTCCTTCATCACCGGATACTTAATATGCCAGAGATGACCCGCCTGCTCCTGATATTCCACTTCCGCGTCGGAGATGGAGGTATTGCACACGGGACACCAGTTGATGATCCGGGACCCCTTGTAGATATAACCTTTCTCATGCATTTTTACGAACACTTCCGCCACGGCCTTATTGCAGCCCTCGTCCATGGTGAAACGCTCTCTGTCCCAGTCGCAGGAAGAGCCCATCTTCTTGAGCTGGGAAATGATGCGTCCGCCGTACTCCTTTTTCCATTCCCAGGCCCTCTCCAGGAATTTTTCACGTCCCAGATCCTGCTTATCGATGCCCTCTTCCTTCAGTTTCTCGATGATCTTGACCTCGGTGGCGATGGAGGCGTGGTCCGTCCCCGGCTGCCACAGGGCATTATACCCCTGCATCCTCTTGAAACGGATGAGAATATCCTGCATGGTATTGTCCAGCGCGTGGCCCATATGCAGCTGCCCCGTGATGTTCGGGGGTGGGATCACAATGGTAAAAGGCGTTCTGCTATGATCCACCTCCGCGTGAAAATACTTCTTCTCCATCCACTTTTCGTACAGTCTGTCCTCTATGCCCCTGGGGTCATAGGTTTTGGCTAACTCCTTACTCATAATTATTTTCCTCCTAATTTAATCGCTGCGCGATGGCTCTAAAGGGTAAAGTTTCTTCGCCGCACTTTTGGGAGAGGATCTTTCATTCGCAACTGCACTCATGAAAGGTCCTCTCGCGCGCCTTCGAGACTTTACCTTTTTAATCGCTGCGCGATGGCTCTAAAGGGTAAAGTTTCTTCGCCGCACCTTTGGGAGAGGATCTTTCATTCGCAACTGCACTCATGAAAGGTCCTCTCGCGCGCCTTCGAGACTTTACCTTTTTAATCGCTGCGCGATGGCTCTAAAGGGTAAAGTTTCTTCGCCGCCGTAGCCCTCCCAATACGCCAAAAAACCCTTCGCGGACCTGAGGGTCCGCAAAGGGCGCTGTCGCACGTTACCACCTTTGTTCACAGCGCGCCTCACGGCGGCTGTCTCTGTGACTTCTTTCAAAGTCCTATCCGTTAACGGGGATAAACCGTGATTCCCTACTGCGGCTGCTGCCCCCTTCAGGAACCGGCTCAAAAGCTACCTTCAAGATGCCTTCCTTCAAGCGGCCTTCCAGCGTACAGCCGCCCTCTCTGGCAAGGGGTCATCCCTACTCCTCTTTGTCATCGCCTTTATCTCTTTAAATCATCTTAATGAACGCAGCCGGATTTGTCAAGAATAATTTCCGCGCAATTATTTTTCCAAAAACTGGACTGGTAAAAAAAGTCCATTTTGGCGCTTTTAGAATATCCACTTTTGTGTAGAATATAAAGCAGTCCGTATTATAAACGAAATAGAGCCGTCCTGCGGCAGATTGTGAGGAGTTCTGTAATGGAAAATGTTATGGAAAGATATGGGGATAGGAAAAAAAGCTATTTACTGTTGATAGTCAGCGTGATACCGCTGGTGGCCAGCCTGCTGTTTACGATATATGCCCACGGCCACAGTTATGCCGAATCCACTATAACCGGCACCCAGCTGTCGGAAGTCAAGGGTCTGTTAAAAGAGATTGAGGCGGGAGAGGCCGCCGGTGACGTGGAGGCCCTGAAGGCCCGGCAGGCTCAACTGTCCGATTTAAAACTAAGCCAGGAACGCCCTTATTCCTATGGACTTACCGGACTGTTTTTCTCGCTGCTGCTGCTGGCGAAGGGACTGTACAACGCGCTGGTCGGCACGGTAAAGACGCAGGAAAACATCAAGCGGCTGGCCATGGCGGGCCTGATGGCAGCGCTGTGCTATATCGGCTTTGCCGTGTTCAAGATCGATATTCCCGTGGGTCCGGGTAAAACGGCTTTCCACTTCGGCAATGTATTCTGCGTGCTGGCAGCCCTGCTGCTGGGCGGTTTCTGGGGCGGCCTGGCAGGAGCCATCGGCATGACCATAGGCGACCTGACCACAGCCTATGTGACCAGCGCGCCCAAGACTTTCCTGCTTAAGCTGTGCATCGGCCTGATTGTGGGCCTGGTGGCTCACACCGTTTTCAAGATAAGCCGCACCCATTCCAAGAAATATATAACAGGTGTTACTATACTTGCCTGCGTCTGCGGCATGGGCTTTAATATGGTGGCAGATCCGCTGGTGGGCTATTTTTACAAGATGTATCTGCTGGGTATTCCCCAGGAACTGTCCGCGACTCTGGCCAAGATGGCCACCGTCACCACGGCCGTCAACGCCGTGGTGGCCGTGATAGCCGCCAGTATCTTCTATCTGGCGCTACGTCCTGCCTTGCGCAAGGCGAACCTGTTCATCCAGGTGACGCCCGAAAAGACGGATATGAATTGACGGCACAAATGTCAAAGCACAGGCCCCGGCGGGTATTCGCCAGGGCCTGTATACTTTATCGCTTTGATTCTCTTTTCTTTACAGATATATCTGCAACAGTCCAGGCACCAGCATGTGCATGACCTCCGATGCAGACTCTGTCGGCATACGATTAAGACCCAGCCTTTTCATCAGAAGTCCACCTCCACATTACCCATGGAACAGTTGATCTCAATGGATTTATCCGTGCCGTTGTCTATGGATTTGCTTATATCCACTCCGGCATATTTGTCTCCGTCAATGTCCAGATTGCCGCCCACGCAGTGGAGTTCATAGTTAAAGTCCTCCCTATCCCCTTTCAGATCCAAACTCACATTGCCCATGGAACAACTGATGTCTGCCGCGGCGCCGATGTCACCCGAATATTCCAGATTGCCCATGCTTGCGGAGGCCGACAGATTCTGTACCTTCATATCCTCGGCCCGCAATTCTCCTGCGCCAAGAGATACTTCCAGAGTTTCGATATCCATATCCTTCAGCAACAACTGCCCGGCTCCCACATCAGCCAGCAAATTCTGCACAGTCATATCTTTCATCTTCAACTGTCCGGCTCCCAGGGACACCTGCACAAAATGCGGGGTAATATCCTCGGGCAGATACAACACGATCTTACTGCTCTTGATCTCATCCATAAGATTGGCCGGCCTCACAGAATTGACAATCAGCACTTCCCCTTCCACATATGCCTGCATCTTTCCTATATTTTCACCCTCAATATATATGTTTCCGTCATCGGAATCCTTGATCTCCACCATGCTGCCGCCGATCCCCAACTGAATCTCATCGATAGCGCCGTTTCCGATCATCTGTTTGTCCACATAATCACTCCAGACAGCGTGAGCATCGTCAAACACGGAACTGTCGCCGATATCATACACCTCCGTGAATCCGGCCCGCTCCACCATGCTTTCAAAGTATTCCGAATCCAGATTTATCCAGTCTCCGCCGAACTCCGTCAGCAGCGCGTCCATATTTTCCCGGCCGCTCTTTCCTCTGCCCAGCAGGTAGAGCACGCTGCCGGCAATGATCAGTATGAGTGCCAACACAAAACAATATTTCATAAATTTTTTCATAATCTCCATGCCTTTCTCTAATGAAATCTAAGCCTTTTTCTTCTTACTTGAAAACAGCCTGCCTATACCGCGGAAGATCGCCGGAGTGATGATCCCCGCCATGGCCACCGTCAGCATCAAAAAGAAAATGCCAATGCCTACCGTGATGAAACCGCCTCCCACCAGGCCGAGGCCAGCCAGCGGGTGCATTCCCATGCCTGCCACGCCTGCCACGCTGATTACGATACCCACAATAAAGCAGACAAGCGCGGCAATCCCAAATCCCAAGATCATAACAAACCAGGCTGCGAACAGGCTTACCACCACACCCAATACTCCGGCCAGCACTCCCACCGCCCCGGCAAGCAGGCTGCCCACCACCGGCAGACCTACGATACACAGGATCACGATCAACGCTATGATACCGCCGGATAACGGCTCCTTTTTCGCCTTCCCGGACTTTCCCTGTCCGCTATTATCCCATGTGGGAGCGGACTGGGGAACGCTCTGCCACGGTTCTGCCGCTGCCGCCGTAACCGCGGCCGGACCCCCGGGGGCCGGACCTGGTGCGGCTCCCATCCCCTGGGAAGCAGCTCCGTATTCCGTCAATTCTCTGCCTGTGACAGGCTTGCGCGCCTCATAATTATCCCCGTAACCCGCGCCATACAGATCCCGGCGTATATTCTCCGCTACCCTGGCCGGGTTGCCCAATGCCTCTATCACAGCCTGCTCGTTCTCCGGACCGGCGTCAGCGAAATAGTCCTCATAATATTGCAGGGCCTCCTGGCGCTCCTGCTCGGATATGTTTTGCAGCAGACTCTCCAGCTGCCTCATAAATTCTACTTTATTCATGTCTATACCTCCTACCCCTTGCCTCCAAACAATGAAGTGACCTTTTTAGAATAGCTGCGCCATTCGCTCTCGTACAACTGCAACTGCGCCCAGCCCCTGCTGGTCACTTTATAATAACGCCTGTTACGTCCCGCACACTCCCTGTCATATACCTCCAGGCAATCGTCCTTTTGCAGACGGCGCAGTACGGGATACAGCGTGGATTCCGACAGTTCTATGACCTGCCGTACATCCTGGGTGATCTTATACCCATATGTTCCCTCAGGCTCTTTGGACACCACCGCCAGTACAATGGCATCCAGCAGAGCGGCACCTGTATTAAATACCATGTTCTTTCCTTTCTCTACTATTCTTTACTGTTGATCCATACAATATTATATGGCGTATAATATTACTTTTGAACATACTATACGTCATATAATATGCTTTGTCAATCCCTATTTTGACAAAATTATGTATTTACAAAAAAATACCCCTTACTGCCAAACTGCCCATAAGAGGTATTCCTAATTCTGTCACGCCGAAACCGCGCCGGTCTTCTCCGTTCCCTTGGCTGCCTGCTCCTCCAGAGTCTGCTGCCGCAGGCTGTTTTTGTGTACCACGATACAGGACACCATCAGCATGCCTCCGCATATCTGCCAGGGAATCCAATGGGCGTAAAGCATGTATAGAGCGCTTGCCGCCAGCAGTATATAAGTGATCCTGGTTCTCCGGGTATGAGGCCGGATGCGCACTACCAGAGAAAAAAACAGATAAATGCTGCACAGGGCAAAAACCGGTTCCGTATGGATGGGCATCAGTCCGATCAACACCCCAAACGACACGGCGATAGCCTTGCCGCCTCTGCCTCCGTGAAAAAGGGAATAGGCATGCCCAAGCACTGGGGCCGCAATGACCAGCGAAAAGAGACAGCCGCTCTCCAATCCCAGCCGGACCGCCATATGCACTGGCAGTACTCCCTTAAATATGTCGCCCAGCAGACAGAGTATACCCACCGGTATCCCCGCGTGCTGCATGGCGTTGGCCGTCCCGGGATTGTGATCGTCACTGAGCTGTACTATATCCACTTTTTTGATCAGCCTGGGCAGATACCGGCTAAACAGAACGCTGCCGCACAATATACCCAGCACGATCATCGTAAGCTGATGTCCCAGCATAATCACACCTCTTTTGTCTCATCTGTCTCCGGCGACGGAACCTGTTTCTCCCTCTCCCTGCCGATACTTTTTTGAAGGATAAACTCGCAGATGTCTTCCGCAGCCCTCCCGTTGATCACCTGATGCTGTCTCTCCGCCATCTGCCTGCATTCCTCCGGGCTGGCCAGCAGTTCCATCGCCGCCTCCACCAGCTCCTTTTCCGAATCCGCGCTGAGAGAGAGCCCATGGGAGTTGTAAAAAGCCTGATTGCAGTCCTCGCAGCCCGGTATAGGCCTGGTGTGTGCCAGCGGGATACCCGCCACAGCCGCCTCAGTGGAGGTAAGCCCTCCAGGCTTGGTAAACAGCAGATCGGAGGCCGCCAGATACTGTGCCGTCCGATCCGTATAATCCAGAATCCGCACTCTGCAGTCCTCCCGGTATGCCTCCCGCAGCCGCCCCTTTAGCTTTTCATTGGAACCGCCCAAAATATACAGCCGGTCTTCTTTTTCCATATGCAGTACCGAGGCCTGCACCAAACTCTCGATCCTGCCGTAGCCCATGCTGCCGGTCATGATCAGGATGCAGCGGCCCTGCTGCGGCATGCCCAGAGCCGTTCGAGCCTCCTCCCGGGAGGGAAGACTGCGAAACCGATCCGATACCGGTATACCTGTGGGAATCAGCTTTTCCCTGGGAATTCCCTTATCTATATATTCCTGCAGCAATTCTTCATGCGCGATAAAATAGTAGTCCGCCTCCGTCTCCTCCGTAAAGGGAATGCAGGTGTAGTCCGTACCCACAAAGTAGGTGTGGATGTCAGGCCGGCACTCATGCTTACGAAGCATGTAAGTGAGCGCCTCCGCCGGAAAAAGATGCGGCATGACAACAGTGTCGTATTCATTGTCAACAATATAGTGATAAAGCTTTTCCGCGTAAAGGGTATTGGCGTAATATACCGGGGACTTACGCCGCGAAGAAGTAATGGCCCGCCCCGCCTTATAGGCCCCCTTGAACACTCTTGTGGCCTTGACGGTACTCCAAACATAGATCTTCTTGCCATAGCTGGCGGCTTTCTCCGAGGCAAATTTCAGTACGTCGGCCATCTCGCAGGGAATGCCCCTCTTTTGAAACTGCTCCAATACCGCTTTACCCGCAGAGTTATGTCCCTCGCCTGTGCCCGTGGACAGTATCAGTACTTTCATATATCCTCTTTCCCGCGCGCCGCCGGCTTCGCCTGCGGTATTACGCCAACTGGTCTTTGAAAAGTCAATGTCAGACTCTCCTCTATTTCGCGTGTTATAAAGTCGCATCTATAAGGTAGCATGTTTTTCACAGAAATGCAAGACGGGATGTTCTGATGCCTCCCGTCCATTGTTAATTGGAGTAATATTGCGCACACTGTGGGCATGTAAGAAGAAATAGGAGTATTGATGCCGGAGCGCAAAGGAAACTAAAGTCGAAGTAAAGGTATGTTGCCGCGACCGTAAAACGGACTACTTATTTTACATAATTCTATTGACTACTTTAGTTTCGATTTTCTTTCCTGCAATTTTACATGCAAAAATCGGTTTTGACAACAGAAGTGAATTATTTGTCATATTTGCGGCATTGTGAAAAAATAATCCACCGTTTCCACATACTTATCCACATGTACATAGCTGTCATAGCGCTCCTTTAAGGCGTCAAAATTGCAAAAATCAACTGTCATTTTTAACTGTTTCAGGCTTTTCAAACATACATTCGGTTTACATAATGTTTCCGTTTCCGGCATTCTCTGGCATTAAAAAATAGGGTGTTGCATTGGTTTCATTTTGCAACACCCTATTTTTTCAAATCTCTATAACCAAGAATCCCAGAATCGCTCCACTCTCTTTGCTATACTCCCCAGATTCACCTGCTGGTAATTGGCCCACTCCCGGGGAAACATGCGCATATAGGCATATTGCAAAAAGCGCTCGTCCAATAACACTACGATTCCCACATCCTCCACTGTGCGTATAACACGGCCCGCAGCCTGCAGGACCTTATTCATACCCGGATACCGATACGCGTAATCAAAACCGCTCTGACCGCACTCGTCAAAATACCGTTTCAACAGTTCCCGCTCGTAACATACCTGCGGGAGCCCCGTGCCCACGATAATCGCACCGATCAAACTGTCCTCCTTAAGGTCGATACCCTCGCTGAAGATTCCGCCCATGACGCAGAAGGCGATCAGCGTCCTCTCCTCCTCCATCTCTATTTCCATCTGAATAGACTCTTCCAGATCACAATCCTCATTGCCTTCAAACCGTGCCAGAAAAGACTCCCTGTCCCCCTCGCTCATATATTCGGACTGCATGATACATTCCTTGGTATCGTCCGCGAAATGCTCCGTATATCTGGCGAATATCTCACGCATAAAGGCATACGAAGGAAAAAACACCATATAATTTCCATGCCTGTTTTTCACTGTCTCCTCAATATATGCGGCTATCCGGTGGAATTCTTCTCCAGACCGTCTGGTATATTTGCTGGTCACGTCTTCCGCTATAAATAACGCCCGTTTTTCCGGATTAAAAACCGAGTTGGCATAGACTTCATAGTCGGATTCCTCTCCGCCCAGCAGACTCTTATAATACTGAATCGGCAGAAATGTTGCCGAGAACAGTATACTGCTCCGCCCCCGTTTCATGCACTCCCGCAGATTGCCTGAGGGGTCTACGCAGAAAAGTTTCAGCATGAAACTGCCGTCCTCCCGCAGCTGTGTATACTTGATATATTTTTCGTCCAACAGTTCATATATCTCCAGAAAATGTGTCAGATTAAAATAGAACTCCAGAATCTCTTCCCGTTGGGGCAGCGCGGTCTCCTCCTGCTCTTCCAGATAAGACTCGATGGTTCCCTGTAGATGCAGCAGCAAGGCGGTCAGCGAGTCTATCTGTTCCACCACCCGGCATTGTTCGCACTCCCTTTTCAGCGCCAGCATCTCTTTGTTGCAGTTTTCCAGCTGACGTTTCAAACGGGCAGCGAATCCCCTGGACACCAATACACTCCTGCCCGGAATATTTTCCTCCGGTCTTTTCCGTCCCCCCTGGGCCTCCTGTAGCTTAAGCAGGCTGTTTTTAAGGGCCAGTAAATCCTCCTTGACCAGGGCGGCGCTGTACATCTCCCGCCCTCTTTCAAGAAGATTATGGGCCTCATCGATCAAAAACAGGTACTCGCCCTTCACCCCCTCCGAGAAAAAGCGCTTGAGATACACATGGGGATCAAACAGGTAATTGTAATCACAGATAATGCCGTCGGCAAATAAACTCATATCCAGACACAGCTCAAAGGGACATACCCGATACTCTCTGGCATACCGCTCCACCACCTCCCGGCCAAAGCTCTCCTCATGGGTCAGAAGGGCGTACATGGCGTCATTGACCCTGTCATAATGCCCTTTGGCATAGGGGCAATACTCGGGATTGCACTCTGTCTCCTCCATAAAGCAGGTCTTTTCTTTGGCGGTGAGGATCACGCTTTTAAAGTGCAGACCCTTTTCCCGCAACAGGGCAAATGTATTGTCCGCCACCGTTCTGGTGATCGTCTTTGCCGTCAGATAGAACAGCTTTTGCCCCATGCCCCGCTCCATGGCTTTCACTGCGGGAAATACCGTGGATATAGTCTTTCCCACACCGGTTGGCGCCTCCAGAAATAGCTTTTTCTCATGGTAGATCGTTTGATAGACATATTTCACCAACTCCCGCTGCCCCTCCCGATAGGGAAATGGAAACTCCAACCTCCGTATAGAATCATCTCTTTGGCGTTTCCACTGAAACCGATAATCAGACCATTTTAAATATGATTGAATCAGATCGTCAAACCACTCCGAGATTTCCTTGAGATCAAAGCGGTATTGAAAATATCTGATCTCCTCCGTCTCCATATGGCAATATGTCATTTGGACATGTATTTCCCGCAGTTCCCTTTGGCACGCCCCCCGGAGAAACATGGCGGCATAGACCTTGGCCTGGGCCAGATGCACAGGCACCGGCTCCTTCATATATGACAGTTCCCGGTAGGTTCCTTTTATCTCGTCCACAGTCACGCTATCGGGCTTGTCAATAATACCGTCTGCCCTGCCCTCCAGAACCAGGCAATAATCTCCGGCGGGATGGGTGTAGCGAAGAAACACTTCCGCCTGGTATTCGCTGCCCATACGGCGCTGGATCATCCTGTGAATCCGTCCCCCCTCCTGCATGGCATGATCCGGTGAGGCGTGGTGTCGGTTGTCGATATCGCCGCCGCGCAGAATAAATTCTACCAGTTCACGCACAGATATACGAATTTCTTCTGCCATTTCTTTCTCCATAGGCATGTCCCCTCCGTTCTGACTACGCTTATACATGCTTATTTCAGTATAACATCTTGCAGGTCATCTTCCAAGTGATTTGACCATATCCGCAAACATAACTTAGAAGATCAAAATATGCGCCAAAACATTGTATCACGTACTCCGCAAAAAACTCCCCAAAGCAGGCTCAGAGCCGATCCTGCTTTGGGGAGTTTTGCATCGTTGGTTCCCTTATAAATAGCGGGCACTAGCAGGCCACAGCCATACTGCCCAACATTTCCTCCAGCTCCTTATTGTACCCCTCATAGGATACCTCTAAAGCCTTGGAAAAGTCCAGTCCGTACACGCCAAGAAATGATTTGGCATCCACTACATACCGATTATAATAGATGTCAATATCAAAATCACATCTGGACGTCACACTGACAAACTTCTGCACCTGATCCTGTGTAAGTCTGATCTGCCTTACCATATTGCATCCTTCCTTTCTCAAAACCGTCCCACAGACCTTCCGGACATTCACCGCTGACTGCCCCTGTTCCCTGTCCGCAGGAAAACCGTATATACGCCTTTTTTGCTGTCCAACACGAAAAAGGAAACCGTTTTCATGTTGGATATACAATACAATATGCTGGCTCAAAAGTAAATTGTCGATTTTAACAATTTTAAGAAGATTTGGAAAATTCTATTGTGTATTTTTGGAAACGTTTGGGCATCATCTGGTTCTGAAGTCCTATATTTCTCCGCTCCCTAATGGCTATCTTATGGCAGAACCAGCAGAAGAGTTCCTCGTAAGCCATCTCCCGGGCAGAATAGCCAGCTTTCGTCAGAGCTGCCTGTAGCTCCAGGCTGTCCGTGAGATACCACTCCCCGCCTGCGGGATGCATTCCCAGCACCCCCCTGCCGATATCCCTTATGGCAAAATCTTCCTGTGGAAAACGGTCCGCGAAGTGCACCATCAGATAGGGCAGTACATGGTTCGTAAACTGATTCTCCGCATATAGAATGCCCCGCTGCAATTCTCGGAAACGCATGAATTGACGTAATTGTGAGTACTCTCTGCCCGCTTTTTTAGACAGCTGATAAGTCTGCAATACACGGCTGTCCGTCTGATGGTCCAGCAGATGTCCCGGCAGCGGCCTGGCCTGCAAGCCGTAAACAACGGTCTGATATACGGCCTGGGCCTTTTCAGGATGGGGAGTGACCAGCGCCATGCACAGGGACTGGTAGTCCTCCTGCCCAAAGCGTCTGCGCAGCGTCCGCAGCACCTTCTCCGCGCGCTCCAGATCAGTCTCCACCGGAATATACTCGCCGAAAAGCATCAGTTCCCTGTCCACCCGAATCCAGGTTTCCCGATGTTCCGCATGTTCCTCATAAGCCCGGTATATGGCTGTACTGACCCCCTCCAGGCTGTCCTCACACTGATATACACGCATCTCTTCCCTCCATAAGTCCGCACGGTCATTCCCGAGATGTTGCATCCCAAACCCCGTAAGGGCTTTTCTCCGTTCCGGCAGTTCTATGCCGAGACAGACTGTCTTCCTCCGTGTTTCGGCAGGAGACGGCCCACAGGCCTACAGCTGGCCGGAGACTGCCCGATAGACGGTGTCCGGCTCCGTTGGCAGGCTGTAACGTCCGTCATCAAACAGGCTCATCTGCTGATAAGTCATACCGTCACTGCCAAACTGTACTCTGTCCTTCTCATTTGTCAGATTCCGCACGATATAGTTTTCCTCCAGCTTGGTGGGGTACATCATTCTGCCCCCGCAGGTAATAAAGTACAGCGCCCTTTTCAGCACCACTCCGATCCGTCTCAAATCTTCAAACCGCAGCCTGGCACTGCGGCGCGCCGCCACAATCCTCTTCGCGCTCTTTACGCCAATCCCCGGCACCCGCAGCAACCTCTCATAGGGTGCCCGGTTGACCTCCACCGGAAACTGCTCCAAATGCCTCACGGCCCAGTCCTCCTTGGGGTCCAGCATGACATTGAAGAAAGGGCGGCTCTCATCCAACAGCTCCTCCGCCTGAAACCCGTAAAAGCGCAGCAGCCAATCCGCCTGGTACAGACGGTGCTCCCTTTGCAGCGGCGGTCCCCCGGGCAGCGCCGGAAGAGACTTGTCCTCATTGACCCGGACAAAGGCAGAGTAGAACACCCGCTTTAACTCAAAACGCTGATACAAACTCTCCGCGACATTCAATATCTGATAGTCGCTCTCTCCTGTAGCGCCTATGATCATCTGTGTGGACTGCCCTCCCGCCACAAAGCTGGGGGCCTGACGGTATACCGCCAGATCATGCCTGTTGACCTGTATCCCGTTCTGTATCTGGCGCATGGGCGTCAGGATATTGCGCCGGTGCTTGTTAGGCGCCAGCTCCCGCAGTCCTTCCGCCGTAGGCAGCTCCAAGTTCACACTCATACGGTCCGCAAGAAAACCCGTCATCTGAATCAGTTCCGGCGGAGCGCCGGGAATGGCCTTCACATGCACATACCCGTTGAAACGGTACCGATTGCGAAGCAGATAGAGCGTCCTATAGATCAGTTCCATGGTCCTGGCAGGGCTTTCCACAATCCCTGAACTTAAAAAAAGCCCTTCAATATAATTGCGCCGGTAAAACTCTATCGTCAGCGTGCAGATCTCCTCGGGTGTAAAAGTAGCCCGGGGGACGTCATTGGATTTTCTGTTGATACAATATTTGCAGTCGTAGATGCACTCGTTGGTCATCAATATCTTCAACAGGGAGATGCATCTGCCGTCGCTGGAAAAGCTGTGACAGATCCCCGCCTTAACACAGTTCCCCAGATCCCGCCCATTTCCTTTGCGATCTACACCGCTGCTGGTGCAGGCCACGTCATACTTGGCGCTGTCGGTGAGTATGCCCAACTTCTCCATAAGGCTCATGGGACTGCCGTCCCGCACCGCTCCCGGTGCCAGAATCCGTGTATTGTCCGTCTCCTGAGACAATACCGGAATATTCACTTTCCCTTCCGTAGTACTCAGCGTATCCATAAGTCGTCGGCTCCTTACCTGTTTGCGCTCGGGAACATTTGTTCGATAATACTATAGCACATATGTTCGGATATGGCAAGGGGAAATTTATTTTAATGTCCTCCGGTCAAGAGGCAGGAGGACTTCGGAGTTTCCAAAAAAAAGAACGCTTTCAGTTCATTTCTGAAAACGTTCTTTCTGTATCAATAATCCCTAACCAAAATAATCTGCCAGGCCACCTTCCCTATTTTTTCTTCAGCACCAGATGCTGGGGCAGGCCGTTTACCATAAACGGCTGATAATCGCCCTGGATCAGCGGCTCTATATAGTTGATAAACTCTTCTGTCACATAGTTCCCTTCCCGGTTCATCCAGGAACGGGGAACAAGCTTTTCATTGTTGGCGATGCGGTGCACATCATAGATACCGGCTGCGCTCATGTAGGGATCGTCCGCTACTCTGTCTATCACTACCATCTTACCGGTATCCCCCTCGTCCGCCGCTTTCACGGCAGCGCCGCCCACCATGAACGCCTCGTTGACATCCACCCGGGACGCCATATGGGACGCGCTCCTCTGCAGGGTGGAAAACTCAATGCTGCGGGTCTTACAGCCGATCTCCGCCCCCAGATACCCCGCCAGGTAAGCGCCGGTTCCCTGGAGCTGCTTATGTCCAAAGGGATCTACATATCCCGCGCCGCCGGACAACTCACAGACATATCTGCCGTCCGCCAGCTTGATACCCTCGGATACGGCGATCACTACGGATTTCTTTTTCTTGAGCAGTTCCTGTGTGGTCTTGCGGAATTTTTCAATGTCAAACACCACCTCGGGCAGATAGATCAGATCCGGGCCTTCGCATTCCTCCGTCTTGGCGAGAGCCGTAGCGCCGGTCAGCCATCCCGCGTTGCGCCCCATAATCTCGATCACGGTGATCATGGACCGGTTGCCGTAGGTCAGGCCCAGAGCGTCCCTAATGATCTCCTTGGTGGAAGCGGCGATGTATTTGGCGGCGCTTCCAAAGCCCGGCGTATGGTCGGTGAGCGCCAAATCATTGTCTATGGTCTTGGGCACTCCCAGAAACTTCTGGTTATGTCCCTTTACAATGGCATAATCAGACAGCTTTTTGATGGTATCCATGGAATCGTTTCCGCCGATATAGATAAACGCCTCGATCTCCAGTTTATCCAATATCTGGAATATCTTTTCGTATATCTCCGTATTCTCGTGAATGTCCGGCAGCTTATACCGACAGGAGCCCAGGAATGCCGAAGGTGTTCTCTTCAGCAGTTCGATATCCATGTCGGAGTGAATCTGCGTGGCCAGGTCCACATACTGCTCATCCAAAAATCCCTGAACGCCATGGAGCATTCCATACACCTTATGAAAGCCCCTCTCCTTGGCTGTCTTATAGACGCCCGCCAGGCTGGAGTTGATCACAGCAGTGGGACCTCCCGACTGCCCTACAATGATGTTGCGCTTTTTTGCCATTTCTGCTCCTTTCCCACATACCGCAAGCTGCACTTGCAATATTGCACCGATCGACGCCTAAATATGAGAATTCCCACTTAACATCCAAACCGGTCTCTCCGATATAATCAGTGTGCAGCACTGTCACTGCCTAAATCATACCAAAAACTTTGAAAAAAAACAATGTAATTTACACAATTTCCACAAAAAAAACACTTGCAACGCCCAAATGCATATGATAAACTATATCCATAGAAAGTGGGAAATTGTATTCTGATCAATGAATGGATTTGTTGACAGTACAATTATTATCTCCCAAAGACTGATATCATGATCCGGCTTATTTCATGGAAGAAAGGAGGCAGGGCAATGAGTGCTATTATAAATACAATATACAATCACTATCTGACCGCATATGCGCCGTCCGGCACCACCCGCTACGATACACACAAAAAAAGCGAACTTCGTGCCGTATACAATTCCATTGTAAAAATGAATAAAAATACGCCTTGGTATCTTCCTGTTAAAAGGCCGGACGTTCAGCAGTTTGCCATAGGGCTCAAGGAAGGAGCACGGGATCTGCACAATACCATCGCCTCTCTGGGAGGTCTGGAGGAGACCGATCTGCTCAGTAAGAAAACCGCTTTTTCCACCGAACCTGATATTGCCTCCGTTAATTATGTGGGCAAATATATCGCCGGCCAGGATAATCCGTCTATCGAGCTGGAAGTGCAGGAACTGGCAGTGTCTCAGGAAAATATGGGTAATTATCTGCCTGCGGGCAAGGTGGGACTGTCCCCCGACACTTACTCCTTTGATGTGAATATCAATGATATGAACTATGAGTTCCAGTTTACTCTGGCAGACGGCGAATCCAATCGCGACCTTCAGGAGAGACTGGCCCGGCTGATCAACAATTCCGACATCGGACTCAAAGCGAGAGTACAGGAAATCACGGGACGCAGTTCTCTGGTGCTGGAATCCGAGGCTACCGGTTTAAGTGCGGGCAAATCGGAGCTTTTCCGTATAAGCGACGAGCACACCAGCAAATCCCGGGGTGCCGTCAATTATCTGGGAATTGACTACATCAGCAGACCGGCCTCCAATGCCCGTTTTACTGTGGACGGAGAGCCTTACTCCACGGCCTCCAACAGTTTCACCTATGAGAAAAAATTCGATATCTCTCTGCATGGCATCAGCGCGGAGGGACATCCTGTTACCATCGGGTTAAAGACCAATGTGGAGTCTTTGACGGACAATGTAGTACAGTTGACAGAAGGTTATAACCGCTTTTTACAGGGAACCAGCAACTATCTGGATTCTCAGCCCCGCAGCAGGCATGTGGTGCGGGAGATGGGACAGATCATCTCCATGTATCAGGATTCGCTGCGCGCCATTGGCGTAAACAGACAGGAGGACGGTTCGCTCACTGTTGACCGCCAAAAGCTTGGTGATGCCGTAGTCAGTTCCGAAGATGTAGCCGATACATTCCACACATTGAAGGATTTTTCCAATATGTTGCTGCGCAAGAGTAACCAGATTTCCATCAATCCCATGCAGTATGTGGACCAGACCATTGTGGCATACAAGAATCCCAACCCAGGACGCAATTATGCCAATCCCTATGTGTCCAGCGCCTACAGCGGCATGATATTCAACGGATATTGTTAAAAATAAGGCAGATGGTTTGCCGTGAGGAAATCGTCTGCCTTTTATATTAATTATTTTTCTTACTCTTCTGCCGGTATTTGTCTATCTGCACAAAATCATCCATCAGGTCCAGTATCTTATCCCGTCCCTCCTGATTCAGTTTCAGATAATTCTGCATTACCCTGTTTTCCAACAGCTGTGCCCCCAGCGGAGCGTCTCTCTCCAATGAGGTGAAATCCACCGGATTCAAACTCAGCTTGTCACACATTTTGATCACAGTGCCATAAGCCATCCCCTCGATGCCACGTTCCAAAGCTGTTACCAGAGTACTATAAGGGATATTCATTTCCAAGGCAAACTGACGTACACTGCGATACTGTCCCAAAATTTCTTTTTTCAAAATCTCAGCTTTTGTCATAACATTTCCTCCTGAATATCATAAGTCTACCGCCCGTTAACTTTACTATACGATAAACCCCATGATTTGACAAGAGGTTCCATTAAGATTTTATATGTTTTTTTTGTGTGCAATGCCCTGCTGCGCCGCCTTAAACTGCGCCAGCAGTCCATCGATTTTCCCTTTTATAAAGGCCCTGTGTTCCTCCTTCACCAGGAAATAGAGATAAGACTCTTCCACATAGTCCTGAGGCATTCCTCTTCCGGCGATCTTGAAGTTGCAAAAGCCTCTGTCAATATAGTCGCCGATCTGCTCGTTGGTGATAAACGCAGGTCTTTCCATACACTCCTCAAAGGTACGGGGCTTTGACTGATTGGGACAGGGAAAGCCCGTGTGTATATCATATTCCAGCTGTAGCTGGGACTGCTGGCGGTAGTGCTCGGCCCGCATGGCGCAGCCCGGATAGCACACCTCGTTGACCAATACTTCCACCCGGTGAGCCGCAGGAGCAATGGATTCCAGCACACGCTCATCATGGTTCAGATCATAGTCCAATACCACCAGATAGTAATCCTTATCCAGCTCTGCCCGCAAACCGCCCAGATCGGTGATACGCTTGGTGGTGGAGGATATTAGCGGATACCGGGGATATTCCCTGCGTATATACTCCTCAAGCACAGGCGTATTGACCAGTACCTGATTCAATCCGTTATCCGCCAGGCGCATGATAAGATTACAGTAGGTATCCTGAAGATGTTTTTCCTCCAACAGGGAGTTTGTCCAGGTAAAACGCACCGGAATCCCTCTGGAATTATAAATCTTCAGAATATTCTCTATATCCCGCTTGCAGGACAGGCCGAAAGAAACCCTTCCTCCGTTCCAGATGGCTCCGGGAAAAGTGCCGTACACAGATCCTATCCGGTAGCCCTCCCGAAATTTATCGGGGTAGTCCTTCATCATATTTATGAGCACCTGATTCAACAGTCTGAAATAGCAAAAACCCGGCAGATGCCAGTACACTTCTCTCGCCGCCATATCCCTACACCTCTGTTTTCATTATTATTGGCCCTCTCCGCAATTTTCAGATGCGCTCTTTGCAGGGAGTACCCTCTCCCGCATTCATAACTGCGCTCTTTACGGGGTGCGGGCACACCCGCAAATCCCCACAGTCCTTTTCACACTACGGCCAGCGGGCCGGTCTGGGATGATTCACCGTGAGTACCTTACTGCTCACCAGATTATTCAGCAGCAAGATCCGCACCTCACCCTGTTTCTCGGGACGGATCAGATAGTGGCTATAGGTCTCCACCAAAGAAAAGATATTGGCGGTCCTGCCCTCAATCTTAAACTGATTAAATCCCATAGGCACATATTTTTCCCAGATATCCTCTGGGGAAATATAGGTGCTGTATCCCTGGATCGTATGAACGCAGTTGTATTCCCCATATTCACAATACCAGTGTTCCAGTTGTTTCTGCTGCTCCTTGGGCAGCTTTCTGTTCTCCAGCAATATCCGCTGGTTCTTTGCAATATTCTGGTAGTGTTCACCCCTTCGAGGGCAGTTCGGCGTGCACAGAGTATTCACCAGAATCTCGCAGCGTGCCTTGTCCTCGATCTTGGCAAGCTCCTCGAAATTATTGTTAAAATTATAGTCCAGCACCACCAGATAATAGTCTTTTTTTAATTCTTCATTGACTTGAGCTATATCCCGTATCTCCTTGCAGGTGGAGCTGTTAAGCTTATAGCTGGGGTATTTTTCCCGGATATATTTCTCTAGGATCGGTGAAAATATCATAACCTCGTTCATCCCGTTATCCGCCACCTGCATGCAGAAATTGCAGTAAGGGTCGGCCAGATCTTCCTCAGTCAACAGCATATTGGTATAGGTATAACGCACCGGCACACCTTGGGCATTGATACACTTTACCACGTTTTCTATGAAATCCGCACTGCACTGGTCATAGTTGGACGGTCTGCCGCCATTCCATAATGACGTGGGAAACTCACCAAAAAACGAGGCTATCTGCACGCCCTCACGGAACCATTCGGGTTTCTGTTTCAACATGCTTAGAACCAGCATATTTAGCGGATAATTCTGGCGTAGGCCAGGAAGATGAAATTTTACTTCCATAGAATCTTTCTTCCTCTCTTTATGGCTTGCAGGGAATTCTCGGCAAAGGAAATGTACGGCATCTCATTGCTATGATCCCTGTTCAATAATAATTCCTGCGGCATCAACCGTGGCGGTATACAAAATCCGTAAACAGTACCCTACATTCCGCAGATCCTTCTGTAGCAGCGTATAGACCTACCGTGCAGCCAACAAAGCCTCCTGCCACCTCGGTGGAAAGGCTGCGGATATCGGCCTGGGCAACGGGAACGTCCTTCCCTTGAACCATGTAACCCACAGTTGCGGTCAATCCGCTTACCTGCAGATAAAGCTGCAGATTCTGTTCTGATTGCATGGGCAGCTCGATGGAACCTACGACGCTATCCTGTCCCTTTTGGCATAAGATCGCATTCAAACAGTTTTGCGTAGCTTCCAGACGCAGATGATAGGTGTTGCTCTGGAGCAGGGCTATGCCTGCGTGACAACCTTCCGGCAGTTGCGCCGCCAGCGTAGTCTCTGTTCGGAAAGCGTGATGTTGCTGGCGGATACCCAGATAGGTGGGGCTGTCTTTCTCTTTCAGTGTAACAGATGTTGCCGTGAGATACAAACCTTTACCCGCCTCCAACACATAATGATACATGTCAGGATTACGCAGATAGAGGAATTCGTCTCCCAGTGTCTGCATTTTCATAAAATCATAATGCCTGTCGCTGCCGGGCACGGCATTTTTGCCTGCGCTGCGGCTGGTAAAACTCTCAGAATCCTTCTCCGGCAGCCACTCAGGCAGAGATATCTCTACCTCATCCGTCAATAGGCCTACACCCGCATTGACCACCGGCCAGTCATTCTCCCATGTCACCTTTGCCAAAAAAGTTTCTCTGCCCATGGTAGTATAGCCTTCCAAAGGCCGCACTGCCAACATCGCCATGTACCACTCACCTGCCGGAGTCTCGATGAGATCGGCATGGCCCACATACTTTATGGGATATGCCTGGCCCATATGCCTGTGGGTCAGTATGGGATTACAGAAATTGTTTTCATAGGGCCCCCATATCTCTCTGCTGCGGCATATACTTACCGCATGCTCCGGTCCCGTGCCCCCCTCTGCGTGCATGATGTAATAATAGCCGTCCTTTTTATACAGATGAGGCCCTTCCGGCCAGTGTACGCCTCGCATCGCTCCATTCCAGACATTTTTTTGCCCGCCTGTGAGTTCCCAGCGCTCCAGATCCAGCTCCTGTATCCAGATATACCAGTCTCCATTGTATTTACATCCTTCCGGGTTGGGATGAGTGCCGATATAATAACACTTTCCGTCCTCATCAAAAAACAGACTGGGATCAATGCCGTCCGCCCCTTTCAGATAATGAGGCTCGGACCAGGGACCTTCTGGACTCTCGGCAGTGACCACGTAATTGCCGCCAAAAGATACATTGGTGCAGATCACATAAAAAGTACCCTTGTGGTAACGAATCGTGGGGGCAAACAATCCTTGTGAATGCTCCGCATTGGCCAATGGCAGCTGAGACGCCCTCTCCATCACATTGCCAATCTGTTCCCAGTGCACCAGATCTTTGCTGTGCAGTACCGGCAGACCGGGGAAATAGGCAAAAGTGGAATTTACCAGATAATAGTCCTCTCCCACCGCGCAAATAGAAGGGTCCGGGTAAAATCCCGGCATAATCGGATTTTGGGCATATTGCGTCATTTTGTGTTCTCCTCTCTCATACAAATCTCATTTCCATCCGTCTGGTCTCAGCCGCTTGGAAATCAGCCCTGTACAACAGACATTTTTTCAAAAAAAGGGGGGTGCCCGGAAAAACACCACCCCTTTATAGTATTAAAATATATTTACAGTTACCAGAAGTTCAGTTCCGCTTATTGCAGTGTATTACTCTCAGCAATGTATGTCTGCCAGGTCTCCCTAATTGCCTCTATATGCTCGGACACGCTCTTGCCATCCAGCAGATTATAGGTCAGATTGTTGCCCAGATCCAAGTTGGAGATCAGGCCATGGTAGGTCAGACGACCGTTGGTCATCATACGGGCAATGGTGTAATCAACGGACTCACTATCGCGGAAGTTCTTATTGTAGTTAGCTCTCCATCCCTCGTAATCCTCATATCCGGGAACAGGATCAGTCCACAGATTGTAGACAAACGCCAGTTTCCATGCTTTCTCCGCATCATAGCAAGCAGGAATAACCACGGGGTTGTTGCTGTAAACATTGGTATAATCGGAAGCCTTGGGTCCCTTAGGGAAACATACAAAGCCGAAATCGTCTTCCATGTTGGCAAAGGTTCCGCTTGCCTTGTAAGCACCCTCAACACAGAACACAGCCTCACCGTTTAAGAAACCCTGCTCATAATAGTTCCACTCAGCACCTTCGGGATAAGGCAGCTTATACTGGTTCAAAGTCTCAACCGCCCAAGTCAGAGCCTCTACGGTCTCGTCAGTCTCCAGCTTGTATACATACTCGCCGTTCTCTCTGCCAACATAGTCGCCGTTATTGGAATAAACAGCGGTATTGATGAACTGGGAATCATTCTGGGTACATGCGTATACATCGATCACACCGTCACTGTCGGTATCTCTCTGTACCTGTGCGCACATATCGGTAAAAGCTTCCCATGTCCACTCGCCGGCTTCCTGCAGCTCATACGGCTTATTGGGATCAATGCCAGCATCCTCAAGCAGTCTCTTGTTAAAATAGATACCGTCACGGGGCTCAGTGTCCTCACCATACATAGCGTAAATGGAATCGCCTCTGCCCATCAGAGTATGCACACCTACATCTCCACGCCATTTTGCCTCGGAGAAATCCAAACAATCCAGTGTAGCCAGATCGTACATCAAACCGGTATCAATAGCAGCCGTTGTAGCGGCATCTTCACGCACGATAAAGATATAGTTCTCATCGCCGCCGGCAGTAGCATAATCAACAAAATCCTTAGGAGCGCTGCCCCAGTCAGAGATGGCCTGCTGCTTAAGAGTGAAATTATAAGTCTCCTGAAGCCATTCGCGATACTCATCACGGGCTTCCTCAAAATCATTGGCGGGTTCGCCTACTTCGCCGGTCCACCAGTCACGCAGGATGATCTCCATACCGCCCAGATCATATACGTTGCCATTCTCATCGGTCAGAACTGTGTAAGGGCTGACCTCCTCCTCGCTGCTCTCCTCGGGAGCGGAAGACTCCTCAGCGGGAGTAGACTCGGGAGTAGACTGCTCTACAGTGCCGGTATCGCTGGGAGTGTCACTGCCGCCAGTCGTCGGTGCCGGCTCGTTGCCACATGCAGCCAGGCCAACAGTCATTACTGTTGCCAGAGAGGCTGCCAATACTTTCTTTACAATCTTGTTTTTCATTTTCATATCCTCCTTTAATCTATATAGAATCCCCGGTTTAATCCAACGTCACAATTTCTTTTCCGGGATGACGCCTGAACCAGAGAGACCATAACTATGTAAGTTACATCTTGATACCCGAACTGCTCAGACTCTCCACAAATCCCTTCTGGGCAAACAGATACAGGATCAGAACCGGAACCACGATCATCAGTGTACCCGTGGAAGTGATACAGTTCACATATCCCACGGAAGGCATCGTCTTAGAACCCATGAGCCTCTGCAACAGAGCGCCCAGCGCATCACCTATCCTCGCCAGAGACATACTGACCAGGCTGATCTTTCCCAGGAACAGTTTAGAATAGAATCCATCTGTCCACTGCCATACAAAGGCAAACAGGAAACAGGAAGTCAATATGGGTTTTGCGTCGGGCAGCATGATACGGATAAAGGTCCTCAATGTGCCGCAACCGTCCACATAGGCCGCCTCTTCCAGCTCCTTGGGTATGTTTCGGAAGAACTGGCGTATCATATAGATATACAAACCGTTTTTAAGGCCCATACACCCCGCGCTCATCAGATAATATGGCACCATCGAGCCTCTCAGATTGAGCGGAGAGCCTGTCACTGCCTCGAAGATTCCCAGTATATCAAAGAACCGGAAATGCAGATGCAGGGACGTGGAAATGATCTGGGGCGGAACGATGACCACCATAAGCACACATGCAAACCAGAATTTCTTCAGCGGAAACTCAAATCTGGCAAAACCGTAGCCTACCAGCGTACAGACTGTGATCTGCAACACCGCGATGGTAAAGGACACAATCAGGGAATTGACAAGACTGTGACCGTAATCCATGAGTTCAGCCGCTCGCTGGTAATTCTCGGTGGTAAAATGTTCCGGTATCGCGATGACCACTGGATTGTACAGGTCCTGCTCCTCCATGAAACTCACGGAGATCTTGTTGAAGATCGGCTGCAGGATCATAAAGCACAAACCAAAGAGCAGAATGAAACGACATATCTTCACCGCGAAATTCATGACAACCTTTTTCAGCAGATACCCCTCGGATTTTCTGTTCCTTTCCCAGAAGTTACTATATCTATGTGTTGCTGCCGTCTTAGTCATAATAGTAAACCCCCTTTGATATGAACAGCGAAGTGATACCTATAAAGGCGATCACGATCACAAAGTATATCCAGGTCATGGCCGAGGAGAAACCGTAATTAATCTGATCTACCATGACAGTGGTAATCTTTTCTATAACCTCGTTGTCGGACCTCATGCAGAAATCAATAATCGTGTAGATCCAGTTTACCAGAAACATGGAACTGATCATCGGGAAAGTTATTTTCCACAGACTCTCCCACTTGGTACAACCCTCAATATCCGCCGCCTCATACATGCTGGTGGAGATCGTCTGCAATCCGGAGAGGAATATGATGATCTGGATACCGGACGCAATTGCTATGTCGTACACTCTGTCTATGATCTCAAACACCTTCTCAAAGGCCCGCACCCCCACGCCTGCGGTACGGAGGACCTCCTCCACGGCTGCTGTGATGCTGACACCGCTGGTAGTCTCCTCAATGGCCACTTGGAGTTGTGCCATCAGAGAGTTATCTGTCTCCAATCCCAGTATAACACCGGAAGACAGTATAACGGGCAGGAAAAATATGGCTCTCACCAGCGCCCTCCCCTTGAACTTCTGATTCAGTATCAGCGCTACAAAGAAACTGAATACCATGATGGCGAGAGAGTCCACAAACATCCGGCTGATCTCCTCCGTCAGCAGACGGGTGAACTCAGGATCAATGGTAAAGGCTCTCTTATAGTTGTCAATCCCCATGAATACGGGATTGAAAGTTCCCGCGCCCACCTGTACATCGCAGAAACTCATATACAGAGACTGGAAGAATGGCTTTACCATAAATACCAGAAATCCGATTATGAAAGGCGCTATGAAGATATATCCCGCTATTGCCTTACGTTTTTGAAGACCCGCTAATTTATTCTTCTGTTTCTTCATCTCTAACAACCCTTTCTATATTTTCTTCTACAGCCGCCCACCGGACAGCCGCCGCATTAAGAACATTCCTAGCGGACCACTTTATAATCTCTGGAAGGAACCACCGTGCCGTCCTCCGCCGTCAGATCCGTATAACCATAATTGACATATACCCTGGTACCGTCCTCATAGATTGTGCAGGACAGATCCACAGTAATCTTCTCATGCCCTGTCATCTTCTGGTTGAAAGTGTGTCCCAACTCCGCATTGTATCTGGTATAAATCTCCACCAGCCTGTCATGCCACGCGGCAAAGTCAGAGCCGTAGTATTCTGTATAAAGGGTCTTTTGAAGAACAAACGCCGTCTCGTTCATCAGGTTGAACGATAAGCCCGCGCCATATTCCGCGCTGCGCAGCAGTTCATTCTCGGTGTTGCCCGCCATATTCAGCGGTTCACCCGTATAATTTACATATCCGTGCAGCGCCATCTGATAAAAAGGTACGAAGGAATCCAGTATCGTATACTCGCTCCCCTGCAAATCCATATTGGTGATCGTATCGCAATAAGGTGCCGCATAGCAGTTACCCATATTGATCATGACCTTCTGACCGCTGTCTGCCAGTTCTTTAAATGTAGCCACCTGTTGCTGCTGCACTTCCTCACGGCTGCGTATATCCTTGCGGTAATAGTCCGCAGACAAATCCCTGCCGGTTTCACGGAAAGAGACACCTGTGCCGTACTTTTGCGCTGCTGCCACCAGATTATCGGTCATCTCCTGTGCCAGATCGGGATGCAGCAGATAGAACTCGCCTTTCCACTCCGATTGCCCGAAGGATATGGGATTGTATTCATATAGCATCGCCTTTTCCTTGCTAATAAATCGAGCGGCATCTCTGTAAAGAAAGAACCCGTCAAAAATATCACTGTCATACGCATACTGTGTCACACCGTCCAGATAGACATCCACCCCCAGCTCTTTAGCGCTGTTTATCATATTTTGCAGATCTTTCTTGCTGCCCAGACTGGATACGGGTTTCACCCGACTTAACAACTGCTGCTGCAATCCGCCATTGGCCCAGCCCACCATCTTGACCGACATATTATTCAGACCATCTGCCTTGAGCTGCGCAACTATATCGGAGGCCTCCTTGAAAGTGGTCAATTTCAGCGGTCTGGGCATCGGCACACCCAGCACCTGCTTTACCTTGTCTACCGCGCCCATAATCTCTATGGCCACGGGAGCCTCGGTATCCTCATTCATAGTCATATATCCTTCATACCGGCTCAGCAGATAACCCTGATAATCCTTAGCCATATCCACATAATCGCCGCTGTCAATAAAGCTGTAGCGCTGTTTCAGACTGCCATCCGGCAGTTCCGGGAGATAGACATAGATACTACTGTCCGCAATCTCACCCACATCGTATTTCTCACGTAGCGCTATGCTGTATACCGGATAGACATAATTGTAACTGTTCTTCCTGCCGGAAATATCCGCATTTATAGAGGCATAAGCCGCGCCGTCTTCCAGGATACAGATAAAGGAATCCTCGCCTTGACTGATACCGTATACATTGAAGTAATTTCTGGTGCTGTGTACCATGGCTATACGGTTTAGAGCCATATCCCAGCCATACATATTGGCGTAATAGTCGTTCTGAGCGCTCTTGCCATTGTTAAAGTTGATCACAGCGCCGCCGCCCTCAGGCACCAGCATATATCCCTGATCCTCTGTAGTGCCCGCGCCAAAGAAAGGCAAAACAGACAGATTATAAAGCGGATACTCGGATTTATACTCGATCTCATTCAGCGGAACTTCCACTATCAGATCACCGCCGTCCAGACGATAAATCACATTCACATTATATATAGGTTTATCAAAGGCGGACTCCGCCTGATTCAGTTCCTTATCAGCCTGATAATCCTCCATGGTATAACCCGCTGCCGCAAAATACTCTTCAAATCTCTTTTTGATATGATCTTTTGTGGTATCTCGCAACACCCAGATGACCTCATCCGCAAGAATCGGGTAATTGGCCAGCAATTGTTCTTTGTCATCTTTCTTGCCAAGCTTGTTGATATCGTACTTTTTATAGTACTCTTTTATCAAACCGGCATCCTGCTGACTCATCTGTGCCAGCCACTTATTGAAGTTCTCATCGGTAATAACGGGAGGAATGATATATTCTTTCTCCGTGTCGCCGATGGAATAATAGACCTTTACATAATCCCCGCCCATCTCAATATCATATACGCCTTTAGCGATACTGTAGTCATAATTGTTGTAGGGTTGATCCACACCGGTCCTGTTACTCCAGGTCATTGCCAGTGTGGACTGCAGACGGCCTTTTTCACTGGACAGAGCCAGCGGATCATTAGCGCCGCCGTCAGGATTGGACTTCCACACCTTACCGGTGGACTTCACCTCCAGTGTGAACTGGGTGGTAGCCGGGTCCATAACAAACTTCAGCTCCTCATTCTCCAGCACGACCTCTGTGATATCGCTCTCCCAGGCATTAACCCGGATGATCTCCGGCTCTTCCTCCACGTTTCTGTAATTGATGATCACCAGTACAAGGACCAAAATGACCAACGCAATAATACCGGGAGTGATCAGGCTTTTGAGCCACCGGATCAGCGCTTTCTTAAATTCTGCTTTTCTTGTCGCTTTATCTCTATACATGGTTTGATTTCTCCCATCTGCCTTCAAATCAGGCATATATCCATATATTCTCTCCGTCTCTGTCGGCATATCTGCCGGCGGCACTCTGTCACATTCGGAACAGTATCTCTCTGCCCAGAGAGATAAAATATGAAACGCCCTGCGTGATCATACTGAAGAAAAGCAACAGGATAAACACCATCACCAGCATTGCAAACAGGGACGCGATGGTAAACAGAAAATTCTTGCCCAGAGAGTACTCGTGGATCTGCATCATAGCTGCAAATATCAGCGCTAAAGACCATACCAGGGACAGGCCGCTGAGTACCATGTAGAATTCCGCCTCATCCACTGTCACAAAGTTGCTGAAGATCATCAGCGGGAACTGGATCAGCGGATAGGGAGTCAGAGCATAGCAAGATGCCATATATACCTGCCCTAGCCTGCCTTTACCGTCAAACAGCGTGGTCAACGCCCAGTTTCCCACCACCCACAGAGCCAGAGGGAACAGTATGCTGGCAAGATACAGAAAGATATTAAGCGTCTCCCAGTACACCAACAAAAAGATAAAACTTGTATATCGCAGTTTCATCACCCGAATCAGTAACGTTAGCGCCAAGATCGTGTTGGCCGCCGCGTAGGACCCTCTCCTTTCATGAGTCAGATCCCAGAACCCATCCAGAGGATGGGTAATGCAGTACAAAGCAAACCGCAGGGTCGCCAGATAATGCGCAAATTTTTGTTTTCTTTTTTCCGTCATTATTGAAATTGTCATACCGACCTCCGTCTATGCTCTAAAGATATCTGCAGTATCAATCTCACGCTTTATGTTCCCAATTTTGCCTATGGCCAGAGGAATGATCAAAATACCAAATACCACGATGAAGATGACCACTATGTGCTCTTCCACCCACTCCTTACGATACTGTTTGTAGGCCTTGGAATAGTTTTCGTCGTCATATTTCAGTTCAAAATACTCCATGGCTTCATGATAGCGTTCCTGCCGCAGCAGGGAACGGCCGATACCTATATAAGCCATATCATAATTGCCGTTGATATCCATAACCTTTTGCCATGTCTCTCCGGATGCTATATACTCTCCATTATCAAACTCATCGATGGCCTGATACACCAGACGGCCAAATTCAGTGGGAGTAAACAGAGTAATGGAACAGTCCAGATTGTCCAGTACCAGCAGATCATATCCCATATGATCTACGGCGATTGGATAGCGGAAGTAACCGTTTTCATTGCCGGGACCGCCAAAGGCAAACACCATTCGCCCCTGATCATTGTAGCCAAATACCCTTCCTCTGTTCCGGTCTATGGATACATAGATGTCATTATCAAACACTGTGATGTCCGTCAGCTTGGATGGGCCGTCATAACCGCCGTTATTGCCCCAGTACAGATCACCGTATATAGGCCATTCGCCGTTACGCACCAGAATATCGTTGCCCATGAGGTTCAGCTTACGGATGGGATCTGCCTTCTCAGCATCAATATCCTCCTCGGTCACATTGCTGGTGCAGGCATAGATAAATCCCTCATAATCCATATAAATGTTATCATACTCCGTCGGAACAAAGGATACCATCTGCGCCCTCTGCTCCTCTGTAGCCAACCGTTTCCACACATAGTCGGTAAAATCATATGAAACCTTGGTAGCTCCCACAAATCCGGAAAACACACCGTCATTCTCATATTTAATCAGACCTTTGTTGATACCGGTAGCAATGCAGTATACGCGGCCTGCCGTATCAATGACAATCTTGTTGGGGGAAAAAGTAAGCTCCGGGTCCAGCGTATTGTCAATGGGCTTATCAAACTGCATCATGTAGTTCAGATCCGGGTCCAGTTTAAGGATACGGCTGTTACCCTTATCCGCAATAAACAGATATCCCTCCTCGGAAACCGCAATATCCGTAGGATTTGAAAAAGTCCTAACCTCCACATCGCCCTTAAATTCATCGATAATCTGTTTCAGCTTAATCCCTTCCGCATCCACGCGTTCCACCACCACGATACGGTTGTTACCTGTATCACAGATATAGATCAGATTGCCGGAAACAAACATTCCCTGAGGATTCAGCAGATTCTTATCCAGTCCCATATCCACGGAGGTATATACACCGGCCACGTTATAGGGATTCGGAGAACCCTGCACATCTCCCCAGTAATCATAATTGTATCCATATCTTCCACCATCGGGCATTGCGCATACAGCCATGGAAGAACCAAGTAACATTACGGCACTTGCCAGCAGCACACCGAATCTCTTAATTATCTTTCTCATACGCCACCTCATTCCCATCACAATCTCCTGCATACGTTTCCTGTTAATCTTTCAGACCGGAGCTTGCCATCGTCTCCAGGATCTGGCTCTCGGACAGGATGAAGATACAGATCGGCACTGCCATCACGATGACCTGTACCGCCGCCGACTGACCGGTCCTGGCGATACCGCCGCTCTGAATCTGCTGCAACGCATATACCAATGTCTTTTTCTCTTCAGAGTAAATAAAGGTTGCCGCTCTGTTATTCCACAGTCCCTGTACGGAAAAGATGATCAGTGTCAGCCATGCGGGCTTTACATTGGGCATTACAATACCGCTAAACACTCTCCACTCATTGGCTCCGTCTATCTTGGCCGCCTCGATGAGGGAGGTCGGCAAACCTTCCATAAACTGTTTCATCAAGAACAGTCCGGTGGGCAATGCAAATGCCGGAATAATGATAGCCCAGTAGGTATCGATCCAGCCCATGGAGTTGATGATCAGGTAGTTAGGAATGGATGTTACATATCCGCTGAACATCAGGGCCACTGTGACCAGCTTAAAGAAAGCCTGACCGCCGGGAAATTCGTACTTTGCCAGCACGAACGCGCCCATGGAGGCCACGATCAGATGTCCGAATGTACCTACTGCCGTAATAAATACCGTATTAAATATGTATCTGGAGAAAGTCACCCAGGACTTACCCATTGTCACGAACAGATCGGAAAAGTTATCCAGCGTCGGATTCTGCGCAAATACAGTTGGCGGGAACTTAAACAACTCATCCAGCGGTTTGAGTGCGGACTCAACAGCATACACCAACGGGAATACCATGGCCACAGCCATGAGCAGGAGGAACAGGTATACAAAGAAATCTCCTACTCTGGACCGGTTGGGCTGCCTTCTTTTTAAGATTTTGTGTCTCGGTTGCTTTTCTCTTGTCGCTACTTTTCTCTCTTTGCTCATATCAGGTTCCTACTCTTCTCAACAGACTTTGAATTGCTTTGTTACACAGGATCATCACCAGGAAAAGCATAGTCGCGATCGCTGATGCATAACCCATCTCAAATCTGGAAAAACCATAGTCAAACAAATGGGTGACAACGGTACGGGCCGCATAGTCCGTACTGGGGTAACCACAGAGTGCCATGGTCACATCACACACACCAAAGGACTGAGTGATAGCCATAACCGCACCGAACATCAGCATAGGTTTCATGTTGGGCAATGTGATAAACCACAACTCCTGCCACCGGTTTCTCACTCCGTCAATACAACCCGCCTCATACTGGGAGCGGTCCACACCTTGAAGACCTGCTACGAATGACAAAAAGCCCATACCCAAACTCATCCACAGGATAACCACCATACAGATCGGCAACATGTATGCCGGGTTGGTCAACCACAGGATCGGGGCGTCGATCAGACCCATATCGATCAGCAGCGCATTCACTTGACCGTAAGCATCACCTCGAAACAGTACGGAGAAGATTACGAACACATTGCCGGCGATGGACGGTGCATAGAACACCACCACCGCGATCGTCCTGATCCACCGGGGCAATTCATTGATCAGCCACGCGAACAGGAATGACATTATGTACCCCAAAGGCCCGGTGATCACCGCGATCATAAAGGTATTCTTAACACCCTGCAGGAAAATATCATCCGACAGTATCAGGTTTAAGTAGTTCTGCACTCCGATAAATCGGGGCGACTCCAATATGTTATAGTAGGTAAAGCTGAAAAAGATGGAACTGCACACCGGCAAAATATAAAACAATGTGAACAGTATCGCGTAGGGAGCCAAAAACGCGTAACACATCTTAGACCTTTTCGCTTTCTTGACCGCCACCCGGAAATTGTGTTTCCGGAGAGTGATATATTTCTGTAAGTATTCTTTCATCTTTATCTCCTCCCCTCCTTATTCCAGCGGCAGACCAAACTCGGAACGTTTCTTGGTCAGCTCCTCGTTTATTGTGATCGCGTAATCTATGATCGTCTCACGGGCATCTTCTTTTTTATTGATAACCCTTCTTATCGCATTGGTTATATGCCGTCCTGTGTAATAACCGCCGGGCACCTCACGGATACCCACGGTCTGCTGCCACTGAGCCAGCAGCACCTCAATGTCGTCCGCACTCCACGCCAGCTGGGAGAAAGCGTTGATATTGGCAGTCGCATATCTGGCGGAAGATCCCAGCAATGCCTCGATCTCACGTCCGAACCGGATCTGGGTCTCGGTAGATGACCACCACTTCATAAACTCCCATGCGTCCTGCCTGCTCTGCTCATCGGTCTGCTTAATCATCATAGTGGCGGTACCGCTGATAAAATCAGACCTGTCTATATATGTCTCCCCGTTCTCATCAACTCTCTCTGTGCCGGGTATCAGTGTGAAATCCCACAGTCCACGAATCTCGGGTGCCGACACCATCAGTGTATTATATGTAGCGTAGTTGGCCACTCCGATAGGCATTTCTCCGGAACGGAAACGGCTGACAAAATCAAAGAACACCGGAATACCATAATCATTAAAATATTTTACGTAATCCGCCATGGCCTCCACGCCGGCCTCTTCGTCCACCGTGGTTCTGGTTCCTTTCTCATTATATAGATCGCCGCCATACTGGAACAACAAACTGAAATACATACTCAGGTCCGGCGCATTAGAGGCAACCTGTGTGCTTGCCACCGCGCTGCCGCTGGACCCGCCCGCGCTGGGCAATCCTATGGACATGTTATTACCCTGTATCGTAGGAAGCATCTCCACCAGTTCCTTCCAGGTATCGGGTACTTCCAATTCCAACTGTTCCAATATATCTTTGCGGTAAAACAGCACATTGAATGTCTGTGTCTCAGGAACAGCGTAGATATGACCGTCCAGAGAGTACTGCGCATAGGAGCTGGGTGTATAGTTGGCAAGCACTTCCTGGTAATCCGCAAACTGCGTGATATCTTCCACGGAATTACGCAGCGCATAGTTCACAGGCTGGTCAGCGCCGACAGACAACACCACATCCGGTCCTCTCCCTGCCACCACTGCGGTCAGCAGAGCATCCTGGGCAACAATCTCCACATTGACCTTGATGCCGCTCTCGGGAGTAAAAGTATCGTCCACCATGGACTTCAATATGGTACCTTGATCACGTCCGGTCAGCACCCATACCTTGATCACATCATTGCTGCCCTCTTCATATACGTCACCCACCGCGTCATAGTCCACAATGAAAGATGCGACAAAGGAACGAATCTCATGGGCCACTTTCTCGAAGAAATTGGCGGTATCTTTCTCCGGCTTAGTCTCGGTTCCGCTGATCGCGATATAGTCAATATCCAGCTTTGACTCGCTCATATTCAGCACAGCAGTACCTAATGCGGTAATATTGTCTTTAAAAGTAATGAATTCCGTTGTAATCTTGCCCGGTTTCTCCATGAAACGGTCAAGCTGCTGGGCTATAGTCTGCGCCGTGGCAATCTTATCGGCTTTCTGTCCGCTATATGCCACCACATCGTCTACGACCTTGTAAAGCCTCATGCGCTCCAAGTCCATAGCCTCCATGACTTCCGGATAATTGGTGTCTATATGATAGTCTCTGTAACGGTCAGGAGTGGCTCCTGTATACACCAGAATCGTTCTGTATATCTGATTGAGGCGGAACGTGCAATCCTCCAGTTCCTCCATAATGGAACCCATATCTCCCAGAGTTGCCTCCAACCGCAAAGTATGGGTGCCGGCAGTCAGATAGAACTCATAAGGATTGCCTTCTTCATCTCCCAGAGTCTTACATTCCCAATCATTCCGGTAGTCAAAAGATATGTTCTTGGCTTCCTCAAAAGGTATCTCTCCGTCTATGTACAGGATACGGCTGGACACGCTGCCTCGCGAATAGTTTTGCCGTCCTTTGATAGTTATGTTATAGAAACCGTCCTCGGGCACTTCGATATCCCACTGTATCCACTGTCCCGCGCTCCTCCAGGCATCACCGCCCACATAGTTAAGCACTGTGTTCATAACAGTGTAGGGCTGAGTGGAGGGCGAAGATCTGTCGTACTTTGCATATAAGGAGGATTCGGAACGAACGGTAGAATCCTCGCCCTGTACCACTTGTAAATAAGAAAGCCCTGACCCGGTAGCTGCACTTCCGGTCTGCTTGGCTCTGTACTCAGTATAGGTGTCTATTTCCAGCACCGGGAGAATGCTTACATTTTTCAGCACCATAGGCTCGTTTACCGCCTCTATGGCAATGGTGTTGGCACCTTTTTCCAAATAAAACATATAAGGGTCGGCGATATACCCCATGCTGTCCTCACAGTAGGCGCGCTGCCACTCAAACACCTCCACCTGGGTGGGACGGATCTCGTTGCCCTGATTGTCCACACGGACTTCGCCGCCATCGGTCCAGATGCGCGTAAACTCCAAGTTGGATGCATCGTCAAAAGGCAGCTCGCCGTTTATGTAAATCGCGCGCTCGGCCGCCACGCCCCGGGACTCAGGCACCAGATAGTCCAGCACCACATTGTAGAACCCGCTCTCAGGCACATCCACCTCCCAGGTCACTACAGACTTGGTATCAGTAAACAGGGATTTCTCCACGCCTTCATAATCATTGTAAACCTCCACGCCGCCCTCGGCAGTGTAGTCAAAAAGATCCAGTGCGACCTCTGTCTGGGGACGCACGGCATCCGCATGGGCATTGATATAGCGGGTATACGTTCCCTCACGCACAGCACCCTCCGTGTCGGCGGTCAGATCATGACCCGCATACTTATCCTCGAAGGTCTCTACTCCCCTCAAGCCCAACAACATGCAGAATACCACAAACGCTGCTATCACGACTATGAGTGTGAGTAATTTTTTGACAGTCTTATTCATACATGCCTCCCTGTGTACAATATCAGATAAAAATTTATTCCATGCAAAATACGCATTTATTTCTTATATTATAGCTTTGAACTAAAAGTCTGTCTTCTTATTTTTTGCTATTTAATCTTCACACATTGCTTACTTTTTGTGAATTTTGAAAAAATTAATTGTGCAATATTTACTTTTAATCACTTTGATGTTACTATATGTATATAGAAAATCTCTTTGTTTTTGGGCATTTTAGGCAGTTTTACGGACGAAACGTCCCTTTAGAGCTGGATGGTAAAAGCAATTCTTGACAGGATTAGCAATATTTGCACATATTAAGAGTACTGTTCCATACGAGATCGTTCTACTGCAGAAAAGTTCTCAGGAGGCACTGACAATGGCAGATTTGAAGACTAACGGAAATTTTCTTGATTTTTATGGCATAAATCACGATTTCAACGGCATAAGAGACGTTCAGGATCTACAGGAGACCGTCTCTTTCCACAACAATTCCACTGTGCGGATATGGCCCAACACTCAGACTGACGGTTTTGAGGCTCATTGGCATGCCGCTTTGGAGATCATTATGCCGGTGGAGAACCACTATGACGTGCGTGTAAACGAGCGCAGATACCACGTTTTGCCCGGAGAGATCATCGTGATACCTCCCGGAGAACTGCACGAACTGCTGGCACCCGACAGCGGTAGCCGCTTTATTTTTATGTTTGATATTTCCATGATCGCCAGACTCAAGGGCTTTGTGGGGATACAGTCCATACTGTCCCAGCCGCTGTATGTCACCAAGGAGGATTATCCCCAGATATACGATGACATATATCAGTTGCTGATACAGATGCGAAACGAATACTTCAACAAGAACGAGTATGCCGAGTTAACCATTTTTTCCCTGCTACTCACCTTTTTTACCAAATTTGGATACAATCATATCAACGCCAGCAATCTGTTTCCCAATGTGAGGCTTTATAAACAAAAAGAATATATTCAAAAATTTAACAGTCTGATGGAATATATCGACGGGCATTACATGGAGGAACTGAATCTGGAAGAAATCTCAGAATCTACAGGGTTCAGCAAATATCATTTTTCCCGGCTGTTTAAGCAGTACACCGGCTTTACGTTCTGCGACTATCTCTGTCACCGGCGAATTAAAGTGGCGGAGGAACTGCTGGCCAGGCCAGACCTGTCCATCACCGAGGTGGCGTTGCAGGCCGGATTCCCCAGCATATCCACATTCAACAGGCTGTTTAAGCATTACAAAAACTGTACGCCCAGCGAGTACCGCTCCCGAAACAGCCGCACTCTGCTGGACGAAAATCCCTATTCATGATATACAAAATCCGTGAACACGGCCTCACCGCCGCTTTCCTTGGTGGAGTATACCGCCAGGGCAAAGCGGCAGCCGGTAAATTGATCCAGCCTAAAGTACAGTCTGTGCTTTTCTCCCGCCGTTTCCCAGTGCTTTCCGTTTTTCCAGGCAAAATCCACAGTGTCGGTCATATCCGTAAAATTGGCGGAAACCCTCAGCCGAACTACCGGTCCGGGCAAAGCGATGCGGTCCAGCATCTGACCCGGCATATAATCGTATACCGTTCTGCCGCCCACTTCCACCTTGCCGCCCTGAAGCTGTCTGGCCACAACCACCAGAAAAAAGCTGTTTAACGTTCTGGTAATACCGATCATGCCGTAACATCCCTGCAGCGCGCACAGTCCGGCGTAATCGCCTTCTTTGAGACCCGAGCCGTCAACTGTCACCTCACTGCTGCAACGTGGGTAAAACATTCGTTGGGTCAATGTATTCTGGGCCTGCAGTACATTGGTACACACTTTTCCCGTGCGAATCCACAGTCCCCCTTTTTCCTTGAGTCCCCACAGCTTACTGTCGGGAACATGGTTCCACTGCCACTGCTTTTTAAGTGCAAAACGCCCCTGCCAGTCCTGCTCGCAGGGAAAAGTGTCCGAGGTATAGAGAGATTCATATATATAGCCCGGACGGTTGCTCTTCATCACGCCGCAGACAGGCACTTTGCCGCCCGCTCCAAATATCGGCAGCCCCTGTTTCCAAGTCACAGGCACCAGCACCGGCATACGCCCCACTGCTCCGTGATCCTGAAACAGCATGGCATACCATCTGCGGTCGGGGGTATCCACGATGCCGCCCTGGGCCACGCCCTGATTGCGAAAGCCCATATCATCGCTGATTATCTCGTATTCCGCAAATTCCCCTTCCAGAGAATCCGCCATAAAGCATACCTGTGTGCGACGGTCCCGCCCTTTTTCTCTGGGCCAGTGAATCGTAAACAGATAATATCTTCCGTCTATCTTGTAGAGATGAGAGCCGCAGTATCCCAGATAGACTTCCTGACGCTCCTTTGCGATCTGCCGGTCCAGGCCGCCTTCCCTGATACCGGAAAAGTCCGGCTCCCACTCCGTCAGCCTTATTTCCGACTGCCCATATGCGATATAAACCCGCCCGTCATTATCGAACAGCAGAGACGGATCATGGAGATAACCAGCGCCGCTCTCAAGCTTTTTCCGGCTCCAGGGCCCTTCCACGCTCTGCGCCGTATACAGATAGGTACCGCTGCCCGGCACACTGAACAACACGAAAAAAGTATCCTCATGAAACCGCAGTGACGCAGCCCACATACCCTTTCCGTAGATACTGCTCTCCCCTTCCATTCTCTCCTGGGCGGTGTCCTCCAGAGTATCGTATACATAGGAGGCAATCTCCCAGTTTTTCAGATCATAGGAACGCAGGATCACCCCTCCCGGCATAAAATGCATGGTGGTACTGATCATATAGTAGGTATCTCCTACGCGGATGATATCCGGGTCCGGATAGTCTGCTTTAATGATGGGGGTCGGTCTGTTCATATTTTCTCCTATACAGAGTACCGCATATTTCCTACCGCCACACATGGCCGTTGCATACTGTATGGACGCTCCTCCGTCCCTACAGTATGCTGTGCGCCGTCCGGAAATATGCTGTTATAGAGTACCGCATATTTCCTACCGCCACACATCGCCGTTGCATACCGTATGGACGCTCCTTCGTCCCTACAGTATGCAGTGCGCCGTCCGGAAATATGCTGTTATAGAGTACCGCATATTTCCCACCGCCACACATCGCCGTTGCATACTGCATGGACGCTCCTCCGTCCCTGCAGTATGCTGTGCGCCGTCTCGAAATATGCTGTTTTATGTTATAGAGTACCGCTTATTGCTTACTGTCCGGAGGCTTCCGTCTCTTCGGAGGGACCGCTGATAATGACTTTTCCCTCCGCCAGTTCCAGTTTCACTTTGTTGTCCGGCAGATTCAAGGAAGAGAGTATGTCTCTGGGGATCTGTACCCGGCCAGCCTTGTCCACGATGGCGTACTCCTCCTGGGTGTCCTCGGTGCGCCAGTCGATCGCCGCCTCCTTGATACGGTCCGCGTATTTTTCCTTCAGAATGCGCTCGCTGCTGATCTTACCGTCCCGTATGGCCACCACACGTTTCACCTTTTTGGAGAGCGCCACGTCATGGGTAACGATCAGTATGGTCTGACCCTGTCGGTTCAGTTCGGTAAATACGTCAAAAATATAGTCGGCGGTCTTGGGGTCCACGCTGCCGGTGGGCTCATCCGCCAGCAGGAGCTTGGGAGAGTTGGCCAGGGCTATAGCGATGGCGATCCTCTGCTGCTCACCGCCTGAGAGCATATTCAGTCTGCTGCGCTTTTTGGAGGACATGCCCACCAGCTCCAGCAGCTCCAACGCCCGGGCTTTCTTCTTTCGCACGTCCGACAGATACATGGGCAGCATCACATTCTCCAGAGCCGACAGATAGGGCAGCAGATTCCTGGCATTGTTCTGCCATACAAATCCCACGGTATCTCTCTTGTATACCACCAGCTCCCGCTCCGTCATCGTGAACAGATTTTTGCCGCCCACCACCAGAGAGCCGGCGCTGGGTCTGTCCAGTCCGCCGATCATGTTTAAAAAAGTAGATTTGCCGCTTCCGCTGTTGCCGATCAGCGCAGTCAGTTCTCCCTCTTCAACCGTCAGGTCCAGCCCCTGCAGGGCCAGCACTTCCGTCTGCTTGGTCTTATAGATTTTTACCAGGCCGTCCGCCTGTATCATTGCCTCCGCCATACTTTATCCCCCTATTAAGAGTCCTGCTGCTCTTGCTCTGTCGTCTGCCTGCCGTTCGCCAGTTCTATCACCATATCTCCCGCATCCATCAGCCCTGTGTCATGGGTTGTCATCACGATGGTCACGCCCTCTGTGCGGGTCATCTCCTGGAAAAGCCGGGCCACCTCCGCCGCCATGGCGCTGTCAAGCTCCGCAGTGGGCTCGTCAGCCAGCACGATCTGGGGCCTGTGGGCTATGGCTCTGGCTATGGCCACTCTCTGCTGTTCACCGCCGGACATCTCCATAGGCATGTGCTGCATTCTGTTGCCCAGCCCCACCATCTTCAGGCATTCCTCCACCCGCTCCCGGCGGCCTTTTTTCACTCCCGCCAGACGCAAGGAGAATTCCACGTTCTGAAAAGCGTTCATCGTGGGGATCAGAGATACCGACTGGAACACAAATCCCACTTTGGTCCTGCGCATGTTTTCTCTGGCCCGGTCCGACAACCTGCACACATCCTGCCCGCCGATCAGCACACTGCCCGAGGTGGGCGTATCCAGCGCCCCCACAATGTTGAGCAGCGTGGTCTTGCCGGAGCCGGAACGCCCCTTCAATATAGTCAGTACCCCGGCGGGAATCTCCGCGCAGATATCCGTCAACGCCTGATACTCTCCCCCTGCCACCGGAAATATCCGGTTCACATGGCTGATGACGATAGCCGGAGCCTTCCCTCCGCTTTTTTCCGCTACATTCATATTCTCAACACCTCTCATTTTCCACATCCACCAGGCAATGCGAAACTCTCTTTCCTGGTGACAGGTAACCCCTCTCCTACTCCTCGCCAAGCTTAAGCGCCTTTGCCACATTCATCCTGAACACGATAACGATCAGCACCACCAGGCACAGCGCCATCACGCCCGCCACCACGCCATACAGACGCAGCATATCCGACTGTCTGGTGATCAGTTCCATAGGCAATACCTGATTGCTGGCAGCGTAGGCCGTCTGTAGAATGGGCACAAACATCCGCGAGGAGAGATGTCCGATGCCGATGCCGCCCAATATGGCGAATACGCCGGAGAATATCTGCTCATTGATGAGCATAAAGAACATCTCCCCTTTGTGCATACCGCTGGCACGCAATACGCCAAACATCATCTCTCTGGAGCGTATGGACATGATCCAATAGATCAGATATCCTACGGCGCACAGGATCAGCGTGACGATAAAACCCATGGTGAGGATACCGTTGGTTCCCTGCATAAGCGGGTCCGTCACGGATTTCTCCAGATCTGCGGCTCTGTCCACATATCTTACCACATGTACGTCATTGTCCAGAACCCACTGATATAACTCCTGGGAATCCTGCCCTTCTTTCAGGGAGATCCAGACCTCATAGGGCACCGTTCCCAAAGATTTCTGCAAAGCGGAGTAATTGGCGATAACCAGATAATTGTCCTTGGTGGTGACCTCCCCCTCCGCGCTCAGACTCACCGTTGTAGGCTCGTATCCCGGAAAATAATCCACAAAATCCACGATCTTACCGCGTACCTCCTTTTTGGAGTTGCTGTAATATCGTATGGTGTCTCCCACCTTGTATTCCATCTGGGTCTGGAAATTGCGGGACACCAGCACTCCCGTGGGCTCCACCGCCAGCTCATTGAGAAGCTCGTAATAATGTCTGCCCAGCAGTTCCTGATCCAGCCAGGTATTCTCACCAAACTCCCGTGTATGTATGCCCAGCAATGTGATCTGCTGCCGCTCGGAACCCTGGTATGGCACATACGCCTGTTCGTCCCTGATTACACGGGTATAACTGCGGGCACTGCCCAGCCCCGCGTATTTGCTGTAGTCCGGCTCATAATACCGCAATTCTCCCGCGGTTTCGCCGTTGGAAGATGCGTTGGTATTCCACACCTCCCGGATGATCACGTCCGCCGCGTCCAAATACTCCACATTGGCCTGGGCATTTTGCAATATCGTACGGGCCACCGTGGCGTGAAACATCCCCAGCGAGACGGTGAGTATCATAAACAGCATAATAAACTGTTGCTTGCGACCGTTCCCTATGATCTCCATAAAGGAGGCGTAGCTGGCCGGACGCCAAAAACCTCTGCCAAGGGCATAGATCCCCTTGACCAGCAGCGGCTGCAGCCGCAAAAACAGCAGGCCCATACCTACGATAAACAGGGACGAGCTGATATAGAGCAGCGGGTCCAGAGCCTTTCCCATCAGCACATCTTCCACCAGAGCGCTCTGGTTGCGTGAAAAACTGTAATATCCGTATGCCGCCACCGCCAGACAGATGATATCCAAAAAACATATCTCCCACCAGGACCGCTTTTTTAATGCTTTCTGCTGTTTCAGTTTCACGATGGTCAGCCGGCTGTGTTTCAGAGCAGGCAGCGTCATGATCAATATACAGACTCCCACTGCAGCTATTCCGTAATACACCGCGTCCAAGGTCCATACAAGCTGCATCTGTCCTTTGGCCTCAAACTCCAGAAAGTTGCGGGCCGAGCCGAGAAAGCGGCAGAATACGGTACCCAGCGGAATCCCTCCCAGCGCTCCCAGCAGTGTCAGGAACAGACTCTGATACAGATACAGCCGGAATATCTGGCCGCCCGAACTGCCCCGGCTCTTTAGAACGGATATCTCATTCCGCTCCATATCGTACATCTGCCCGGATATCATAAACAGAAAAGCCGCCAGCAGGATCAGCACCGGCACTTGCAATATGAACAGCGTAGCCTCGATCCTGCTCTGCTTTTTCTCAAAGCCGTCCAGTATTTCCCTGTAGGGGGGCTCCTTCAACGTACTGCGGTAAGGACTCTCCTGGGTCAGATAATCGGTATACTCGCAGATCTGCGCCACATCCGTGGCCCGCAGATCCCCATACTCAAACATACTGTAATAAGTACAGGTGATGGTATACTTTCCGGCATTCTCCCCGGTGAACATGTCGTGAAACAGGTTTTCCTCCATAAAGCAGACCATATTCAACTCTTCCGGCGTGTTCTGCCAGTAAAAATCCCCCGCCGTGGCCTCCTCATAGACGCCCGTGACTTTCAGACGTATCTTATTGCCGTCGGGACCTTTCAGAGCGTCATACTCCAAGGTTTCTCCCACCAGCAGACCGGCGTCCACCATGCAGGTCTGACTGATCACCACCTCTATGTTGCCGTCCTCGTCCAGTCCATCCTCAGAGTACATCTGTCCCGCCAGCATGGACGCGTGCCGGGGCAGGCCCGAGAGCGAGCTGAGGCGCAGGGAAACAGCCTTTTCATCTGAACGGTTCATCAGCGAGGATATATCCGCCTTGGCCAGGCTGTAATAATAGACTGTCTCTTTCTCCCTCACTCCCAGTTTGTCGTATATCTCCGACATCAGAGATTCCACTTTGCTGATGGTCTTGCCGCCGCCGTCCTTTTTGGAGATCAGCGTTATCGTATTCATGGCGGGCCAATCTCCCTGCTGCCTTGTCCATGTCTCCATCTCATCCTGCAGCATCCTGTCAAAAGCCGCCGTCCGGTACAGAGGAAAACTGACCACCGTAGCAATCAGCAAAAGGCTGCCCAGCAGCATACACATTGCCATCCATTTTTTATGCCAAAGTTTCTGTAACATTACTCCAAGCATAGTTCCATTCCTTCCGTCAGTCCCTCTACCACCCAATAATTGCTCTTGTCAAAACCGCCTGCGATAAAGCTTCGGCGCACAATACTGCCGTCCGGCTCCACCACATTCACATAAGTGCATCCGTCCGTCTCCCGCACGGCCCGCCTGGGTACGATCAAAACATTGTCCATCTCCCGCAGTCTCGCCTCCACGCCAAATATGGCGCGGTTCCACCAGCCGCCCCATCCGGCCGTACCTACGGACATATCGCCGATCAGCTCGGACGGCAACAGGATCAGGGCATATTCCTGATGCAGGAAACGGCTCACCGCCCGCCCGTTCAGATTGGCTACCATTCCCGTAGTCTCCTTCTGCTGTTCCTCTCGGTCCAGATAGCTTACCTGTACCTGATTGCCATAAGTTAGGATGTCACCCTCGTTTTCAAGAATAACATAACACGTGTTTTCATCCGCTATTTCCACCAGATAACTATCCGTCTGCAAGATATCCTCGTTCTCCAGATCCGCCATCCATATGACGATCCCGCTCTGCTGGGCACGGATAGCCGTAGTCTGATAATCCTGGGTAAGTTCCGCGATATCCTCCTGCAGTTTCAAGATTTCCTTCTGCCGGTTTTCAATCGCCTTTTTGTTCTCTTCCTCACCCTGTTCCATCAGATCCTGTACTCTCTCCAATTGTCTCTGCAACTGCAATGTAAGTCTCTGCAGGCCGATTTCATCCGCTGCTACCCGCACGGTTGCGATCACGTCCCCTTTCTCCACATGCTGGTACATCGCAGTCTGAAATTCCTGAAAGTACACGGTTCCATGGGTTATAGGATTGCGCTGCACCACACTGGAGGGATATATCATATAGCCGTTTCCCGAAAAATCGGTATAAAAGCTGCCCATCTGAAGCGTCACCCGCTGGTCGCTGTACTGGCGGCCCTGATCAAGCCGCACCACGTCTCCCTCGGCGATGCCGGACAGAATCTCGGTATACACACCGTCGCTCATGCCGGTGCTGACCGGGGTATATATGTTCTCATCCCCCTTCACCACGTACACATAACTGCCCGTATCATCTTTATGTATCGCATCCGCAGGCACCGACAGCGCCTGCTCCTGCTTTTTATTTACCACTACCACAGCCACGTAGTCGCCCAGATGGACATTCTGTGTATCCCCCTTCAGATACAGGGTGGAATACACCGTCTCCCCCTGTGCCGTCAAACGGGTATACTCATCGCTCTCCATGGGGACATATTCCACCTCATAGCGTATACCGTCGATCACCGCGTACATCTCCTGCGCCGTGGCAGCTGCCTTTCTGTTGATATAATCGCTCTTGAGCACCAAGCGCTGGGGATCTCCCACCGCCACGATGGGGGTCTCCCCCTCGATGCGGTCTCCATAGCCGTAATCCGTTAATGCCACCACATTGCCCGCCATGCCGGAGTGTACGGTAATATTGTTTTTATTATCCCGCAGAAAGCCCAGCTGCTGCATGGCGTAAGCGTGATCCAGTTCGTACAGGGCCGTTCGCTGCTCCAGCTGCAAAAGTGCCGTATTGACGCCATGGTCCGCGATCCGGTAGCGTCCGTTCCAGTAATTGTACTGCTGCTCCCACTCTTTATAGGCCGGATTGACCTGGGGCTTTTCTTCCTCCGGCGGCAGTTCGGCGTCCGGTCCGCTGACCGTTCCGGGCGGTTCTTCCTCCGGCGGTCCCTCCTCCGGTTTCGGGGGGATCTTGAGATACTCCTCGGGTTTTTCCCTTTCAAGGTTCTCCACTATATCCGCAAGCCGTTTCACTTCTTCCCGGGGCTCCGCGAGATCTTCCTGAACCTGGAGCTGATACTCGGCGAACTCCGTCTCCATGTCCTGAATCCGCTCCAATTGTTCTTCGATCTGCTTGTCAATTTTCTCGGTATCGGACAGCGCCAATATCTCGCCTCTGGCCACCGTTTCACCGGGGAAAGCGCCAAACTCCTTCAAAGTAACCTCATCGTCAAAGCCATACTCCTCCACATAAGGAACCACTGTGGCCGAGTAAATGTCCGTGTCATACAGGTTGCGCCGCCGCGCCGCCTCTCCGCTGTCGGTCATACCCACCGGCTCCAACAGCTCTACCTCATGGGCCACACTCTCCTGAGGCGGTGTCTGACCGCATCCGGTCATGGCTGTGGTCAGAGAAAGCAGTAATATCCATCCCAAAAGCCTCTGTTTTTTCATTGCAGTATGACCCTCTCTCCCTCCGTCAATCCGGACAGCACTTCCACCGTGTCGTCTCCGCGGAGTCCGGTTTCAATCCATTTTACCTCGCGCATCTGGTCATCTCCCAGCACATAAACATAATCCTTGCCGTCCGCGTTGTGCAGTGCCGTGACAGGCACACACAACACCTGGCTGCGCCGGTCCACCACAGCCACAATGGAACCTATGGTTCCCACCTCGATAGTTGCGGTCTCCGCGCCCTCGGCCAGCGAAAATAACTGCTGATCGCCCCAGTTCTCCATCTCATGGGGCAACAGCGTATACTTTCCCGCGCCGGAGCCGGAAACGATCTCCATATAAATCTCCTCGCCCTCTCTGAAACAGGAGGCGTATTCTGCCGCCTCGGTCATAAACAGACATTCCGAACTGTCTACGATGGTCAGCACTTCCTCTCCCCGCACGGAGGTAGAACCCTCCAGATTCTCCTTGATATGGAATACGATGCCGGACATCCCCGCCACCAGACGGCTGGAAGAGGCTTCCCCCTGCAGCAAAAGCAGCTGCTGCGAATCCAGGCTGATGGCATCCTGCCAGTCCTCCCTGTAATAGTCATAATTCTGCCGCACTTGAGCTATACCATCGTCCAGCCGCTCTCTGTCTGCCGTTGTCTGGCCGGTCTGATACATATAGTTCAGCCACAGGGTAGATATCTCGTAATCCTCATTGATCTGGCTGTATTCCATCTGCAGCTGGTTTCTGGCGATCTGGTACTCCAGCCGGGCGATCTCGTCCTGCCTGCTGCCGCTGGCCAGTTCCGCCAGCACCTGGCCCTTCTCCACGGTATCCCCCTCCTGCACATAGACTTTTTTCACGGAGATACCGCTGATCCCAAAGCTCAGACCCTGGTCACTTGTCTGCTGGTAGGTGCATTTGATCCGCTGGGTCTTTCTCACATCTCCCCGCATGACCACCGCCATGTCGTATACAACCGGCTCCGCCTCCTGCTCCACAACGATCATATCATCGTCTTCTTCCTGAGGCTGGCCGCAGCCGGATATGCCCAAAACCACACCCAGCAGGGCGGCCGCCGCAAAATACCTTGCTATTTTTTGTGTTATGTTTCTTTTTTTTGTCTCCATGACCCTATACCCTTAGAGATGTCCGGGGCCCCATATAGGACGGCTGTACCTGCACCCGGGAACTGTGTATCCTGATCTGTTCCAGCACCACGCCGGCCTCAAGGGCCTCTACGGTCAGCTGCTGCAACCCCGCCTCAAAAGGCAGGTTCACACTGCATATACGAATCTGATTCAGCACACCCTGCGCCCATCTGGGATCGCTGCTCTCCCCCGCGCGAAAGTCCGGAGCCGTGATCTCCACACGCTCCTGCTGCCCGGCACTGTTTTTCACCAATACATATACCCCCTGTCTGCTCACCGGGGAGTTGGTGGGAGCCACCAGCAGATCCACCTGGTATTCTCCGGCCTGGGGAATCTGAAACTGCCAGGTCAGGGAAGGCTTTTCCTCTTCCTCCGCAAATACCGCCGTGCTGGGGAACACCTTCATGCCCTCGCCGTATTTTCCGTAGCCCTGTATCAGTTGATAAGCGCCTTTTTCCGTATCCTTTTTCCGCATATAGCCTGCGCCGTCCATAACGATCATGCCCTGGCGCTCCAGATAAGTGCCCTGAGGCAGACCCTCTACGCTCTGGCGCTGTCCCGTGACATACACCGCCACAACAGAATCGTCCCCCTGGATCAGCAGCCGCACCGTCTCCGGCTCCTTTGGAAGTTTCTCTTCCACGCAGCTTAAGGTCACCGATGATAGATCCCGGCAAAGTCCCGTCATAGGCGACACCTGCAGCCAGGAAGGCAGCACGCCGTCCGGGCTCTGGACTTTGATCTGATATGTAAAACTGCCCTCGCCGTCGTTGGCGATCTCTATCTTCACCGGTTCCGCGTCCGCATATTGGAAATCCGGTACTCGTATCACCTGGGGAGCGCCGTAATTCTTCACGCCGATCTCTTCCCCGTCCGCCCGGGACACGCTCAGCCGGGGCTTATGTACGGGACGCACCTGCGCGATCAGAGGATAGCGGTATCCGTCGTCATTCCATTTGGTAAAGCCCACATGCTGGGCCATCTCCATGCCCTTCCACTTGCCGTCCTTAAATGCGGCCATCTCCCGGGCCAACTGTATATCCCGGTCCGCGCACTCCTGGGACAGGCGGCCAAAGCTGTTGGCTACAGGCCTGCCCTGACGGGCATAATGGTTGTTCTTGCCCGCATAGAGATGCATTTTCAGCAGGTTCATGCTGGCCATGGCAGAGAAGTGGATCATGCTGTAATAAGCATCCTTCTCCCGGTCGCAGAGCCGTTCCATCACCTGCATGGACAATTTTTCCAGGTTTTCCGCTCTCTCCAGCATACGGTCCGCCTCCCCATAGTGGCAGGGGTGGTAGATCCGCTCATTCAGGGCCTCGGGCCGTCTTAAGGCGTTGATGTCAATATACTCCGTCAATACCTGACCGATCTGCTCTCGCAGCTCCCCGTCCGCCTGGGGGAAATTCTTCTCCGTCCACAGGCGGGTGTATTCCCGGTAGCTGTCCGGGTTGCCGTAGCCCCATTTATCATAGTCATAGGCCAGAGCCAGGAAATAGCTCAGCGGTACCTCGTGGAATTTCAGATCCCCCACATTGACGATCCAGGCATCCCGTATGCCGTACTCGTAAGCCATACACATCTGCTCCCAGGTCTTGGCCATGGGGGTGGAATCCACCCACTCATAGGAGATGGGGCCTCCGTGATAGTCAAAATGATAATACATGCCCCAGCCGCCCTTGCGGTTTCTTACTTCCGGCGTGGGCAAAGTGCGCATCTGTCCGAAATTGTCCTCACAGAGCATACAGATCACATTGTCCAGCTCATCCCAATCCTTGAGACCCGCCACATGCTCATCCCCGTAGAAATATGCCTCCACCTCTTTGTAGAGAGCCAGGAGCTGCGGTACCTCATCCCGGTGCACATTCTCCGCGATCAGCGCCCTCTGCTTGCGGATGATATCTTTCAGCAGATTTACATTCTCCTCCACGGTGGACTGTTCTCCCAGCATGGATGTGTCTCGCTCACCCCTCATGCCGATGGTGATCAGGTTTTCATATTTGCCGCTGCGCTTAAGGGCCTCCTCCCAATAGTTCAAAAGTCCCTGCTCATTGGTATAAAAGTTCCATTCGTTGCCGTATTTCGTCTGGGGGCCTCTGACCTTATCCCACTCCTCGCTGGCCCGCAGACAGGGTTCATGATGGGAATAGCCCATGACCACGCCGTATATATCCGCCAGTTCCTCATTGGCACCGCCGGGGCCGTCTATGGGAAAAGAGGCGCTCCACATGGCGGGCCACAGATAGTTGCCCTTCAGGCGCAGCAGCAGTTCAAAGACATGCTCATAGGCATCGGCATTGAAACCGCCGAAATGATCGCTGGTCCAATTGCCGAAACAGGGCCATTCGTCATTGATGAAGAATCCTCTGTAACGCACACTGGGTTCCTTGGACAGAGTTTGAATATCATCGCCGATCTCCATATCCGGTTTCTCCTGCGGCTGGGCATCTCCCCAAAAACACAGGGGGGATACGCCGATATATTCCGACAGGGCAAACATACCGTAGATCGTGCCTCTCTTGTCGCTGCCGCATATCAGCAGCAGTTCTTCAAACAGCTGCGGCAGTTCTTCAAACAACTGCAACTCTTCCAGTTGCTGCCTGGCCCCGCGCAGCTGCTCCGCCGTGAACCTGCGTATGAGATAGACTTCTCTCTTGCCCCTTACCTGGGATAAGTCAATCAGCCCGGCTTTCTCCATGGTTTCCGCCACAGGGCTTTTTCCCACGGTAGCGCACAGGATCACTCTTCTGTGCTCCGCGGCGGACTGGCCCCCGGTCAGCACCTGGGGCTTGTGGCCCGTGACCTTGCAGATATCCTCCGCCACCTTGTTCGCTACTCTTTTTACTCCCTCAAAGGCGTCCTGTTCCACCAGAAGGGGAACCGCCTGTCCGTCATAAACCAGTCTCATTTTTTATTCCTTTCTATTTATAGTTCCGCATATTCCCTACCGCCACACATTCCCTGTGAAACATATCCGGCCG
>ERZ777305.167-NODE-167-length-110297-cov-7.187088_pt1 | contig 110297 bp, 88 predicted proteins | sample MGYA00374965_ERZ777305 | MGnify/ENA primary metagenome ERZ777305 (study PRJEB29328, sample SAMD00013331) | mouse gut metagenome | study: EMG produced TPA metagenomics assembly of the Metagenome analysis of fecal microbiota from mouse which was promoted... | reverse complement strand
TAGCAAAGTGATTATAAGCACATTACACAAAGAGTTCATAATCCTCTCTCTCCGCAAAGATAAGCAACCCGTTGAATCCTCATCGAGTTGCTTATTTTTATTCCGGAAGCTCCCTCCCCGGAGACCTCTTTCGCCAAGACCTCTTCGCCAAGAGTTCCCCCGTCTAAATCAAAAACCGTCTAAATTTCTGTGTAAGGCCCGATCTTCAGAGAGAGCCAGTCCGCCCGAACCCTCAGAGAGGGCATAACCGCAGCCCCGCCCTAAGCAGGGCAACCGCCATGAAACTCAAGTCCATTACCTCCCATCTTCTCTTCCGAATCGTGCTCGCCATGGCACTCGGTATCGTCTGCGCCTGGTTCTTCCCCGGCTGGCTCGGCAGGATATTCGCCACCTTCAACGCCATATTCTCCCAGCTGCTCGGCTTCGTGATCCCGCTCATCATCCTCGGTTTCGTGGCTCCCGCCATCGCCGAAGTCGGTACTCGTGCAGGCCGGATGCTGCTCGTGACCGCACTGATAGCCTACGGTTCCACGCTCGTGGCCGGCTTCTCCTCATATTGGATTTCGGAAGGCCTCTTCCCGCTGATGATCAGTGGAGACTCCGCCTCGCAGACCGTCGGCGAAGCCGCCTCGCTCGCTTCCTACTTCACCGTGGAAATGCCCCCGCTGATGCCTGTGATGACCGCCCTCGTGACAGCTTTCATTCTCGGTCTCGGAGTGGCTTCGCTTCCTGCCGACAGCCGGTTCATGCCACTTCTCAGCGAGTTCCGCAGAATCGTCTCGATGGTGATAGAGAAAGTTATCATCCCTCTGCTTCCCGTCTATATATTCGGAATTTTCCTCAATATGACCTATAGTGGAGAGGTTGCCTCAATTCTTTCCACATTTGCCAAGATAATAGGAGTGATCTTCCTGATGCACATACTCTGGCTCATTCTGCAGTTCTGTGCTGTTGCCCCGATGTCGCCCGGCAACCGAAATCCCATCCGTCTCCTCGGCACAATGCTTCCCGCTTACTTCACCGCCCTCGGCACCCAGTCGTCGGCAGCAACCATCCCGGTGACTTTGCGTCAGGCAGAGAAACTCGGCGTCGACCCAGCCGTGGCGGGGTTCACCGTACCGCTCTGCGCCACCATCCACATGTCCGGCTCCACGCTCAAGATTGTCTCCTGCGCTGTGGCTCTGATGATCACGCGCGGGATGCCCTTTGACTTCGGAATGTTTGCCGGCTTCATCTGCATGCTCGGTGTCACCATCATCGCAGCCCCGGGCATACCGGGCGGATGTATCATGGCCTCTCTCGGTCTGCTTACCTCCATGCTTGGATTCTCCGATGCCGACTGCGCACTGATGATAGCGCTATATATTGCCATGGACAGTTTCGGTACCGCATGCAACGTCACCGGCGACGGTGCCATAGCGATAGCTGTGGCCCGAATTTTCGGTAAGAATAAGCAGGAGTAATACGTTTTTTACGGTTTAAGGATCCCGAATCCTTATCTTTTATTTCCTGCGGAGCGTTATATAGAAAAAATCTATTGGATAAAAACTTCTATGCCATGAACAGAGAAAGAATCATTCCTCCCTCAGAGCTTATCATAAATGATGACGGCTCAGTTTTTCACATACATCTCCGTCCTGACCAGTTACGCGACAACATCATTTTCGTGGGCGATCCCGGGCGAGTCGACATGATAGCCTCCTGTTTCGATTCGATCGACTACGACGAGCATTCTCGAGAGTTCCATGCTGTCGGCGGCACTTTCAAGGGCAAACCCCTGATGGCCATATCCCATGGCATAGGTCCCGACAACATCGAGATTGTGGTCACCGAACTTGATGCGCTCGCCAACGTCGATTTCGAAACGCGCATAGTCCGCAAGGGCCACCGCACCCTGAATATAGTCCGTGTCGGCACCAGCGGATCGCTGCAGGAGGATCTCCATATCGGAGACTATGTGATAGCCGAAAAAGGGATAGGTTTCGATGGAATACTCAACTTCTACGCTGACCGTGACAAGGTCTGCGACCTCGATTTCGAGCGCGAGTTCACGGCCCATACCGGGTGGAGCAGCCTCTGGGCGGCTCCATATACGGTTGATGCCGATCCCTCGCTTGTGGAGCGTATCGGCCGGGACGACATGAAACGCGGCTATACCATAGCCGCGGTAGGCTTCTACGCTCCCCAGGGTCGCGAGGTGAGGCTTAAGCTTGCCGACCCCAACCTCAATGAGAAGATAGAGAGTTTCAGATATAAAGGACGTCCGGTCACCAACTTCGAAATGGAGTCGGCATGCCTCCAGGGCATGGCCCGGCTGTTAGGACACCGCGCCATGACCGTCTGCTGCATCATAGCCGAGAGGCGCGCCAACAAGTCCAACCCCGACTACAAGCCCGCCGTATGCCGTCTAATCGAAACCGTCCTTGACCGTATCTGAGCCGGTTCTTCTCCGATAACTGAACATGTGATATGATATCAGAAAAACCTCCCGTATGAAATAATGATGCGGGAGTTTTTTTATTTATAATAATCACAAAGTTTCCGAATTGATTTGGATATTTGGATAAATATCGTTAGATTTGCAGAAATTAACTAAATTTTTTTAAATCTTGACACTATGAAGAAATCTTTACTTATGGCTGCGGCCGCGATGATCGCCGCAGGAGCCTCTGCATCGGATTTCCGCACTGTCTCTGTGGGTGACGGCACCATATCGTCGCTTAAGAGCGGATCACGCGAGCTTGTCTCGGTGGATGGTTCGACCCGCGCAGGTGAAAACTTGATGAAGTACAGTGTGGCAGTCGATCCGGCCAATCCCTACAACATCTTGTCGATGAACGGCCTGACTAAAGGAGAACGTGTCTATCAGTGCTTCGAGTTCACACTTGACAATCTCAAGCTCTTCAAGGGAGCTAAGATCACATCGATCAATGTTACTACAGGCGGAACCCAGAATGGTAGAAACACCGTGGAAAGGGCCAATCTTTTCATGAGCCACGACATAACTGCGGCACCTTTCTACAAAAAGACCGTGACTTTTGCCGAAACCGCGCTCAAGGAGAATGAGTTTGCTCTTGAGACTCCATACGAGATCTCCGATGATCAGCCCTTGTACATCGGCTATTACTTCTTATGCAACGGCAAGAATGAAGGTTATATCCCTGTCGACGGGTATCCATCGGCAGAGCCCGGCGGTCTCATCGCTACCTCTGCCGGTTCCGGGTGGCCTGGAAAAAAAGATTGGCAGAACATCACTTCCGGTTATGGCTCATGCTGTATCTCTGTTACGGTGGAGGGCGACAACCTTCCTCAGAATTATGTCAGCATTCTCGCCTCGGAGTTCCCGAAGAGCGTTACGACAGGCGGTAAGCTCACATATAAGATCTTGATCCGTAACAAGGGTGCAAACGATGTGTCCTCGCTTGGTGTGCTGACCGAGTTCGGCTCTGTCAAGGATGAAGGAGAATTCAACGGGAATACCATGGCGAGTGGCGGCGTAGCCACCGTTCCTGTGGAAGTAGTTTGCCCGGAGGATGGTGTATTCGATGTAATCGCAACCTTGTCCAAAGTGAACGGCAATGAGAACAATAGCTCCAGCAATACCGCCAAAGCAAACATCGCCGTATTCAGCAAAGGTTTTGACCGCAATCTTCTCCTTGAGGAGGCCACGGGCGCATGGTGCGGATATTGTCCCGCGGGTATGGTGATGATGGAAAACATTAAGAAGACCTATCCCGCCGACCGTTGCATTCCTATAGCTGTCCATCAGGGTGACCGTCTTGAAGTGGATGGTTATATGGGTTTCATATATGACTATATAAGCGGCTTCCCGATGGCGATCGTCAACCGCGATGTTCAGATCATGCCCACGGCTAACAATGTCCTCTCGCAGTTCAAGAGCATTTACGACGAAGTGACCGGCAATCCGGCATACGGAAAGATTTCCGTCGAGGCATCGGTGGATGAAGAGACACGTATGGTCAAGATTGACTCGAAGGTAACCCTCTCCATGAGCACAGACAGCCCGATCGGAGTGTCGTTCGTTGTTGTGGAAGACAATCTCGGCCCTTATTCCCAGGAGAATTACTTTGCCGGCGGCCAGTTGGGTTTTATGGGTGACTGGAGCAGCAAGCCCTCCGTAGTCGAGACATATTACGAGGACGTGGCTGTGGCTATAAAGGATTATCCCTCTATCCCCGACGCGCTTCCCAAGGAAATAATCAAGGATACTGAATATACCGTTACCGGCGAGATTCCTGTAGACAATCCTGGCCGTCCGGGTCTCAGTATCTACAATGAGTACAGCGATACATTCCGCGTGGTGGCTATTCTCACCAACCTCAGCAACGGCGAGGTTATCAATGCATCCCAGGTGACCGTCAACAATCCTATTTCCGGCGTGGAGAAGGTCGAGAAGGAAAACACCGAGATCCGTGTAGAGAACGGCAGCGTGGTTGCCGGTGATGAGGAAGTCGAGGTTTACACTCTTGACGGTCGTCGCACCCGCAACTCGGCACTTGCTTCAGGTCTTTACATCGTGAAGGCTGGCAACAGTACTGTCAAAGTGCTTGTGAAATAAAGGATATTCCGGTAACAGCCGGACAATGCAAAAATGGCCTCCCTGTCAACAGGGAGGCCATTTTTTGCGTTTGGTCGTACACGGTACGTGTGCCAGCCGGGGAGGGGGACGGGTATTACCCGAATGCGTTTACAGCCGAGATTACCTGGGCAGCCTCTTCGTCGGTGAGGGTCGGAGACATCGGGAGCGAGAGCTCTTCGCGGTGGATGCGCTCGGTGATGGGGAGCAGGTCAGGCATCTTCAGCAGTCCGCGTCCGCGGTAGCATTCCTGGGCGTGGGGTGGGACGGGGTAGTGGATCAGTGTCTGTATGCCATGGTCGGAAAGATGCTTCTGCAGCTCGTCTCGCCGTGAGCATAGCACAGGAAAGATGTGGTAGACGTTCGCGCCCGGAGCCGCTTCCGTCGGAATCCGCACCAGCTGGTTGTTTATGCCGGAACGGTAGAGAGAAGCTATCTCGGCGCGCCGGGCGTTGTCGGCGTCGAGGCGCTGCAGTTTTACGCGTAGCACCGCGGCCTGGAGTTCATCGAGTCGCGAATTAATGCCCCGTCTGCCGAATTCATACTTGCGCTCCGAGCCGTAGTTGGCAAGCGTGCGCACCATCCGGGCGAGCTCCCCGTCGGAAGTTGTCATTGCCCCTGCATCGCCCAGGGCTCCGAGGTTTTTCCCGGGATAGAAACTGTGTCCGGCAGCGTCGCCGAGATTTCCCGTGCGTCGCTCGCCGAAACGGCAGCCGTGCGCCTGCGCGTTGTCTTCTATCAGGAGCAGTCCGTAGTGCCGGCACAGTTCGGCTATGCTTCCGGTATGCGCGCAGCGCCCGTATAGATGCACCATCATCAGTGCCCGTGTGCGTGGACCCACGGCCTGTTCGATCTTCGACGGGTCGATCTCCAGAGTGTCAGGGTCCGGTTCCACAAGCACCGGCGTCAGTCCGCATTCCGTGACGGCGAGTACCGATGCTATGAATGTGTTGGCGGGAACTATCACTTCGTCGCCGGCATGCAGTTTTCCCAATTCGATGTAGGCGCGGAATATCAGCGTCAGCGCATCGAGTCCGTTTCCGGTTCCGATGCAGTAGCCGGCACCGATATACCGCGCGAACTCCTGCTCGAAAGCCCGGCTCTCCTCTCCGAGCAGATACCATCCCGATTTCACCACACGTTCCACCGCCTGTTCGATCTCCCCTCCGAAAGAGGCTGTTATATCCCGCAAATTAAGAAATTCAATCATTATCTCGTTTTTTCGAAATCATTCCCCTCTTCCATACATTTAAAAATCAAAATTCACGGAGAGTTGTCTCCGCACGGACTCCTCATGGATAGCTTCGAGTATCCCTCTCATAAAGCTCTCGGAAAGTCCCAGACGCGAGGCCTCGGCCACACGGTTCTCCACTAATCGCGAATAGCGTCCTGGCTGCAGCACCGTCATGCCGGCTTCTCTCTTCAGGGATCCGATCTCGTCGCTGGTCTCCATGCGTCGGGCCAGAACCTCTATCAGCTCGTCGTCGATCCGGTCAATTTTTCCGCGTAGTTTCGTGAGCCGTTCCTCCACACTGCTTCCGGCAACGGCCACCGTTGTCCCGATCGTGTCGAGGATGGCGGCGAGTTCTGCGGGAGTCACTTGCTGTGCGCTGTCGCTCAGCGCCTGCTCCGGATTGCAGTGGCTTTCGATGAAGAGGCCGTCGAAATTCAGGTCAAGGGCATGGCGGCATAGCGGTGCCACAAGGTCGGCGCGCCCCGCTATATGGCTCGGGTCGCAATAGAGCGGCAGGTCCGGCATGCGGCGGTGAAGCTCTATCGGGATGCGCCACACAGGAGGATTACGGTAGATATGTTTCCCGTAGTCGCCGAATCCGCGGTGGACGGCCCTGAGTTTATTTACGCCGGCGAGCCGGAGGCGTTCGATGGCCCCTGCCCACAGCTCGATGTCGGGGTTCACCGGATTTTTCACATAGATCTCGAGCCGTTCCCTCTCTTGGCGGGGGAGGATGGCAAGGGCGTCCGCAAGAGCCTGCATGGCAAACGGGTTGGTGCAGGTTCTCGCACCGATCCATACGCCGTCTACACCGCTTTCCACCGCTGTGGCGAGATGCTCCGGTGTGGCTGTCTCCGTAAGTGTTCGCATACCGTATAGCCGCTTTGCTTCAGCTATCCATTCGAGGGCCTCGGCTCCGTACCCTTCGAAGCATCCGGGCCGCGTGCGCGGTTTCCAGGCCCCGGCGCGGAAAGTCGTCACGCCGATCTTGCGCAACGCCCGCGCCGTAGCGAGAACCTGTTCGCGGCTCTCAGCGCTGCACGGTCCCGCTATCACCTCCGGAATACCCGGCTTGTTCTTTCTGAATGTGTCCATCAACACAAATTTACGTTTTTTTTTTCAAATCATGGCAAAAAACGTTCTATTTAGTTAAAAAATTTGGTGGATTGCCGACAAAAGCGTAATTTTATGATTTGAAATGGACCGGGAGCCATCCGCGGTGCGGCAAAGAGCCTGGCAGGGTCTGTCATCGGCTCCATTAATCTTTTTGAACACCTTTGAATCTAACATAAAAAAACAACATCTTAAAAGAACATAAAATGAGATCTATCGTCAAGTTTTTCGCGCTTGCGGCAATCTGCATCAGCTCCGCTTTCGCAGCATCGGCACAGCTTCCTTCCGTACAGTTGAAGGATATCAACGGCAAACCCGTAGACACGGCCACACTCTCCAACGATGGCAAGCCCTTCGTGATCAGTTTCTGGTACACTTCCTGCAAACCTTGTCTCCGCGAGCTCAAGGCAATCTCTGAGGTTTACGAGGACTGGCAGGACGAGACGGGCATGAAGCTTATCGCGGTTTCCACCGACGACGCCCAGAAGCTCGCCGACGTGAAGCAGCGCGCCGCCAACTGGGACTATGAGGTGCTCCTCGATCCTAACAAGGACTTCATGCGCGCGATGGGTGTGCAGATGAATCCCCATGTCATCATCATCGACGGCAAGGGTAACATCGCCGAGTCTCGCCCGGGATACACCGAGGGCAGCGAGGAGCATATCATCGAACTTATCCGCAAACTCATTCTCGAGAAGTAACCGCATTTGTGCACCTCACTTCTATCCGTATCAGAAATGAAAAAGCTTTGTGTGAAATTGATCGCGGCAGGGTCATTGATGGCCCTGCCCGCGACTGCATACGCCGACGGCGTGGCTGTCCACGGTTCGGTACAGACGGAAATTGATGTCGTGGAAGATGACAAGGCCATCAATACTCCCGAGTATGACCAGCGCTTCCTCTTCAACGTCTATGCCGATGTGAATGTGATAAGCCAGTATGTGGAGGCGGGACTTCGTTTCGAATTCATGAAATGGCCCACACCGCAGTTCCTCAAGGAGCCGGGTTATGCCGGCTGGGGTTTTCCGAACGTCTATGTCAAGGGTAAGTACAAGGGTTTCGATCTCACCGTCGGAGACTTCTACGACCAGTTCGGTTCAGGTTTCATTTTCCGTACCTACGAGGAGCGCACGCTCGGTATAGACAACTCTATCCGCGGCGCGCGTCTCAACGTAAATGCGGTGAAGGGTCTGCGGCTCACCGTGCTCGGCGGTCAGCAGCGCCATTATTGGGAGTACGACTGGAACTGGGCTTCCCACCAGAAGGTGTTCGGCGCCAACGCCGAGGCTTACCTTCAGGACTGGTGGCCGACACTGGCCGACCATAACGCCGCCTGGATGTTCGGTGCGTCATACGTGCTGAAACATGAGAAAGAGGAGGAGAAAATTCTCGCCGGTACCGACTACCGTCTGAATTTCCCGAAAAATGTCAACGCTTTCGATGTCCGCTCCAATTTCCAGAAAGGTCCCTGGAGCGTGCTTGCGGAGTTCGCGTGGAAGGGCCAGGATCCCTCGTTTGACAATAGCTACACCTACGGCAACGGTACAGCAGTCATGCTCTCCGGCTCCTACGCACGCAAGGGCCTCAGCGCCATGCTTCAGGCCAAGCGCAGCGAGAACATGTCGTTCCGCTCCGAGCGATCTGCTTCCGGAATACCGGTGACGCTTAACTATATGCCGGCGTTCTCGTATCAGCATACGTATGCTCTCGCCGCCCTCTATCCTTACGCCACACAGATGGCGCCGGGCGAATGGGCATTTCAGGGTGCGTTCGAGTACACTTTCAAGCGCCGCACCCCCCTCGGCGGCAAGTATGGCACAAAGCTTATCCTCAACGCCAGCTATATCTCCGGTCTGGTGCGTAACAACGACCCGAAGAATCCCTACAACGGCTCCCTTTGGGGAACTGACGGATACAAGACTGACTTCTGGAAGATCGGCACCTGCAACTATTACGATTTCAACGTAATGATCGAGAAGAAGTTCTCGCAGCCTTTCTACATGCAGTTCATGTATGCCCATCAGTATTACAACAACAAGATCCTGACCGGTGCGATGGATGAGGAGACTCCCTGGGTTCGCGCCAATGTGCTCGTAGCCGACGCCCGCTGGAAGATCAACCGCAAGTTCACCCTCCGCGGCGAATTGCAGTACCTCTTCACCAATCAGGACTACAAGGACTGGGCCTACGGATTGGTTGAGTTGTCCTTCGCCCCTTACCTCCAGGTTTCGGTGAGCGACATGTGGAACACCGGCAAGACCGGACTCCACTATTATATGTTTGCCGTTACCGGCAACTATAAGAGCAACCGTCTGATGGTTTCCTACGGCCGTACACGTCAGGGTGTGAACTGCACGGGTGGCGTATGCCGTACGGTGCCTGCCATGCACGGCCTGCAGGTGGCTTATTCCTATAATTTCTAATTCGCGAAAAGAAAACAGAGATGAATAAGATATCGAGATATATGATGACAGGGGCGGTCGTGGCCGTAGCTGCGGCGGCTCTCACTTCCTGCGACAATGTTGCGGAGGATGACCGTTTCATCAAACTTCCCCCCATAGAGGCCGACCGTGCCGTGCTCATCGAGGACTTCACCGGCCAGAACTGTCTTAACTGCCCCGTCGCCCATGAGAAAATTGAGGAGATGGAAAAGCAGTACGGTGCCGACAAAGTGATTGCTGTCAGCATCCATGGCGGAGAACTTGCCATTTCCGATCGCCGTCCTTTTGGACTGATGACCGAAGAAGGCAACGAGATCTGCAACTATTACGCCATTAATGTGTTCCCCATGGGTGTTATTGATGGTGTCACTCCTCCGGTGCTCGATTCTGAGTGGGCTTCGGCTGTCTATAACGATTTGCAGAAGCCTACCGAGGTTAAGCTTAAGGCTTCTGCCGAGCTTATTGACGGCGGCAATGCCATATCTTGCACTGCCGACGTAACCTCCAGCGAAGAAGGAAAGGGTAAGATTCAGTTCTGGATTGTGGAGAGCGGTATTGTAGCCCAGCAAAAGATGCCCGATGGAAGCATCAATCAGAATTATGTCCACAACAATGTGTTCCGCGCACAGGTATTTCCGATGCGTGGCAATCCAATTGCTTTCAGCCGCGACGGAGCGACAGCCAACGGTACCATTGAGGTGCGCGAGCGCTGGAGCCTCGAGAATGTCTCGGTTGTGGCTTTCGTGTCGGACAACAATAATATAGTACAGCAGGTAGTGAAGGTGCCGGTTATGCTGACACCCGACGAGCCTGAGACTCCCGCGGAATAATCGGCTGCGGAAAGACAATGGCATAGAAGAATAAACTAATAAACTAATAAGAAATGAAAAAGCTTTACATGATTGCGGCAGCTGCGCTTCTCGCAGCCGGCGCGCAGGCCCAGACTCTCAAGGTCTACATGGGCGAAGAGGAAATCAAACTCGGCGAGACAACCACCTTTAACGGTGGTGAAATAAATGATTTCGGTGCTGCGGGCAAGGATTACAAGTTTGATCCCGAGCTCTCTCTCATGAGCGACCAGAGCGGCGCATGTACACTCGTGGCAAACTGTACGACAGGTCAGAATGTCATGCTCTGTTTTGGCGGAACTTGTGTGTCTTCCCAGTCAATTGAGAAAACTGCCGATCTCGTGGCCGGTGAAAAGATGCCTCTTCAGTTTGAATTTATGGGTTATACCGATACTGCAGACGAGGCTATTCCTGAGGACGTGACTACCGAGTTCACTGCAGAGCAGGGTGCTACGGTCATTTCCTTTACCGTGATTGTCAATCCGGGCAACAGTGCCGTGACAGTTCTCCAGAACGACAAGGCGCTCCGCGCCGTAAAGGGTGCTGTTGAATATAGCCTTGAGGCTCCCGCTGAGTTCGCTCTCTATGCCCTCGACGGCACCAAGGTAGCCGCATGGAATCTCGCTGGCAACGGCACAGTCTCCACGGCCCACCTCCCCGCCGGTATCTACGCCTATACCCTCGGCAAAAACTCCGGCAAGCTCTACCTCCGTTAACCAGCCTCCGAAAATAAAAAAAACAGCAAGGCCCGGCCCCATGCCGGGCCTTGCTGCGCTCTGCCCGTCCGCGAGTTTTTTCGCTTAGGTGTGGCCGGATGGCGGTTCATTGCCGGCTGCAAGGCAGTCGGCAGCCCTTGGTTTTCTTCTTTAGAATTATTCTAAATAAAATCTCTCCGGACCTCTCAATTTTAACTCCTCAACTCATTGAAGTACAGTTTTTTGTTTGCTTGTTTTTTCTCTCGAATTCTAATTGACTGAATTCCAATTATCTACACCTTTCTCCAATTTCCCAAGAGTTTTTTAATTTTTTTTTTAACTTTTTTTGTCGTTATTTTGTATCGTTTTTCCGCAGCCGGGCGCCGTGCCGGGATGTCAGCGGAAACAGTCTGAAGATGCAGAAGGAATATCAGCTGAAATGGGACAAGTGCCTGCAGATCATAAAGGATAACATCGGGCAGGAGAAGTTCGACACATGGTTCAAATGTGCCGAACCTGTCAGCATCACACCTTCTGAAATCACGCTGCGTGTCCCGACTCCCTATTATAAGGAAGTCTATGAGGATACATTCAAGAGGGTATTTACCTTTGCGCTTGTCAATGCATTCGGTTCGGGCCTCAGGCAGCTGTTCTACGAATTCGAGACTGTCGCCTCCGACCCGAAGTCGACCGTGAAGATCCAGAGCACCGGTCAATCGTCTGTAGTGGCCAGCACCCTCTCCCGCCAGATAGAGAAGGATCCGGTGGAGTCGCGTTCCAAGCATTTTGACCCGCAGCTGAACCCGATGCTCACCTTCGAGAACTACTGCGTGGGCAAGAGCAACATGTTGCCGTTTACCATCGCTGAGCATATCGCAAACCACCCGGAGAAACTCGATTTCAATCCTTTCTTCCTCTACGGTAATGTCGGGGTGGGGAAGACTCACCTCATCCAGGCGATCGGAATACGCATCAAGGAGCGCAACCCGCGTGCGAAGGTACTCTTCGTATCCATGCGTCAGTTCCAGAATCTGTACGCCGTGGCGAAGATGAACCGCGAGATTCCCGATTTTATCCAGTGGTTCCAGAGTATGGACGCCATCTTGTTCGACGACCTTCAGGAACTTTCCGGCAAAACCGGTACTGCCGAAGTGCTCTTCCCAATCTTCAACCATCTCCATCAGAAGAACAGAAAGTTGATTTTCAGCTGCGACCGGCCGCCCATGGAACTCGACGGCATCGTCGACCGGCTCATCGACCGCTTCAAATGGGGCATCACCGAGCCGCTGCCGAATCCGGACTTCGAGCTGCGCCGCAAGATCCTGCACTTCAAGGCCAAACATAACGGCCTCGACCTCAGCGACGATATCATCGATCTGATAGCCTCAAGCGCCGTTACCTCTGTACGGGAACTTGAGGGCATAGTAATGGGTCTCTACACACGTGCCATCAGTCTCAATGTTCCTATCTCGCTTAAACTTGCCGAGGAGGTGATCAGCCACACGGTGAAGGCACCCAAGAAGAAGGTGATCAATTTCGATATGATCGTAGAGAACACTGCAGAGTACTATCACCTCAATCCGGACGCCATTTTCTCCAAGAGCCGCCTCCGCGACATTGCCGACGCGCGCCAGATGATCATGTATCTCTGCAAGAAACACACCTCTTTGTCCTCTCCCGCGATCGGAGCGAAGCTGAACCGCAAGCACGCTACAGTGCTTCACGGCATCTCTGCCGTATCCGACCGTCTCGGCTATAGCCGCGAACTCGCCGATGCCGTTGACGCCATTGAACATTCCCTTCTGAAATAAACACTTTTTAAGCTTTTTTTTGTATCTTTGTAAAAAATTGTGTCCCATTGTGTTCGGGATGCATCAATTAGCTTAATTATGCGTATTTTTGACAAGTTTTTACTACTCGCGTTTCCTCTTGTGGTCACCTCGTGTGTCTCTACGGAACCACTCAATTCGGAGTGCGACATCCTGTCAGTGACTCTTCCCGGAGATGTCCTCTCCCGCACTCCGGACATCGAAAACAACCGGGTAACTCTTATTGTGAAGAATAGTGTAAGCCTCAGCAAACTTGCCCCGGAGTTTACCCTTACCCCCGGAGCCTCGATAAATCCGCCCGGTGGCTCGGTTCTTGATTTCACCCGCCCGCAGCTCTACACTACAACATCCGAGGATGGCCAGTGGCATAAGGAATACACCATAAGCGCCCAGCATCTTGTATCTATCCAGCTTAAATATGACTTCGAGGATGTTAACCTTGTGAAAACCTCTGCCGGCGGCATATACGACGAGTTCTATTCCACCTTTACTCCCGAGGGTTCCACACAGTCTGTCACTACCGTCTGGGCCAGCGGTAACTCCGGTTTCGCGCTTACCAACGGCAAGAACGGCCCCGACACTTATCCCACTTACCAGTATCCTGAAGGCAAAGATGGGAAATGTGCCTGTCTCATAACCCGCTCCACCGGTGCCTGGGGAGCGATGGTCAACAAACCGATAGCCGCCGGAAGCCTTTTCCTCGGCAAGTTCGACTCCGCCTTAGCTGTGGCGAGACCGCTCGAGGCCACCAAGTTCGGAGTGCAGTTCATGAATATTCCCAGTTCTTTCTCCGGATGGTATCAGTATACTCCCGGCGATATATATACAGAATTCGACGAAGATGCCAAGAACAAGCTTAAGGAGGTGCCGGGAAAGGAGGACCGATGCAACATCTACGCGGTCTTCTATGAGTCCACGCCCGAGATGGAGTACCTCGACGGCACCAATGTTCTTGCCGCAGACAACCCGAACATCATTGCCGTGGCGCAGCTGGACGATTCCCTGAGAGGCAAGACTTCAGGCTGGAACCACTTTGATATACCGTTCGTTTTCCGCGAGGGCAAGGAGGTTGATCCGAAGAAACTCGACGATGGGCGTTACAGCCTTGCGATCATAATGACATCGAGCGAGGAGGGTGACTACTTCTCCGGTGCTATCGGCAGCCGTCTGCTTGTGGATGAACTCTTTATCCAGTGCCAGTAACTAAAATTCCGGCAAAGTCGCAATTTGAAGGACATAGTTCTCAGTGAGGAGGTTGGGTGGAGTAATTTGATAAATTGCAAATAAGAATGAAGAAGATATTGATAGGGATTGCGGTGATTTTGGGTACTGTATGCTCTGCATGGGGTCAGGAGGAGCGGCCACGCAGCATTTACAAGTCGATTCTGCTCGGATTCGAGTATGAGGTGAATGCCGGTGTGAATCTCGGTGGCGCCTCGCCGATACCGCTGCCTCAGGAGATCCGCAAGATCGAGGGTTTCAATCCGTTGCTGAATCTATCCATCGGCGCTACCGTCTATAAGTGGTTCGATCAGAATCGGCGTGAGCAGAACAACACATGGGGTATTGCGTTCGGTTTCCGTCTGGAGCAAAAGGGTATGGAGACGGATGCCTCGGTCAAGAACTATGGCATGACAATCGTAAACGAGGGTAATCAGATGTCTGGCCGCTGGACGGGCAAGGTGCATACCCGCTATGTGTCGCAGCTCTTCACAATACCGGTGGTGGCTACCTACCGCCTCAATTCCCGCTGGCGCTTCAACTTCGGTCCATACGTTGCCTTCCTGATGAAGAAGGATTTCGAGGGGCGTGTTTATGACGGCTATCTGCGCGAGGGAGATCCCACGGGTCCCAAGTGGGAATTCACCGACGGCAAATATGCCACCTACGACTTCAACCAGGAACTGCGCACCTTCAACTGGGGACTGCAGGCGGGAGCCGCTTTCCGTGTCTTCAAGCGTCTGTCGGTAAACCTCAACCTCGACTGGGGTCTGAACGACATCTTCCGCAACAGTTTTGAGACTGTCACCTTCGATATGTATCCTATATACGCCAACATCGGTTTCGCCTACGTATTTTAACGGAACGCACTGAACCTCAGGAACCCATGTCCGGTGTGATGGCATGATATCATATACTGATCTCCAGGCTTGCAATAGAAGGGATAAAAATGTAAAACCTCTGAAATCCAGATGATTTTGGAGGTTTTAGTTATCCACAAATGGCGTTTCAATGCAAAATATTGAAGTAGCGGTGCAGCCAAAAAGGTACACCTCCGAAACGTGAGACATGAGATGAAAAATGCAATTATCGGCATTAAAGCCGATAAAATTGAATTGTAAGATGGAAACATCCGCGACAAAAGATAAAACACTATATTCCATACTGTTTGCAGTCAGCTTCGCCCATCTGCTGAATGATATGATGCAGTCCGTCATTCCCTCCATATATCCCTTGATCAAGGATGAATATGGATTTACATTCGGGCAGATAGGAATGATAACACTTGTGTTTCAGATGACATCGTCGCTGTTACAACCGCTTGTGGGTCGTGTGGCAGACGGCCGTCCCATGCCATACGCATTATCTGCCGGAATGGTATTCACCTTTACAGGTATCATTCTTCTTTCAATAGCCAATCAATATGCGTTTATCATGGTGGCTGTAGGTGTAATAGGAATGGGATCTTCTATATTCCATCCGGAAGCGTCGCGCATTGCCCAGCTTGCGGGAGGCAGAAAGAAGGGTCTTGCACAATCTATTTTTCAGGTCGGTGGCAACGGAGGAAGTGCGATAGGCCCGTTACTTGCCGCTATTATCATCATTCCGTATGGACAACACTCCATTATCTGGTTTGCGATAGCTGCCTTTGTCGCAGGTGCCATTTTATTACCGGTCGGGAAATGGTATAAAGGAATACTTTTCAAATTGACATCCGGTCCCGTTGTTGTTGATTCGGCAATAGGGGGCTTGTCACGTAGTCGGATAAATTGGGCAATTGCCATATTGTGTCTGCTTACGTTCTCCAAATATTTCTATATGGCGAGTATGACAAGCTATTTGACCTTCTTCCTGATAGATAAATTCGGAGTTGATATCAAAGTCTCGCAGCTATGTCTTTTCGCATTTATGGCGGCGGTGGCTGTCGGCACAATTCTTGGCGGCGGCATCGGTGACAGATACGGACGCAAGTACGTTATATGGGGTTCAATTCTGGGAGCCGCTCCATTCACATTGGCGTTGCCGTATGTCAATTTTACTCTTACCATAATACTTGCCATAATAATCGGACTTGTAATTTCATCTGCATTTTCTGCCATATTGGTGTATGCAACCGAATTAAAGCCAGATAAAGTCGGCATGATGGCAGGCTTGTTTTTCGGGCTTAATTTCGGTCTTGGCGGTATAGGCTCTGCCTTTTTCGGGTGGCTTGCCGACAAGACCAGCATAGAGTTCATATTTCAGATAAGCACCCTCCTTCCATTGTTGGGAATGGTGACGGTATTCTTGCCTGACATTGACGGAAAACGTGTAAAATCTTTGTAGTAGAGTTTTTGCAGTTAAGACTGTAATTGGATAAATTTACTGCCCGGAGGAGCGCTTGGCTCTTCCGGGCAGTTTGTGAGTCGACGGTTTGGTCGGGTTATTTCACGGCAACTTTGGTGGCTTTGCCGTTGGCAACGCGGATGTAGATACCGGTTGTGGGTTCTGCCACGCGTACGCCCTGGAGGTTGAAGTACTCGGCTGTGCCGGTCTCTGTCCCGATGGCGGCGATACCGGTTGTAGTGCTGAATGTTACAGTCTTGACATCGCTCTCCAGGCCAGTCTTTGTATCTTTTGCCATGTAGGTGAGTCTGTATGTCCTGCCCGGTTCGATAGCCAGTGCATTGCCGTCATACTTGACATAGTTGTCGGGAACAACCTTCGAAGGAGCATAAGCAATTTCAGGGGCTGCGGAATTTTCCTCAAGGAGATACCAGATGTCTATGCCTTCGATAATGGGGAATTTAACTTCATCGCCAGCGTTTACGATAAAGTTTTCGCCATCATTGACCTCCGTTCCGTTGATCTGAATTGCAGGAGCGGCAGGCAATGGATTTGTGGTGAAAGTAACATCGATAGGCATGGGTTCATCTGCATTTGTCCATATCACATCAATTTTCATGTTGACAAAATTGTCTGTGTCGATTGTCCCCGTAACGGTTACATCCGCTACAATCATGCCTTCGAGAAGCTGAAGGTCATTGACTGTTCCGTTATAATTGCGGACCCCATTGGATGTGGTGATTGCAACGTCCGGAACGACTATATCTCCGAGGGGCAGCAAATCTTCACCCATCGATAAAGAGAAATCAGGAAGTATGAAGTCGCAAGAGGTATAGGATTTATTTACTATTGAAATGGTGGAACTCTGATTGTCGGTAAGCTGTTCTCCCGCCATTCTTACATTGAGATAACCATTGTGGTTGTCGGTATAAGGATAATAGATTAATTTTACATCATCTATTGTCAATGAATTACCCTGTTGCAGATTGTTCGAATTGAAGTAGTCGCCCGCAGAGAAAATAACATTGAATTTTTCGGGAGTTGACTCTGTTAAATAGTTGAAATCAATATGGCAGAGCGTCCATTCATCAGTATTGCCTTCGAATGAAATTTCAGCTACTGCAATCAGTTCCGCATCAGGAGTAGGTGTAATTTCGCCTCCTTGCGTATTTTCCATTAAATCCAGACCACCATGATTGTCTTTATAGTACTGCTGTAAAATATTTCTGTCGCGGTCTTCCATATTGACATTTTTAGGGGTCGAGAAAGATATCTCTCCTGGCACGTTTGCCTGAGTCCACGTCCCTTTCCAAAGGTAAGCGATAACAGTGGCCTTTTCCGTCGATTCCTCAGCGCGACTGACTTTATACATGAATTCTATGGCATCGGGACGGTTGGTAAAGTCAATACCTCCGAATGTACCGCCATCCTTGTTGGCGGCATTAAATCCCTTGGCGGTTGACCATGTTTTTCCTAAGGTTACATATCCGGGAACCGTTTGACTGGCGAGAATGGAATTCGGGGAATTGTAGACTTTTACGGCGCTTGTAGGTTTTTCATCCGTAGAATTATAACCTTCAACTTTTTCTCCTGTAATGGTTGCACCCGCACCTCCCATTCCTATGACTTGGGATATGCACCAGGGAGAAGGAGTTGTACCGTTTGTTTTTTTATTATCGCCAGATGTCCAGGGTGTGCAATCACCCCAGTTTTCCTCGAATCCGTTGTTCGGTAGCTGCTGGTGCGCTTCTTGTGCGTGAGCTGCGGGGGGGGGAGAAAGGAGCAGAATGGTGCCGAGAAGGGCTGTTGTCACTTTTTTCATTTTGTTGTTATTGTTGTTTTGAATTCAATTTTTTGTTGGAGGCGGAGAAACGGACCGTGTCCGTCACGACGCTGGAGCCGGAGGCTAAAGAGCCTCCGGCTCCGCCCGGTTCAGCGCGTTACTTTGCCTCCGTCTCTGGTTACGCGGATGTAGAGACCGTTGGCGGGAGCGGCGGTCAGGCGACGGCCGTTAAGGTCGTAGTAGGTTGCGGTGCAGTCATCGTCGGTCATGCCGGTGATGCCGCTGAGATCAATCTTGTCTGTGGTGAAGGTTACGTTGATGGGCATAGGGTCGCCGCCGGTGTTGGTCCACATCACGTCAATCTTCATGTCGGCCACGTTGTTGCGGATCTTGCCGTCGAGTTTCACGTCGGCGATGATCATACCGCCCATGAGGGTCATGTCCTTGGTTTCGCCTTTGTAGGTATCCTCGTTGCCGGAGGCAGTCACCGACACGTTCTCCAGAGCGATGTCACCGAGTGGCAGAGGCGCCCCGCCGAGGTCGATGGTGAGGTTGGGGAGCAGGAAGTTGCAGGTTCCTTCGCCGGTGGGGGTGATGGTGATGGAAGAGGACTGGTTGTCGGCAATCTTTTCGCCTCCCATTTCAACGTTGAGGAAGCCGGGGTAGTTCTTGGCTTCGCCTGCGGCGAAAGCTACTGCGGGGAGCAGTAGCATACCGCTCAGAAGCGCGTAAATTTTCTTCATATTATGATATAGTTTAAAATTATCTTGTGAATATGGTGAAAAATATATAAAGTATCTTGTTCCTTAATCCGATAATCATTGCAAATTTAATCAATATTTCCAATTTGGCCAATATAATGCCACGGTTTGTCACTAATTATGTGAAAAAAGTGTCAAAACGAACAATGATAATGTAGCCTTTGCGTGAGATGTCAGGGGGTGGAAAGTGTGCGTTCGCCCATGTCGCGGGCGATCTCTTTGCGCATGGTCATCACGTCGCGGATCTCTATATCTATGCGATGTTCCTCCTCAGCGTCACCTTTGTCGACAGCTTCTGACAGCTCTTTCATCAGTTCTTTGAGCCTGATGTCGAGCAGTTCCCCTTTCAATTCTATCACGGAGCGGGGCACGAGTATTTCGAGTCGGTCCTCCTCACGCTCGGCAGGAGCCTCGCGGCTGTAGATATGGCTGAGGTGGTGCCGTTCGCGAAGGAGTTCGGCGGCTTCGCGCCGGACTTCGTCATCCTCGTGGCTGAGCAGTTCGCGTCCCGGCCAGTCCTTCCGGAAGTCGGACAACCGTCCTTCGCGCCGGACGGCGATGACTGCTGCGAGCCGTTCTTCCTCCCGTCTGATCTCATCGACGGAGAGATCCCTGGCCGCGATTTCGCGGATGCCTTCGACGCGCATCCGCTTCGCCTCTTCGTCGGCCGCGGCGCGTTCCCGCGCGAACGCGCCGGCGAAATCGCCGCGCATCCTCTCCAACAGTTCCGCCATTTTAGCATAAAGCGGCACGGTATACTCCACACCATCCACCTCCAGCTCCTCGCGGACGAATTCCAGCACATCGATCTCCCGCTCGCTGCCGTTCTCGTCCACCTGCGTGCAGAAAGGCATATAGCCATAGCGCACACAGTAGCGCATCAGTGCCTGCTCGGCGCGAGCAAGTGGAAACACCTGCGTCCGTAGTCCTCCGGTCAGAGGCTGTTGCCGAACCTCATGCGGCTGTGCCGGGGCGGATGCCGGCTGTCCGGAGGCGTCTGCAACATCAGTGGCGGGTGCTGATACCGGTGTTGGCTGCATAGCTTCGGGAAACTCCCGGCGCATCCGTTCGCGGCGCCGTTTCTCCACCACTTCGGCCACGGCCTTGGCCACAGCCTTGGCGATGGCTTCATCCGAAATGCCAAGCAGCGAGGCGCACTCGCGGATATAGACATCACGCGACACCACATCCGGGATGTGGGCTATCGATTCCACCACGCTGTTGATGGCTGCGATGCGCTGCTGCGGGTCGTTCTTCATCTCTGCCAGCATCACCTGCGCCTTGTAGCGGATGATGTCGGTCTCATGTTCCGCCACGTAGGCGCGGAACTCTTCAGGAGAGTTCTTGCGCGCGAAAGAGTCCGGGTCATCTTCAGGCGGCAGGCGGAGCGTCTTGACATTCATCTTGTGGGAGAGGAGCATGTCGATACCGCGCAGCGACGCCTTGACTCCGGCTGCATCGCCGTCGTAGATCAGCGTGATGTTGTCTGTAAACCGATGGATAAGCGCTATCTGGCCGTCGGTGAGCGCAGTTCCTGAGGAGGCCACCACATTTTTCATGCCCGACTGCCACATGCCGATCACGTCCATGTAGCCCTCCACAAGGAAGCACTTGTCCTCGCGTACGATAGCCGAGCGCGCCTGATAGATGCCGTACAGTTCGTTGCTCTTCTTGTAGAGTTCCGATTCGGGAGAGTTGATATATTTTGCCAGTCCTCCCTTGAGATCGCGTCCCCCGAATGCAATCACTTTGCCCGAAGTGTTGAGGATGGGGAAGATGACCCGGCCGCGGAAGCGGTCGTAGTCGCGCCCCTGTTGCGAGGTGCCAACGAGACCGAGCCGCTTGAACACGTCAAGCGGGTAACCGGCCTTGAGGGCAGAATCGGTGAGGTGGCTGCCGCGGTCGAGGGCGTATCCGAGATGGAAGGCGGCGATGGCTTCGTCGGTGACGCCGCGCCCCTGAAGATAGGAGAGGCCCACGTCGCGCCCCTCGTCGGTCTCCGTCAGGTCATGCTCCATCAGGCGCATCGCCCACTCGTTGGCAACGAGCATGGACTCGCGCTCCGACTGCCGGCGGCGCTCCTCGTCGGTGAGTTCCCGCTCCTCCACCTTTATGCCGTAGCGCCTTGCCAGATGCAGCAGAGCCTCGTGGTATGAGAGTCCCTCTTTCTCCATGATGAAATTCACCGGCGAACCACCCTTCTTGCAGGAGAAGCAATAACAGAAATTCTTGCGGCGGTTCACGGAGAATGAAGGAGTGCGTTCGTTATGGAACGGGCAGAGTCCCATATAGTTGCCTCCGCGCCGTATGAGGTGGACATAGTCGCCCACCACCTCTACAATGTCGGCTGTATCCTTTATCTTCTGTACAGTGGCTTTGTCGATCATCGGGCCGAGATATTGCGGAGATCCGTGACGAGGCGGCGGATTTCCTCGCCGGTCTCGAGGCGCGTCGGCACGAGGGGGAGACGGAGCTGGTTCTCGATGAGCCCGAGGGCGTTGAGCAGCGATTTCACGCCGGCGGGGTTGCCGTCGACGAACAGTTCGTCGTAGAGACGGGAAAAGCTGTAGTGGATGGGGAGAGCTTCGTTGAAGCGTCCCGCGAGACAGAGGCGCACCATGCGGCCGAACTCCTCGGGAAAGGCGTTGCCCACCACCGAAATCACTCCCTCGGCGCCGAGCGAGATAAGGGGATAGGTGAGGGCGTCATCGCCCGAGATCACCTGGAACCGCTCAGGCTTGTGGTTGATGATCTCCTCGATCTGCTTGAAATCGCCCGAAGCTTCCTTTATGCCTATTATGCCCGGGAACTCCTTGGCGAGCCGGAGCGTGGTGGAAGCCTTGATGTTTATGCCGGTGCGTCCGGGCACGTTGTAGAGCACCACCGGTAACGGGGAAGCCATGGCCACTTCGCGGTAATGAAGGTACAGGCCCTCCTGCGAGGGCTTGTTATAGAAAGGTGTCACAGAGAGGATGGCTGAAAAACCGGAGAGGTCCGTCGAACGGATTTCCTCGGTCAGCGAGCGGGTGCAGTTCCCCCCCATGCCGAGCACGAGCGGAATGCGGCCTGCCGTGCGGGTCACCGCAAACTCTCTGACGGCCTGTTTTTCGGCCGGGGAGAGGGTAGGAGTCTCGCCTGTGGTGCCAAGCACCACGATATAGTCGGCGTGTCCTTCCATGATGTGGTCGAGAACGCGCCCGAGCGCTTCGAAATCAATATCTTTGTCGGGGGTAAAGGGAGTGACGGCGGCCACTCCCAAACCGGTTAACCTGAATGTTTCCATAAAATTTCCGTAGGAATCACGCAAAATTAACAATTTTTCTTCACATATTCGCGTAAATATTGTTAAATAAAGGTTAATCCACTGTCAGAGTATAAACTATAAATCGTTATGGAGAACAGCAAGGTTAAGGGGATAATGGGGAAGACGCGGGATGTGGCCGTGTGGTTCTGGAAGGATATCAGGTCGTATGCCGATGTCAAGGGGGATCTGGAATCGCAGCTGGATATCGAACAGAGCATCCGGTCCGGAGTATCGTTCAAGGGGAGTCAGCTGCTGACCCTCATATTCGCCATTTTTATCGCGTCCCTCGGGCTGAACACCAACAGTATACCGGTGATCATCGGCGCGATGCTCATATCGCCGCTTATGGGTCCGATCATGGGTATGGGTCTCGGAATCGGCGTTCAGGATTTCACGTTGCTGAAGCGGAGCCTGAAGAATATCGTGGCGGCAGTCCTCGGATCTCTTGTCACCTCAGCGATATATTTCCTGATCTCGCCCCAGTACGAAGGTGCGAGCCAGCTTCTGGCGCGCACCTCTCCCTCGATTTACGATGTGTTCGTGGCGGTTTTCGGCGGGGCGGCCGGCATACTGAGTGTGGCGGCCAAGAACAAAGGCCAGGTGATGCCTGGAGTGGCAATCGCCACCTCGCTGATGCCTCCCCTCTGCACCGCCGGTTACGGGCTGGCCACATGGCAGATGAATTTCTTTCTCGGTGCGCTTTATCTCTTCTTCACCAATATGATATTCATCATGGTCACTACCTGGGTGGGGGTGAAGCTGATGGGATTCAGGAACGTGGTTTTCCAGGATGAGCGGCGTGCCCGTCGTGTGCAGCGGATTGTTACCGGTCTGGTAGTAGCCACTGTCTGCGTGAGCGTCTATCTTACGGTGGTGATGATACGCAAGAATGTGTTTATCGAGAAGGCGTCTGCATTTGTGGAGAATCAGTTTGTGTTTCCAAACACGCAGGTGCTGAGTCATAAGGAGTATGTCGAGGGTAACACGCGGCATATCGACGTTACGCTCATAGGCGAGGCGCTGCCGAAGGACTCGCTTCAGTTGGCGATGGTCAACAAAATGGACTCGGTGGGACTCGGAGGGACGTTGCTTACCATAAAGCAGGGCTTCTCTGTGGAGAACGGCAAGGAACTTGACAGCGATGACAGCGGTCAGTTCTATGCATTGATGCAGAATGAGATAGCGCAGCGTCAGGAGGAGATAGACTCGTTGAAGTCAATAGTATCGCTGCATAAACAGTTCTCCGACGAGAGCGTGCGCGTCTCGCCGGAGATTAAGGTGCTGTTTCCGTCGGTGAAGGATATCGCGTTGGCGCGGATGGTGGCGTCGGCGGTGGGCAGCGACCAGAACACTGACACGATCGACATGATGTTTGTCAACGCGCCGGCGGGGATGACTGCGGCTGACCGTCGCAAGCTGACCGAGTATGTCGAAGTCCGGCTGAACCGCAAAAACATCCATCTGACCCTGAATCCGTCAGGGTTTCCCTGGCCTTCTCGAAAGTAATCAGTCGAGGAAGGAGAGGGTGTATTCGCGGTCGAGGCGGTTTGAGTCGTTGTATCGCAGGATTACGAAGAATTCGTCGTTGACGTTTTTGAATTCGTACCGCATTGTTTTTACGTGCCCCTCATCGTAGTAGGATACCTCGGATGCAAGCAGTATGCTGCCTTTGCCGGTCAGGCGGCAGAGGCCGAAGAGTTTTGTGGGATCGCCGGCGGCAGCTTCCCAGCCTTCAGAATCGAGCAGAAGCCAGTTGAGATCCAGATTGAAGCTGTTGTAATATCCTAACTGGTAACGAGCCCCGTCCTCACGCAGGATGTTTCCGTCGAGCCATGTAACCGTTGTCAGATTGTCGGCTTTCCACGTCAGATCGGTTATCACGGAGGGTTCCTTCTCCTCCTTGACTGAAGTCCGGATCAGATGTTTTGTGTCATCGTACTCGTAGGAGAACACACTCTTTTCCGAGACGGCGCCTTCATGGTCGAGCACGTAGCCATTCTCGCCCAGACCGTTGTTGATGGTCAGTGTGACGAAATACTTCAGCATGCCGTCCTCGTAATAGTTATACTCCGTGGAGGTGGCGTCGTAACGGATGTTGCAGTTGCTGTTCCTGTGACCGATGGTCTTCACTTCAGTCAGCAGTCCGTTATCATTATACTTGAATGTGACCTGCGTAGTCTCCATGATGCCCTCACTTTCAAAATCCTTCACCTGAATCGAGCCTATGATCGATTTTGGGAAACGGTAGTCGGGCAATCCGCCAGGGAAATCAGGTTTGTTGGGCTGGTCGGGGAGTTCGGACCCTCCTCCGTTGTTGTCGCTATCGGGTTCTTCGTTACAGGCTGCAAGAGATGGTGTCAGTGCGATTATGGCTGCAAGCCATAGATGTTTCTTTTTCATGTCGATGTTATTTAGTTGTTCATTGTTCAAAGTACAAACCGTTGGTCAGACTCTTCTTGTTGCCTCTTACCTGCTCCAGAGGGGAGCATAGCAGAGTGCGAGGACAGGATAAATCTCAAGGCGTCCGATCAGCATTTCGAAGGAGAAGAGCCATTTCAGAGTATCGGGAAGCATGGAGTAACCGGCGCCGGTGGCGCCGAAGCCGAGTCCGGCGTTGCCCATGCAGGATGTGGAGGCGAATAAGGAGTCGGTCAGCGGATATCCGCATGCCGTCATGGCCATAGCGCCGGCTACCACCGTCAGCATGTAGATGGTGATGAATCCTACCAGGCGGAGCATCACGTTCTGAGGAATCTCCTTCCCGCCGACCACCACCCGCTTGATACTGTTGGGCATCAGCGTGTGGACAATCTCGTTTCGGAGATTTTTGGAAAGAGCCACTATCCTGTCGATTTTGATGCCTCCTGTTGTGGACCCTGCGCAGGCGCCGCATGTCATCAGCATGATGATGATGATGAGGGGGAGGGGGCCCCAGGCTGCAAAAGGAATAAAAGAGGAGTACTCAAAACCTGTGGAGGTCACCGCAGAGCTGACCATGAAGAGCGGGGAGAGCAGCAGGTTGTCGACTCCGGTCGCTCCTTCTGAATGCAACCGGAGTGACATCATGCCGACTGATGCGAGAACGATGACTATGTAGGTGCGGAACACGTTGTTGCGGAAGAGCTGACGCCCGTTGCCGCGCACGGCGTTGTACACCAGTATGAAGTTGACGCCTCCCGTGAACATGAATGCAGTCACGGCCCAGGCGATGGCGGGGCTGTGCCATGCGCCGATGCTGTCGTTGCGGGTGGAAAATCCGCCGGTCGACATTGTGGAGCATGCCTGACAGACGCTGTCGAACACACCCATTCCGAGGAAGAGGAGAGTGGCGATCTGGAGGAGAGTGAGCAGCGCGTAGACCGTCCAGAGCGATAGCGCGGTCTGACGGATTCGCGGATGGAGCTTGTCGTGGCTTATGCCGGTGACCTCGGCGTTGAAGAGCGAGATGCCTCCTGAGTCGTTGAGGGATGGGATGATGGCGATGAGGAACATCACTATGCCCAGACCGCCGAGCCATTGTATCAGCGCGCGCCAGAGGAGTATGCCACGGCTTTGTGCTTCGACATCGGGAATCACAGAGGCGCCGGTGGTAGTGAAACCGGACATGGTCTCGAAAAAGGCATCGGTGAGCGTGAGGGGTGAGGCGCACAGCAGGAAAGGGATCATGCCGAATATGGAGAAGAAAATCCACACTGATGATATCAGCAGATAGCCCTCGCGGCGGTAGATGGGAGCGTGTGAGCGACGGTAGCTGAATGCGAGAGCGCCTCCGGCAATGCCTGTGGCGACAAATGAGCAGGCGAAGGCAAGCCAGTCAGTCTCGCCGCAGAGCAGACAGACGGCAAGCGGCAGAAGCATCAGTATCGCCTCCAGCATCAGCAGCCAGCCGAATACCCGGTAGAGAGAGTCAAATCTGCCGGAGCGGAGATATGTTTCCCGCATCATCATTCCGCCGTATGTGAAAGCAGGGACGGAACCCGGCCGAACATCTTGAAGGTCCGTTGGTAATAAGGTGTTGTCATGTCGGATATCACCACACCTTTGGATGATGACGCATGGATGAACTGCCGGTCGTCAATTACTATGCCCACGTGCGACACACGGTTGGCGTCCTTGCCGGTGGCGAAAAATACAAGATCTCCCACGGCCACTTGTGCCGGTTCGAGGCGTTTGCAGAATTCCGCCTGTTTCGCCGAATTGCGCGGTAGCTTGTGACCCGCCACATCCTCGTAGATCTTCATCACCATCCCGGAGCAATCGGTGCCGCTTCCCTTGTCGGCCTTCGCGTAAGCGTAGGGAGTACCGAGCCATGTACGGGCCTCTTCCACTATCCGTTGCTGCTGTTTGCCGGCACGCGGAACATGTATCGCTGTGGTGCCGGAATGTTCCGGAGCAGTCCCGACAGCCTTGTGCGAGCGGCAGGAGGGGAGCATAAACGCCACCGCTGTCACCGCCAACAGCAGTGACAACAGTCTTATTTTTGAAAGAAAATGCTTATAATCAGATGTATGCGAATAAACGTAGAATCGAGTCATGTAGAAATGCGTTCTTCGGATGATTTACAAATGCAAATGTAAACAAAAAAATTCGAAATCACCGCATTCCAATACAAAAACCTTTAAATCTCTATAAGGACGCTACCGCAGCTGTAGCCTCCTCCGAATACCACCAGCGCGACCTTCTTTCCGCGGGCTATCTCCTTTATTCTCTGGCAGAGGACGAGTGCGGCAGATGCCGAGCCGGTATTTCCGAGTTCCTCGATGTTGTTGAGAAACACTCCCTCTTCCTTACCGAGGTCCTTGGCTACATACGAGATTATTCTCATGTTGGCCTGATGGCAGATCACGTGCGAGAGGTCGTCGACCGTGAGCGAAGCGTCGGAGAGTACCTTGTCGAGCGCGTATTCCATATATTTGCATGCGTTCATGAACACATCACGGCCGTTAGGCATGGATATGCCTCCCTCGGCGGGCATAAGTTTCACGCCTTCGGGGCCCGCGCCGATCTGGCCGAGTCCTTCGGTGAATATGCCGAGAATCTTGCGGTCGCTGTCGGCAACCTTCTCTTTCGAAATGAAAAAGGCCACCGCGCCGTCGCCCCAGAGGTGGCCCGACTTCGGATCGCTTTCGTCGGCGTAGTAAGTATTGTGTTCCGGGCAGATAAGCAGGGCCTTTGATGCCTTTCCCATGGCGAAATAGCCTTCGATGGCCTCCAGTCCGTTGACAAAAGAGGAGCAGGCGGCTGAAAGATAGAAGGCTTTCGCGCCCTTTATATCGTAGCGGCGCTGGACTTCATGGGCGGCAGTGGCCACCGAGTCGTAGACGCAATAGGCAGCATGGACTATCAGGTCCACGTCGCGGATGTCGTAGGGGAGGGAGGAGAGGGCGTCCTCCACGGCTGCGAAAGCCATGGTGTTGACATTCTCTTCCGGGGCCGCCTTCGAGCGGGTGCTTATTCCGGTGCGCTGAAAGATCCAGTCTGCATCCAGACCGTTCACATTTTTAAAATAGTCATTGTCGATTCTCTGCGTGGGCACGTAGCTGCCCATAGAGTTGATATACATGCGGATATAGTTTTCGTGGCAATTTTATAACTGCAAAATAAGCAAAATTTTCGCAGATACGAAAGAGAAACGGCACAAAAACTACAAAAATGTGCAAAAAAGAAAAAGATTGTACTGTGTCTCTTCCAGAACGACCGGCGTCCACTGGCGTAAAATGGGCAGGATAAAAACTTTGACGGGAAAATTATGCGGATTCAAAAAATTGCAGTATATTTGCAAAAAATTTAACTCGTTAAATCTAATCGACAAGCTTCATCATGAAGAAACACAATTTCTACGCGGGTCCGAGCATCCTCACCCCGTACACCATCCAAAAGACAGCAGACGCAGTGATTAACTTTGCAGACACCGGTCTTTCTCTGCTTGAGGTTTCGCACCGTGGCAAGGAATTCCAGGCCGTTATAGACGAGGCGGCAGCTCTGACCAAAGAGCTTCTCAACGTACCCGAGGGCTACCATGTGCTTTTCCTCGGCGGCGGTGCCAGCCTGCAGTTCTGCATGGTTCCTTTCAACCTTCTGAAGAAGAAAGCAGCCTATATCAACACCGGTACATGGGCTACCAACGCTATCAAAGAGGCAAAGCTCTTCGGCGAGGTAGAAGTTGTTGCTTCCTCCGAAGACAATAAATTCAACTATATTCCGAAGGATTTCGTAATCCCCACGGACGCCGACTATTTCCACTATACTTCCAACAACACCATCTACGGAACCGAGACCCGCAAGGACTACGATTCCCCCATTCCGATGGTGTGCGACATGAGCTCCGACATCTTCAGCCGTGAGTTCGACGTAAGCAAATACGAGTGCATCTACGCAGGCGCGCAGAAAAACCTCGCTCCTTCCGGCGTGACCATCGTCATCATCAAGGAGGATGCCCTCGGCCATGTGGACCGTCCCATCCCCACCATGCTCGACTACCGCACCCACATCAAGAAGGGTTCGATGTTCAACACTCCCCCGGTACTTCCCATCTACTCCGCGCTGATGACACTGCGCTATTACAAGGAGCAGGGCGGTGTGAAGGAGATGGAGCGCCGCGACCTCGAGAAGGCTGCAATGCTCTACGACGAGATCGACCGCAACAAACTCTTCCGCGGCACCGTGGCAGAAGAGGACCGCTCCATCATGAACGTATGTTTCGTGATGAATCCCGAATATGCGGAGCTTGAGAAGGATTTCATGGAATTCGCCACATCCAAGGGCATGGTCGGCATCAAGGGCCACCGCTCGGTAGGCGGTTTCCGCGCTTCCCTCTACAACGCTCTTCCCAAAGAGAGCGTGCAGGCTCTTATCGACTGCATGAAGGAATTCGAGGCAAAACACTAATCAGAAAACAAGAGACAGACCATGAAAATATTGGTTTTCACCGAGAAGCCTTTTGCCCCCGCGGCAGTCAAGGCTATAGAGAACACCGTCAACGCATCGGGCAACGATCTCGAGGTGGTGGAGGGCGGTACACGCGCTGACTTGCTTGAGGCTGTGAAGAACGCCAACGGCCTGATAGTACGTTCCGACAAAATCGACGGCGAAGTGATGGACGCGGCTCCCGAGCTGAAAGTGATTGTCCGCGCCGGCGCCGGCTATGACAATATCGACCTGGCGGCAGCCACAGCTCACGGCATCTGCGTGATGAACACACCGGGCCAGAACTCCAACGCCGTTGCCGAGCTCGTGTTCGGTATGATGGTGATGATGTGCCGCAACCAGTACAACGGCAAGTCGGGCACAGAGCTGAAGGAGAAATCTCTCGGTATCTATGCCTTCGGTCAGGTAGGCCGCAACGTGGCGCGTATCGCCAACGGCTTCGGCATGAAGATAGAGGCTCTCGACAAGTTCGTTCCCGATGCAGCCATGGAGAGCGAGGGCGTGAAACCGGTCCACACTCCGGAGGAGCTCTTCTCGCAGAACGATTTCGTGTCGCTCCACATTCCCGCTACCCCCGAGACCCGCAACTCCATCGGCTATGACCTCGTCATGAAGATGCCGAAGGGTGGAGTGCTCGTCAATACCGCCCGCAAGGAAGTTATTGACGAAGAGGGACTCATCAAGGCGCTCGAAGAGCGTTCCGACCTTCGCTATGTTTCCGACATCAAGCCGGATCGTGCCGAGGAGTTCGAACAGAAATTCGCCGCCCGCGTGTTCTTCACTCCCAAGAAGATGGGTGCGCAGACAGCAGAGGCCAACTTCAACGCCGGCGTAGCCGCAGCAGAGCAGACCATCGCATTCCTGAAAGATGGCTGGAACAAATTCCAGGTGAATAAATAAGCAGACGGGACAGCGATATCGCGCAATTGAGTTCCCACATTGCACATATTTTCCCGGGGAGTGCCGAAGTGCACTCTCCGGGATTTTTTTATAATGTTTTATCGGGTGCGGCGGTACCAGGCTGTGGAGCGGTAGTAGGAGTGCTTGGGGTCGGAGGAGGCCGGGTTGTAGTCGCCTATGCTGATGCAGCGCACCTTTTCGGTATCCCATGGGCGGTTCCGGAAGTCGACGGGAGAGCGGTCGTAGTATGTCACCATCGCGCGGAGTGCGTCGTCAAGCGCCGCAGCGAGGTCGGCGCGGCCCTGTTCTGTCGCCAATGCCGAGCAATAGCCGAGGAAGTCATAGTAGGGATTCGACGTGTCACGGGAGTAGTTCACTGCCGGCATTACGGAGGGTGTCTCTTTGCCGAGTGCGAATATCCTTGCTCCTGCCTCGGCTACTGATTCAAGTTTCGACATGTCGCTTACAGCCACTGTTACCGGCTCACCGGAGTTGTTGTAATAGTCGAAAAACAGCCTGGCGGCATTCTCACGCCGCGGATCGATCCGGTACATCATCGGCAGGATCTGGTCGTAGGGGAGACCGTACTGCCACACCTCCGTCGGATAACCGACAAACCAGCGGCACTTCTCCCGGAATTCGTATAGAATCTCAATAGAGGACATGTAGCAGCAGTCGAACCAGATGGTGTCGAATCTCCCCGAAGGGATTGCGGCTGCGAGTTCCACGATGTCGGTCCATGCGAGATTATTCCGGTCACCGGGTTCTCCGGCATATTCTCCGCCGTACGCCTTGTGGACCGGAGCCTCTGCCTGTGACAGATCCTCAGGTCGCGGGGACTTCGAGGGACGGACGATATTATCCGAAAACTCGGGAGTCCAGCTTGTGCCATGTCCCCAGAAGAAGAGATTCGCGGTGAGGTCGGGGTAGCGGGTGAGGGCGTCCCTGATCACCTCCGCTATGCGGCTCGGGTTGGTCGAGGTGATGTCGCGCGGATATTCATGGACAGGATTGGCCGACAGTGCATATTTACCGTTCCTTTTCACAGCCTCGTGCAGTCCGCAGCGGTCGGCTGCGATGTCGGTGAAATATACAAGGAATCGCCCGGAGGGATCGGCTATGCGGTCAAGAGCCTGCATCATCTCCAGCGAGTCTGCCCGGAAATCGGAACGGAGACTCGAACGGTTCACCGCATAGATCAGGGTGAAATGCTTTGCTTCCACATTGTCCGGTTCTTCAGGCTCATTCTGATTTTTTCCTCCGCAGGATGAAAAAAGGAGCGTAAACATGAAAATGAGGATAGATATAGATGAATTTCGGCTGGAAAACATGGTAAATAACTGTTGAAATAATGTCAAATGTGAAATTTGATTTGTATTTTCACATTTAATTGTTAAATTTGTACCGAATTGTTAAAATTCAGCATCGGAAGCATCCGGATGATTGTTAAAAAATTATAACGGTTTCAAATTCCGGCTGATTTTATATGCAGGAAAATTGAAGGTTATGAGGGAGAGGCTGAACGTGGAATGATCAGGATGCTTAATAATAAACGCAATAGCGGGGATATATATTTTATATGAAGAAATCGCTGATATGGATACTTACCATAGTGATGGCCACTATGTTCGGCGCATTGCTGTATTTCCAGATAATGTATCTGGGGAATATGGCGAAGATGCGTGATGAGCAGTTCACGGAAGCTGTGATGCGGTCGCTCAACTCGACGTCGGAATTCCTTGCCAGGGAAGAGACGCTCCACTTTCTGGAGCAGGACGCCAACATTATAGAATCGAGTTTCTATGACTATTACAACAGCGGCGGCAATGTGTCGCAGGAAACAGTCGGCACCAACGAAGCCACGCTGAAATTTCCCGATGCGACGCAGTCCATCGGAGCGCGTTACGGTTCGCTGCAGGAGGTGATCCGCAGTCAGTATCTCTATCAGAAAGGTCTTCTGACAGAGGTGATACTCTCTATTCTGCGCGATTCAGGCTCACGTCCTGTGATGGAGCGGGCGGACTCGGTGGATATCCGCAACTGTCTGCGTACCGAGCTTGCCAATAACGGTATCCGCGAGCCCTTTGTCTTTGCCGTCTACAACAGGCGCAATGACTTGCTCTATACCTGCGGAGACTATCTCATTGGCTCGAAGGACATCTACTCTATCCAGCTTTTCAACAACACAGACTACGCCTATCGTCTTGACGTGGAGTTCCCGACCAAAAACACCTATATATTCTCATCAGTGAAATTCATCATCCCCTGGCTCGCCTTTACCGTGATGCTGTTGGTGATATTCATATACACCATAGTTATGATATTCAGGCAGAAAAAGCTGTCGGAGATGAAATCGGACTTTGTCAACAACATGACTCATGAACTGAAGACCCCGATATCGACCATCTCGCTGGCCGGGCAGATGCTCAGCGATCCCTCCATAAGCAAGTCTCCGACCACTATAGCCCATCTCTCCGAAGTGATAACCGAAGAGTCGAAGCGTCTTCGTTTCCAGGTGGAGAAAGTGCTTCATCTGTCGGTGATCGATGATGCCAGTGCCACGCTGAACTTCACCGAGGTAGATGCAAACGATATCATCAGCGGAGTGGTAAACACGTTCAAACTCAAGGTGGAGAAGCTGGGGGGACGTCTTTCCACAAACCTCGGGGCGACCGACGCGAGAGTCACAGTCGACGAGATGCAATTTACCAACGTAATCTTCAATCTCCTCGACAATGCGTTGAAATACATGCGGGAGAACACAGACCCTGAACTCGAGATCGATACCCTCGACCTGCCAGGCAATCGGCTTGAGATAAGAGTGAAGGATAACGGTATAGGGATACGCAAGGAAGATGTAAAGCGGATTTTCGAGAAATTCTATCGCGTATCGACCGGAAACCGTCATGATGTGAAAGGATTCGGACTCGGACTGGCATACGTCAGGAAAATGATCAACGTGTTCGGAGGCACAATCTCTGTGGAAAGCGAGTTTGGCAAAGGAAGTACGTTTGTGATAGACCTTCCGCTGTCAAAGTCGGCATCCCGCAAGGATTGACTCCGGATTTCAGATATAACGGAAACCGGGCCTGAAATATAACATTTTTTTAATTATTCATGATTTGATGCGGAATAATTTAAGAAAGTTTGTTATAAATTATGAAAGCGGCGGACGGTTCGGTGGCAAACTGTCATCCGAAGCGGAGACAACGGTTTCAGGAGCAGGGAGAATACGGACCGGAGGAATCCGGACAACTCCCGGAAAGCGAGAATATTAACAGATTCGCAAGTGTGAACCTGCGAAGCATGAAACACTAATAATATGGATGAAAAATTAAAGATACTTCTTTGTGAGGATGACGAGAATCTCGGCATGCTTCTAAGAGAGTTTTTACAGGCGAAGGGATACAGCGCTGATCTCTGCCCGGACGGAGATAAAGGTTACAAGGCGTTTCTGAAGGGGAGGTATGATTTATGCGTGCTCGATGTGATGATGCCCCGGAAGGATGGCTTCACGCTCGCGCAGGAGATACGCAACGTCAGCAGCGAGACGCCAATCATATTCCTTACCGCGCGTAATATGAAGGAGGATGTGCTTCAGGGCTTCAAACTCGGGGCCGATGACTATATCACCAAACCCTTCTCTATGGAGGAGCTCGTGTCTCGGATCAGCGCCATTCTCCGTCGCGTGAGGGGGAAGCGAGACAAGGACGTGACAGTGTTCCGCATCGGCAAATATACCTTCGATACTCAGAAGCAGACGCTCAATATCAATAATAAGTCGCAGAAACTCACCACCAAGGAATCGGAGCTTCTGTCGCTGCTCTGTCAGCATGTCAACGAAATTCTTGAGCGCAATTACGCACTCAAGGCAATCTGGGTGGATGACAATTATTTCAATGCGAGGAGTATGGATGTATATATCACGAAACTGCGCAAGCTGATAAAGGATGATCCTACCATCGAGATCATCAACATACATGGAAAAGGCTACAAGCTGATAGCTCCGGAACCGGAAGAATAAGACTTAATCCGGAAATTCGGGAGAATAGCAGAGAGGTCCGTAAGAATCTGTAACCGGGTGTTTCTTCCCGAGCGATATCGCTTCGTTCAGGAAGAGGCATCCGTTGTATGTGGCCTTCCGGACGGACTGTCCTTCGGCGAGACCGCAGGCTATGGCGGAAGACAGCGCGCATCCTGTGCCGTGTGTATGCGGCGAATCGATGCGAGGCATACTGATCTCGCAGATGGCCTCTGTGCGGTCGTAAAGGCGGTCTGTGCAGAAATCCAGTCCGGACTCTCCGGATATCGCATGTCCTCCCTTGATCAGCAGATATTCGGGATTGATTCTTCTGTAGATGGCGCCGGCGATTTCATGCGGATCGTCAGTAGAGGGATGTCCCGCAAGTATTCGGGCTTCGGGAAGGTTGGGAGTGAGCAGGGTTGCCATATTGTAAAGACGGAGTCTGCCGGAACCGTTTCCCGGTGCGGGCGAGGCGCCGAAGATTCCGCCGCAGGTTGCTCCCATGACCGGATCCACAACAATATTCCGCGCGCCGAAGCGGGTCAGGACTCCGGCTATGATGTCGGCGCTTTCATCGTCGGGAACAAGTCCTATTTTCACAGCGTCGGGGGTGTAGGCTTCGAAAAAAGTATCAAGCTGGGCCATCAGCATTTCCGTGCCGACGGGATGCATCATCCGTAACCCTCGGTAATTCTGTGCCGTAACCGCAGTGACCACGGTCCCCGCATGGCATCCGAAACGGCAGCATGTCAGAATGTCGGCCTGGATACCGGCGCCTCCGGTATTGTCGGAACCCGCAATGCTGAGGATAACTTTTCTGCGCCCCATGTCAGAAAGTGTCCCTGCGCATCCTCTCCTCAAGCTCAAGCTCGCTCACCTTTTCCGGCGCCGGCAGGTCGGCCGCGATGATGTCGCGGCACTCATTCATAAGTTTCTTGGTGTTGAAACCGTTCTCTCCCGGGAAGATGGGAGGGTGGATCTTCAGCCGGATCACGGAGGGAGTCATGTTGTAAGTATATCGCGGCATGGCGCGAAAACTGCCGTCGATGGTTATCGGCACTACCGGGAGCTTGAATTCGGCGGCAAGCATGAAGGCTCCACGTTTGAACTCACCCATGTTTCCGTCCCATGTGCGGCTCCCTTCGGGAAAGATCACGAGCGACATGCCGTCCTTCAGCGTCTTCTCCGATTCGGCGATGGTTTCACGGATACCGGCCAGACTGCTGTCATCGACAAACACATGTCCACCCTTGCGGCATGCTTTCCCTACGAGGAAAATCTTCTCGAGCGGTTTCTTCATAAGCCATTTGAAGTTGTGGTTCAGATAGCCGTAGATGGACCAGATGTCGTATGCCCCCTGATGGTTGCATACGAATACATAGCTCTGCTTCGGGTCGATGTATTCCCTGCCCGTCACCTTGACGCGCATCAGGAAAATGATGCAGGTTAGCCTTGCCCAGATATGGGCGGGCCAGTAGCCCCAGAAATTGACGGGACCTAAAGCGCAGCCTGCCACTGTGGTCAGCGCCGCAAGTATGGTGATCACGACAAGAATAGGGAACGCGATCAGATACTCGTAGAAAAGATAAAGAAATCTGAGAATCTTTTTCATGCCGTTTCCGGAGTAGAGAAATTGTATATGGCAGAGCCTGCGGTCCGGCCACTGAAAAAAGCGGTCGGACCGCAGGCTCTGTTATGGTTGGTATTATAAAAGTTTTATGGATATGTAACGTTTCGGATTTCGCTTGATGTCGACTATCAGAGAATCGATGTCGGCCGACACCTGGTTCAGACGGTGGTAAAGTTCGTCATCGTTGGTGAGTCGGCCCAGCGTCGAAGTGGAGGAGTTGAGTTTTGTGGCGAAATTCGACAGATTGGCGGTGATGTCGTTGACATTGGCCATTGTCGTGGCGATCGGGAGTTGTTTAAGAGTCTTGGAGAGGGCGAGGAGATTGGCGCTTACCGAGTCGATCTGATGGGTGATGGAGCGGGCATCGCGCACCACGAGCGGCACGTCGCGCGACATTGTGTTGCTGAGGCCCTCCGTCACTCCGAGTACATTGGCTGTGATGCCGTCGAGATGCTGTATGGACTGCAATAGAGCCGGATCTGCAACAAGAGTGTTGAGGTTGGAGAGAAGGGAATCTATTTTCGGCATAATCTGGCTGATGGCGGGCATAATCTCGTTGGAGATCGATTCCATCATGCCGTTTGAGGCGCCGGACGGTATCTCTTCCCCTACAGCCAGCTTTTTCGCGCTTTTGCCGATCTTAAGATTGATGTAGGCGCCGCTCAGCATGGTCTGGCCCATCTCCGCGTAGGAGTCGGCGGGAATGCTCAGTTTCTTGTCCATGGCGAGCATGACCTTGATCTTGCCCGGATCGGAGTAGTCGTAGATGATCTCGCGCACCTGACCCACCTTATAGCCGTTCACCTGTACCGGCGAAGCCACAGCGAGCCCGTCGACATTGGAGTAATAGGCATAATAATAATTGGCGGGCCGGAAGAGATTTATCCCCTTGAGGAACTCTATTCCGAAAAAGAGGACAAGAGCGGCTATAATCACGCTCAATCCGATTATAAATTCCTTTGAAAATATTTTTTTCATGATGATGATGTTTCGCTGTTTATGATATTGCTTGCGCTATTTCTTGCTTATGATGATGAAGGCATCCGGAATTTTCGACTTTACATCGAGGAGCATATTTTCGATTTCCCTCCGGTTTTCCGACTCACCGTAAGTATATTTGTACAGATTGTTTTCCTTGAAAGCCTTGATCGGTTTGAGGCCGCAGAACTGCGGGTTGTTCTCCATTAGGCGGTCGCTTGAAGCGAGAACCTGAATCTTGTAGACGGTCTTGATCTTATCGTTTCTCACCTTGAATCCGGAGGATGTCTCCCCGGCGGAAGCCAGAGCCGCCGCGGTGTTTTTCACTACGAAGCGTTTCTGTCCTTTACTTTCCGGTCTGGATTTCTTTTCTTTTTTTCTGTCGGCCTTTTCGCTTTTTGTCAGCGATTCCTTTACTTTATCCCGGCGTGAAGCATCGGCGGATTCCGATCCGGTGCCGGCAGCGGCGGTGAGGGTTTCTTTTGAATTATCCGGCGCAGCGTTTGCCGCCGCAAAAATGTTGTCGGACTTAGGGCAGTTCTCCGAAAGGAGGAGGATGGATTCGGCTTCGACCACGCGGCTGTCGGAAATTTTGCGGGCGGCAGTCGACCTGCGTCGGCGTGCTCTTCCGGCGCGGTACTGGCGGGGACTGTCCGCTACGACCGGAACCTTGTCATCACGCTTTGAGCGCGGACGGCCCGCTGAGGCAAGCAGAGGAATGTCATCATCCGCAGACAAGTCATTTACTGCGGGAATCTCGGCCACCGGTTTGTCCTTGGTCGTGGATTTCTTTTTTTTCTTCTTGTTCTTGCTCGAATCGCTCTTCTTGTCTTTCTTGCGCGAACTTCCGGTACCAGGCTCTCCGCCGGTCACTGTCTTTTTCTCATTTTTGCTTGTGGCAGCGGTTTTGGGCGGAGCTGAAGGACCGTCGGCTCCCTTTTTCCACTCGGCTTTTTCGCCGGAAACGATGGCGTTGCCGCGGTTGTAATGCTCCACATAATTCTCTACGGCATTGTAGAGCGATTCCGCAAGTTTGTCTCTACCCGCATCTGAGTTCAAGAACTTGGCACAGGCTGGATTGCAGATGAAATCAAGTTCTACGAGCACTGAAGGCATAGAAGTGGCCCAGAGCACCCAGAATCCGGCCTGCTTCACGCCGCGGTCGGCGCGTCCGGCGTTGCCGACGAGCTGCTTCTGTGCCATGGAGGCGAACTTCAGACTCTGGCCGAGATTCTTCTTCTGTGCCATTTCGAAAATGATGTATGATTCATCCTTCGACGGGTCGAAGCCGCTGTATTTCTGTTTGTAGTCGCTTTCCAGCTCGATCACCGAGTTTTCGCGGCGCGCCACCCGCAGATTGCTGTCATCCTTATGGAGACCAAGGGCGTAGACCGACGCTCCCGCCACATTGGCGCGGTTGCGGTTGGACTTGTCGACAGAGTTGGTATGGATGGAGAGAAAGAGGTTGCCATGGTTGCGGTTGGCTATCTCGGCGCGCTCCTGCAGACTTACGAAAGTATCGCCGTCGCGGGTCATCACCACTTTTACATCCCTGAGGTTTTTCTCCACAAGTCTCTTTAGCCTTGTGGCCACTCCGAGATTTATGTCCTTCTCCCGCGCTCCGTTGTCGACGGCACCGACATCGTGACCGCCGTGGCCGGCGTCAATTACCAGAGTGAACGGACGGCTCTCGCCGCGGGCTCCGGAAACAGGAATCGCGAGGAGCAGAATCCCCGCCATAAGCAATGTAAATATATATCGCATGGTATTATTCATTCAGATTACAACTCATTCAGAATTTTTTACGTGTGAACACGAAATCCTGACCGAGATATTTCTCGCGGACAATGGGGTTGGACACCAGTTCCTCGCTGCTCCCCTGGAAGAGCACTTTTCCCTCGAAGAGCATGTAGGCCCGGTCGGTGATGCCGAGAATCGAATCAGCCTTATGGTCGGTGATGAGCACTCCGATGTTTCTCTCCTTCAGATGATAGACCACAGACTGTATATCCTCGACAGCAATCGGATCGACGGCGGCGAAAGGTTCGTCGAGCATTATGAACTTGGGGTTGATGGCAAGGCAGCGGGCGATTTCGGTGCGGCGTCGCTCTCCTCCCGAGAGGTTGTTGCCGAGATTGTGGCGCACCTTCTCGAGTTTGAACTCCCGGATAAGCTGCTCGAGTTTCTCCTTCTGATACTCGGCGGAAGTGTCGGTCATCTCGAGGATGGCCCGTATATTGTTTTCGACGGTTAGTGTCCGGAACACCGAGGCCTCCTGCGGCAGATAGCTTATGCCGCGTTGCGCGCGTCTGTAGACGGGAAGTCCGGTGATGTCGGCATCATCTATGAAGACCCTTCCCTCGTTGGGGGTAATGAGTCCTACTGTCATATAGAAAGTTGTGGTCTTGCCGGCTCCGTTGGGACCAAGCAGTCCGACGATCTCTCCCTGTGTGACGTTGATGGAGACTTTGTTGGCCACTGTGCGCTTGCCGTACTTCTTTACAAGATTCTCGGTGCGGAGGACACCTTTCTCTGGAACCCGCACTTCTTCCTCTGTCCTGACTGCGTCTTCCGCTCCGGATATGGTATCCGCGGCGTAAATGTCGAGTTCCTGCATGTCGGGCACGGGGAGTCCCTCCAGATCGCGCTCCTCTTCGGGAGTGAGTGTACGTGGACGCTTCTCGCCGCCCTCGCGCCGGGAATTGATCTTTTTTCTATGCAGCGGAAACAACTTCATATTGTCAGCAATTGCAGGAAGCGGGGTTGAGAAGACTCCTGATATAATCTGTAAGGAGCTTGATGGCTACCTTGTTATGGCCTCCCTGCGGCACAATGAGGTCGGCATAGCGTTTGGAAGGCTCGATATATAGCTCATGCATCGGCTTGAGGGTCTCGATGTAGCGGTCTATGACCATCTGCGGCGTGCGGCCGCGCTCTATGCAGTCACGATAAATCACGCGAATCAGCCGCTCGTCGGCATCGGCGTCGACGAACACCTTCACATCCATCATGTCGCGCAGCGACTTGTCGGTGAGCACAAGGATACCCTCCACCACGACAACTTCCTTCGGATTGACCGTGACGGTCTCCTTCATCCGCGAGCAGGTGATGAAATCATAGGTGGGCATATTAACCGTGCGTCCTTCCTTCAGCTCGCCGAGCTGTTTGGTGAGCAGTGTCCATTCGATCGAGGCCGGCTCATCGTAATTCATCTTGAGACGCTCTTCCAACGGGATGTGACGGTTGTCCTTATAATAACTGTCCTGCGGCATCACCGCGACTTCATCCTGGGGAAGACTCTCGATTATTTTTCTGACCACCGTAGATTTTCCGGATCCGGTGCCACCCGCTATTCCTATAACAAGCATATCTGTCTCGACCTTGTAGGTGTGCGGCCCTTGGCCCCCGCGTCAGCATTTTTTGCGGGATAGGGTCTTATTACGCACAAAATTACTAAAAACTAAAAATGTCACCAAATTTTTTATTAACTTTGCGCTGGCTTTGGGGTTAAAATCTTAAAAGTCACGCTACTTTTGAAAACCGAATCCGCAAAACGAGTTTTTGGAAAAGCTGCGGCAAATGTGATATGTAACAGACGATTATGTTTGTAAGTTCTGTAAAATCCTTAGGGCGCTACTGCGAATTTATGGTTCAGGTATGCAAGGCCCCTGAAAAGTGGAGAGAATTCTTCAAGAGTCTTGTGAAGGAGATCTACAAGCTCGGAGTGGATTCGATCCCTTTGGTGACGATCATCTCGATTTTCATCGGAGCGGTGATCTGCATCCAGATGAAAATCAATATAGAGTCTCCGATGATACCGGCGTACGCCACCGGACTTGCAACGCGCGAGATAGTCATACTGGAGTTCTCCTGCACGATGATGTCGCTGATTCTTGCCGGCAAGGTCGGCTCCAATATTGCCTCGGAGATAGGCACGATGCGTGTGACCGAACAAATCGACGCCATAGAGATCATGGGCATCAACTCTGCCAATTTCATCGTGCTCCCGAAAGTGGTGGGCTTCGTGCTTTTCATACCGGTGCTTTGCGTGCTGTCGATGTTCATGGGGCTGTTGGGCGGCGCATTTATAGCGCAGTTCACCACCATGATAACCATGGAGAGATATATCTACGGAATCCAGTCGTTCTTCAACGAATGGTTTGTCTGGTACAGCATAATCAAATCGATCGTCTTCGGCTACATCATCACGTCGGTGGCGGCATATTACGGGTACTATGTCCACGGAGGAGCGCTGGAGGTGGGGCAGGCGAGCACCAGAGCGGTGGTTTCCAGCTCGATCCTGATTCTTCTCGCCGACGTGGTACTCACCCAACTTCTGTTGCAATGATAGAGGCTAAAGACATATCCAAATGGTTTGACGGCCAGCAGGTGCTCTACGACATCTCGGCGACTTTCGATACCGGTAAGACGAATCTTATCATCGGTCAGTCGGGGTCGGGTAAGACCGTGTTCATGAAGTGCCTGATCGGGCTGCTTACGCCCGAGGAAGGCGAGATCCTTTACGACGGGCGGCGGTTCCGCTCGCTCGACACGACCGAGAAGCGTCAGCTGCGATCAGAGATAGGTATGCTATTTCAGGGTTCCGCGCTGTTCGACAACGAGACGGTGCTTGGCAATGTGATGTTCCCGCTGAAGATGTTCAGCTGCATGTCGCACAAGGAACAGTTGGAGCGCGCCCATTTCTGCATAAGGCGTGTGGGTCTCGAGAACGCCGACGACAAATTTCCATCCGAGATTTCGGGAGGTATGCAGAAGCGGGTGGCTATCGCCAGGGCGATAGCCCTCAACCCGAAATATCTCTTCTGCGACGAGCCAAACTCCGGACTCGACCCGAAGACATCCATCCTGATCGACGAGCTGCTCAGCGACATCACGCATGAGTATGGCATAACCACCATCATCAATACCCATGACATGAACTCCGTGCTCGGCATCGGAGAAAACATCGTGTTCATAAATAGGGGGCATTGCGACTGGATTGGCGATGACAAGAATATATTTCGCAGCAAGAGCAAGAGCCTCAATGATTTCGTGTTCGCTTCAAAACTCTTTCAGGAGGTAAAGCTGTTTCTTGAGCGCGAATACGGGGAGGAGACAGGAAAGCGATGAAGAAAGGAGCGGTGGCAGGATTTATGCTTCTTGGAGCTGTCTGGGCATGGCTCGCCTGGATCATGCTTTCTAAAGACGGCCTCACCCTGAAAGATATAATTATAGTGGTGATGTCGGGTATAATAGTGTTCGTGCCGCTCTGGAAGCGTTATGGCCGTAAGGGCGAATAGAGAAACAGAAATGAGTGAGAATGAAGATAAATCGTTGCCGGTGTCGCGTGGCCTATTGTTGCCGGCGCTCGACAGTCCGGCCGATCTGCGCCGGCTGAGCGTGGAGCAGTTGCCTCAGCTCTGCAGGGAGATACGTGAATATCTTATAGATAATCTGTCGCAGAACCCAGGGCATTTCGGTTCGAGTATGGGTGCGGTGGACCTGATTGTGGCAATACATTATGTATTCGACACTCCGCGCGACCGTCTCGTATTCGATGTAGGGCATCAGGCATACGCCCACAAGCTGCTCACAGGGAGGCGCGAGGCTTTCCGTGAGCAGCGCACTAAAGGAGGCATCAGCGGATTTCCCTTTCCACATGAAAGCGGCTACGACACCTTTGTCTGCGGTCATGCGGGCAACTCGATCTCTGCCGCCTTGGGAATGGCCGTCGCCGACCTCAACACGCCGGGAGAGGAGGACCGCCACACGGTGGCGCTCATCGGAGATGCCTCCATCAGCAACGGACTCGCGTTCGAGGGACTGAACAATGTCTCCAACAATCCGAACAATCTCCTGATCGTTCTAAACGACAACGACATGTCGATAGACAACAATGTCGGCGCCCTGCACAATTATCTCTCGGAAATCACCACCACCAGGCGATATAACAGGTTCCGTTACCATGCCTACAATTTCTGCAGACACCATGGACTTATCGACGAGCGCAAGAAGGGAATAATGCTGCGCTTCAGCAACGCGCTGAAGTCTGCCATATCGCGTCAGCAGAACATATTCGACGGGCTGAACATAAGATACTTCGGGCCGTTCAACGGTAACGACGTGACTAAAATGGTCAAAGTGCTCCGCGACATCAAGGAGATGAAGGGGCCGCGTATCCTGCACGTGCATACGCAGAAGGGATATGGTTTCGCGCCGGCCGAGGAGAATCCTCCTGTATGGCACGCTCCCGGCAAGTTCGATCCCGTGACCGGCGAGAGGCTGAAAGGGAACGGGTCGCAGCTTCTGTGGCAGGATGTGTTCGGCGAGACTCTTGCCGGGTTGGCGGAGACAAGGCCGGAAATCACCGGAATAACGGCGGCAATGCCTACGGGAACTTCGATGAACCGTATGATGCGGTTCCCGGACCGCTTTTTCGATGTAGGCATCTCCGAAGGACATGCCGTGACATTTGCGGGGGGGCTTGCCGCGGCAGGAAAGAAGCCTTTCGTGGCGATCTATTCCTCTTTTCTGCAGCGGGGTCTGGACAACATCATACATGACGTGGCGATTCAGGGCCTTCCGGTGACGTTCTGCATAGACAGGGCCGGTCTGGTAGGGGAGGATGGTGTCACCCACCACGGACTCTACGACATAACGTTTCTGCGGATGATCCCCGGAATGACTGTTGCCTCGCCGATGGATGCGGCCACACTGCGCGACCTTCTCTATACAGCTACGGATTTTCCCGCACCATTGTCCATAAGGTATCCCCGTGGAAAGGCGGGAGAAACCGACATGACGGCCCCCATGAGCAGACTCGAGCCGGGAAAAGGGCGTGCGTTGAGCGTGAGCGACTGCTCCAGAGTAGCGATATTGTCGTTCGGACCAATCGGAACGGAAGCAATCCGTGCCCTTGAATCGTTGAAGGATAAAGGAATATCGGCAGACCTCTACGACATGATCTGGGCCAAACCTCTCGACACCGGAATAATTGACAGCATTGCAGCCGCGGACAAAGCGATCGTCACCATAGAGGATGGCGCACTCGAGGGAGGTTTCGGTTCGGCGGTGGCGGAGTATCTGGCGGAGAAAGGGTCGCGCGTACCCGTGCGGCGTCTCGGAGTGCCGGACCGCTGGGTGATGCATGGAAGCGTGAGCCAGCTTCGTGAGGAATGCGGAATCGATGCCGCGGCTATTGTGCGGGCGGTGGAGGCGTTTGCCGGTGTATCCGGAACAGACGAGAAGAAGAAAGCTTAATTTTTAGAGGAAAGGGGCTGAATAACCATGAAAATCGTAATAGCGGGAGCGGGCGAAGTGGGGACGCACCTGGCAAAGATGCTTTCGAAAGAGAATCAGGACATCACGCTGCTCGACAGCGACCAGTCCCGGCTCGACGTGATAGACTCAAACTATAATCTGATGACGTGGAACGGCTCCACATCGTCGTTCGAGAGCCTGAAGGATGTCGGTGTCGGTGATGCCGACCTCTACATAGCGGTCACGCCTTACGAGACACGCAACATCACAAGCTGCGCGATCGCGAAGAAACTGGGAGCGTCAAAAACCGTGGCGAGGATAGACAACTGCGAGTTTCTCGTTCCGGAAAACAAGCAGGTGCTCCGTGAGTTGGGCGTGGATTTCCTTATATATCCGGATAATCTCGCCGCCAATGAGATAGCTATGGCCCTCGACCACAACTGGACGCGTTATTGGGGCGCTCTCCACGACGGCAAACTGCTGATGATAGGGGTGAAGCTGCATGGCAACTCGGTGCTGCTCGACAAGAAACTGCGCGACCTGCCCGTCACCAACCATAATTTCCACATAGCTGCGATCAAGCGGAATAACGAGACCATCATCCCGAACGGTAATGACGAGATACTTACCGACGACATCGTATATTTCATAACCACTCCCGAGCATAAGGATGAGGTGATGAAGTTGTGCGGCAAGACAAAACGCGTGATCAGGAAGGCCTTCATAATGGGGGGATCCCGGATCGCCAGACGTTTCGCCGAACTGTATCATGACCGTTTCCACATCAAGATTCTCGATACGGACATGGCCAATTGCGAGGCTATGGCAACGCAGCTGCCTGACTGTGAGATAGTGTTCGGAGACGGACGCGATATAGAGGTGCTCCGGGAGAACAACATATACCAGTACGACGCATTTCTGGCTCTGAGCGACTCGTCGGAGACCAATATCCTCGCCTGCATGACAGCCAAGGAATTCGGAGTGCCTAAAACAATTGCCGACGTGGAGAACCTGCAGTTCTACGGTCTTGCAGAGAATCTGAATATCGGAATGGCACTCAACAAGAAACTGTTGGTTTCGAGCCGGATATATCAGATACTGATAGATGCCGACGATAGTTCGCGATTCCTTGCGATGGCCGATGCGGAGGTGGCCGAGATCTATGTGAAGGATGGCGCCAAAATCACAAAGGGTCCGGTGAGGACACTGAAGCTGCCGTTCGGTATGACTCTGGCGGCGATGGTCCGCGGCGAGCATGTCATGCTTGTAGACGGTAACACGCAGATCATGGCCGGCGACTATGTGGTGGTGTTCAGTCTGATGGGCACCATCCAGAAACTGGATAAGTGGTTTAACTGATGTAACGCGGGAATGGCCCAGATATATCTGAAGCATAAGGCATACATCAATCTTCCTATGATTCTGAGGGTTGTGGGACTGCTGCTGGTGATAGAGGCGGCCTTCATGGTCATACCCTGTCTGACTGCCCTTTATGTAGAGGAGGAGTCGGTGTGGCCGTTCCTGATCTGCCTGGGTATAACCGGCGGTTGCGGTGCGCTTATGACCTTGCTGCGTCCGAAGTCGCGTGATATGGGCAAGAGGGAGGCTATCCTGCTGACAGGATTCACATGGGTGGTGCTGTCGCTGTTCGGAATGCTCCCGTTCATGTTTTACGGCACACATCTCTCTATTACCGATGCATTTTTCGAGACCATGTCGGGTTTCACAACCACCGGAGCCTCTGTTCTCAATACACTTGTGGATGTGCCTAAATCCATACTGCTGTGGCGCTGTATCATACAATGGATAGGAGGACTCGGGATCATCCTTTTCACGCTTGCCGTAGTGCCGATGCTGAACTATTCCGGAGGCATGCAGCTCTTCAATGCCGAGGTCACCGGCATTACCCACGACAAACTGCGTCCGCAGGTGAGCTATACTGCCAAGGGACTCTGGGGTGTCTATGCCATCTTTACCGGAATATTGATAGTGCTGCTGGCATTCTCTAAGATGGATTTTTTCGACGCGCTATGTTATGGCCTTTCTACAATGTCGACTGGCGGCTTCTCCAATTCCGACATGTCGCTCTCGGACTGGAATTCCATCTATATCAAGACGGTGATGACAATCTTTATGTTTATCGGCGGCGTAAATTTCGCGCTGATATACAACGCGGCCATCGGTAAACCGAAAATGTTGCTGAAAAACACCACATTGCGCGTATATCTCTGGCTTATTGCCGGATGCTATGTTGTGCTGACTATTAATGTGGTTTTCAGCGGACTTGTCGAGAATGTGGAGGATTTGACGATCGACCCGCTTTTCCAGACCATATCCATCCTCTCTTCGACCGGTATCGTCGAGCCGGACTTCAGTGAGTGGGGTTCGGTGGCGACAGTGGTGATGGTGGTGATGATGTTTATGGGAGCATGTGCCGGGAGTACCTCGGGAGGTGCAAAAATCGACCGCTTCATACTCCTGTTCAAGTTCCTGAAGAATGAGTTCTACAAGATGATGCATCCCAATGCGGTAACTACGGTGAGCATGAACGGCAAAGGCACCGCCACGGCGATAGTGCAGAAGACACTTGCGTTTCTGATACTCTATATACTGGTGATACTCTTCGGAGGCATGGCCCTCTGTCTCATGGGTCTGGAAGTGCGCGACGGATTCTTTTGCGCATTGTCGGCCATCTCCAATACCGGACTCGGTACGTCGAGCACCGGTCTGGCGGGAAACTATGCCGCTGTTCCCGATGGCGCAAAATGGCTGCTCTCATTCATCATGCTTGTGGGTCGTCTCGAAATATTCACTGTGTTGCTCGTATTCACTCCCGCATTCTGGAAACGCTGACCGACCATGGATAATGATCACATAGCTGCTTTACTAATACGCAGGGATATAAAGCCTACCGCAAACAGACTGTTGGTTTACCGCACCCTTGAACGTGAGAACAGGCCTCTGTGCCTGTCGGACGTGGTGGACATACTCGGGACAATGGACAAATCGAGTGTGTTCCGTGTGCTGGCCACCTTTCTTGAGAAAGATATGGTGCATTCCATAGATGACGGCAGCGGGCGCCTCAAGTATGAGCTGTGCCGTTGCGAGCATCATTCGCTCGGCGACATGCATGCCCATTTTCTTTGCGAGGGTTGCGGCGAAATATTCTGCCTGGAGAGTATCGACCCCTCCGCATTTTCGCTTCCGGACGGTTTCGAGGCCCATTCGGCCAACTTTGTGCTGAAGGGATTGTGCTCCAAATGCTCCAGACGGCAGTGAAGCGGGAGGATCCGCCTCCCGTAAGCATAAATAAGAGGTGCGTGGAGTAAAATGGATAAAAATTTGCGAGGCTACCTAAAAATTTGTAACTTTGGATTTCAAAAAACTTTGAATGTTGAAAAAGTCGAAATCGGATAATTCATACAACTGGGGCAGTCGTTTTTTTGACAGGCATCCTGTAATGGCTAATTTTTTGATAATAATCATAATAGCTGTTTTGGGGGTTTATGCCGTGTATCTTGCTATGGCTTTGTTTACCAAGCATGGCAGGAGCACGCAGGTGCCGGGAGTGGAGAAGATGACTTACAGTCAGGCTGTTCAGCTGCTGCATGATCATGGCTTCAGGGTGGATATCCGCGACTCTTTGTATCGCGACGACATCAAGCCGGGGCATGTCATCGAGCAGTTCCCCAAAGCAAAGTCAATAGTGAAGCCGGGCCGCAAGATATTTCTGTACATCAATGCCGTTCATCCCAAGGAGGTGATACTTGATGATGACAACCACCCGAACGAATATGCGCTGAGGGGAGAGTCTCACCGGTCGGCGCTCGCACGTCTTGAGGAACTCGGATTCAGGAATATACGCGTGGTGAAGGTGCTCGGCACGACCGACAGGGTTGTAAAGGTGATGGCCAATGGAAAGGCTGTCAGGAAGATGCAGAAGGTGCCGGTGACAGCATCGATGGTATTGGAGGTGTCTGACGGCCGTCTAAACGACTTGCAGGACTCTTTGCAGAATCTCGAATATCTGGACAATTACCGCAACAATCCTGAGGTTTACAGCGAACCGGAGGTAACGCAGTCGTCAGAGTCAGGCGAGTACACCGCACCGGAGCAGGAGGCGCCGGCGTCATCCGAGGAAGAAAGCGGAGAGTCACAGTATTTTTGACAGAAATAAATGTCACGCGAACAGAAGAAACCATGACACGCGAGGAAGAGTTGCAGCTGGAAGATATCCGGCCCGTAGGTAGCATTGAAGATGCGAGGGACGATGCGGAATGTGTCGAACCGGATTTTGTGCTGTCGGACGGCAGAGAGCTTTTCGAGCATTTCCGGTTCGTGGCCGACAAAGGCCAGCAGTTGCTTCGTGTGGACAAATTTCTGACTGAGCGACTGGAGCGCACCTCGCGCAACCGGGTGCAGCAGGCTGCGGAGGCAGGCTGCATAATCGTCAACGGCAAAGCTGTAAAGAGCAATTACCGGGTAAAGCCCGGCGATACCGTGAGCGTGGTTATGGATCGTCCGCGATATGAGTTTGAAGTCGTCGCGGAGGATATTCCACTCGACATAGTGTACGAGGATGATACAGTGCTCGTTGTGAACAAGCCGGCGGGACTTGTGGTCCATCCGGGTCATGGCAACTGGACCGGAACACTGGTCAACGCGCTTGCATGGCATTTCAAGGGTAATCCGGACTATGACGTGAACGACCCGCGGCTCGGACTGGTGCATCGCATTGACAAGGACACGAGCGGTCTGCTTGTAGTGGCGAAGACCCCGGAGGCAAAAACCATGCTCGGCCGACAGTTCTTCGAGAAGACAACACGCCGCGAATATGTGGCGCTTGTGTGGGGGGATTTTGCGGAAGACTCCGGGACAATTACCGGAAACATAGCGCGCAATCCGCGCAATGCGTTGCAGATGGCCGTGATGCAGGATCCGACTAAAGGAAAACATGCTGTTACACACTGGCAGGTTCTTGAGCGGTTCGGCTATGTAACTCTCGTTAAATGTGTGCTCGAGACCGGCCGCACGCACCAGATCAGGGTGCACATGCAGCATACGGGTCATCCCCTTTTCAACGACGAGCGGTACGGAGGGGACCGGATACTGAAGGGAAACACCTCCTCAAATTATAAGAAATTCATAGAAAACTGCTTCGCAGTCTGTCCCCGGCAGGCATTGCACGCCCGCACACTGGGCTTCACGCATCCAGACACCGGACGCCAGATGGATTTCGAGGCACCCGTGCCGGCTGACATGCAGGCCTTGACCGAGAAATGGCGCGTATATCGCGACGGAGCGGGAACAATTTAAAATACAGATGATTATGGAATCTAAACAGTATGATTTCAGTGATATCGCCCCTTATGACGACTCAATCTTCAAGGAGAAGATGGCCAGCCTGGTCGTAGATCCCGGCTTTCTTCACGCGGTGAATTATACAATGCCCAAGGAAGATGTCCCCGTGCTGCTCGATGAAATGAAGCAGATGGACAACAAGTATGATTTCCAGCATCAGATCATGTTCCCCTTTCTGGAGATGCTTGCCAAGACGACCACAGCCGGCATCTCGCTCGGAGGAGTGAAGTATTATAATCCAGGTATGAACTATACGTTCATCACCAATCACCGCGACATAGTGCTCGACGCCTCGTTTCTTGGCCTTGCTCTGCTCAGAAGGGATTTGCCCACACCGGAAGTGGCAATCGGAAACAATCTCCTCGTATTCGACTGGATCAATGATCTGGTGCGTCTCAACAAGTCCTTTATCGTGAAACGTAACACGGGACTCCGCGAGGGGCTGATGGCGGCCAAGAAACTGTCGGCATATATCCACCATGCGATTCTCGAAAAGCAGGAGTCGGTATGGATTGCCCAGCGCGAGGGGCGGGCCAAGGATAGCAGTGACCACACCCAGGAATCGCTCGTAAAGATGCTCGCCATCGCAGGAGAGGGTTCTTTCATGGAGAAGATAAAGGAGATAAACCTCATGCCGGTGTCGATCTCATACGAGTTTGATCCCAACGACTATCTGAAGGCTCGCGAGTTCCTGCTGCGCCGTCGCAATCCGGATTTCAAAAAGTCGCAACGCGACGATCTCTTCAGCATGGAAACCGGTCTGCTCCAGTTCAAAGGTCGCGTACATTTCCAGATGACACCGCGCATCAACAACAAACTCGACGAAATCGGAGAGTTTGCCGACATCAACACCTCGGCCAAATATGTGGGCTGGGTAATTGACCAGGCCATCCATCGCAGCTATGAGATTTTTCCAGTGAACTATATTGCCTACGACATGCTGCACGGCACTACGCGTTTCAGCGGAAAATATTCGGAGCTTGAAAGAAAGGAGACCGAGGAATATTTTGAAAATCAGCTCAACAAGGTTGACGTGGAGAATGTCTCCGTCGAGGAGCGTAAGTTCATGCTCGACATGATGCTCACCATGTATGCGAATCCTCTCAAAAACAAATTGAAAACCATTCTCGGAGGGATGGAATGACATCCTTTTCAGATTGAATTATGAGAATACCCGTTCCGGCGCTTGTGTCGCTTTTTGTGATAAGTTTTCTTGTGGACTTCTATATCCGGATGGATCTGAAGTCATACAGTTCAGCCGACCGAAGGAAACTTTACACGCGGATATATGCAGCTTTGTCGGGGGCATGCTGGATCTTTCTGACAGTGATAGCCTGTCTGCCTCTAAGAGACGAGGCGAATGGCGTCACGACTGTGATGTGGATGCTGTTCAGCTACATCACCGTGTACTTGTCGAAAGCGATATATTGCATCTTCTCGCTGACCGGAAGGCTCTTCTCGCCTCGCGGACACAGAAAGTTGAATTACGGTGTGATGGCCGGCATACCGATGTCGGTGATCTGCTTCATCACGATGTGGTGGGGTGTTGTCTTCACGCGGCATGAAATCGAAGTGAACAAGGTAGAGATAAGTTCTCCCAGGCTGCCGGCTGGTTTCGACGGCCTCCGTATCGTCCAGTTCAGCGACCTGCATGTCGGCACCTGGGGCAACGACACTACTTTCGTAAGCGCGCTGGTTGATTCGATCAACTCCTGCCGTCCTGATCTGATTCTTTTCACCGGAGACATCGTGAACAGGCGAACCGAGGAACTGGAGCCGTTCTTGCCGGTGCTTTCGAGGCTGAATGCATCCCGGGGTGTCTTTTCCATACTCGGCAATCATGATTACGGCGACTATATCGACTGGAAGAATCCTGCGGACCGCGAGGCCAACAACAGAAAGCTTGCGGAATATCAGAAAATGATGGGCTGGACCCTGCTCAACAACGAGCACCGTTTTCTGCTTGCAGGTACGGATTCGATCGCATTGATAGGAGTGGAGAACTGGGGAGACCCTCCCTTCAAGTGTTACGGCCATCTCGAGAGGTCATATAAAGAGGGTGGCCTGGAGACGCTCAACGATTCCTGCTACAAAATACTACTTACCCACAATCCCGCGCATTGGGTAGAGGAAGTGGAACCGCAAACAAACATAGACCTGACACTTTCGGGGCATACCCATGCCATGCAAGCCATGGTGACGGTTGGCGACTGGAAATGGTCACCGGCTAAATGGCGCTACGATCTGTGGGGAGGACTTTATACAAACGGGGCGAATGTGCCGGAATATCTTTATGTCAATATCGGTGTCGGAGAAGTGGGGATCCCATCCCGTATCGGTGCGGTCCCGGAGGTTACTCTGATAACGTTGAGGCGCGGGGAGAACCTGACTGTTCCCAAGGCGGAAAAATGACACGGCTATGAATCAGGGAGGAGTAGAATCGCACGAAAAGGAGGGAATGTATGAACGGCTGCATGAAGTGGTGATGAGTTTCGGATCGAACGAGCATCCGCGGCGCCGCAGCATAGAGGAAGCCATCGAGGCGATGCGGCTGGTGATGTCGGAATGCGAGGCATCCGACATCTACGAGACGCCGGAGATACATGGCCGCGGAGAACCTTACATGAACGCAGTGCTTTCGGGACGGACCGGCATGGAGCTGGAAACGCTGGAGCGCCTTACCAAGGAATATGAAACCGGAGCGGGCCGGGACGCGGCCGCAAGAAATGCGGGGCGTGTCCCGATAGACATAGATATAGTTATTTGGGACGGAACTGTGGTCCGCCCCAAAGATTACTCGCAGTCCTTCTTCAGAATAGGTTATAAGAGTGTATCCCTTAAAGTTTCAGCCCCTCATGGCTGCAGTTAGGCTTATTCCCTCACATAATGCGGCATTTCTGCGTGAAGGATGATAGAGAACTCCACAAGGCCGGCCACTTCGCCGTTCTCGCGCCATGCAGACTGATAGATGAGCTTGCGGACTCCTTTTTTTTCGATGGTATAGACATTCGACCCGCCTGTGGCGAGAAGGTCGCGTATTATGCCCCGGGAGCGTTCTCCGTGGCATGGTATCAGGTTTTTGCCGATAAGATTGCCATGCTTGCGGTAAAGTTCGCGAGAGGGCTCGTTCATATATACTATTGTTCCCTCACGGTCGCACACCGTGATTGCACAGTTCATATCCATTGCCCAATCGGGCACTCTTGCTTCCATTAGAGATATTTTTAGATTATATTGTAGATACAGTTAGCTGTTTATATGACTGCTGTCAGAATTTCTTCGCTCTGAAATAGAGAAATAATCCTATTGCGAGATAAATCACGTTCGGGATTTCCATGGCGATGAATGGTGTTGTAAGTCCAGACACGGCAAACGAGCTTGTCACGGTCGAGAAGAGTATATAGCTGAAGCTAAGCACAAGACCGATACCTATATTTATTCCCATACCGCCTTTTACTTTTTTGGCGGAGAGTGACAGGCCGATCAAGGTAAGGATGAATGCAGCGGCAGTAGAGGCATAACGCTTCTCTTTCTCTATCTCGAACTCCTTGATGTTGGCTACTCCGCGCCGCTTCTGCTTGTCGATGTAGGCGGAGAGCTGCGGTGTGGTGAAAGTTTCCTGGTCGTGCATGGAAATTAGGAAGTCACGTGGCTCGATTGGTATAACCGTGTCTTTTGAGTTTCCTTTTGTTATTTTCTCGGTCATGCCGTTGAAGTCACGGATCATGTAATCGTGCAGCATCCAGTGATACTGACGGGTGCTGTCGTAGGTGACCGTCTGAGCCGTAAGTCGCGAGACGAGTTGCTTGCCGTTGAATTTGTCCATCGAGAAACGGTACCCCATCTTGTTGGAATTCTCGAAGCGTCCGATATAAACGACAGTTCCGGGAGCCGCCATCATCTGGATGTCGATGCCGGTGGTGACGGCGCGGTTTTTCACATACTTGTTGGTGTACGCGATACGCTTGACGTTGGTTGGAGGAATTGCATAGTTGCTGAGCACGAAAGTAAGGGCGGCGATCACGGCGGCTCCTATCATGTAGGGCCGCATCAGGCGGTTGAAGCTCACGCCGCTCGACAGAATGGCGATTATCTCCGAATGGTCGGCAAGTTTGGTGGTGAAAAAAATCACCGAGATGAAAGTGAAGAGCGGAGAGAGCTGGTTGGCGAAATAGGGGAGGAACGAGGCGAAGTAATCGAATATGGTTTCCTTAAGCGGGGCGCTGAGGAACGCATCGAGTTTCTCGGTGATGTCGAACATCGAGATTACAGCCAAAATCAGCAAGGTCGCGAAGAAGTATGTCCCGAGGAATTTCTTCAGGATATAGATGTCGAGAGTCTTCAGCCCCACTTTGGACCAATCCGGCTTCTTGCGCTGCGGATCCGGTTTTTTACGTTCGGATTCCTGTTCGACTTCGACTTGGTCCCGTTTTTTGCGTCCTCGCAACAGACTGATCATAGGCGGCGTGTGACGTTGACCGTCATTTCCTCTTTCCACTGTTTGAAATCCCCTTCTACGATATGCCGACGCGCTTCCTTGACAAGCCACAGATAGAAGGCGAGATTGTGGATCGACGCTATCTGCATTCCCAGGATCTCATGGCTGGTGAAAAGGTGGCGGAGATAGGCTTTTGAATACTCCTCGTCAACGCGGGAGGGTCCCCCGGGATCGAGGGCGGAGAAATCCTGCGCCCACTTTTTGTTTTTCAGATTGATGATACCGTTGCGGGTGAATATCATTCCGTTGCGTCCGTTGCGTGTAGGCATCACGCAGTCCATCATGTCGACTCCGCGGTCAATTGCCTCGAGGATGTTGGCCGGAGTCCCCACCCCCATGAGGTAACGGGGTTTCTCCTTGGGAAGAATCTCGTTGACGATCTCGATCATCTCGTACATCTTTTCGGTGGGTTCACCGACGGCGAGACCGCCGATGGCGTTGCCGTCGGCACCGAGGTCGGCGACAAATCTGGCCGATTCCCGGCGAAGGTCAGGGTAGACGCATCCCTGTACTATCGGGAAATATGCCTGATTGTAGCCATAAAGGCCCTCGGTCTCCTTATAGCGCTTCCATCCTCTCTGCAGCCAGCGCAGGGTGAGCCCCAACGAGTTCTTGGCGTATTCATAGTCGGCGGTTCCGGGGGGGCATTCGTCAAGAGCCATCATTATGTCGGCTCCTATCGTGCGTTCTATGTCGACCACTCCTTCCGGAGTGAAAAGATGTTTGCTCCCGTCGATATGGCTGCGGAACCAGGCTCCCTCTTCACGCAATTTGCGGTTTGCGGCAAGGGAGAATACCTGAAAGCCGCCGGAATCGGTCAGAATCGGGCGGTCCCAGCTGTTGAACTTATGGAGTCCTCCAGCCTTGCGCAGCACATCGAGTCCCGGTCTTAGATAGAGGTGATATGTGTTTCCGAGTATGATCTTCGCATCGATATCCTCCTTAAGCTCATGGGCATGTACCGCCTTGACACTGCCGACGGTGCCTACGGGCATGAATATCGGGGTCGGGATACGGCCATGGTCTGTGGTTATCTCGCCGGCTCTCGCTTCCGAGCCTGGTGCGGTGGCATCTATCTTGAAATCCATTTTAAGGGAAGGTGTCTTGGTCTGTTTCAGAAAACAAAATTACAAAAAAAAATCAAGATTTCAATTGACTTCACCGTAATATAATCGAACCTGAAGCGATGGATTCGGCTACTTTTACAAGACGCTGGTTGGATGAGCCGCGGAAAAGCAGGTCGGTGTCGCGTAATTCAGCCACGAAGGGGGAGTCGACCACAACCTCGGCTTTCCGGACAGCATCGAGTAGTTCGGGACGCGCCATAATCTCCTCCCATCTGAATCCGGTATATATCCAGACGGTGTGTCCTGTGGCGACAATGCTGTCGACCAGCCGCGCCACTTCCTCATGCTGGTACAGAGGGTCTCCTCCGGTGAGTGTGACGTCGAAATCCTCTTCGGTAATGATATCCGTCAGCTGACCGAGGCTCATATCGCTGCCTCCTGCGAAGTCCCACGACTGTGGATTATGGCACCCCGGGCAGTGATGACCGCAGCCTGCGAAGTAGATGGAAGTCCTGAATCCGGGTCCATCCACGGTGGTGCCTCTGACTATGTCGAGGATTCTCATTGTTATTTGCCGGGTTATTTGCGGACCGGATGATTATTTATGGATCACGCGATCGTGAAGTTCGGCGAGTTTTCCTGAGTTCCACCGGTCGGTGGTGCCTACCAGATATCCGGTAATGCGCTGTATCGTCTCGAACCGGCTGCCGCATTTGGGGCAGAACTGCTGCTCCTTCTCGGCATTCTCGTAGCCGCAGCGGTGACAGCGGTTGCGGTTGTGGTTCACGGACCCGTAGCCCATGTTGTACTTGTCCATCAGGTCTACAATCTGCATTATCGATTCCTCATTGTGGGTGGCGTCTCCGTCGATCTCCACATAGAAGATATGTCCGCCGGCCGTCAGTTCGTGATAGGGAGCCTCGACCTTTGCCTTATGTCGTGGCGAGCAATGGTAATATACCGGAACATGGCTGGAGTTGGTGTAGTAGTCCTTGTCCGTGATTCCTGGAATTATGCCGAAAGTCTTGCGGTCCTTTCTGGTGAATTTACCTGCCAGCCCTTCGGCGGGGGTTGCCAGCACGGAATAGTTGTGCCGGTATGTCCCGGAGAACTCGTTGGCGCGGTTGCGGATGTGACCCACTATCTTGAGTCCGAGGGTCTGCGACTCCCCGCTTTCTCCATGGTGTTTCCCGGTGAGGGCTATGAGACACTCGGCGAGACCGATGAAACCGATTCCGAGAGTCCCCTGGTTGATCACTTTCTCGATGGTGTCGTCTGGATCAAGAACGTCGGAGCCGTTCCAGAGCGTCGACATCACGAGGGGGAACTGCTTGGCGAGAGCGGTTTTCTGGAAATTGAAACGCTCTTCGAGCTGCAGGGCGGTTATGTCGAGCACTTCATCGAGTTTCTCGAAGAACCGGCGGATGCGCTCTTCGGGATCTTTGACGGACATTACCTCGATGGCGAGGCGCACGATGTTGACCGTGGTGAAGGAGAGATTTCCGCGCCCCACCGATGTCTTTTCGCCGAATCTGTTCTCGAAGACGCGAGTGCGGCATCCCATCGTGGCCACTTCGTGCATGTATCGCCTGGGGTCGTCGGGACACCATTCGGGGCTTTGATTGAAAGTCGCGTCGAGATTGAGAAAGTTAGGGAAGAATCTGCGTGCCGTGACCTTGCAGGCGAGCCGGTACAGGTCGTGGTTGCGGTCTTCCGGCAAATAGCTTACGCCGCGTTTCTTTTTCCATATCTGGATGGGGAAGATGGCGGTTGCGCCGTTGCCCACGCCTTCGTAGGTGGAGTTGAGCAACTCGCGGATCACGCATCGGCCTTCAGCTGAGGTATCGGTGCCGTAATTGATCGAGGAAAACACCACCTGATTGCCGCCTCGGGAATGGATGGTGTTCATATTGTGGATGAAAGCCTCCATGGCCTGGTGCACACGGTCCACAGTCTTGTTTACGGCATGTTGCTTAAGGCGCTCTTTCCCGTCGAGTCCCGCGAGATCGCGCTTGAGGTAGTCCTCCAGTTCGCAGTCATACAGGTTCGATAGATCGTTGCCTGTCAGAGCCTCTATGTTCTTCAGCTCCTCCACAAATGATTTGCGTACGAATGGAGCGAGATAGAAGTCGAAAGCCGGAATCGCCTGGCCGCCATGCATCTCGTTCTGGGCTGTCTCGAGAGAGATGCATGCAATCACGCTTGCTGTCTCTATTCGCTTTGCCGGTCTCGACTCGCCGTGACCGGCCACAAATCCGCGCTCAAGAATCCTGTCGAGCGGATGCTGCACGCATGTCAGACTCTTGGTGGGATAATAATCCTTGTCGTGGATATGGATATAATTGTTCTTTACAGCCTGTTTCACCTCGGCGGAGAGAAGATAGTCGTCGACGAACGGTTTGGTGGTCTCGCTCGCGAATTTCATCATCATGCCCGCCGGAGAGTCGGTGTTCATGTTGGCGTTCTCGCGGGTGATGTCGTTGTTTTTCGCCTCGATGATTTCGAGAAACATGTCGCGGGTCTTGGCCCGGCGGGCAATGGAGCGCTGGTCGCGGTAGGCGATGTAGCGGCGTGCCACATCCTTGCGCGAGGAGTTCATCAGTTCATCCTCCACCCGGTCCTGGATTTCCTCGACGGTCATCCGGTCGCGTCCTCCCATGCCTATGCGGTCGGCGATTTTCTGAATCAAGGTCTCGTCCTCGCCCATCTCGGTAGTGAGCATGGCTTTGCGGATTGCTGCCTTGATCTTTTCCTCGTTGTATCCGACCACGCGGCCATCACGTTTCTCTACAAGCTGTATCATGTTAAGGTGTATTTTCCGTTTGCGAAATTCTCTGCAAATTTAGAAATAATTCTCTGTCTTTGCAAAGATTTAATATAAAATTGCCGCAAAAGTTTTCCATTTTAGAAAACTTTTGCGGCTAATATAAATATTAAAATTCTGATAATATAGACTTTAAGAATTTATTTTGGACAACTTTTCAGCACATTCGGTTTTTGTAATCTTCGTAGGTGAAATTTCTAAGCAGTTTTGGATCGCCGGTTTCTGGCTGCCACCAGATGGAGGGATGTTGTATGCCGTTGAACATATTTGTCTTGACAGTGGTATAGTGGTTCATGTCGAGCAGGGTGAGGCGGTCGCCCGGACGGAGGGGCTCGGCGAATTTCCAGTCACCCGTGAAATCTCCGCTCAGACATGAGTTTCCTCCGAGACGGTATGATATTCCCTTGGCGTCATCGGGGAGTGCCTCGGCAATGGCGGGACGGTATGGCATCTCGAGGCAGTCGGGCATGTGGCATGCAAAGGATGCGTCAATGATCGCGGTACGGATGCCCGCGTCCTCTACCACATCGAGCACCTCGGTCACAAGGTCGCCGGTCTGCCATGTGAATGCGCTGCCCGGCTCGATGATAATCTCCAGACCGGGATATTCATCATGGAGAGCTTTGACAAGGTTTGTCAGGTGTCCGGTGTCGTAATCCTTACGTGTGATCAGATGTCCGCCTCCCATGTTGAGCCACTTCAGACCCGGGAGCAGATGGCCGTAACTCTTTTTGAACGCGTCCAGCACCTTCTCGAGGTCGTGGCTGTCCGATTCGCAGAGGGCGTGAAAATGAAGGCCCTCTATTCCTTCAGGAAGTCCGTTGCGGAGGTTTTCGGGTTTTTCGCCAAAGCGCGATCCCGGCACGCACGGATTGTAGATGTCGGTCTCGATCACGCTGCAATGAGGATTCACGCGCAGGCCGGCCGATACCTTGCGTTCCGACGCATGCATCAGTGGGTAAAACCTGCGGAACTGGGCGAGGGAATTGAAAGTGATGTGGCTGCAGCCATCCAGAAATTCGGGGAAAGACTCGTCGGTATAGACGGGGCAGTAGGCATGCACGTCATTACCGAGATATTCGAGAGAGAGTTTCATCTCGTTGAGAGAGCTTGCTGTAGAGCCTCTGAAATACTCTCCGATCACATTGAATGTCTTCCAGAGCGCGTTTGCCTTGAACGCCATTATGATCTTCAGGTCGCAGGCTTCGGAAACGCTTTTCAGCTTTTCCATATTTTTCCGCAGTCTGTCTTCGTAAACTATGTAGTATGGTGTAGGTATATTCATGACTGTAATATTCTCATGATTCCAATATGTTGAACCGGGCATATTTCAGCATCAGTTTTCTTATGCCCATCACTCCGAAATCGACAGAGATGCTGTCCTCTCCCGAAATGGAGCCGAGCGAGAGGATGATGCCGATTCCGAATTTGCCATGTTCGATTTTAACTCCGGCAGCCAGCTCATCTTTGGTATGCTGTGCCACTATTCCGGCAGGAGCGGCTCCGGAGACTTTCCGGAGGCCTGGGCGTGGGGCATTGACAATCGGATTTGTCCCGGTGTGCCGGTGTGCGGAGGTTTCATGGAAACTGTGGAGGGGTATGTTTTCCGGCGGAGAGAGTCTCTTTTCCCGGGGGGAGTCATCGGAATCGGCAAACTTCAGATATTTCGGATTAATATCGGCGATAAACCTCGAGGGGTTCATCATTTTTATCTGTCCGTTCCTGAAGCGGGACTTGGCGTAGGTCATCACACAGCTCTCTTTTGCCCTAGTGATGGCCACATACAGGAGTCGCCGCTCCTCCTCGATGTCGGCGAGCGATGACATGGCCATGGAGGATGGGAACAGCTCCTCTTCCACACCGACGATGTAGACATGTTTGAATTCAAGTCCTTTGGCTGCATGGGCTGTCATCAGGGTCACGCGCTTTTCATCGTCCTTATCTTTCTCGTCCTGATCGGTGGCGAGTTGCACCTCCGACAGAAAGTCGGTCATTTTCACATTGCTGTCACCCTCTTCGAGACGTATGTCGACGAATTCCTTTAGGCCGGCAAGCATTTCGGAGAGATTTTCCTGCCTCGATATACTTTCCGGTGTGTTGTCGTGCGCTAAGACAAGGAGAATTCCTGTGCGGTTGAAGATGAGCTGACCGAGTTCGTAGGCATTCGATTTTCCGTCATCGCCGATGAAATCGGAAATCATGTCGTGGAATGCGTTCAGCTTCTTCATGGTCCCGGAGTTGACTGGCAGTTTGTATTTGTCCGGGTTGTCAAGTATCTGCCACATGCTCACATCCGCATCCGACGCTGCCGACTGCAGTTTCTTGAGTGTGGTCTCGCCGATTCCTCTGGCGGGATAATTGATGATGCGGCGCAGTGCCTCGTCGTCGTCGGGATTGATGGTAAGCCGGAAATAGGCGAGGGCATCCTTCACCTCCTTGCGCTGGTAGAAAGCTGTTCCTCCGACTATCCGGTAGTTTATGTTCCGTTTTCGCAGGGCCTCCTCTATCACGCGGCTTTGCGCGTTGGTGCGGTATAGCACGGCATAGTCCTCGTATGAGTCATGTTCCGACAGCTTCCTGGCATTTATCCTGTTGGCAACCACGTAAGCCTCCTCGATGTCGCTGTATGTGGAAATTATCTCCACCGGCGATCCTGATTCGTTCTCGCTGTACACTTCCTTGTGAAGCTGGCGGGTGTTGGCGGAGATGAGACTGCCTGCGGCATTGACTATATTCTTTGTCGAGCGGTAGTTCCGTTCGAGTTTGAATGTTTGCAGGCCCGGATATACCTTTTCGAGGGATATGATGTTGGAAATGTTGGCGCCTCTGAATGAATAGATGCTCTGCGCGTCGTCACCTACCACACACAACATGTTTTTCGGTCTTGAAATCTGGGATACAATGAGGTGCTGTGCGAAATTGGTATCCTGATACTCGTCGACAAGGATGTACCGGAACTGTTCGCGGTAATAGTCGCGGACATCCTCATTATCCTTCAGCAGGATATTTGTATAGAAGAGAATATCGTCGAAGTCCATCGCGTTGGCCGCCTTGCAGCGCTGGCAGTACATTTCGAAGATGCGGGAAGTCATGGCGCGGCGAGCCTTCCGGTCCTGATCGCCATAGTTCGCGGCATATTGTTCCGGGGTCATCATCGCGTTCTTGGCATTGGAAATGGTGGAGGCGATGGCGGATGCCTTATACAATTTGTCATCGAGGGCAAGTTCCCTGATTATAAGCTTTATAAGCGATTTTGTGTCGGCGGCGTCATAAATGGTGAATCCGCTTTTGAATCCGATACGGTCGGCATGCCGGCGCAGCATTCTGAGGAAAATGGAGTGGAAAGTACCCATCCAGAGCCGTGAGGCCGTATGATGGCCTACAAGGGGCGCGATACGGTTTTTCATCTCGCGGGCAGCCTTGTTGGTGAAGGTGAGGGCGAGGATCCGGTCCGGGGATAGTCCGTGACGCAGCAGATGCACAATCTTGTAGGTCAGTACGCGAGTCTTTCCCGATCCGGCACCGGCTATCACCAGCGACGGTCCGTCGCAATATTCCACCGCGGCACGCTGCTGCGGATTGAGAGAGTCGAGATAATTGTAATCCGGAGATTCCAAGCTTATTCGTTTTTATACGGTTTTATTCTTAATCAGGGGCTTATTCGGATTTGGAATTGTTCAGGGACGTGTAGTCCGGTATTTCCGGTATGAAATGGTATGTGCCGGAATTGTAGTCTATTACGCAGCAATAATGGTTTATGCCGTTGGAAACCACAAGGTAGTCGGCATGCAGGGCGAGGTTGTAGCGCACTATCTGGTCGAATACCGCCTGGTTAACCGCAACGTCCGGAGCCTTGTATTCCACGATGACCACAGGTTTGCCATCCTTGCCGAAAATCACCGTGTCGCACCGTTTGCGTGTCCCGTTGACATCGATACCGATTTCGTTGGCCATCAGCGATGCTGGATAATGCTTTGCGTCGCGGAGCCATGCCGTGAAGTGCTGGCGCACGAATTCCTCGGGGGTTAGCGTCACATATTTGTCCCGGAGAGGGTCGAACGTCTTGATGGTTCCATCCTCCTCCCTGAGACGCAGCGGTACTGCCGGCAGATTCAGGCGCGGAAAAGCATTCTCTCTCATTTATAAGGCGCGTATGCCCCGTTGTAATCGGGGTCGAAAACAGTATTGAGCAGATCCGCGAGTCTTAATCCCCCTTTTAGAAGCTGCTGTTCGATCACGGGAGTCCACTCCGCTATATAATTATATTCTATATTGGTGTCGACCGGTGTGGTCTCATAGATTTTCTTTGCGATACAGTATGTTTCCTCGCCCCATTTGTCGGCATTGTTCAGACTGAGGATTTCGGCGGTTTCTTCCGGAGTTGCGCGGTCAATCTGCTGTTGCCATTCCGTATAGCTCCACTTGTGCCCGGACTCGAGAATGCGGCTGTCCCACACGCTGTGGAGGTTCGCCTGGTTTTTGAAAAACCTGACATTTACCCTGTTCCCGCCGAGATCGCTGCGACGGCCAAGATGCATGGGCTGGTGGATGTCGCCGACAAGATGGACCACAATCTTGAGTGCGAGAGACTTCGCTGAGTCTGTCGCTTCAGGGTCGCGGAGTATTTCGGTCTGTTCGTTGATGGCCCGGACCACATCCCCTTTCGGCTCCTTACAGGCGCTGCGGAAGGTCTCGTCGGCGTCCACATTTTTGTAGTGCCAGGTCTTGGTAAAGGCATATTCCGGCGTGTGCGATGCGTTGTCAAGCCAGTTGGAGTGGTAGACGATCGATTTCCCGCCGATGAGATTACCGGCTTTTTCGCGGGCAACCCGTGTGAGATGGTTTTCCGCTATGAATGCCACAGTATCATGTCCTTTCTGTCCCCATGGGAAGGCCGGGAGTGCGGTCAGAGCCATGACTGCAATTGTGAGACTGTATGATTTCTGTTTCATTACTGCAAATTTTTTACAAATATAGTCAAAATTTTTGGTAACTTTGTAGCCTTAAACCGTGAACTGACCATGACCATGGAAAAAAACATAGAGGAGAAGAAGGACAATACGGGATGCGGCGACGGTGAGGTATCTTTCCGCCGCAAGCCGGAATGGCTGAAAATAAGACTCCCCAAGGGATTCAAGACCAAGCAGGTGATAAGTCTGCTGAACGACAATCATCTTCACACTATATGCTCGAGCGGCATGTGTCCGAACCGGGCGGAATGCTGGGGTGCGGGTACGGCCACTTTTATGATCGGGGGCAATATATGCACGCGGGGATGCCGGTTCTGCAACGTGGCAACGGGACGTCCCGGCCCGCTTGACCGCAAGGAGATTGAAGACATCGCCGAGAGTATCCGGTCGCTTAAACTTCGTCATGTGGTGATCACTTCGGTTGATCGCGACGATCTTCCGGATCTTGGCGCCGGGCATTGGGCCGATACCATAAGGACCATCAGGAGGGAATGTCCCGGCGTGACCATGGAGGTGCTCATACCTGACTTTCAGGGACGCACGGAGTTACTTGACTTGATTATCGCGGAGGGTCCGGAAATAATATCGCACAATATGGAGACGGTGCGCCGCCTTACGCCTGATGTCCGCAGCCGCGCCACATACGACTGTTCGCTCGGTGTGCTCCGATACCTTGCCGGAAAGGGAGTGCGTACCAAGTCGGGAATAATGCTCGGGCTTGGCGAGAGTCGCGAGGAGATATTGCAGACGATGGACGACCTGATCGATGCCGGTTGCTCGGTGATGACTGTAGGCCAGTATCTGCAGCCCACTAAGAACCATTACCGGGTGCGCGAGTACGTACATCCCGACACATTCGCCGAATATGCAAGTATAGGCCGTGAGAAGGGATTCCGGCATATAGAGAGCGCTCCGATGGTACGCTCGAGTTATCACGCCGAAAAACATCTGCATTGACATGAGTCCGATAGTGGAAGACTGGGGCCGTGTTCCATACAGGGAGGCATGGGAGAGGCAGAAGGAAATTTTCGGCGCGCTGATAGATGACCGCGGAGCTGCCGTTCCATCGGTCACGGAACGGGTGGCGCTCGTCGAACATGATCCGGTGTATACTCTCGGATTTCATGGAGATGCCGGCAATCTCCTTGCCTCCCGGGAGAGATTGAGCCGGTTGGGCGCGGAGTGCATCCGCATCGAGAGGGGAGGGGACATCACATACCACGGTCCCGGACAACTTGTGGTCTATCCGATGCTCAACATCGTGCGGAGGGGACTCGGTGTCAAGAAATATATCGAGTTGCTCGAGGGGGCGGTGACCGAGCTTCTTAAGGCTTACGGTATAGAATCCTCAAGCAACGGTGACGCAATCGGAGTATGGCTGGACTGGGGGATGCCGACAGCTCGTAAGATTTGTGCCATCGGAGTGAAGGTGAGTCACGGAATAACCATGCATGGGTTAGCCCTGAATGTCACCACGGACCTGAACGCCTTTTCGGAAATCAATCCCTGCGGATTCACCGACAAAGGCGTGACAAGCATCGCCAGGGAATTGGGTTCGTATTCACCCTCTCTCTTTGCCGAGGTCAAAACTCGTTTCGCCGAAATCCTCACCCGTAGGTTGGGATAACGGCATAGGAAATCATCACTCGCCGGTCAGGATGATCTGATACAGTAGCAGGTCGTGCGTGCGGCCGGCTATACGGAGCCAGTCGGACAGGAGTCCGCAGCGGTTGTAACCGGCTTTCTCGAACATGCGGATGCTCGCGTGGTTCGCCGACGCGACTTTGGCAAGCAGCGTGCGGATGTTCAGTACATCATGCGCATATTTCCCGATAAGGGAGACTGCCTGCGATCCGTAGCCTTTGTCTCTGAAAGGAGGCAGGACATAGACTCCGATCTGTGCGCTGCTGTTTACGGCCGAGATCCCGAAGAGGTCCACCAGACCTATGTTTTCATATCCCGGATAATTTTCATATTCCAGGAAATTATCGGTGTTCCTCTCTCTTGCGGAAGGATCGCGACGTAGCATCAGCACCATTCTCAACTGTCCTGAAGCAAAAGGTTCCGGAGAGTATTCTTTCACAAAGTGTTCGATCTGGCGCAACGAGCATGGCGCCTGCATGCCGTTGTACAGCCATTGCGAGGAGTCATGTTCCACTTCCCAGCAGAACATCACGTCCTGACTTTCGAGAGCTCTGATTGCCAGATCCTCGCTTTCCAGATATTTGTTGGCGGGCCTATATGCGTCAGTCTTCATTGCTGTTAAATGGAGTCCGGTTCAGTATTGAGCGTCCGAGAGTCAGTTCATCGGTATATTCCAGTTCGTTTCCGATACTCAGTCCTCTGGCGAGAACGGTGACGCTCACCGGCATTCCGGAGAGTTTGCGGTAGATATAGAAACTGGTGGTGTCTCCCTCCATTGTAGGGCTGAGGGCGAGAATCACCTCCTTGACATCTTCTTCACGGACCCTGCGGACGAGGCTGTCGATTTCAAGGTCGGACGGAGATATGCCGTCAAGAGGGGAGATGAGGCCTCCCAGCACGTGGTAGACGCCCCGGTGTTCGTGGGTGCCTTCGATGGTGATGACATCCTTCACATTCTCCACCACACATACGGTCTGACGGTCGCGGCGGCTGTCGGCGCAGATGGGGCAGACGTCGCTCTCGGAGATATTGTGGCATATACGGCAATAGCTGATGCCGTTACGGAGGTCGATGATGGACGTTCCGAGCGCAATTGCGGTCTCAGGTTCCTTGCGCAGAAGATGAAGCGCAAGGCGAAGAGCGGTCTTGCGACCTATTCCGGGCAGTTTCGCAAGTTCGGCGACAGCTGCATCGAGAAGTGATGAATTCAGGGAGGTTTCCATAAGCGGGTGCAAATTTAATCATTCTTATCCAAATTTTAAAGTTCCGCACTAATTTACGGCGAGATTTGCCGTTACTATATGAGAAAGTCCCCTCCATAATATTTAGACAACGGGGCTGACCGGAATCCCGGTCAAAGGAAAGAAATACATCTGAAATGATTGACTATATAAACGGATATCCTGCGGAAGTAACCCCGACATACGCGGTGTTGGATTGCAACGGTCTCGGTTATGAAATAAATATAACGCTGATAGACTATCCTGAAATATCTACGGCGGAGAAAGTAAAACTTTTTATCCATGAGTCCATCAGGGAGGACGCCCATCTGCTGTTCGGTTTTCTGACCAGGCGGAGCCGGGAACTGTTCCGGCTGCTGATCGGTGTGAGCGGCGTCGGCCCCAACACCGCGCGACTGATTCTATCCTCTCTGACGGCCGATCAGCTTGAAAGCGCGATAGCGTCAGGACATGACGCGGCGCTGAAAGCAGTGAAGGGAATAGGAGGCAAGACGGCCCAGCGGATCATAGTAGACCTTAAAGATAAAATAAAGGCTTCGGAACAGGCGTTTATTACAAGTATGCCTGCCGGAGAATCGTTCGATGATTCAGTAGCCGCATTGGTGATGCTCGGTTTCAGTTCAATGCAAAGCCGGAAGGTGTTGCAGAAGATATTCTCCGAAACGCCCGGCATCGCTACCGAAGCGGCCATCAGGCAGGCTCTCACGATGCTCTGATAAGAGTCAGAAACAATAATAGGAACGCCCATATTCCACTGATGAGGATAAAGAGGAACAACATAGCGAAAATCTGTGTGTCGGCGGCGGTGTTCACTACCGTTTTGCTTGTCACGCTTCTCGCCCGTCCGCAATATTACAAGAGCGAGCTGGCTCCGCCTCCTCCATCCGCGCCGGACTATCCGTCACCCGCTTATCAGCCCGGCGACTCGGTAGTGTTGCCGGCACGTGTGCAGCCCACCATCCCCGAATCATACGAGGACTATCTTCCCTCCGAATATGCCGCAGACCTGCGTACGCCGTCCAATATCAAGACCGAAGCCGTCTATGATCCCGAGGCCGGTGTCTATGTGCTCCACACCACCGTCGGCGGAAAGGATATAGTGACTCCGTACATGATGACTGCCGAGGAGTACAACAACATGGTGATGCGCAAGGACATGTTCGGATATTTTAAGGAACGTAACGCCGACAGCTACGAGAAGAAGGATAAGGAGCCCTTCAATATCTTCGACATGAATTTCTCGCTCGGCCCGCTTGAGAAAGTGTTCGGTCCCGGTGGGGTGCGTCTGCAGACACAGGGATCGATACAGCTCTCTGCCGGAATCAAGAGCAACAAGACAGACAATCCGGCTCTTTCGCTGAAGAACCGCAGAAAGACATATTTCGACTTCGACCAGAAAATCCAGGCCACCATCAACGCTTCGGTCGGCGACAAGCTGAAGTTCAACATGAACTATAATACCGACGCCACATTCTCGTTCGATTCCCAGAACCTTAAACTAAACTATGAGGGTAAGGAGGATGAGATTATCAAGAACCTGGAGGCCGGTAATGTCAGCATGACCACCGGGTCGAGTCTGATCCGCGGCGGAACCGCACTGTTCGGTTTCAAGACAAAGCTGCAGTTCGGCAAGCTCACCCTTACCGGTCTGGTGTCGCAGCAAAACTCGGAATCGAAGACTGTTTCCACCCAGGGAGGTGTGCAGAGCACGAAATTCAACATCAAGGCCGACAACTACGATGCCAACCGTCATTTCTTCCTCGCCCAGTATTTCTACGAGAATTACGACAAGTTCTGCGACAAGCTGCCGCATGTCACCTCAGGCATAAAAATCACGCGTATAGAGGTCTGGATCACCAACAAGAACGGCAACTACAATGAGTCGCGCAACTTCGTCGGATTCATGGACCTCGGCGAGAACAAGAATCTCGCGAGCAACTACTGGGCTCCCAATCCGAGCTTCGACAACCCCTCCAACCAGAGCAATGACCTTCTGACAGTGATGAAGGAGGAATATCCAGGCGCCCGCAACATCAACAATGTTACGCAGGTGCTGGAGCCTCTGCGTGCATGGGGCATAGAGGGCGGCAGGGACTTTGAGAAAGTGGAGAGTGCGCGGCTTCTCCGCTCAAGTGAGTACACGCTCAATTCGGAATTGGGATACATTTCGCTGAAGTCGGCGTTGAATACCGACGAGGTGCTTGCAGTGGCTTACGAATACACTTACAACGGCAAGGTATATCAGGTAGGAGAGTTCTCGAGCGACATCACTTCGACCGACGAGTCGCTATACCTGAAAATGCTCCGCAGTACCACCGTCTCGCCCCGTCTGCCGATGTGGCGGCTGATGATGAAGAACGTATATTCGCTCGGCGCCTACCAGCTCCAGAGCAAGAACTTCAAACTCAACATCAAATATCTGAGCGATACCACCGGTGTGGAAATCAATTATCTGCCGGTGGGATCAATAGCCAACCAGCCCTTGTTGCAGGTGATGCATCTCGACCGTATCGACTCCAATCAGGAATCTAATTCCGACGGATTTTTCGACTATATCGAGGGCTTTACCGTTCAGTCGAGCAATGGCAAGATCATATTCCCGGTGGCTGAACCTTTCGGCCGGCATCTCGCCCGGAAAATCGGAGATCCCGCCATCGCCAAGGATTATGTCTATAACGAGCTTTACGACTCCACTCTCGTGGTGGCACGCCAGTTCGCCGACAAGAACAAGTTCTCGCTCAGCGGAGAATATCAGGCATCCGGCGGAGCCACGATCCGGCTCAACGCCATGAATGTTCCGAGAGGGTCGGTGGTGGTTATGGCCGGTGGCGTTGTGCTCACCGAGAACAGTGACTATACAGTGGATTATTCCATGGGTATCGTCACCATCACCAACCAGAGCATCATCGATTCGGGTACCAACGTCAGCGTCACTCTGGAGAATCAGTCTCTGTTCTCTCTCCAGAGAAAGACACTCCTCGGACTCGACGCGCAGTATAAGTTCAACAAAGACTTCTCTCTCGGAGGTACGATTCTGCATTTCTCCGAGAAATCGTTAACAGAAAAGGTGAATCTCGGCGACGAGGTCATCAACAACACCATGTGGGGCCTCAACATGTCCTTCCGCAAGGACTTCATGTGGCTCACAAATCTGGTAAACAAAATCCCGACGGTCAACGCCACAGCACCATCCACATTCAATGTCAACGCCGAATTCGCACAGCTGATTCCGGCCAGGCAGAAGAGCGGCAGCGCGAAGGGATCGAGTTATGTCGATGACTTCGAGGCCACGCAGACCGGAATAGACCTCCGCTCTCCTTACGCATGGTTCCTCGCCTCCACACCATACGACAACGGCGCAGACGCACTTTTCCCGGAAGCCGCCCTCAGCAATAATGTGGATTACGGAAAGAACCGCGCGCTCCTTGCGTGGTATTATATCGACAGGCAGTGGACACAGCGCAACTCCACAATGCTTCCCGGTTATCTCAAGAACGATCCGCACCAGATGTCGAACCCATATGTCCGTGAGATTACCGTGAACGAACTGTATCCTTACAGAGACCTTGCGTACGGCGAGGCCAACTGGATACAGACGCTCAACCTGTCATATTATCCAAGGGAGAGGGGACCATATAACCTCGATGCCGACAATATCGACAGCGATGGAAATCTGCTGAATCCAGAAAAACGGTGGGGAGGTATAATGAGGAAGATGGACAACTCCAACTTCGAGAACTCGAACGTGGAGTATATCCAGTTCTGGCTGCTCGACCCCTTCCTTGATCCTGACAAAAAGAATACGGAAGGGGGGGATCTTTATTTCAATTTCGGAGAGATTTCGGAGGACATACTCAAGGACGGAATGAAGAGCTATGAGAACGGAATGCCGGTCGACGGCAATGAGGAGTGGCTCACATCGACGGTGTGGGGGCGCGTGTCCCGTCAGAATTCACTGACATACGCGTTTGAGAACACCAGCGACGCGCGTCTGCTTCAGGACGTGGGTCTCGACGGACTTTCCAACGATGACGAGTATAAGTTTGACACATATAAGGAATATCTCGACAAGCTGAAGGCCAAGTTGCCGGCCTCGACCATAGCCGCCATGCAGGATGATCCTTTTTCGGCGATGAACGACCCGGCAGGTGACAATTACCACTTCTACCGGAGCAACTGGTACGACGAGCACCGTATCGGAATCCTCGACCGATACAAGAGATACAACGGTGTTGAGGGTAACTCCCTTTCTCCCGACCAGAGTTCTAATCCGCAGTATCAGTCAGCACGCGCCGTTCCCGATGTGGAGGATATCAATCAGGACAACACTCTCAACGAGTACGAGCGTTACTTCCAGTACAAGGTGTCGATACGTCCGGAGGATCTTGAGGTAGGTAAAAACTACATAACCGACAAGCAGGTTTCCGAAGTGCCCACTCCCGAAGGAAGCCAGACTGCCGTGTGGTATCAGTTCAAGATTCCGTTGAGCGCCCCGGACAAGGTAGTGGGGGGAATAACCGACTTTTCCACTATAAGATTCGCGCGTATGTTCATGACGGGATTCAAGGAAGTGACACACCTTCGATTTGCCACTCTTGAACTTGTGCGGGGTGAATGGCGCGACTATAAGTTCAATCTGAATACACGCAACGACTCGCCGGCGGAAGGTGAACTCGATATGACCGTTGTAAACATCGAGGAGAATGCCGGCCGCACTCCGGTCAATTACATACTGCCTCCGGGTGTGGACCGTATTCAGGATCCGGGAGCCGCGCAGGCGACCCAGCTTAACGAGCAGTCTCTCTCACTCACGGTAAAGGGACTCCAGCCGGGTGATGCCCGTGGCGTCTACAAGAATACGCAGATGGACATGCGCATCTACAAACGTCTGCAGATGTGGACCCATGCAGAGGCTCTGATCGACAATAAAACCGACCTGAAAAACGGCGACCTGGCCATGTTCATCCGTCTCGGCTCAGATGTGAAGAACAACTATTACGAATATGAGATACCTCTTGACCTTACCCCTCCTGGCAGCTACAACAACTTCAACAGCCATGACCGCACCATGGTCTGGCCGCTGAACAACCGACTCGACATACCGCTCGACGTATTTACAACGCTCAAGACCGAACGTAACCGCGAGAAGAGCGCGGGAACCGAAGGGGTGGGGTATAACGTGCTCTATTCCTCGCAGGATTCCGAAAATCCGCGTAATCTGGTCTCCGTGCTTGGAAACCCGAGTCTCAGCGATGTGCGTGTCATGCTCATCGGTATCCGAAACAGATCGAGCAGCGTTAAGGAGGGCACCATCTGGATAAATGAATTGAAGGTAACGGATTTCAATGAGTCCGGAGGATGGGCGCTGAACGCCAGTGCCGGTCTTTCGGTCAGTGACCTCGCCATGGTCAATTTATCAATGCACCGAGAAACAGATGGCTTCGGAAATGTGGATCAGGGTCTTTCGCAGCGCCGTCTCGACACATACGACCAATATAATGTCGTTGTGCAGGGCGATCTCGGAAAATTCCTGCCTGAGAAGGCAAAACTCAATGCCCCTGTCTATTTCTCCACATCGCAGGAGAAAATCACACCGAAGTACAATCCGCTCGATCAGGATATCCTGCTTGAGAATGCTCTCGATGCGGTCGCCACCAGACATGAGAGGGATTCGATAAAGAGTTTCGCGATTTCCACTAAGAGAACCGAGAGCCTCTCGATATCGAATTTCCGTTTCAACGTGCAGAGCAAAACCCCGATGCCGTGGGATCCGGCGAATTTCACACTGACTTTCTCCTATAACAAACAGAAGAATATCGATCCCACCACGGAGTATGAGAATACCAACGATTACCGCGGCTCTTTCCAGTATGCCTACACTCCATACATTAAGGCGTGGAAACCGTTCAAATTCATCAAAGGCAAGGGAAAGACGGCCAAATTTTTCAAAGACTGGGAGATAAACTGGCTCTTCAATAATCTGACCTTCTACACCTCGATGCACCGCAACTATTATGAGATGCAGACCCGTTCGGAAGTAGATGTCAATTTCCAGTTGCCGGTTCAGGTAAGCAAGAATTTCACATGGGACCGTCAGCTTTCAATCACCTGGAATCTGATAAAATCGCTGTCGCTTTCATTCTCGAGCAACACCACGGCGAGGATTGAGGAAACGATCGGAGCGGTGAACCGCAAGCTGTTTCCCGACGAATACCGTGACTGGAAAGATACGGTCCTCTCTTCCCTGCGCAATTTCGGTACCCCCTGGAACTATAACCAGACTTTCACCGGTACTTACCGGGCGCCTTTCAACAAGATAGGTTTCCTCGACTATCTCACCGGCTCCGTAACATATAATTCGGTATACCGATGGGACAAGGGTGCTACCGTCGAAGACATGTATCTGGGCAATTCGATTCAGAACCAGTCATCGTGGAACGCTGACGCGCGTCTCAATTTCGAGACTCTTTTCAACAAGTCCAAATATCTGCAGAAAATCAACAAGCGGTTCTCTTCCTCCAGTTCAGCGCGAGGCAACAATAATCGCGGGCGCATCGGGCGCGATAAGAATTCCAAAGATGTCGGTGGCGACAGGAATGCGCGGGATAAGGAAAAGAATCCGAAAGCCAAGAAATTCGAGCGTGCCATAACGCTGTCGCCCGATTCGGCCACATTGGTGAAACATAATCTCAACAATAAGAAAATCAGACTTTCTGCTACAGAAAACGACAAGCCTGCGCGTGTGAATTATAAGGTGGTGGACGCAAACACCATTCAGATCACCGACACAGGAAGCCGCCAGCTTAAGCTTGTGATACGCGAGGAGATCAAGGAACAGAAGTCCAGTTTCGGTTCCGAATTCGCCGAACATGCACTTCGTTTCCTCATGATGCCGCGCTCGGCCTCGTTCCGCTGGCGCTCGTCGCATTCGCTCAATCTGCCGCTTTTCTCGCCCAACATAGGACCGGTATTCGGCCAGAGCCGCAGCTATGGCCCTATGTCGCCGGGCCTTGACTTCGCTTTCGGTTTCTATGACAAGGACTATGTTGACAAGGCTCTTGACAACGGATGGCTAATCACCGGAAGCGAGCAGGTTTCTCCGGCACTCTGGGCAAAGAGCAACGAATTCAATTTCGAACTTAATCTCGAACCGATAAGGGGACTTAAGATTGTGCTGACATCGAATCTCACCGATTCCCGCACTGAGCAGATGCAGTTCATGTATGCCGGTATGCCCACCACCTACAGCGGGTCGTACGTCCGCACGCACTGGGCGCTGGCCACATCCATGCGCAACGCCAATGCGGCCGACGGCTACGCCTCCGATGCATTCAGCAAGTTCCTCGACTATATTCCCCGGATCGCCGCCCGTTATGAATCGGCTTACAACGGCATGAGGTATCCTGCCGACGGATTTATGGAGGGCAGCCATCTTGCCGGCAAAGAGTTCGATCCTGCCAACGGAACTGTGAGCCGTACGAGCAGTGATGTGCTTATCCCGGCATTCCTCGCGGCATACAGCGGACTTGATCCCGATAAGGTGAGCCTCGGGCTTTTCGACGGTCTCGGGGCCATGAGACCGAACTGGCGCGTGACATACGACGGCATCCTGCAGATGGGGAACATGCGTAAATGGTTTAAATCATTCACCATTTCGCATGCATACCAATGCACATACAATATCGGTTCATATTCAAGCTATATGAACTGGATAAGTGTGGACGGCAACATGGGATTCACTCTCAACGACCAGACGCAGATGCCGGTTCCGTCGTCACCTTTCAACATTCCTTCGGTGTCGATCACAGAGAAGTTCGCACCTCTCGTCGGCGTTAAGGTCACGCTCTTCAACGACATTTCTTTCAATGCCGAGTATCGCGACTCTCGTACGCTCAATCTCAACACTTCAGCCGGACAGATAGTTGAGACCACCAGCAAGCAGCTGCAGGTGGGAGCGGGATGGAAGATTGCGAACTTCAACAAGATTATCAAGATCGGAAGCAGACAGGGAAACGTTTCGAACGACCTTACGTTGAATCTTGATTTCTCATACGCCAACAACCAGTCGCTTATCAGGCGCATAGAGACCGCCTACACTCAGGCCACGCAGGGAACAAGCACATTCTCTGTAAACTTCATGGCGAGCTATATACTGAGCAAGCGAATCACGCTCTCGGCATTCTTCGACCATCAGGCCAACACCCCGCTCGTCTCCAACAACGCCTATCCGACAAGCAACTCCAACTATGGTATAGCAGTCAACGTCTCGCTCGCCCGATAGTGTTCCCTATAATACTGTGACAGGTGGGTTGTAGAGTACAGAATAGAATAAAAAACGGAGACAATTGTCTCCGTTTTTTGTCTGAAATTATCTTTAAATTTAAGTGACTGCCTGGCGCAGGAGGAAATTATGCTATAATAGGCGGAAAGGGTCGGCGTCGCGCCAGGCAGGGAATTTCTCCCGGAATGCATCAAGTTTTTCGCGACTCAGTGTCGCGTACAGCAGACCGTCCGGGTCTTCGCTGCCATCTTCTTCCGGAATGGATATCGAGATCTCTTTGCCCTTGAAGTCCGAGACCATGGAGGTGCCGTCATAGCGGAAGCCCTTGTCATCTGTTCCGCGGCAATCCACGGCGCATACGTATGCTTCGTTTTCGATGGCCCGGGCCGGGATAAGGGCGCGCCATGCGCCGACGCGTACTTCGGGCCAGTTGGCCACGGCTATCAGGGCGTCGTACTGGTTGTCGACATTGCGACACCATACCGGGAACCGGATGTCGTAACATACGATCATTGCCAGATTCCAGCCGCGGTAACGGACAGCAAGCCGTCCGTAGCCTCTCGAGAACACTTTGTTCTCTCCGGCCATGGTGAAGAGGTGATGTTTGTCCTCGAATGTTTCTTCTCCCGACGGCTCGATAAAGAACGCACGGTTGTAGAGCGAGCCTCCGGAATCAGCTATGAAGCTTCCGGCGATAGCGATGTGGCGCTCGCGGGCGAGTTCTTTCAGGATGTCGACTGTCGCTCCGCTGTTGCGCTCTGCGAGGGGACGAACCTCCTCTTTATCCTTGCCGACGGGAAAGCCGGTAGAGAACGTTTCAGGGAGAAGCAGAAGATCCGTCTCGGGGTGTACGCGGGAAATCACCCTGCGCAGAGTCTCGATGTTCGCCTCCTTGTCTCCCCAGGAAATCTCCATAGGGAAGAGACATACTTTAAGATCGTTCATGCGGGTATTCTCAGTCTGTGATGAATTTGTCGGGGTATTTTGCGGCCTCCTTGTGCCCGGTGTAGTATTTCTTGACCGCAGCCATGTCTGCCTCGATATTGCCGGTGGGCTGGAATTCTTCATCGACCGATATGCGTTTATTGGCGTAGTCGATTATTCCGATCTGGACGGGGACATGGGCGTCGTATGCGATCCGGAGGAATCCTGTATGCCAGCGGGCTGTTCCCCGGCGTGTCCCTTCCGGAGTGATGGCCAGGTTCAGGTATGGTTCCGTGCGGAATTTCTCTTCAAGAGAGGCCGTGAGCTTCCCGCCGGAACCTTGCCGCGACACCGGAATTCCTCCCAGCGAGCGGAAAAAAAAGTTCAGCGGGAAAACGAACCATGCTTTTTTCATCACGAAGTTGGCTTTCCTACCCACCGACAGCCATGCGAGGTAGCCGAGCACAAAATCCCAGTTGGAAGTGTGCGGAGCCACGCAGATAACGCATTTGTCGCGTCTCGGAGCCTTCACGCTTACGCTCCATCCCGCACGATTCAGGATGCGGCCCCAGAAATTCATCTTCACCTGTGGGTCGGATGCCATGACCTTACGCGTTTACCGATTCCTTGTTCATCATCTTCACCTCTTCGGGAATTGCGGCGTTAAACTCCTTGAGTGCGGCGCCGGTCTCTTCGTCAAATTCCGTGAAGATTTTGTCGAACAGCGATTTGTAGAAGTTCTTCTTTGCTGTTACGTATTCTTTTTTGTCTCCGAACGCTTTCTCTCCGCGGTCGAAGGTAACATTAGAATTGTTCTTGGCCCGGCCGATTGCACACAGTACTTTCTGCATCGCCTCCGCTATCTTGTCTTTGTCGGCTTTCTCCACATTGTAATATGCGGCGATCATCTCGTCGATAACAGATGCGCCGATGGCGTCGACATACTTCTTGAATTCTCTTTTGTTAGCCATTGTCTTTATTTTAGGTTTTATTATATATAACGCGCCCGGAGGCTGTTTTTATCATACAAAAATAGCAATAATCAGGGAAAAAAACAAAAAGAGAAGGCCGGGACAACAATCCCGGCCTTCCGTTTGGTTATATTATGGAATTGGATTCCGATTATTTTTCCTCCACTCCTTCAAGAACAACCTGAACACGGTTCTTGCCGTTGTAGAGATTTTTGAGGAAAGCGTTCATTTCAGCGAGAGTGAGGTCGGCGATTGCCTCACGCGAGCCTGTGATGTCGTCAATGCCTCGGTCAAGCATCATAAGCTTGTTGTCCCAGTAGGAGTTGGTGCGGACATTGATGTCATACTGGCTAAGTGCCGCACCTTTCACTTTCTGGAAGTTTTCTTCATTCATACCCTCTTTGAGGAGTTTCATAAACTCGTCGTTGGCACGTTTCTCAAGTTTTGCCTGCATATCCTTGTTGGTCTGGAACACGTATACGAGCGACCACTGTCCGGTGTAAGCATTCAGGCCGGCGTAAGAGTAGGGGCTGTAGGTTCCTCCCTCTTCCTCGCGGAGAGTCTCCGTGAACACGTTAGTGAGTGCGTCGCCGAGAAGGTCGACCATAACAGAGTTCTTGGGATTGTAGGGGATGTTTGTGTCGGAGTATGTGTTGTAGACCATGACGGAGGGAGTCTGCATCGGATAAGAGAACTTGTCCTCTATCTGGCCGGCCACCTGTGTGATGGAAGTCACCTGCTTGGGGGCGGCGCTCTTCTTGCCGGTGGAGGGAAGTGTGGCGATGTACTGCTCCATGAGGGTCTTGAATGTGTTGAGATCCACGTTTCCGGTGAAGATGAACGTGTAGTCGGCGGCATTCGAAAGGCTCTTGTGGAGCATGTCTATCATCTGGTCGTAGTTGGCTGCGTCAAGGGTGCTTACGCCGACAGCCTCGAACATCGGGTTGTTGCCGTAGGTAGCGGATTTGAGGTGCTTGCTGAACACGTAGTTGGCGTCTTTTTCCTGATTGGCCATCAGGGAACGGATCTTGTTGATTTCCGTGTTATAGGCCTCGGCGTCTGCTCCGAGCTGTGTGAATGAGGAGTAAACAAGCTCCATGAATGTGGGCAGGTCCTTTACAGTTGTAGATCCTTCAAGGATATCAGCGGTGTTGCCGACTTTGTAGGTGAGACCTACCTTTTTGCCTGCAAGATATTTACCAAGTCTGTTGTGGTCGAATGGCCCCATCTTGGCGAGATTGTATACATCTTCAATAAGAGCTATGTTCGCTGCCTGCGAGCCGGGATAGCTGCGCTTTCCGCCGTCGCGGTATGCGGTCATCACGATTTCATCCTGCTTGAAGTCGGTGGGCTTCACTATGACACGGGCGCCGTTGGAGAGTGTGAACTCGGTGGTTCCGAACTGTCCCTCCTTTGTGGCTTTGATTTTGCCGGGAGCGGGGAGTTTTGCGATCAGCGGATCGGTAATGACCTCATCGACGTAAGCCTCATATTCGGCATTCCAGATGTTCTGGATGTCGCCTACAACCTGGGCCTCCTCCATCTTGACCATTCCCTCCTTTGTGGGTTCGGTCACGATAATCACCTGGTTCTCTTTGGTGATCAGCTGCGGAAGCATCTGGTTGAGAGCCTGGACGGGGATTGCAGGAAGGATCTGCTTTACAATTTCATATTCCTTCTCGATACCGGGAGAGGGCTCGTTGTCCACAAAGTGGCGGATGATTTCGCGGGCAAGGTTCTCTGTCTTGGTATTGTTGCGCTCGTTGTAGGCTTTTTCATAGTTGGCAAGCATCTCGTCGCGGGCACGGACGAGTTCGGACTCCATAAATCCTGTCTTGCAGGCCTGGGCTACTATCTTGAGGGCGTCGGTATACGCTTTCTGCACGTTGTCCTTTGCGATGATGGTGATGTCGAGCGCAGCTTTGGTCTTCGATACGAGGAAGTCTCCGAAAGATACACCGGCATATACATAATTGCATTCCGCTTTCTTGCTGAAATCGTTGAGACGGTTGTTGATCATTGTCGATACAAGGTTTTCCACGATGGAGGTCTGCATGTATCCTTCCATGGTGTTGCGCATCTCAAACGGAATCTTTTCCATCTTGAACATCACCATTGCCATCGGGTACTGAAGTTCCTTGTCAGTGAAATAAGCGTAGATGGGTTTCTCGTTGTCACTTACCTTGGGATATGTACGCTCGGCGGCGTTGGCTGGCATGACGACAGTGCCGAAAAGTTTCTTTACTTTCGCTTCCATTTCGTCGACATCGAAATCGCCGACAATCACGATACCCTGCTGGTCCGGACGATACCACTTCTTGTAGTATTCGCGGAGCACTTCAGGCTTGAAGTTGCGTACCACCTCCATCTTGCCGATGGGAGTCTGCTCATACTGGTACTCGTCGTAGATGACGGGGAGGATGGATTCGAGCATGCGGCTGTTGGCGTCGTTGCGCGAGCGCCACTCCTCTTCGATCACGCCGCGTTCGGCATTGATTTCGGCCTCTTCGAGAAGAATGTTGCAACTCCAGTCGTATATGGCGAGCAACACGCTGTCCATAAGTGCTTTATTGGTTGTGGGTACGTTGTCGATGTTGTAGACGGTCTCATCGAACGAAGTATATGCGTTGATGTCAGCTCCGAAACGGAGACCTTTGCTCTGAAGATAATTGAGCATGTTCTTGCCAGGATAGTTCTTCGTGCCGTTGAAAGCCATGTGCTCGAGGAAGTGGGCGAGACCGAGCTGCTCCGGTGTCTCGAGTGTGGATCCCACCTTCTGGGCAATGTAGAAGTTGGCACGCTGCTTGGGCTCCTCGTTGTGGAGGATGTAATAGTTCAGGCCGTTGTCAAGCTTGCCGTGGCGCACCTGAGGATTCAGGGGCATCGGCGTCTGGGCCTGGGAGCACAGTGTTGCCATGAGCAACATGACCATGCTGAAAATTTTCTTAATCATATTCTGTCTGATTAAAAAGGGGTTATATTAATTGTTTTAAATTATTTCAGTTATTCGTATGATAAGAATGCTATCTTCGTTTCTCAAACCAATCCGCTTGAGGAATATTGAATAAAAACCATAGTTCAATTCTCAGCAAATTTAACTTTTTTCGCGGTAATTTGCAAATAATTCGGTTACATTCTGATACAAAGTTAACGATAAAAAGTTGTCGCGATGACTGCCGTAACAGTATTCTATATGCTTTTGTCTCGGCCATTGTCCGTTTATGGGGGATATCACCTCATACGGGGAAATACGTTTTAGAAGAAAATGATGTTTTTCTCCGGCAGAATGTTTAAGAGCGGCAAAAGAAATTGCCCCGGCATAAACTTTCTATCCTCAATATTTGTGTATATAGTATATATTTTATATCTTTACACCATAAATCTAAATGATATGGCAACAGCACTAAATATCAAACGCAAAAACATCGACCTCCCCGTCGATACTCTGCAAAAGCTCTCCATTATGGCAGTAGCTCAGGGCAAGAGTCTAAAGAATTTCATTGAAACAATTCTTATTTCAAAAGCGAACACCGTAGCGGTTGAAGTAAGTGAAAACCCATCGCCCTCCGGCGACCCGTGGTTTAATGACCCGGAAAACATAGCTTCTGTTAATCGAGGCATAGAGGATATTAAAGCCGGAAGATGTCGCGCTTACTCAATGGATGAAATAAGGGAACTGTTAGGCGTATGATTTACGAGCTGATATTGTCTGATGAAGCGAAAGAACACATGAATGTGTGGCGCAAGTCCGGGCAAAAGAAAACGCTAAAGAAGATTGCCGATTTATTTGAGGAACTTCGACAACACCCCACAACTGGCACCGGGCACGTTGAACAGCTCAAAGGAAATTATTCCGGCTACTGGAGCCGAGAAATCAATAAAGGTGACCGAATGATTTACAGCATTGAAGATGACAGGGTAATTGTAAACGTGGTATCACTCAAAGGACATTACAGTGACAAGTAGAGATATACAAGGCAATAGCTCTGTTATCGTCTGGAATCCGTAAAAGCACCTCTCTGGTATAAGAGAAAAAGAAATGGGCCTTGCATCATCAGTCTAAACTTCTGTTTAGGCATGAGACAAAGCCCTTTTTTTCCTCTTATGCGGTAGTCGGCATACGTTCGTCCAAAATTTATTCGGGCGATGGTGTGCCGACGGACAGAACCGCTTTTACGGAAAAAACTTATTCTGGCGTCTGGCGCATAAATGTAAAAAATGGGGATAAGGTTTGGATGCTGTCTCAAACAGCGTATGAAATTATTGCAAATTTTTTTCAAATGAATTACCTTTGTACTATGAAAAAAGCTATTGCTGCGATATTTTTCACTGTGCTGTTTTTTGGTACCGGCACGATGCCGGTCCATGCCCGCAAGCGTGTGTCGGAAAAGGAAGACCGAGAAAAGCGACATGCCGGACTGCTTGAAAAACTCGACCGTGACGCCAATGCGGCACGCCTTTATGAATGGGAGAGGAAATGGGATATGGTGATCACGGCAGGTTTCGGCTTTTCCACGTGGCTTTCTCACAGCGAAGCAGTGCCTCTCACCGATCCGGGTTTATCCTGGAATGCCGGTCTGCGTACAAGTTATGTTTATGAGAATGGATGGACTCTCGGTTTCGGGGCGCGTTATCTTTACCTCAGCATCCTCAACAATGTCACGGCTCTCGAGCAGGGCCTCGGTCTTGTAGGCAAGACTGAGCAGACATATCTGGATATACCTATGTATGCCGGCTTCAGGTTCGCGTGTACCAAGAGAGTGGACTGTCAGATTCTGATCGGTCCGTACGTATCATGCGGAATCGACGGAAAGATAAATTTCGTGAATTATGATCTCACTCCTCCGGAAGAAAAGACTATAGAATTGTTCGAAGGGATGAACCGTTATGATATCGGACTTAACGCTCATCTCGATTTCGATGTGTCGAATTTCGTGTTTGGAGTCGAGGGGAGGGTAGGATTTCTCAATCTTGACGGGGGACTTGCCATGACCAACGGCGGAGTCATGCTTAACTTCGGCTACCGATTTCACCTCAACTGAAAAGTTTGCATTCGCTCTGGATGTCATCACATGGCTAAGCCCGGCCAAGTGAAATGCAACCGCCCGGCAAATAGATTTTTGCCGGGCGGTGTATATAGGATGAGTTATATTTCTTACTTGAAGAGATATTGCGAGGAGATGGACTGGTTGTTGTGGATGCGGCGGATTGTGTCGGCGAAAAGTTTGGCTACGGGCAGGATCGTCGCTTTGGGGTTCTCTTTGCCGTAGGGGATGGAGTCGGTGAAGATAATCTCTTCGAGTCCGCTCTCCTTCACTCTTTCGGTGGCGGGGTCGCTCATAACCGGGTGGCTCGCGAGGGCGCGCACGGTCTTTGCTCCGTTGGCGATCAGGAGGTCGGCGGCCTTTGTGATGGTTCCGGCGGTGTCCACTATATCGTCGATGAGTATCACGTTCTTGTCAGTGACGTCTCCGATCACGGTCATTTTCTCCACCACGTTTGCCTTGGCTCGTGTCTTGTGGCAGAGCACGAGAGGAACATCGAAGTACTTGGCGTAGGAGTTGGCGCGTTTTGCTCCGCCGACATCGGGAGAGGCGATGACCATATCCTTCAGACGAAGGCTCTCGATGTAGGGAATGAAAATCGATGATGCGTAAAGATGGTCCACAGGTACATTGAAGAATCCCTGAATCTGGTCGGCATGGAGGTCCATGGTAACAAGTCGGTTGATTCCGGCCACGCTGAGGAGGTCTGCCACAAGTTTCGCCGCGATCGAAACCCTCGGTTTGTCCTTGCGGTCCTGACGGGCCCAGCCGAAATAGGGCACTACGGCATTGATGCTGCCGGCCGACGCGCGTTTGGCCGCGTCAATCATCAGCAGAAGCTCCATAAGGTTCTGGCAGCTGTTGAAGGTGGACTGGACCAGATAGACCTCGCTTCCGCGGATTGATTCTTCGAATGAAACCTCGAATTCGCCGTCGGCAAATACATCGCGTTTCATTTTTCCGAGTTCGATTCCTAACTCCTTGCAAATGCTTTTTCCGAGATATTCAGAAGAAGTACCTGCAAATACTTTGATGGGCGGTAGAGTGTTGTTCATGACGATAGGTTCTAATTTTTGCGCAAATTTAAGAATTATTTCTCAATTGTCGCTTTTTTTTCTTTATGTTTTTGAAACAATTTTTTTTAGCGGCACAATTATTGCGTCGTAACCTCCTATCTCGAAAGATGATATGTCATTACGTCCTGTAGTCCACGATATCTTTTTCCCCCATACGAGGTCGGTCGCGCTTTGTTTCCCTTCGGCGAGACCGGCCATATCGAACGCCAGTTCCGGGATTATCACGTCTGTCTGGGCGGCCATTTCTCCGAAGTTCACGACTATCAGCAACGCCTCCCTGTCGGTATATCTTATGAATGCATACTGCCTGTGCGGGTTGAAGCGGTTGTTGCGGAGATTCACATACATGAGGTCGAAAAACGCTCCCCGGCGGATTGCCTCCCGCTCGTTGCAGAGCCTGAGAACCCGTGCATATAGCCCCCTGAGCCATCTTTCATGTGCTGTCAGCCTCAGGACATTACATTTGCCGTGGTTCCACCAGCGTCGCAGGGTGGAATAGCTCCAGTAGTCGAATATCGTGCTCCTGTTGTTGTCGCCGGCGAATCCCTCGTTGTCGTGCGCCATCTCGCCGAGTTCCTGGCCGTAGTAAATCATGAAGGGTCCTTTGCTCATCATCGCGCCTGTCACAAGGAAGGGGAGAACCTTGGCTGGATTGGAGGCAAACTCTTTCGAGCCGAAACGCACCTCGTCGTGGTTCTCAAGGAAGTTCAGCATCGAGTCGCCGATTCCGTCTATGCGCTGCCAGCATTCGGTCAGTTTCGCCGCCGACATGTTGTGGCGTTCGATCCCGACGAGGGTGTCGTAGAGATTCACCTTGTCGTAGAGATAATCGAATCCGCAATAGTCGAGGAATGTGCGGTAAAGATTCACATCATAGATCTCGCCGATGAAGATCAGTTCCGGGTAATCGTTCTTCACCTGCGGGATGGCCCAGTGCCAGAATTCCTGAGGCACCATGAACACCATGTCACACCGGAAACCGTCGATACCTTTCGATGCCCAGAACCGCATGATGTGGAGCATCTTGAGCCATGTGTCGGGAATCGGGCTGAAGTGGCATGACCGGTCGCCGGGATCATAACCGTAATTCAGTTTCACGGTCTCATACCAGTCGTTCCTGCCGCAGAATGCCGAGTAGCAGTCGTTTCCTGTGGCCTTGGCGGGAAATTCCAGATAAGGGAAACTTCCCTCTGTCGCCAGGCCGAACGACGGGGCGAATTGCTGGTTGGTGATGTAATAGTAATTGTTGGAGGGCGAAAAGAACTTGGTGATGTCGTCTCCGGCTCCGAAATCCTTGATCCCCGCGGGAGCCGAGTCGGAATGATACACTCTTGCCGTATGGTTCGGTACGAAATCGATAATCACCTTCAGACCACCGTCATGTATCCGTTTCACCGTTGATTCGAATTCAGCCATTCGGTTCTCGATGTCGACGGCTATGGCAGGCGCCACATCATAATAATCCTTTATGGCGTACGGGGAACCGGCCTCTCCCTTGACTACATTGGGATTGTCTGCAGGAATACCGGGGAATGCGGTCTTTGTGGCATTCTCGATCACTCCGGTGAGCCAGATGCAGTTGACTCCCAAGTCAGAGAGCGACTTCAGCAGGCGCGGTGTGATGTCGTTGAGTTTGCCGCTGCCGTTTTGGGCGAGTGTTCCGTTCGGGATAGGAGTATCGCAGTCGTTGGTCATTATCCGCGGAAACGTCTGATAGATGATAAGCTTTTCTTTAGCGTCCATAAGGCTGTGCAAGTGTGTTGACAGGTCAAATACATGACATGAATATACAAAATTAGCAAAAAAAGGCGAGATTACAGTAACAGAACCGGGCAATAATGCATGGAGCCTTGTAAATAATACGAAAAAATCCCGCAACTGCCACAGTTGCGGGATTGTGAACTTTCGGGAATTGAGTCTTACCAGATGATCACGCGTTCTTCGGCCGGGCGGAACATCTTGTCGCCCTCCTTGATGCCGAAGGCCTTCAGGAAGGGTTCGATGTTGCGAAGCGACACATTCACGCGGTTTACGCCGAGGGAGTGGGGGTCAAGCTTTGTGAGACGCTCTTTCTCCGCGTCGCGTACGTTGGTGGCCCAGAGGTTGGCGTAGTTCATGTAGAACACCTGAGAGGGGTCGAGGCCGTCGATTTTAGCAGCTTCGGAATTGATGTCGACACCTTTCTGCTTCTGGGAGTCGATCCATGCGGTGTGAGCAACGCGGAGACCGCCCTGGTCGGCGATGTTTTCACCGAGAGTGTATGTGCCGTTTGCATGGATGCCGGGAAGCACCTCTATTTCATTGAACTGAGCCACGAGGCCGTTGGTGAGGTTCTTGAACTTTTCGGCGTCTTCTTCGGTCCACCAGTTGCGCATGTTACCTTCCTCGTCGAAATTGCGGCCCTGATCGTCGAAACCGTGGGTAAGCTCATGGCCTATCACCACTCCGATACCACCGTAGTTTTCAGCATCGCTCGAAGCGGGGTCATAGAAAGGAGCCTGAAGGATTCCGGCGGGGAACACGATCTCGTTGTTGATGGGGCTGTAATAAGCGTTGACAGTCTGGGGAGTCATCGCCCATTCGGAGCGGTCGACAGGTTTGCCCCATTTCTCCAGGTAGCGGTCGAGTGCCCATTCGCCTGCATTCTCCATATTTTCATAGTAAGAGAGCGCGGGATCCACGTTGAGGAGACTGTAGTCCCTCCATTTGTCGGGATAGCCGATCTTTACGGTGATGGCGTTGAGTTTCTTCATGGCGGCAACCTTGGTGTCATCGCTCATCCAGGGAAGACGGATGATGTGCTTGCCAAGTGCGTTGCGGAGGTTCTCCACAAGTCCTTCCATGTAGACTTTGCTGCTTTCGGGGAAATATTTCTCTACATAGAGGCGGCCGATGCCTTCTCCCATGATGCCGTCGACATTGGCGAGTGCTTTCTTCCAGCGGGGACGCTGCTGTTGTACGCCGCTCATCACTTTGTTGAATTCGAAGGATGCGTCAGAGAACGCATCGCTTAGATACGGTGCCGCGCCGCTTACGATCTCCCAGAGATAGTAGTCTTTTTTCTCGCGGTCTGTGAGCGATTTCATGAGGTTGTCGGCCTGCTTCACAGTGTTGAGCTCGGTGACAATCACTGTTTCGGGAGCTGTGATGCCGAGGTCACCGATCATCTCGCGGATAGGCAGGTTGGGATACAGTTCCTTCACCTGGTCAAGTGTGCGGATGTTATACTGCTTCGAATAGTCGCGGCTCTGCTCGCGGGTCCATACCGAGTCGGCAAGTGCTGTCTCGATTTTCATCACGTTGGCCGAAATGCGGCGTGCATCCTTCTTGGAGTAGCCGGCGAGCTGCATCTGTTTCTCTATAAGGGTGGTGTATGCCTTGCGGATTTCACGGTTGCTTTTGTCATTCAGGAGATAATAGTCTCTGTCGCCAAGACCGAGGCCCACACCGCTCACATACATCGCATACTGCTTGCTGTTGCCGAGATCTTCCTGGAATCCCATGCTGAAGAGCGGGCTCGATTCGTGGCGCTGCATGTAGCGGAACAAGTCGGTCATCTCTTCGGGACGGGCGTTTTCGATTTTTGCGAGTTTCTTCCTGATGGGTGCTGCTCCCTCGCGGTTGCGGCGGATGGAGTCCATGCCGAGTTCATACAGGTTCGCTATTTTATAGGCGTCCGTACCTTTGGCGGGATTTGTGGCGGCAAGGCCGGTCACAATCCTGCGCACACGATGCTCGCTGGAGTCGCTGAGGATGTTGAATGAGCCGTAGCGGGAATACTCCGGAGAGAGAGGATGACTCTCCATCCATTTCTTGTTGACATGGTTGTAGAAGTCCTGACGGGGAGAGATTGTGTTGTCCAGCCCGTTTTTGTCCAGACTTTTCAGATGTTCCTGCGCACTGAGTCCGAACGCAAACAGACCCATGGAGGCAAGCATCATCGACATTCTGAATTTCATAATGCTAAATTTAAAGTTAGATATTATATTTGATAGTATTGTCTTTATTGTTCATACAGTCAAGGCTTGTTGCGACTCGGTCATGTCTGCATACACCTCAGAAGCGTCGACAGTTTGTTTTCGGTTTCAAGCCACTCATCATCGGGGGCAGACATCTCGTTGATGCCGCCGCCAGCGTAGAGAGCGCATCCGGCGGGAGTCAGACGCAATGATCTCAGATTTACAAAAAAATTAAAATCTCCTTCATTCTGATATGGCCCGCAGAAGCCGCCGTAATAGCTTCGGTCGAAGTTCTCGCATACGTTGATAATCCGCATCGCAGACTCCACCGGGAAACCGCAGAGAGCCGGAGTAGGGGATAGCCGAAGAGCGAGTTCTGCGACTGCCGCCATGTCGAACCGGTCTTCTGCCTCCCGAATCCTGGCGGTGATATATGTGCGCAGATGCTCCACCGGACCGGCTTGTGCCGTATGTGTCGGACCTGTTTCTGCATCGAGTCCGGCCGACTCGAAGGCGTCGCGGATGAAGTCGCGCACCACATTGTGCTCCTTCAAGTTCTTGTCGTCCCAGTCTCCGGAAGCTTCCGCACTTCTTGTGCCGGCGAGTGCCATGGACGTCAGTAGTCCGCGTTGTCCCGCAACGAGAGTTTCCGGGGAGGCTCCGAGCCATATTCCGGTGGCTTCGCTTCCGAAGCAGAAGATGAATGCTTCCGGATATTCCAGGCATAGGCGCAGGAACGTATTCGAGAGAGAGAATTCGCTCTCCATCACAAGCTGTCTGGCGGCGACTGCCTTGATCAGATTGCCTGACTTGACTTCTGTGACTATCCTCTCCACTTCCATACGATGTTGTTCCCGGGTTGTGGATCCGGAGAAGGGAGCCGTGATATTTATACGTCTGGCAAATGAGTCGAGTCCGGATATATCGGCCTTTTCGCCGCCTGTAAAAGAGAGGGTCCTGTGCCGGTCCTGGCGAAAAGGTGCGACAGCGAAGCCGTTCCGGATTCCGTCAGCGATGCTGCAGGAGCGGAATGCAATTGTTTCCGTTCCGTTGCCCGGCAGTCTGTATCCGTAAAAAGCTTCCATATAGTCAGAATCTTAGATATTATTGTCTGTGTAGTCGTCTTGTATCGGACCGGTCTCGGCAAACAGATCGAACTCTTCGGCACGTGTCACAGTGGCTTCGATGAATTCTCCCGGCTGCGCGCCGCATCTCACGTGAAAAGTGAGATCCACCTCCGGACTGTCCCATTCCGACCGGCATAGAGCATAGTCTCCTTCCCGCTCGTCGACAAGGAGGCGAAGTCGCTTCCCGACCAGCTCCTCCGACAGTTCGGCGGAAATATCCTGTTGCAGGGCCATCAAGGTATCAAGTCTGCGTTGCTTCACCTCTTCAGGAACATTGTCGGCGTAATGTCTTGCCGCGTAAGTGTCCTCTTCTTCAGAGTATGCGAAAGCTCCCATACGGTCGAAGCGGCGGTTTCGTACGAAATCCATAAGGTTGTCGAAATCTTCCTCCTCCTCTCCCGGGAAACCGACCATAAGGGTGGTGCGGATTCTTATGCCGGGGACTCTGCGTCTGATTTCGTCGAGCAGACGTTCGGTTTCGGCTGCTGATATATGCCTGCGCATGGCTTTGAGCATCTTGTCGGAGCTGTGTTGCAGGGCGATGTCAAGATATTTGCATACGTTGGGCCTGCGGGCCATGACATCGAGAATGTCCATGGGGAAGTCCGCCGGATAAGCGTAATGAAGCCTTATCCATTCCACCCCCTCGACGTCGGCCATGGCATCGATAAGCGCGGCCAGCCGATGCTCGCCGTACAGATCTGTACCGTACGAGGAGAGATCCTGTGCTATCACGTTGAATTCCCTCACTCCTTCGGCTGCAAGACGGCGCGTCTCCTCAAGTATTTCCTCCATGGGCCGGGAGATGTGTCTTCCTGTTATCAGAGGTATGGCGCAGAAGGCGCAGAAGCGGTCGCAACCTTCTGAAATCTTGATGTAGCAGGAATGTGGCGGAGTAGTCAGGGTGCGTTCCCACTCGCGGGGTGCCGGTGCGCCAGACCTGTCTTCGAGACTGTCGATAAAATTCTTCCAGTCGAATTTTCCGTAGACTATGTCGATTTCCGGAATCTCCTTATCGAGAACGTCGCGGTATCTCTGGGTAAGGCATCCCATAGCCACTATCTTGCCGATTTTGCCGGAGTCTTTCAATTCGGCGAGGCTAAGAAGGAGATTGATGGATTCCTCTTTGGCATCGGCGATGAATCCGCAGGTATTGACCACCACATATTCCCCCTCCACATCTTCGGGGTTGTGCGTCACGGTGTAGCCTTTGGCTTTCAGGCGACGGAGCAGCCGTTCGGAATCGATCAGGTTTTTGGAGCAACCCATCGAAATCACGTCGATGTGGTTCGGTATCATATAGCGTCGCCGAAAAGTGATCTTACAAATTCTGTCGGATGGAATATCTGGAGATCCTCCATTCCCTCTCCGAGTCCGATATATTTCACTGGAATCTTGAACTGGTCGCTGATTCCGATCACCACGCCGCCGCGGGAGGTGCCGTCGAGTTTGGTGACTGCGAGGTTGTTGATTTCAGTCGCGGCCATGAACTGTCTGGCTTGTTCAAAAGCGTTCTGTCCGGTGCTTCCGTCAAGAACGAGCAGAATCTCCTGGGGCGCGTCTGGCACCACGCGCTTCATCACGGACTTGACCTTGGTAAGCTCGTTCATTAGGTTGATCTTGTTGTGGAGGCGTCCTGCGGTGTCGATTATGACCACGTCCGCACCCTGGGCTTTGGCGCTCTGCAGCGTGTCGAAGGCCACCGCCGCAGGGTCGCTTCCCATTTTCTGTTTTATCACGGGTACACCTACGCGCTGTCCCCATATATCAAGCTGCTCGATGGCGGCGGCCCGGAATGTGTCGGCTGCTCCCAGCACCACCTTGTTGCCGGCTTGTTTGTACTGCCAGGCAAGCTTGCCGATGGTGGTGGTCTTGCCGACTCCGTTCACTCCCACCACAAGTATCACGTAGGGATCATCGCCCTTGCGGGTAACTTTGAAATCGTCAAGCTCATTCTCATTGTCAGGTTTCTGAAGCATGTCGGTCACCTCCTCCACAAGCATCCGGCGGAGTTCCTGACTTCCGACATACTTGTCGCGGGCGACTCTCTCTTCGAGCCGCTCGATAATCTTAAGTGTGGTGTCGGTGCCGACATCGCTCATGATGAATGCTTCCTCGAGATTGTCGAGAACTTCGTCGTCGACCTTGCTTTTTCCCGCGATGGCATGCGAAATCTTGTTCCACATCCCGGTCTGCGTTTTCTCAAGTCCCGAATCCAGAGTCTCTTTCTTCTTTTTGGAGAAAAACTTGAACATATTTGTAGTTTCTTAGTCGTAATGCATTATGCCCGATGGATAATTCATTCTCATGATTCATAATGCATGAATAAAATTGCGGATTGAAATGACAATCTTTGCAGTCGTGATTCCAATCCGCAAAAATAATCATAATTTCTCAGAATATCAAACCCATCATCGGTCTTGAAGTGATTTTTCAAGTATTGCCACCTTTGCCGGAGGAGCCTGAACCGGAGCCTGCGTCATCGCCTGTGACATCGGCCGCCGTGCGCCTGACGTCGCTCTTGAGACTGCCGAAGCGGTACGTGATGCTGAATCCTACCTGCCACTGCGTGAAATTGGACCAGGATTTGTTTATTACGTTGGAGGCCACAACCTCGTTCCTGTAAGTCCGTATGGGATTCAGGAAGTTAGTGGCATTGAGCGAGAGGATAAGCGCGTCTTCCTTGAGCAGCGACTGCGAGACCGACACTCCGTAATAGTACCAGCTGGAGCTGCGATATTGGATGTCGAACCATGGACTGCCGGCGCCTCCGGTTACGTTGAAGCGCATACGGATGGGGATCCGGTAGTTCCAGTCGACGTTGAAGTTGCCTCCCCAGCCGCTCTTTTGCGCCGTGAGCCGCGGCGCGTCGGCTTTCATGTCCTTATAGTATCCCGACAAGAAGATACTGAGGCTCATGTCGGGGATGATTGTCCACTGGCCGTTGATGTCGAGGCGTACGGTCTGCTGGCGTCCGATGTTGGCGTAGGTGGTGTGGATTATGTCCTGCTCGGCGAACATATAGTCCATGATTCCGTTGCCGACGTAGTCGTATCCGGCCCGGATTCCGCCGCCGAGTTTGCCGTCGTAGCTGTTATAGGAGAACGAGAGGCCGTGGGACACTTCGCTTTTAAGGTCCGGATTGCCATAGCTTACTGTTCCGATCGACTCGTTGCGGTAAGGGTTCAGGCTCCAGAGTCCCGGGCGGGATATGCGCATCTGGTAGCCGAGCCTCATGCTTGCTCCGGGGGATGGATTGTAGCTTAGCGACACGTTGGGGACGGCGTCGTCGAGTCGTGAGGAGAAGTCCGGGCGGTCTCCGATCCTGTAGCGGAGTCCCATGTCGGTGTGCTCGTAGCGGAGTCCTGCCTTTCCGGTGAATTTTCCGAACTTGCCGGTATATGCCGCGTATGCGGCCACGATGTTCTGGAACTGTTCCGTGCACATCTCCTCCGAGGTCAGGGTCGCGGATTCCTCCTCCGAAAGTCCCTGCCGGGGAACGTTATGCGCAGTGTTTGTCATGAACGTGCCTTTGGCTCCGAGCTCCACTACGTGTTTATCTCCCAATGGCAGCGAGTAGTCCAGCTGTCCGACATGACGCAGATATTGACCGGTGCTCGCGTTTTCCCGCCAGAAGTATTCTACCGGAAAATCTCCCTTTATGTCATCGTAATTTTCAGTGTTGCGGCTGTTGTCATCGTTGTATCCGAAGTTGTAGGATGCCACTATGTGATGGCCCTGGCGGCCGAATGTATGCTGGTAGCTCAGCTGTCCTCCCGCTGAATTATATGTACCGCTGTAATTGAAGTTCTGCAGGGCGGACCATCTTTCCACACCGGCTGCGGTCAGAGTCCGCTGGGAGGAATATCCGGAATAACTGTGGCCGAAATTATTGTAATTTCCGGAGAGTGTGACAAGGTTGAGCGTGTCCGGTTCCCAGGACAGGTTGAGGTTCACGCCCGCGCTGTTATAGTCGGGCTGCTTGATTTTCCTGCTTGATTCTTTGACGCGCTCCATTTCCGAGTCCATATTGATTACAGTGGAGCCTCCGTCGTTTGTCACGGGGAAAATTCCGGCTTGATTATACCATGCGTTGATGCTTGCGGCCACGTTTTTGATCTTTGTACGGGCGTAGGCGCTGGCTCCGGCACCTTGCCTGTTAAGCCATGCGTTGACGTTGCCGAATACTCCCTCGAGCTGCTGCCGGCCGGTGGTGACTATATTCAGCACCCCGGAGGTGCCCTCGGCATCGTACTTCGCCCCCGGCTCTGTTATCACCTCTATCTTACGGATGGATGAAGCGGGCATGGCCTTCAGCACGGTGGAGAGACTGGAGCCGGAAAACATCGGATCCTCCTTTCCGTTGACGAGGATCTTGAAATTGGAAGATCCCTGCACCTTGACATTTTCCTCGGCGTCGACTGTCACCATCGGGACTTTCCGGAGCATTTCCAGCACGCTGTTGCTTTTTGCGGCGGGATCCTCATCCATGTTGTAAGTGAGGGTTGAGCCGTCGCTTTCGATTACAGGCTTTCTGTAGGTCACCACAAGTTCGGAGAGTGTTGCCTCGTCCGAGCTCAGTATTATTGAGTCGAGCCGTGTCTCGGGTTGCTTCGTTGACAGCGAAAAGAGGCGGACCGCAGGCTTCATGCCGAGGTACTCCACATTCAGACTATAATTCCCGGCGGAGTCGAGCGGCTGCGAGAAACGACCGAGGGAGTCTGTGACATTGCTCACCACAGGCATCACTGAATCGGAAGGGGCATATATGCGGTAGAGCGCGCCGGGGAGTGGACCGCCATCGGTATCGGCCACAGTTCCCGACACTTTGTAGAGGCTGCCCCACGCGGCGGCTGTAAACATTAATGATGTCGAAAGCAGGGCGAATGATATTGCTTTATTCATGACGCATGATTTATTATGTTTGTTTCTAGGTGGCTGTCAGACGTTTTCTCTGTTTTCGAGATAGTTGGCGTAAGCCTGCTTGAGTCGTTCGGGTTCATAGCCGAAGTTGGCGAGTCTTCCGAAAATGTACTTCAGATCAGTGTCTTCAAGTTCCTTGTACTGGATGTCCCAGACGCGTTGCCGGCCGCAATCCGAAACAAAGAATCCGATGCCGCGTTTGTTGTAGATCACGCCCTCCTGTTCCAGACGCGTGTAGGTGCGCATCATGGTGTTGGCGTTCACTCCCGCATCGGCGGCGGCTTCCCTCACCGAGGGAAGCCTGTCGCCTTCTTTGTAGGTATGATTCAGGATTTTCTCCATTATCTTGTCGGCTATCTGCAGATATATGGGTTTGTTTTCGTTGAAATCCATTGTATCAGTTGTTCAGAGTCATTCGGCGTATGCGCAGGTATGCGCAATAGAATAGTACAATCGATATCGCGTAGAATATTCCGATTATGGTATATGGGAGCCAGTTCCCTTGAATGTCCCAGTGTATGATGGTGTTTGTCTTGATCCACATGCTGAGGCCGAACACAAACACAAACTGGATCGCGAACATGACGCAGGTGGTCTTGAGGAATGAGAGTTTCGGGGCAAGTGCCGAGCCGAGGGTATAGACCGAGATGTTGAAGAGATACATGGCGAAGAATATGTATGCCGCCTCTCCGAACTCATGACCGGATATAAGGGAGAACGGATTGCGGACCCCGTCCCACTCGCTGTAGGTGATTCCCTCGAACAGCCAGCGCACTACGTCCATGAAGTAGAATCCCGCCACGCCGGCGATAAGAGCTCCGGCGGTCATCCCGATCATGCGGGGCAGCGTCTTGGCGCAGACCGATGCCGGCTGCATGAGAAACGCGATGCGTCCCTGCTTTGTCTTGAGGTCGGAAAAGGTGATGGAGGCGGCGAGGGTTAGCGCGAAGATGGCGGTAAGGAAATAGAGAATTATCTCGGCATCAAGATTCATGCGGAAAAATCCCATCCAGCAACCCATCAGCATGCAGAGGGCGAAATAGCCTCCACCGAGTATCAGGATTCTGCGGCGGTTCTCGACAAGCATCTTGCGGAACATCGCCATAAACATATTGTCTTTCATATCGATGTTTCTGAAAAGTTTTATGTCAGCGTGTCTCTACGTCACCCGAACCATTTTGTTTTGCACTCAGGTTCCGGGATTTAAGGTTCCGGGCATTGATGTCGCCGCTGCCGTAGCTGGTCAGCACCGTTTCGTCGCACACTCCCGATACAGTGATGTCACCGCTTCCGTAACTCTTCAGGACGGTTTGGTCGCAATGTATCTTCATGGAGATGTCGCCGCTGCCGTATGTATTGGCAGTTATGTTCTTAGCCGACACATTTTTTATCTTGAGGTCTCCGCTTCCTTTCGTGTCGAGATTCATCGAATCTCCTGTTAACGAATAGATGTCGATGTCACCGCTGCCGGACGATGTGAATGTGGCATTGGCTGCATGTATATCCTCTGCCTTGATGTCGCCGCTTCCCGAAACTGCAACCGCAAGAGTCCCGGACTGTATGCGTCCTTTAAGAAAAATGTCGGCAGAGCCGGAAGAGGTGATCTGTTTCAGCACCGGAGAGGATACGGTAGCCTTCAGCGGTATGTGTCCGTTTGAGGATATCGCCAGATTCTTTTTGGTGAAGCCGATGGTGAGGGTGGAATTCCTGACGGAAACATCCAGCAGCGACATTATCTTTTCCGGGGCAGTGACAGTTACTTTCTGAGGCCCCTGCACATATTCGATGTCGATCACGGAAGAGGTCGATATACCGTCGAAATTCCTGACGTTGAATTGTCTGGTGACGATCTTGTCGTTTTTGTCTATCGTTATTGTCTCGGTTGTCTTGCCTCCGATGCTGAAGGTCGTTGTCTGCGCGCACGAACTGAATGCCATGCATGACAAGACAATACTCATTGCTGTTACAAAATTGGTTCGCATAGTCATATAGTTTAAAGTTGTTTTTAGGAATTGAGACCGAGCCGCGCCACTGTTTCCGGGTGGGATTCGGCGAGTTCGAACAGTGATTCGAGATTCACGGAAGTCTCTTTGTTGTCGGGAGTGGCATACTCTATGATGTTGGCTCCTCCCGGGGCGTCGAGGGCCAATAGGGAGCTGGTGATTCTGGCAGAATCGTTTGTGAAACTGAACCGCAGTTTTTCGGCGATGTTTCCGATTGATTCGTTGAGAAGAACTCCCTCTCTGTCAATAATGATGACGTGATCGAGGATGGCATCGACATCGTGCACCTGATGGGTGGAGATGATGAAGGTCTTGTCGTCTGTCATTGACGCGGTCACGGCCTTGCGGAATGTTCTTTTCGACGATATGTCGAGACCGTTGGTGGGTTCGTCAAGCAGCAGCAGTGATGTGTTGCATGCGAGGGCGAAAGCCAGGAACGCTTTCTTTTTCTGTCCCATGGAGCATTGTCCGAGGTTGATGTCGGGTGCGATGTCGAGTATAGTGATATTGCGTTCGAGGTGGTCGCGGTTGAAGCGGGGATAGAAGCAGCTGTTGATGTCGGCATATTCCTGGAGTGTGACTTTCGGCATGTCGAATTCCTCCGGTACGATCATTATGTCGTTGAGGAATGATACATCGCGGTCAAACGGTATATGGCCGTTGAAGTTGATCACTCCGGTGCGGGGCTTGAGAAGTCCGCATATCATATATAGTAGAGTGGTTTTCCCGGAACCGTTTTTTCCAAGGAGACCGCAGACTGTTCCCGGAGCGAGGTGCAGGGAGAAATTCCTGATTACATCCCTGTGTCTCGAGTATCCGAAACTGATATCGGTAAGTGTTAGCATAGTGTATTAGTATAATAGTACACCGCAAAGGTAGACATAATTTTTGAAACTGCAAAAAAAATTTGAGAAAAAAATAAAAAATCCAGCCTCAAATTTTTAACGAGGCTGGATATAAGATTGATTATAAAATACTTAACCGATAAGTAATCTACTCGTTTTTATCGGTATCGGAGTTGGATTCAGTTGAATCGGTATCGAATATGGGCACATATTCAAGAGTGAGCTTGTCGGCTCCGTCTGTGTATGATACTTTCACTGTACCCCCTATGTTGCCTTCGGCGTTGAGTCGAAGCATCATTTCAGCGAGTTCATCCTCAAGGTATTTCTGGATACTCCGTTTGAGAGGTCTCGCGCCGAAATTTTTATCGTATCCCTTGTCGGCGATGAAATTTTTGGCTTTTTCCGAGAGCTCAAGCCGGTATCCGAGTTTTTCGGTTCGGGAATAGAAATCTCGGAGTTCGATGTCGATTATCCTGAAGATGGCATCCTTGTCCAGTTGGTCGAACATGATGATGTCGTCCACGCGGTTGAGAAATTCCGGAGAGAATGCCTTGTTGAGCGCTTTCGATATCACACCGTGGGCCTGTTCCTTGGTTTCGGAAGCGGTGTTGAAGCCGATTCCGGAGCCGAATTCCTTAAGTTGCCTCGACCCTACGTTGCTTGTCATGATCAGAATCGTGTTCTTGAAATCGATTTTGCGGCCGAGCGAGTCGGTTAGCCTTCCTTCATCCATAACCTGCAGGAGGATATTGAACACGTCGGGATGGGCTTTTTCTATTTCGTCGAGAAGCACTACGGAATAGGGGTGACGGCGCACTTTCTCGGTGAGCTGTCCGCCCTCCTCGTATCCGACGTATCCGGGAGGGGCCCCGACGAGCCGGGAGACTGTGAATTTCTCCATAAACTCGCTCATGTCCATTCTGATAAGAGAGTCGGTAGAGTCGAAAAGATATTGCGACAGCTTCTTGGCGAGGTGGGTCTTGCCGACGCCGGTAGGGCCAAGGAACATGAACACGCCGATAGGTCTGTCGGGATCCTTGAGTCCGATCCGGTTGCGCTGGATAGCTTTTACCACCTTGGCGATTGCATCGTCCTGACCGATTACGGAGCCCTTGAGGGCATCTCCCATCTGCAACAGGCGGGTTCCCTCGGCCTGGGCGATGCGCTGGGTTGGAACGCCGGTCATCATCGCCACTACTTCAGCCACCTTCTCCTCATCCACTTCCTGCGGATTGGTGTCAAGGTTCTTTTCCCATTCCGCCTTGGCCTGGTCAAGAGCTTCGCGAGTTTTCACCACTCTGTCGCGCAGGGCGGCCGCTTTCTCATAATCCTGGGCTTTGGCGGCCGAAAGCTTCTCCTGGGTAAGTTGGTCAACTTCCTTCTCGAGGTTCTCGATTTCCTCCGGAACCACAATGTTCGTGATATGTACGCGGCTGCCTGCCTCGTCAAGGGCGTCAAGTGCCTTGTCCGGGAAATTGCGGTCGCTCACATAGCGCTCGGTGAGACTGACGCAGGCCTCGATGGCCTCGTCGGTATATTTCACGTTATGATGTTTCTCGTATTTCTCCTTGACGTTGCGCAGGATTTCGAAGGTCTCTTCCGCAGTGGTAGGCTCCACCATAACCTTCTGGAAACGGCGCTCGAGTGCGCCGTCTTTCTCGATGTTCTGGCGGTATTCGTCGAGGGTTGTGGCGCCGATGCACTGGATCTCGCCCCTTGCGAGCGCGGGTTTCAGCATATTGGCGGCATCCATGGTGCCCGGTGCGCTTCCAGCTCCCACTATGGTGTGTATCTCATCGATAAAGAGTATGATGTCGCGGTTTTTGGTCAGTTCGTCGAGTACGGCTTTGATGCGCTCCTCGAACTGGCCCCGGTATTTGGTGCCTGCCACCATTCCCGCCATGTCGAGTCCGATCACGCGTTTGTCGAAAAGAACGCGGCTAACCTTGCGCTGGTTTATCCGGAGCGCGAGGCCTTCGACAATGGCTGATTTTCCGACACCTGGTTCTCCGATCAGGACCGGATTGTTCTTTTTACGGCGAGACAGAATCTGGGCGAGACGCTCTATTTCGTTTTCGCGGCCCACCACCGGGTCGAGACGGCCTTCGGCGGCTGCCTTGGTCATATCGTAGCCATATTTGTCCAGAGCGGGGGTATCGCTCTTGTGAGATCCCTTTCCGGAACTCTTCTGCGATGACTGGTCCTTGCTCTCTTTGCCTGGTGCGGAAGATTCCTCATCATTGTCGGAACCGACGGGGAGATCTGCTATGGGCGACGCGGGAGACTCGCCGCCAAAACTCTGGATAGATATATCGAAATTGAGATAATCATCCTTGATCTGGCGTAGTATTTCGCTGTCCATGGCACGTTTGTCATGGATGAGGGCAAGAAGTATGTGTTCGCTGCCTATCACCTGCGCATTCATCTTGCGAGCCTCGGAAGTTGCGAGCTGCAGATGGCGGATGGCTGCGAGACTTATCTTATATTGTTGCTCGAAGAGGGTGGTGACCTCCCCCGGCTGGTGCGGTTCCGACAGATATTCCTCGAGCTCCGAGATAATCTTGTCTACCGGTACTTTCAGCTGCGACAGAATCTTGAATGCGTATCCTTCTCTTGTCGTCATGGCTGCGAGTACGAAATGCTCGCTCATGATGACCGGGGAGCCGAAGCGGTTTGCCTCGGCGAGCGCCAATTCAAGAATAGGCCTGAACTGCTTTGAAAAATCGTTTTTCATCTAATATAGTCAATCTTTTCCTCCTATATAACAAACTCCGTGCCAAAAAAGACTAACATAACTTAATCCCCCGGCACCCCGCAATGAGTCAACGTTGTGATTCCGATGCTCCGTAGCGAGGGACAGCGCGCACCATGGTCCGCTTCCGGATTCCTTTTCTCGGCAGTAGATATACAAGTGGATGAACTCAATTTTTTTGATTTGTCAAAGTCATGCAAATATATTATCTTTGCGCTACAGCGTCACAACCTCATTCAATCCCCGATATGAATGCGCGGAGGTCAGAACAGAAGAAGTTTTGACGTAAAAAATACAAGTACATGGATACAATAATAATAGGGCAGGGCTAGAACCTTGAAGAAAATACTTCCGTTGGAAAGGAACTGATTGAACTGTTTCAATCCAACAGGTACTCTTCATTTATCTGCCTTGTCGCTTTTGCAAGTTTTGGAGGCGTCAGCGCCCTGACTGAAAAAATATCGGAGGCAAAGGCGAAGGGTGTAGATATAAAAATAATATTAGGCGTTGATCAAAAAGGAACTTCAAAGGAAGCTTTGGAAGAAGTATTGTCATGGGGTGTGGATTCCAAAATCTATCATACAAAAGATTTCAATATATTTCATCCAAAAGTGTATTTGTTTGAGAATGAAGATATATTCACACTTATTGTGGGGTCAAACAATCTGACTGTTCCTGGACTGGTCCAGAATGTGGAATGCTCGTTGATGATAAAAGACATTAAAAGTAATCCTGTATTGTCTGAATTCTATAACTATTGGGGTGGTATACTGAATGGAACTGAGATTAATCTTTATGCAGTTACTCAACAACTTATAGACGATCTTTATGAAGATAATATCATAACTCTTGAATCGGAACGGATTGAAAGATATGACAAGGGAGAGGATGAGGTTCAGGAGCCGGAAAGGGAGAAGAAAAGAATTTTTCAAAAAGCAGGTGTTCAGCAGCTTCCGAAAGGGTTTTCTCCAAAACGTAAGCGTCGACAGGTAAAAGTCAGAGTGGGGAATGATGATCAGATTGCTGGAAATCATGCGGAAGTATCGCATGACATAGCGGAGCAAGTCCTTATTGCAGAGATTGGCGGAGGACCGCGTTGGAAGCAGGTGAATTTTCCTGTCAGTATTTTCCAGGATTTTTTTGGAGCGCAACGCGGCAACAATGAGTATGTTATCGAGCTGATGAATATTGCAAAGGATGGAACCTTGGGAGATGTGGAAAAAAGACAAGCCGTTACAGTCAAGAGCAATAACTTCCGTTTTGAGATTAAATGTGCTGAGACTTGTGGAAAATATCCAGGTAACAACAATCGTCCGATTGGGTTGTTTGTAAAACTCGATAGTTCTGAATTTCTATATCAGGTTCTCATGCCTGATTATCCGGTCTATGAAAAGATAAAGAATTATCTTATGCTTGAGGCCAAGCCTAAACGTGCAGATGAATTAAGACGTGTTATTGTTGATGTGGAGGCAATTCACGCACTTTATCCGGAACTTATAATATAAAAATGGAACATAACTTTAGAACTCTAAACTATTTAGGCAGTAAATTACGCCTACTTGATTTCATAGAGGAGAATGTGTTGCGCGTGGCTGCCGAAGGTCAGGGCGTATGTGATTTGTTTGCAGGTTCCGGATGTGTTTCATACAAATTGTCAAGACATTTTGAGGTGGTTTCATGTGACATCCAGAGCTATTCAAAAACAATTTGCAACGCATTGTTGAAAAAATATGTAGTCTCAAAGAATGATATCGAGAGATTCATATCAGAATTACAAAATGAAAAAAAATTGCTGAATAGCTTTATTCCGGTAATCGATATTGAAGAGGAGGCTATAGAAACTAAAAATCTCGAGATTCTGACGGAGATTCTTGAGAACGGTTCCGTCGAAGTCTATCGTCTGGAGAATAAAAAGACAACATTATGTCATCAATTGCAAGAGGTTCTGTCAAATCTAAAAGGTAATGAATTATTGAACGAAAAATCTTTAATCAGCCGTTATTATGGAGGTGTATATTTTTCTTATCGTCAGGCTGTCTGGATTGACGTAATTCTTGAATCAATACACAGAAGCGTTGCCAAAGAGAATCGTGATTTATTCCTTGCCGCCTTGTTAAGTACGGCAAGCGACATGGCGGATACCGTTGGCAAGCATTTTGCCCAACCGATAAAAGCACGTGATTCAAAAGGGAATATTAAAATTACTGTTTACAATAAAGCTTTAAAAGACAAGACTATTGATGTTGTCTCTTTATACAGGGATTGGCTCCTTCGCTATATCTCCGTGCCGAGGACAAGTCACGGTTTTTGCACAATGCAAGGTGATTATCTTGAATGCTTGCGGAATTTACCGGCTTCCATAAAAACAGTGTACGCAGATCCTCCCTACACAAGAGACCATTATAGCCGTTTTTACCATGTGTTGGAGACAATCACACTGAGGGATTCCCCCAAGTTGTCTACGACTAACATTCGTGGAGATAAACATATCAGCAATGGAATCTATAGAAAGGAGAGGCATCAGTCTCCTTTCTGTATAAAGAGCAAAGCGCCGGATGCGTTTAAGGCGATGTTTGAGATTATTTCAAAGAGAGGTATAAATCTTTTACTTTCTTATTCTCCATACGATGAGACACAAAAAACTCATCCCCGTGTGGTGACTATGCGGCAGCTCATAACATGGGCAAGGAACTGTTTTGATAATGTTGAGATTATTTCCGCCGGTTCATTTAAACATAATAAACTAAACTCCACAGATCACTTTCTTGATGCTTCAGATGAGGCAGAGGTTCTGATTGTCTGCTCCAATGAATAAATTATGAGGACAAATATTAATTTTGTATATGAATCAGATTCCTCCACGGGAACATCCGAAAGCCAGAATGTGCTCATAAAGGGTGACAACAAGAATATTCTGCCCGAACTCTTGAGTGAGTACAAGGGGAAGATAAAATGTGTTTATATTGATCCTCCATATAATAATGGAGATAGATATCATTATTATAAAGATAAGGTTTCCGAGATAACCTGGCTTAGGGATATTCGCTGCGTGCTGGAATATCTGAAAATGTTGCTTTCCACAGATGGAAGTGTATGGATTTCTATAGATGACAGCGAGATGGCATATTTGAAAGTTGAAGCCGACAAGGTGTTCGGAAGAGATAATTGTGCGGGAACCATTGTCTGGCAACAACGTAAATCCAGAGAAAACAGAGCAGTCTTCTCTTGTAATCATGAGTATATTCTTGTCTATACAAAAAACATCAAAAGATTCAAGAAATCGAGGAATCTCCTTCCTGTAGGAAAAGAATTTATAGATGGAAAGTATAAGAATCCGGATAATGACCCCCGCGGCCCATGGCAGTCAGTAAGTGCCAGTGTCCAGGCTGGTCATGCAGTCCCAAGTCAGTTCTATACTATAATTTCACCTGCCGGAATCAAACATAATCCGCCTAAAGGGAGATGCTGGGTCTATAATGAGGAGCGAATGAAGAACGAAATAGCACAAGGCAATATCTGGTTTGGCATGGACGGCCTGAATGCTCCGCGCATCAAGAAGTTTCTGTCATCTGCAAAGATAGGATTGACTCCGCAAACGCTATGGGCCGGGGATGAATATGGTACTACCGACAGCGCTAAGAAACACTTGTTGTCTTTGTTCCCTCAACAAGAAAAAGTTTTTGAGACACCGAAACCGGAGGAACTTATAATGCAGATACTTCGAATTGCCACCAATAAGGATGATTTGGTGTTGGATTGCTACGTTGGTTCAGGCACGACCTTGGCTACGGCTCATAAACTTGAGAGGCATTATATTGGTATTGAGATTGGCGAGCAAATGTCTGATTTGGTAGTAAATCGACTCAGGAATGTCATCAGAGGAGAACAAGGAGGGGTTTCAAAAGTATTAAACTGGGAAGGCGGAGGGGATTTTGCATTCTTTTCTTTTGATAAAACTAAAAAAGAATATAATGCTGCAAGGCGCACAAAAGTAGCGCCTGTAAAAAAAGTTGTCTATCATCAACTAAATCTGTTCTCATTGCTTGATGAATATGGTGAAAATCCTATTATAGAAAACTATGTGACAAATGAGGAGTTGGTACCATACGGATGTCAAGGCAATTCGGAAATCTCTATGATTGATAATGAAAGAAATGTACTTGTCTCCCTTGTCAAAAAGGACAATGAAAACATTTTCTTAGACGGTTCTGCTAAAATCTATTATACGGGCAGGAGATTCCCTTCTACAGTGGCACTCAATAAGTTGTATTACTTCATGCCATACTTGAAGGGAAAAGGTATCCGTGATCTTTATGTTATCAGGGTTGTCCGGATCGGCTATCGAGGGGAGGGGCAATCCAATGAAAATGAGAAAGACTTACGTCTGGTTTTTGAGATTGAGTTTGTAAAGCAATTGTTTGAAGATTACAAATCTGTAGAATTAAAGATATGGAGGACATTCACGGATACAACCATAGATGCGATTTTTTAGAGGATGCCTTTATAAAGAGGCCAAAATTCAATTTATATGACCAAAAGATTGATTTTGCTGTTATTAAAGAGGCTTGTCGCGAGAACGGTATCCACCGACACTATGCGAAGAATGAAGTATTCGTGCGGCAGGGATGTGTCGGCAGATACCTCGGAGTAGTGGAATCCGGTTATTTCAAATATTCCATACTCACATCATCGGGCAATGAAGCGGTCGTTGGGTTCGCTTTCGAGGGGGAGATTGTAGCAGATTATTATAATTCGTTTAATGGATTTCCCTCAGAAGTCTCTATAAAAGCTGGAACGGATACATCAGTATTTCAAATCAAAATCCATGAAGCGCGCAATGTTTTTTACGCATCATTTGACAACAACCTTTCCGTTGTCAATGGCACGTTGTTCAGTGAAATTTATTCCCGTTATCTTGAACTATACCGCAAGACACCGACAGAAAGATACCTTGACTTGATAACGTCATGTCCTCAAATCTTAGACATCGTTTCGTTGCGGGACATAGCCTCGTATCTACTCGTTACTCCGGTATATCTGAGCCGAATCCGAAAAAATCTCAAAAAAAATTCCGGCAAATAAAACTTGTTTTATCCCGAAGTCATTTTTTATGCCGAACTTTGCCAATAAAACAAATTGGCAAATGGAAATTAGAGTACTTGGATCAATCTTATGCCTGATGGCTGCAGTCCCTTTCACGGCATTTGCCGACGAACCGCAGCCACCATCCCCGAGCAAGCCGGACGGAGTTATCGGTGGATATGAATATGTGGATCTTGGCCTGCCAAGCGGCACATTGTGGGCTACGTACAATGTAGGTGCCACATCTCCATACGAAAAGGGACAGTACTTTGCATGGGGAGAAGTGGAGCCTCGCGAGGATTTCTCGTGGGAAAGCTACAAGTTCTTCATCGACTATCATATAGACCCGGAAACCGGTAATTGGGTGGTTTTACAGGATATCGGCGCCGACATCAGCGGAACCGAATATGATGCGGCCAGATACCAGTGGGGTAACGGATGGAGACTTCCAAATGAAAAGGAACGCTATGAATTAAGGATGTTATGCTGGAGCAACGGTCCAACCGAAGAAAATGGTGTACGTGGTGTAAGGATATATGGACCTAATGAACACAGCATATTCTTGCCGGTCTGTGGGTTTGGCTTGTGGTATGGCGAAGTTGACCCCTTTAACAACACAGATGGAGCATATTGGACCGGGGTTGAAGACCCGGATAATACAACTGCGGGAATACCTGTTGAACCAAGCAACAACGCAAGATCTATGCTGGTGGATCTCGGCGGATTTACCGGCGCTACATCAAGAAAAGCTTATGGTCTGAACATCCGTGCGGTAGTCAATCCCAAAGAATCAGGAGTTGACAATGTAGTTTCTGACAATGATAAAATCTGCTTGACCTGCCGTAATGGCTATATATATGTCACAGGCACCCATTCTGAAGGGCTGATAACGGGATATGACTTATCCGGACGAATTGTATTCTCTGATTCTGTCATGGAGGGCACATGCCGGTTGCCGGAACTGGCCGGCGGCATATATCTCGTTTCATATACCTGTAATGGGAATACAATGACAACTCAAAAAATAACAATCAAATGACATCACCGCTATGAGAAAAACTTTACTTGCACTTGGAAGCGTGGCTTTCACAGTTATATCGGCGATGGGATCAGCTCCGAAGCCGGAATCGTGCACCGTAGGCAACCGTCCTTTCACTCGTCCGCTTGACGAAATCGGCTTTTATTTTTCCGTGACCGGATTTGTTGCGTGAGTTGTCGGTAACTCATTAATCCTTAACATCAGGAACGCGCTCTTGATGTATGTTAGACAATGAACCGTAATCCAGTTGACCTCGGCAGTCAGTTCCGTTATCTGACAATTCTGTTCCTCGTTGATTCTCTCCATTAAAGCCTCGCAAAAACTTGTGCTGACTTGGCAAATTGATCAGAAAGTGAACGGTTGTGGAACACATCTGTGTGCTACGTAGTTGGGGATTTTAATTGACGTTTTTTATGTTTTGCGACATATTTTGTTGCAATTGTTATTTAAATCGATTATATTTGTATCATATTGATATAATACAATAACCAGCCTGACAATGACATCACTCAACGTTTCACAATTAAAATCTCAAATCATAAGAATCTTTCAACATCTACTTATGTTACGTTTTATTACATTTGCTATATTTGTTTTGTCGGTTTTGCCTGTTGTTTCACAAAACATTACTCTCAATTGTGACGGAAGCCTGTATGAGGGTAATGCGTGTCCGATTATAACAGACAGTATCGTCAATATGATTCCATTAAAAAAGGATATCGTTTCCAGAAAAGCAGCGAAGGCTTTTAACAATCAAAACTATAAAGAAGTAACTGTAACTGTTCCCGGAACATTATCGGATATTATTGGTTCCAATATAAACGATATTGATTCTATTGTTATAAAGGGGACAATTAACGATATAGATTTCAATACTCTCTGGAGTGCATCATTTAATGGAAGACTGTCGGTCATTAATCTTGAAGGTGCCGCTATCGAAAATGAGATTATTCCACCAAGGGCATTTTGGCATCAGGATGAACAATTACAGGATGACGGAACAATATATGTAATTTCTCTTAAAAGAATAATCTTGCCAAACCAAATCAAGACTATTGGAGATTTAGCTTTCTCTTATGCTATTCACTTGGAATCCATAAATATTCCGTCTGAGTTGCAAAATCTTGGGCGTTATTGCTTTTCTGAGTGCATCTCGCTTGCATCCAGTCCGTTGCAAATGCCTGATGGTATGACGAATATCCCTGCAATGTGTTTTATGAATTGCAAGTCTTTAGATGAAATAAAACTTCCAAACACAATAAAATACATAGAAGAAGGAGCATTTTATCAGGCTAAGATCAAACACATCAATTTCCCGGACGGTTTGCTGTCAATTGACAATGCGGCATTTTATGCGACAGACCTTGAGGAAGTTTTACTTCCTGCCTCCTGCCAGTATTTTTCAGGGACTCATCAATTCGCGGTAAATCACAGATTAAGAAAAATCAACCTGCCATACGGAATAACGGTTATACCCAACTGCTTTGTCTTTAACGATATTAATTTATTAGAATTTGATATTCCATCCACCATTGAGAAAATTGGAGCGGACGCATTGTCCACATGTATGGTACTATCCGAAGTATCTTTACCTGAAGGGCTAAAAGAGACTGGATCTAATGCTTTATGGTACTGTTGCTCACTCAAAAGATTAGTATTCCCCTCGTCATTAACATATTTAGGCGGTGGTTCTTGCCAATACCTTCAGTCATTGGAGGCAATATATTGCAGTGCGCCGACTCCTCCTGTATGCGATGAAGACCCGTCAAATAGAGGACGTAATCATACTTTCGGACCCATATCAGGTCAGCCTGGTCATTTATGTACTCCAAATAATATTCCTGTATATGTTCCGATTGGGACTTCCTCCTTGTATGCGTCAGCTTATGGATGGAATTACTTTACTAATTTTATCGAAACCGACAGTTTCCCTTCAGCTTCGGTATGTACAATCTATACTGACAGGTTGAATGATAAAAATAATATTTATGACTTGACTGGAAGAGTAATTACTCAGCCAATCACAGGACAAATTTACATATATAAAGGTAAAAAAATAATTTATCAACCATAAGAGAGTGTTTGAATTTAACTTTCATTCACCCAAAGCGGGATTTCCGAGGGAATTTCACAAGTTGAGGAGGGAGCATAGCGGGCTATGCGACCGACGAGGCTTGGTGAAATTCGCCGGAAAGACCCTTTGGGAGGATTAAAAGAATTTCATAAAGAGGTAATGGGGTACCTTGACATGTAGGGGCTGCGAATTTTCGAGAAATTCTGCAAGTTAAAATACCTTCTTTCTTCAGTTTTGCACGGATGTTGCCGAAGAGGGCGTCGGAGGGGTCAGAGGGCTATCTTCTTTCTGTTGCGGATGTAGATTCCTTTTGTTGTCGGGGTTTTGATCGGGTGGCCATTGAGGTAAAACCATTGCGCGCCGGCTTCCTGCGTGGAGTCGGGGAGAAGAGTGCCGACGTTGCCAGTGTCTGTCACGAAAGTGCAGAAAGTGGTGAGGGCCGGGGTCGCTTTTCCTGTCTCGCTGTCGAATAAGGGAGCGTTGTACCAGTTGGAAAGCCCCGCGCCGTAGGCGTTGTATTCCATCCACCACCAGAAGAGTCCGTCGACATCCGGGTATTCGTGAAGCGTTTTCACCAGATCCGCGACATATTTATCCTGACCTGCTTCCGTGTAGGGATAATCCTTGGTGACGTCATGGGTTGTTCCCGGCACCTCCCATTTATACGGATATCCCGTCTTTATACGGATATCCCGTCTCAACCACCATTATCTCCTTGCCTGCGAATTTTTTCTCAAGCTCAGCCAATGCTTTTCCGAGTACATCCATGTTGCCATGGAAGTATGGATAATAACTCAAGCCGATGATATCGTACTCCACGCCCAGACTTTTCATCTTGTCGTAAAACGACGCAAGGACCGCGTGCTGGGCCACCCGCTCGGTGTGGATGACTATCTTTGCGGCGGGGCATACTTCGCGGCACGCCTTGATGGCCTGACGGAGAAGTTTGCCGAACCGGTCCCAATTGGCGCTCTTGCCGATGAATGTCTTCTTCAGGGAAGATTCCGGATCGGTGTTTTTTCCCCACAGCATCCCGTAACTTACCTCGTTTCCCGGCTGGATGAAATCAGGAGTCGCTCCCGCCTCTACAAGATGCTGCAGCGATTCCTTCGTATATTCGTAGATTTTCGCATACAGTTCCTCATCAGAGAGATTCTCCCAAGCCTTCGGAGTCCACTGTCTGGCAGGATCTGCCCATGTGTCGGAGTAGTGAAAATCGAGCATCAGGTCGAGACCAGCCTCCTTGATGCGCCTGCAGAGCGGAGTGATATACTCCAGGGACTGTCTGGCATTCGGATCTTTGTCACTGCCGGTATAAGCTGACGGGTCCACGAACAGGCGCACACGCATGGCGTTCATTCCCTGCTCCTTGAGCCATGGCAGCAAGTCGGGTATGAGCTTTCCGGATTGATCGCGGTATTTGACTCCCGCCGCCTCATAGTCCGGCAGCAAAGAGATGTCGCCGCCTACATAACGCTGTTCGGCTGTGGCGGAGGCGATGGGGGCGCCCAACAGGAGAATTGCGATAAAGTTCCTGAAATTGAATTTCATAAAATGAATCGTGTAGTGAGTGGAAAAACAAGACTGACGCCCGGCCACTGATTCATGGCGGGCGTCAGTCATTCAACGTAGTTTTAAGTCGCTATATTGCATGGATGTATCTCGTGGTCACTTGTTGACGAAGACGAGTTCATCATCCTTACGGTCGATCACGATAGGATGCTCGCGGTCCACTTTCTGGGCCAGGATATCCTTCGACAGCTGGTTGAGCACCATCCGCTGTATGGTCCGCTTCACCGGTCGGGCTCCGAACTCGGGATCATAGCCGTCCTCGGCGAGAAGTTCAAGCGCGGGTCTGGTTACTTCGAGCGTGATGCCGTTCGATGAAAGCATCTTCTTCACGCTGTGCACCTGCATTTCCACGATTTCCAGAATCTCCTTCCTGTCGAGAGGAGTGAACATCACTGTCTCGTCGATACGGTTGAGGAATTCCGGACGGATTATCTGTTTGAGCCGTTCCATCACATCCTGCTTGGTGTTGGCCACCACTTCCTCCTTCTCGGCTTCCGACTTGTCGTTGTAGCCCTGGAAATTCTGCCGGATGACATCGCTTCCCATGTTGGAGGTCATGATGATGATGGTGTTCTTGAAATTGATGAAACGTCCCTTGTTGTCGGTGAGCCGTCCGTCGTCGAGCACCTGCAGCAGGATGTTGAACACATCCGGATTGGCTTTCTCTATCTCGTCGAAAAGCACTACGGAATAAGGTTTGCGTCTCACAGCTTCTGTGAGCTGGCCCCCCTCCTCGTAACCGACGTATCCCGGAGGCGCTCCGACCAGACGGCTCACGGAATGCTTCTCCATGTACTCCGACATATCGATCCGGGTCATCATGTCATCGTCGTCGAAGAGATACTCGGCAAGAGCCTTGGCAAGCTCGGTCTTGCCGACACCGGTTGTGCCGAGGAAGATAAAGCTGCCGATAGGGCGGCGCGGGTCGTTGAGTCCTGCGCGCGAGCGGCGCACTGCATCACTGACCGCGCGGATGGCGTCCTCCTGGCCGACAACGCGCTGATGGAGTTCCTCCTCGAGGTGAAGCAGTTTATCTTTCTCGCTCTGAGCCATTTTCTTTACGGGGATCCCGGTCCAGCGGCTCACCACTTCGGCGATATCCTCCGAATCGACCTCCTCCTTGATCATGGCGCCTTCGCCCTGCAGTTCCTTGAGCCGGGCCTGGATCTCCACATTCTCGCTCTCCTTCTGTTTTATTCTGGAGTAACGGATCTCGGCCACTTTGGCATAGTCGCCTTCGCGCTCGGCGCGGTCAGCCTCTATGCCGAGCTGCTCGATGTCGATCTTGTTCTGCTGGATTCTGTTGATCTCGGTCTTCTCCGCCTGCCATTTCGCGCGGAGCGACTTTTCCGTATCGCGTAGATTGGCGAGTTCTTCGTCGATTTCCTTTAGTTTGTACGTGTCGTTCTCTCTCTTGATGGCCTCACGTTCGATTTCCAGCTGTTTGATTTTGCGGGCCGCCTCGTCAAGAGCCTGAGGTTGTGAGTCCATCTCAAGACGGAGTTTCGAGGCTGCCTCGTCGATAAGGTCTATGGCTTTGTCGGGAAGGAAGCGGTCGGTGATATATCTGACTGAGAGCTGCACGGCCGCGATGATGGCCTCATCCTTGATGCGCACCTTATGGTGATTCTCATATCTCTCCTTGAGTCCGCGGAGGATGGATATCGCCGAGAGCTCATCCGGTTCGTCTACCATAACCTTCTGGAAACGGCGTTCGAGAGCCTTGTCCTTCTCGAAATATTTCTGATATTCGTCGAGTGTGGTCGCTCCGATCGAGCGGAGTTCGCCGCGTGCGAGGGCCGGTTTTAGGATGTTGGCGGCATCCATGGCGCCCTCACCCTTTCCGGCACCGACAAGAGTATGTATCTCATCGATGAAAAGAATGATTTCGCCGTCGCTCTTGGTAACTTCGTTGACGATGGCCTTGAGACGTTCCTCAAATTCACCTTTATACTTTGCGCCGGCGACGAGTGCTCCCATGTCGAGCGAATAAATCTGTTTCGACTTCAGGTTCTCCGGTACGTCACCGCGCACAATCCGCATGGCGAGACCCTCGGCGATGGCTGTCTTGCCGGTACCGGGTTCGCCGACGAGCATAGGATTGTTTTTGGTGCGGCGTGACAGGATCTGGAGCACACGGCGTATTTCCTCGTCGCGGCCTATTACCGGATCGAGTTTGCCGTTGCGTGCCCTGTCGTTGAGGTTGATGGAATATTTGCTCAGTGCCTGATAACTCTCTTCGGCGCTCTGATCCTTGACGGTGTTCCCTTTGCGGAGTTCTGCAATGGCCGCTTTCAGCCCCTTTTCATCGAGGCCGGCATCCTTGAGAATCCGCGACGCATTTGATTTTGAATCGAAGATACCCAGCAGCATGGACTCGACGGAGACATATTCGTCTCCCATCTTTCTGGAGATGTCCACCGCCTTCTGCAGGGCGTCATTGGACTCGCGGGAGAGAAACACATCTCCGCCCGAAACTTTCGGAAGCGCCGCGATATCCTTGTTGAGCATCATTTTAACCGTGCCGAGATTGGCCCCCATCTTCTGGAAGATGAAGTTCACAATGGTTTCGGCCTCTGAAATGATCGCCTTCAGCAGATGGACCGGCTCGATCTGCTGCTGACCAGCCTGCTTAGCATAGTCGATCGCTTTCTGTACAACTTCCTGTGATTTAATAGTGAAATTGTTGAAATTCATAGTATCTGTGTTTTGAAACTTCTATGGATAGAAGGATACGTACGGGACGGAATCAGTCCCGTTCCTGTCCTGTTGAGACATATTTCTATCTGTCTGTTGTATTAACAAATACCGTGCCATTTTAGTTGTGAAAATGCATGGGTCGCACACCGAATATTGCTATAATCTGTTACAGCGTACTGAAATGTTTTTCTGCGGTATTCAAATCGATAAGTAATTGTCCAGATTTCTTTGATGGAAAAGTCGAGATAAGTCAAATGAGCTAATTATACTTGTTATCAATGCAATAGCAATTATCAATATTGCTGTAATTTTCCTGCTTTTGACCCGATTTTCTTAAAAAGTACACCTTTTGTACCCTCGATAATGGACTGTGGTCAACGGGTAAATGTTAAGATCTGTAAACGGCGATTTTCAGATTATTATACCTCGGATTATCTTTGCGCAAAATT